>Ga0307479_10003706_pt1 | contig 13952 bp, 10 predicted proteins | sample atmos_gasesECM4C_FD_203743 | JGI IMG/M metagenome (GOLD analysis project Ga0307479, IMG submission 203743) | Hardwood forest soil microbial communities from Morgan-Monroe State Forest, Indiana, United States - atmos_gasesECM4C_515 | ecosystem: Environmental > Terrestrial > Soil > Temperate...
ACTTCGGTTCTTGCGGTGATCCCGCGCCGGGATGGCCTTTCGCGTCGATTTCAAGATCGCTCATGCGTGAAACTTCGCTTTGCTAGCCTCCGACATGGTAAAACACTCGGCTTGACCTTATGGGCCCTTATTTCACACGCGAACGTTTTGGACGCCCGCAATTTCTTGCCGCATTGATCCTGCTGGCATTCCTGGCACAAGCGTTATGGCTGGTTCATGTTGAGCTGAGCAGCGCGCAACCCATGGATGGGGAAGAAGCCCTTCGCATCGGCGAGGGACTCAAGCAGTGGCGCGGACAAGGCGTTGCGAGCGCTCCAGTGAGCGATCCCGTCGACGATCCGTTCATCCATCTATCCCAAAGCAGTGAAAATGGATTCGACACCGAGCACTCGCCTCTGCTTTCTCTGGTCTCTGCGGCCCCGCTCCTGGTTTGGCCAAGCCACCTTAATGCTGAATCGGCGACTTACTGGCTATGGCTTCCGAAACTCCCGTTCCTGGCGTGCGGTTTGTTTCTGGGTGCGTCGCTTTGGTACGTTGCCCGCCGCCTTTGCGGAAATACCGGGGGATTCATCGCTCTTACGCTCTATGCTTTCTCTCCCTCGCTAATCCAAGCGGCCGCCGTTGGGCACACCGAGCCCGAGATTGTCGCCGCATGGGGAGCGTTCGGAACGATCTTCACGGCCATTGCCGTGGCTCACACGCTATACGCCCCGCGCGAGGTGGTGCTGTGGAATTGGCGGCGCATCGTGCTGCTCGGCGTTTCGCTTGCGATCGCAATCGGCTCTCAATTTTCCATGATGATCGTTGTGCCCCTGGCTTTGATTTTCCTGCTCTACGTCGCTCCGGTACGCAGGCGTGCCGGGCTGGTCATTTGGATCGCAGCGTGCGTCGTCGGACTGATCGTGCTCCTCGGAACTTACTTCTTTCACATCCATACGTTTCTTGAAAGCCTACGCCACGCCGTTTTTCTGGGACTCACCTGGCGAGGGTTTACCGTGCTTCCGGTATACAAGCAAGTGGCAATCCGGCTCGCAGCAGCGTGCCCCGCATTTGTGATAATCCTGCCGGTCGCTCTGACAACTTACTTCCTTTGGCCGCGGTCACGGTACTTCGGCAACACAGCACCGTTGCTTGTGGGTGTGCTCTTTGTGGTCCTGGCAATGGCTACTCCACACACCGGCGGAGCAGGATTTCTGCTCGCCGCAATTCCATTTTTGTTTATTTTTGTTTCCGGTGTGCTGGCTGACTTGTCGGAGACGAGCTTCCGGCCTTTGATTCTTGCCTGCATCGTGGCGCTTCTGATCACGTACGTGGCGCGAACTCTGCTCGCGCTCGCTCAAGTATCACAAAGCTGAAGCGCCAGGAATTCAGCTAGGCACAGCCGTCCGTTGTTCGGCCAACTGGTGCGATAAAAAGTCCAGATACTCGGTCATGCCCTCGCCGGTCTTGGCCGAGAGACGGAAAGACTGCATTCCCGGTCGCACGGATTCGATGCTCCTCCGCGCCGTGTCCCAATCAAATTCCACAGCGGCGGAGAGTTCGTTCTTCGTGACCACCGCGACGTCTGCGCTGTTGAAGATCGTCGGATACTTCTGCGGCTTGTCCTCGCCCTCGGTTACCGACATCAACACCAGCCGCAGATTTTCTCCCAGGTCATACGCAGACGGACAGACCAGATTGCCGACGTTCTCGATGAACAAAAAATCGAGTTGATGCAGATCCCAGTCCTGTAGCGCGTTTTGCACCATCGCCGCTTCCAGGTGGCACAGTGTTCCCGTTGTAATCTGCTTGACTGGAGCTTTGCTGCGAGCGAGACGCACAGCGTCGTTCTCGGTTGCCAGATCTCCGACGAGAGCGGCGACCCGATAGCGCGGTTGTAACTGGGTCAGCGTCTTTTCAAGAAAAGTAGTCTTTCCCGATCCCGGACTTGACACCAGGCTCACGATGAACACACCGGCGTCGCGGAACTGCTCCCGCAGCGCCCGCGCGATCACATCATTCTGCTTCAGGATGTTCCGCCGAACTTCAATCAGACGCGGCTCGCTCATTCCTCCACCTTCAGCGCGTAGACTTCTAATTCTTTTCCCTGAAGTACTTCCCCAGTCGGCGATAAGCACTCCGGACAGCTGAAACACTGCACCGACTCGAGCAACCGCTTCTCTTTACATTGCGGACAAAACACCATGACAGGAATTTCCTCGATCAAAAGTCGCGATCCTTCGAGAGGCGTATCCTGGCACGCTACCTCATACGAGAAGAGTAGTGCATGTTTCACCACTCCAGACAAGGCACCCAGCCTGAGATGCACGGCGCTTACCTGCACGTTGCGCTGTTTGGCCTCATCCATCGCAGCTTCCACGATGCCTATCGCAATCGAGAATTCGTGCATTTCCGCCCCTGCCGCGAACGGCCGTCATTTAGCAGTGTAGCGCTTCTGATGAAAGGGCAGACATTGGGCCACCATCAGTGAGCGAAATGGATGATCACGGATTGCGAGGTATAGGATTCGGCCTCTCCCTGCGGCATTTGGATCTCCAGCCTTCCACTTTTGGTGAGGGCCCCGCCGTCAACCGACGACACCTGTCCAGCATTCCAAACACCCAGTTCGTAGCGGCTTCCCGCCCGCCCTGAGACTCCCATGGTCAGCTGATTTCTGGCGGCGTTCCACGATTCCGAAATCACACGCAGGTCTCGACTCGCACTACCAAGCGGCGGCAACTCGTTCGTCACCGTCAAGCCAAAGTCATTCCTCACGCGAATGGTGAGGGTATTCGAGCTACCAGAGACGGGGAAACGAACAAGCACGTGCTGATCGTTCTGATTCGGCTGTACTTTGAACGCGAGGGGCCGCCCGTTCAGTTCTACGCTGACGACTTCGGCACGCAAACTGAGGGCGGGCGAGAACTCGACCCAACATTCGCCGGTTCCGCTGCGCTTGGCTTCGAGCGTCAAGGTCTCTGCGGATTTCTTGTAGTGAATATCCAGTCCCGCATCCCCGACGCGGATGTTGCGTATCGCGAACGAGGTCCAATCCGCCGGGATGTGCGGTACCAGTGTGACTTGATGCTTCTCAGCCTCCACCTGCATACCGAAAAGCCCGCGCAGAATTGGGCTAATCACCATCGCGGACGACCAGATTTGGTGAGGAGAACTGGTTGCAAATGACTCGTAGTAATCTCCCGACAACACTTCCATGAAATGGCCGAGCGCGCCATCAAAGCCAAGCAAGCCGTTCGCCCGCAAGTTCTCATAGGCCGGGAAAGCGCGATGGTAGCGGTATTCGCCGACCGATGCCCAGCCAGTAAACAAAGGCCATACCGCGCCATAGTGATATCCCGAACCTTCGTAGACCTTCGAATGGTTGGAGATGATCCGCATGCCCCAGTCCGTTTGATGATCCTCGGCCGCGAGTTTCGAAATGGTTTGGTCAGCGTTATTTGGTTCCGCTAAACCAAACCACATCGGTACGGTTGTAAGCACACTCAACTCATCAATCCGCTGATTATTCTGATTGAGCGCAAACGCGTAGTGCTTCGACTCTGGAGACCAAAAGGCACGATCGAGCACCGTGCGGCTCTTCTCGAACTCCGCGGCCAACTGCTTGCTGACGTCATCTTTTCCCGCCAGTCGAGCCAGATTCGATAACGTATGCAGCGCCTCAACTCCGAGGCCAGCCTGGTAGTACTCATTCTTGACCGGAAGCAGAGGCCCACCCTCGACCCAGCCGTGCCCAATGCCCATGTTTTGGGCCAGGCCGTTCGAATCGTAGGTCGAGCGCAGAAACTGGTAAGCACGCCAGAGGTTGTCCCACTTGTCGCGCACGAAGGCAGTGTCTCCACTCTGGACCGCATAATCATTGACCGCAATGATGAACAGTGGTGTTGCATCGGCTGAGGCCCACGGGTAGGGAAAGTCCTTGAACCACGGAACCAAGCTGGCGCTTTGCGAGATTTCGTGTGGAACCTTGCCGTCGTCACGCTGAAACTTGCTGATGAAATCGAGCGCCGCGCGGCTGGTTGCGAAATCTCCTTCCGCGTTCAAGGCGAACGAAGTCCACTCCGAATCGCGTCCAAAAAACCATGCGAATCCCGGACGCTGACTGACACCTGAAGTTCTGTACCCGGCAACGAGTCCGGTGCCAAGGTAAGGATTATTCACCACACCTTGCACCGTGCTGATGCGCGCCCAATCATAGGCTTGCTGCAAGGCTGCATCCGGCAGTTCAAGACCTACAGTCTTGTCGAGATAAGCACGGTAGTAATCCGAGGCCTCGCGCTCCAAGTCCGAATACGAAGTCAGCAAATGCTCGTATGTTTTCGTTGCCTCGGCCGGCCCCGAAACGGATGCCGCGATCACCACAACCTTCGTCTCTTTCCCCTTTGGCGTGATTCCGAGGCGCATCGAGTCTTCGTCTGATGCAGAGTAGTTCGTCTGGTATGCCGCATGGGGTGCCTCAGCAGTTGGAGATCCCACGAAAGCAGCGTACTTGCGCGCTTCCTCACCGACGAAGAAGGCTCGCTCTTTCGCATTCCATGTCGAGTAGGTACCGCCGAGTCCCGCCGGCCACTCGAGTTGGAAGTCCGGGGTAAATGCCGCCTCGATTTCAAGCGGTTGCGCGGTTTCGACATCCAGCAAGATCACAGCTCCAGGTTCTTGGACCGGCACGCACAAAGTCTCGCGTACTCGGAAAGAATCCCCGACAAACAGAATCGAGGCCGACTCCGGACGAACCGTCAGTGTCCGAGCCAGACTCTCCGCAGGAAGGGCTCGATCTCCCACGTGAAACGTGAGGTGAAACTCACGGAAGATCTTAAGCGGGTAAACCCACGCCTCCAGACGACCTGTCTCGTTACCGAACAGTCCCGCGCGCGTTCCCACCACCGGCAGAAACTCCCATGTGCGTATTGTTCGCGTTAACTCCAGGCTGTGCTTTGTTTGGGCCTGGGACGACAAGCAAGAAAGGCATAGCGCTGCCACGCAAGCGCCCAAAATGTATCGCCTTATCAACGAGCGCCGAAAGATCCTGGAATTCAGCGAAGTTGTCTTCTGCATGAGGGATTTGCTTCCGCTGACGCTTGCCAACTCGCGGTTCCCTTGCATATAAGAGGGAAGGGCGAATCTTAGCACGACCAAGCGAGCCAGGTAGCAACCTCTTGTCTTCTTCACGCCGCGCGTTTCTCAGTTCACTCAGCCGTTCCGCGCTGGTTCTTTCTTTGGAAAACGTACTCGCTCTGGCGCGCCCGCGGTGGTTGTCGGGGAGTCCGCGCCAGATTGCGAGTCCACCGAAAGAACAGAGTGCCGATCTCGGCATCAGCTTTCTCAACGTAGCTCGCGAGTCGGGGCTGAACGCAAAGACCATATTCGGCGGAGAGCATAAGAACAAATATCTGCTGGAGACAACTGGCTGCGGCGTGGCTTTCTACGATTACGACAACGACGGCTGGCTCGACATATTCCTTGTGAATGGAACCCGCCTCGAGGGCTTTCCCGCCGGCAGTGAGCCCGCGTCGCATCTGTTTCGCAATAATCGCGACGGCACCTTCACTGACGTAACTCTGAAAGCAGGCGTCGCTCATTCGGGCTGGGGCCAGGGCTGCTGCGTCGGCGACTATGACAACGACGGGTGGGACGACCTGTTCGTCACCTACTTCGGCAAGAACGTCCTGTACCATAACAACGGCGATGGGACATTCACCGACATAAGCCAAAAGGCAGGCGTAGCCGGCAACGGCAAGCGCTGGAACACCGGTTGCGCCTTCGTCGACTACGACCGCGACGGCAAGCTCGACCTTTTCGTCGCCAATTACATCGACATGGATTTAGCTACGGCTCCAGTTCCGGAGTCCGGCCCTTGTCTCTACAAAAGCGTGATGGTTGCTTGCGGTCCTCCCGGACTTCAGGGAGGCAAGAACATCCTCTACCACAACAACGGCGATGGCACCTTCACCGACGTTTCCGAGGCAGCTGGAATTCTCGGCGCGAGCGGTACGTACGGCTTGGGCGTCCTCACCGCCGATTTTGACAACGACGGCTGGCCCGACATATACGTCGCCGATGACTCGACCGCGAGTGCACTATATCAAAACAAGAAGAACGGAAAGTTCCAGGACATCGCCATCGAAGCCGGATGCGCGCTCAGTCCCGACGGCAAGCCGCAAGCCGGCATGGGCGTCTCCGCTGCCGACTACGACATGGATGGCAATCTCGACATCGTCAAAACGAATTTCGCGGGAGACACACCGTCTCTCTACCACAACCAGGGCGGGGCAAATTTCGAAGACACAACTTTCACCGCTGGACTCGGAGCGCATACGCAGTTCCTGGGATGGGGCTGCGGCTTCTTCGACATGGATAACGACGGATGGCCCGACATCCTGATCTGCAACGGCCACGTCTATCCGGAGGTCGCGCAATTGAAAACTGAGGCAGGCTATGCGCAGCGAAAACTGCTCTACCAGAATCTGCGGAACGGCCACTTTGCCGACGTATCGTTTCAGGCCGGTCCTGGAATCTCCGAACCGAGCCCGTCTCGTGGCGCGGCCTTCGGAGACTTTGACAACGACGGCGACATCGACATCGTGGTCAACACGGTCAACGATTATCCGCAACTCCTGCGCTGCGATTCGAAGCTCGCCAACAACTGGATCAAAGTTCGCACCATCGGAACCAAGTCAAATCGGACCGGCATTGGAGCGCGGCTCACCTGTGTCACTCAATCTCCGGGAGAATCAAAACCACATCGCCAGATCGATGAAGTGCGGAGTGGCGGCGGATATTTTTCGCAGAACGATCTGCGCGTTCACTTCGGATTAGGCAAGGCAGAAAAAGTCGATTTGCTCGAAGTCCGCTGGCCCAGCGGCCAGATCGACACTCTCAAAGACGTGAAGGCTAACCAAGTTATCTTTGTAAAAGAGGGCGCAGGCATCGAACGCACGATGCAATTCTCCAAGAACGCTAAAAGCGGAAAATAGAGACTTCGCTATTTCTTGAAATCCGGTTCGACCTCGACCCCTTTACCCTCTTCCAGCGTGTGGATCTTATCTACTGGCAAGTTCGAAAATCGCTCCGTCAAACCGCTGGGCCAGCGCATCTCCGCCCAATCAACCTTGTCGGCTTTCCCCAGCCCAAAGTGCAGGCGCATGTCGCTGTTCGAAATGTAGCTGGAACCGCTGCGCACTTCATCCACAAGAATGCGCGAACCGGCCTTCACACGAATTCGTGCCCCAATCCCGTCACGATTCGATTTCACACCGACAGTGTGAATCGCGATCCAATGATTTGCACTCTTGACTTGGTTCACCAGCAGGCTCGGCGCCGCATTCATGTTGTTGATCACTGCAGATATCCTGCCATCGTTCCATAAATCCCCAACGGCCATGCCACGAGAAGATGCTGCCGTAGTAATGCCAGAACCCGCCGATGCCGAGATGTCGCTGTACGTCCCGTCCCCGTTGTTGTGAAACAGAATTCGCGGCTCTTTGTAGCTGCTGCCAAGGTGCTGGCTGTCGACTTCCGGGTAAACGTGCCCGTTCACCAGCAGCAGATCGGGCCAGCCGTCGTTGTCGATGTCGAGGAACATCGTTCCCCATCCCAGATATTGCGTGTAGAGGCCCAGGCCAGCGGCAGAAGTTGCATCCGTGAAGGTTCCATCGCCATTGTTTTTGTAGAGCGTTGAAGTATCGTCGGAGAAATTCGTCTTGAAGATATCCAGATGACCATCACCGTTGTAGTCGGCAATCGTCGATCCCATGCCAGCCTGCTCGCGTCCATCCTCGTTAAACGCAGCTCCTGCGGTCACGGCCACGTCAGTGAACGTCCCGTCGTGGTTGTTGTGGTAGAGGATCGCGGGGGTGCTGTCGCACGCGACGAAGATGTCGGGCCAGCCGTCTTCATCGAAATCAAAGGTTGAAACGCTGAACGCGTAATGACCGTCGGTGCGAAGGATGTGCGCTTTCGTCGAGACATCTTCGAACGTTCCATCGCCCCGATTGTGGTAAAGAATGTTTTTCGATCCCGCAAGCCCTCGAGGTCCGCACATCACAGGAACACCCTTCCAGAAGCAGGTTGGCCGGTCCCCAGGCGCAGGTGCGGTGGCGAGATCGAAATCCACATAGTTGGCTACGACCAGGTCTAGCCGTCCGTCGCGATCGTAGTCCACGAACGCGCAACCGGTTCCCCAATCCTTGCCTGATCCAGCGACGCCGCTCTTATCCGCGACTTCCTTAAACACTCCGTGATCGTTGTGGTAAAGGCGATTCTTGCCGTAATACGTGACGTAGAGATCTTCCCACCCGTCATTGTCGTAGTCACCCACACACACACCCTGACCCCAGCCCGTTCCCGTCAATCCGGCTTTGTCGGTCACATCCGTGAAGGTGCCGTCATGATTATTGCGGTAGAGACGATTGGTCGGCGCTTTCCCCGCGGGAAATCCGTCGAGCCTCGTTCCATTCACAAGGAAAATGTCGGGCCAGCCATCGTTGTCGTAGTCGAAAATCGCGACGCCATTGCCGGTAGTCTCGATGATGTACTTCTTAGTGTCGACGCCCCCAAAAACGTTCTGCGAGGTAAGGCCCGCTTTCTCGGCGATGTCGGTGAAGTTGGCGATTGGAGAAGGCGGAGCAGCAACACTCTTGGATTGTTGGGCGCAAACCATCAATCCCGAGTACAGGATGAATCCGAAGGCGAATGCGGTCTTGATAGTGCGACGCGCCCAGACGCAAGGAATTTTAAATCGCATGGACCCCAATCGATGTTAGGGGTGGGCTCTGCCCAGGGTCAAGCCTTCAGCCTCACGCAAGAGGTGACGGGCCTACGCCACGTCTCCTTATTTCTCAGATGACGCACCGTCACGCTCCCTGCGCGTCGCAGGCAGCAAAAAAACGGCAGGGCCGACCCCCTGCCGTTCGCAAACCTGTCTTGCTTCAGTTATTTCTTGTTGACTGCTTTCTTGAGTTCAGCCCCGGGGGTGAACTTCGCGACTTTGCGGGCAGCAATCTTGATGGTCGCGCCGGTTTGTGGATTGCGCCCATTCCGGGCCTTTCTCTGCGACACGGAGAACGTGCCGAAGCCAATCAACGCCACGCGATCTCCTTTGCGGAGGGCAGATGTAACGCTCTCAACGGCGGTATCAATGGCGGTCGTAGCCTGCGCCTTGCTGATTTCACACGCGCCTGCGATCTTGTCAACCAGATCGGCTTTATTCATAGTTTCTCCTCGCAGGTCTCTTTCATGCCCAGCCCAAACCGGGAGGCAAACTGGCGAGGGCTGAGTTGGGAAACCTGACCGCTAGGTATTGTCCTCCCTCTGCGGCGAATGTCAACTGTGAAAATCCGCGCCGGAAGCCTGTTTCGCACCTGCCCGGCCCGAATTAGGCCTAGAGAAGCGGCTTTTCGAACCTAGGGGCGGGATTTCCTCCGCCCTCCACAGGTGCTCTGCTTCGTTCACAGGATGTACACAGCCGATCGTGCATTCCAGCTTGCACAAACGCAGCCCTCCGGTGCAAAGTCAGATCAGAGGATTGTGTGGGGGCGGACTTCTTCGTCCGCCCCGCGAGCAAAGCGAGCGTCCGGAGAAACTGCCTATGCTGAAGAATCTCAACTCCCGGATGAGGATGCCCAGTTGATCAACGCCCCAGTTCAAGTTTGTCCATTATGTGAAGGCACCGGGTGGAAGACTGTTTCGGCAGGCGACGGCATCCGTAGCCTCAACGACCGACGTGTCACTCGCTGCGATTGCCATCTGCGGGCGCGAGCGGATTCTTTGTTGGCGGCAGCCCGCATTCCGCGTCGTTACGAGCACTGTGAACTCACGAACTACGACACCGATTTTCCCGGAGCCCATCCGTCCCTCGCCGAGGCACACTTCGTCGCATCGAACTTCGCACAAAAATGCGACCCGCGCGGCGACAAAGGCCTATTGATCATAGGCACAATCGGCACTGGCAAGACGCACCTCGCTGTCGGAATCCTTAAGGAACTGATCGTGACACGCGGCATTCCCTGCCTGTTCTACGACTATCGCGAATTGCTGAAGGAAATTCAGAACTCCTATAATTCGACGGTTCAGACCACAGAGCTCGACGTGCTACGCCCGGTATTCGAAACCGACGTTTTGGTTCTGGATGAACTGGGCGCCGTGAAACCCACCGAGTGGGTCTGGGATACGGTCAGTCTAATCCTGAACACGCGCTATAACAACAACCGCACCACAATCATCACGACAAATTTCGACGACCAGCCAGCAGCAGCGGTAGCCGGCTCGCTATCACCCGCAAGGGCCGCAAGCCGTAACGAAACGCTGGGGGACCGTATCGGCGAACGCATGCGCTCGCGCCTGCACGAGATGTGCCGCGTTGTGACGATTGACGGAACGGACTTCCGCCAGAAATTCCGCAGCGCCAACTTCCGATAATTTCCTAGCGCCGGCGCCTGCCCTGAGCGAGGCCGAAGGGTCCCGCCGGCTGTGGCGAGCGCATCTTGCGCTCGCTGTGTCAATCTTGTCGAAACCGTCCTGGAATGAGCCTGGCGATCCAAGCCGATGGGCTAACTCCGCTAGAATTGAAGTGTGTTGACCGAGCGCATCGAATTCACCCCGGTCCGGGAAGCCGAAATATTCTCGAGCGTTCCAGCCGGCCCGGCGGTCTTCCTCCTGCGCGGCGAGGATGCAAACGCTGAGCCTTACGTCAGCAAAACCGCCAACCTGCGTCGGCGCCTGCAACGCCTGCTCGGTCGTGTCGAACAACGCACGAAGAAGCTAAACCTGCGCGATCGCGTCCGCTCGATCGAATTCACGCCAACCGGCTCCGACTTCGAATCCGGATTCCTCCTCTACCGTGTCTTGCGCGAAGCATTTCCGAAAACCTACCAGCAGCGCCTGCGTTTCCGATTCGCATCGTTTGTGAAGCTTCATCTGGAGAACGAATACCCGCGCGCCTCCATCACAACGCGACTGGGGCGTCTCACAGGGCACTCTCTTTACTACGGACCATTTGTTTCTCGCGTCGCTGCTGAAAAATTCATGAATGATTCCCTCGACTTTTTCAAAATGCGCCGCTGCGTCGACGATCTGCATCCCGACCCCAAGTTCCCCGGCTGCATTTATTCCGAGATGAAGATGTGCCTGGCTCCGTGCTTTAAGGGCTGCACCGACAAGGAATACGAAGCGGAGGTAACACGGGTCCAGACCTATTTCGATTCTCGAGGTAACTCACTGCTGCGCCAATTCTCGGATGACCGCGAAGCTGCCTCGGCTAATCTGGCCTTCGAAGATGCAGCGGCCATTCACGCCAGAGTAGAGAAACTCAAACCTGTTCTAAGCCAACTCCCAGAAATCGTGCAGCGCCTCGACCAGCTGTCAGCGCTGATGATCCAGCCCAGTCACCTCGATGGATCGGTCACGTTTTTCCGAATCACGTCCGGCCGCATCTCTAGCCCCATCCCATTCACTATCCAGACTGCGGAACACGCAAAATCACAGTCGATGGAAGCGCGCGTCCAAGAGGCGCTGCAGGCATTTCCGGCCGACACCCCGAAATCAGCACTGGAAACGATGGAACACCTGGCCGTGCTGAAGCGCTGGTTCTACCGCGGCACTCGAACCGGCGAAATCTTCTTTGCCGACGCCAAAGGAGAACTACCGATGCGCCGCATCGTCCGGGGAATTTCCCGGGTTTTTCGTGGCGAAAAGCCCGAGGCCGCGAGCCAGTTGCCCGCAGCCACTCAGGAAGGTCAAGTTAACCTTGCGCCGAAACCGTAGTGGTTTTCGATCCAAACCACCGCCCTCCAATCCATCGCGTGAGTCGCAAGGCCACAAAGATTGCAATTAAGATCGTTGCCGCCCACAGCAGCACGGCTGGCAAATAGAACAAGATCGTCGTCATCGCCGCCGCATAGGTCGCAACACTCTCCAACCCGTCGTGCAGCGCGAGTTTCAACTGGTATCCCGGGCGCCAGTTCAAACCGAAAACCTGCGCCTCCGACTCCGTTCGAAGCGAAATGGCAATCGCAACCGTTTCGATCTGCCGCGACAACGCATTGAACTCCGCCTGGTGTTGTTCAATCTGTCCTCGCACTTCGCTCAGCCTCTCGCTCACCACCATCATGTCTTTCACGGTTGCGGCCTGCTTCAGGATTGTCAGAAGCTGCACTTCTTCAGCTCGGAGATTTCGGATCCGGGCGTCCTGATCCACGTACTGCCGGGTCACGTCCTGCGCATCGACCTTCTCGCTTTCCACTCGTAGGCCCAGCTTTCGGATCTCGGCCCGTGCCTCTTGCAGTCGCGCCGCCGGCACACGAATCGTGAGCGTCCCCGAGGTTGCATTCTGCCCGCCACCACTGGCCGTTTCGAGATATCCGCCCATTCCCTCGGCGATCGCAGTGATCTTCTCCGCAGTATCCGCCGGGCGCTGTACAACCATTTCCAGCGAGCTTGTGCGGATGATCTTTCTCTCCACGGTAGCGCCGGCCGCAAAATCCTTTGCGACCTCAGACCTGACAGCGTCCGCTTGCGCTGCTGGGCCCGCCGGCCAGGTTGTCGCCGGCGTCGGCGCATACGATTCTGTCTTGGGCAGCGAGTGCATCAAATCTGGCTCTCGTCGGTTGAACGCCGTCGAGGCTACGAAGATCCAAATCAACAGGATCCCTGCTCCAATAGCAATCCATTGCCACGTCTTCTTGATCTCTCCGAGTGACTGCACCAAAGTCGTCATAGTTGACCCTCTGGCAAAAGAACGATGAGCACAACGCGCCTTGCGGATGATTTCTTCACCCCGTGGGGACGTCGGTAACCAAGTCAGTCCTGTTAGCAGTCTGCTGAAGACTCAATTAGTAGGTGGCGCAGCGCTTTAGCGCCTGAGGTTTGCTTTTTGGACAGGCAACCCTTACCGATTCTGCATCGTAGTGACTCTATACAGCGCACTCGCATGCGGTCGTAAACTCACGTGAACCGCGCCAACCGCTTCGATGGACCTCCGGCCCCATAGGTCGTGCACTGCGGTCACCGTGCCCGGAACCTTCAGATCGCCCCAGGAAATACTGACCTGCTCCGTAGCGTCTCCCAGATTAAACACGGCGACGTAACGTTCTCCCGCATTCTTACCATCGGCCACCCACGCACGAATATTTCCTCGCTCCAGCACCTGATGTCCGCCGTGACTGCTCTGATCCACATCCACGACCTCTTGGTTCGTAATCAGCGCTTCGGTTGCACTGTCGATGCTCGGCAAGTCGCCGCCAAAGATCAATGGCGAACGAAAGATGCTCCACAAAGTCATCACGGTCTGCTGCTCATCCGCCGTGAATTTCGTCGGTGAGCCCCCACCTTCTTTGCTGGTAACCCGCAGTTTGCCCAGAGGAAGCATGTCCGCATCGGGCCAGGTATCATTCTTCCCGACGAACGGTGCCCAGTCACGAGTAAAATCGAACTGCTGGCGCAACAGTTTCCAATCGTCCCAGAAATCATCGGAGATGCGCCACATCTGCGCATATTTTTCAAAGAACTCCGCTTCTGAGATCGGAGCCGGGCCAGGCGAAATGCTCAACACGATCGGCCGGCCAGTCTTTCGAATTGCCATGCTCAACGCCTTCATCTCTGCCGGTTGATAAAGATGGCTGCCCATATCATCGGCCTTGACGAAGTCCACTCCCCACGACGCATACAGGTCTGCAATCGAATCGTAGTACGCCTGCGATCCCGGCGTCGTTGTATCTACGCCCCACATATCCGGATTCCAGCGGCATGCGTGGTCTTTGTCCGCGATGTCGGCTGCGTGATAAGGCGTTCCTCTGATCGGAAGGTTCTTCTCGACCGCCTGCCGGGGAATGCCGCGCATGATGTGAATTCCGAACTTCAGACCTTTGCTATGAACGTAATCAGCCAGCGGTTTAAATCCGGCCCCGTTGGCAGCCGAAGGAAAGCGATTGACCGCCGGAAACAGCCGTCCGTACTCATCC
>Ga0307479_10003707_pt1 | contig 13950 bp, 12 predicted proteins | sample atmos_gasesECM4C_FD_203743 | JGI IMG/M metagenome (GOLD analysis project Ga0307479, IMG submission 203743) | Hardwood forest soil microbial communities from Morgan-Monroe State Forest, Indiana, United States - atmos_gasesECM4C_515 | ecosystem: Environmental > Terrestrial > Soil > Temperate...
GAGCTGGAGCGCAACAGCGAGACCATCGGCCTGCGCCGGCCACAGGAGGGAACCACGGCCACTCTGAGCCGGACGGGCAAGCCAGATGCCCTGGTTCCGTTGGCGCGCAGGGAAACTCGTGAGTGCCTGGCCGAAGATATGCGGCGATTGGATGCCGACGAGATCTACTTCGCCGCGCTCGAAGGCATCAATAAGGTGCAGTACGTGTGAGCATCGACGTTGAGACTTATCCGGACAGCGGGCTGCTCGTCGAGGCCGCCGGTAACCGACTGATCGATACCATCCAGACCGCCGTGGCGGACAGAGGGCGAGCGGTAATCGTGCTGACCGGCGGCGGCAACGGAATTGCGCTGCTGCAGTATCTCGGCACCCATGGACAGCAGATCGACTGGTCCAAGGTGCACCTGTTCTGGGGTGACGACCGCTACGTTCCCGAAGACGACGACGAACGCAACTACAAACAGGCGCGTGCGGCGTTGCTCGATGACATCGACATCCCGTCAAGCAACGTGCACGCGATCCCCGCAAGCGATGGCGAATTCGGCGCTGATCTCGCCGCCGCGGCACTGGCGTACGAGCAGGTCTTGGCCGCCAACGCCGAACCCGGCTATCCCACACCGAATTTTGATGTACACCTGTTGGGAATGGGGCCCGAGGGCCACATCAACTCGCTGTTCCCAGACACTCCGGCCGTGCGCGAGACCACCCGCATGGTGGTCTCAGTCGAAGACTCCCCGAAACCGCCACCGCAACGAATCACCTTGACACTGCCGGCTATCCGGCGTTCACGCGAGGTCTGGCTGATGGTGTCCGGGGCGGCGAAGGCCGAGGCGGCCGCCGCTGCCATCGGCGGCGCCGACCCCGTTTCGATACCGGCCGCAGGAGCTGTAGGGCTCGAGACCACGCTCTGGCTACTCGACAAGGAAGCCGCGGCCCAGCTTCTTGAACAATCCGGCTAGCGCCCTCGCCGAGCTGGGGGTACGCCCCCACAAGTGGGAGGGACCCCCACCCGTTTGCGGGGGACACGCCGGCGTGACCGTCGGCGTCGGGCGCCACACCAGTGTGACGCCCGGGGGGTAATAATGACTGTCATGGCAGACAGAACCGTCCGCAGCGGGCCCGCGCGAAACCGAATGAAGACCCTCACTCAAGCCGCGCTGAATGCCGACAAGACGGTCGAACAGGTCGAAGACGTCCTCGACGGGCTGGGCAAACCATGGTCGACCTGAACAGCTCGCTGTCAGCCTTGAACGGCACGGTGGAACGCCTGGAGGGTGGCCTGGATCATCTGGAGAGCACGATGCACAGCCTGGACGATCTCGCGAAACGGCTGATCGCGCTTGTCGAACCGGTGGAGGCCATCGTCGAGCGGATTGACTACATCGTGAGCGTCGGTGAGACGGCGATGGCCCCATTATCGATGACCGAGCACGCGGTGCGCGGTGTGCTGGACAGGCTGCGGAACCGAACCGCGCATTAGATGGTGACCGGCTCCTACCCGGTTCCGGCCCCGCCCTACGCGGAGGGAACCGGTCTGCCGTGGGACGTCCCGGTCGGCGACGCCGTCGCCATCATCGCCGCGGCCCGCGCACGATATGGCGACACTTTCGTCGTGGAGAGCGGCCGGGAACATTATCTGTTCACGTTCTCCCCCGCTGGTGTCGAGTCGTTCTACGCGCTTACCGAGGAGACGGCCAGCAAGGCGGTCGGCGATTACCTCATGCTGCGGCGCAAACTTCCCGACGACATTTTCGTCGGACGTCGCACCTTGCCCAGCACGCTATTTCGACGCGACGACGTCGCTTCCTATCTGGCCAACCTGGACCGGGCCCTCGAGCAGACCACCACCGAGCTGGGGCCGGCCGGTTCGGTGGATGTCTTCGATCTCACTCGGCGGCTCGGCCACCGGATGGGGCTGGCATCGTGGGCGGGACCTGGATCAACCGATGGCGAGGCCTTCGAGCGTCTGGTGCGCGCCTTCGACACACTGGACGGCTCCGATGCTTTCGTTCACCCCGACCGGATGGCGGTGGTGGCGGCGACGGACAAGCGCGCCGAACGAGCCGCGCTGGACGAGGTTGCCGATATCATCGCCGCCGCCGTAGGCCGCTTCGACACCGGCGACAGACCCGGCCACCAAGACGACCAGGGCCTGTTCGGCAGGATCGTGGACGCATGGTCCTGGGACGAGCAGAGTTCCCGGCTGCGCGGGATCGCGCTCGACGTCGCGCTGATCCACATCGCATCCATGTCGAACTTGGCGGCCGCGCTTGGCTGGGCGTTGGTCGACCTACTCGAGCACCCGGCCGAGCTGGAGCGAGTTCGCCTGGGCGACAGGGACTTCGCCCAGCGCTGTGCGCTTGAGTCGACGCGTCTGGCGCAACGTTCGATCATGACCCGCACCGTGCTGTCTCCGGTCCATTTCGACACCGGTGAGGTCACTTACCAGGTGCCGCCGGGCTGGAACATCGCCACCTTGCTGCCGCTGCTCAATACATCCGTGGCGCCGGGCTTGAAACAGTGGGATCCCGATCGATGGACACGCCACCGTCTGACCGAACGGAACGCTCTCCCCTCGCCGATGCTGGTGACGGTCTTCGGTCACGGACGCCACTCGTGCCCGGCCCAACCGTTCTCGCTGGCGGCGATGACGGCGGCCACGACACGCCTGCTGCACGAGTACCGGATGACACCGCGCTGGACGTCGCATCCGCAACCGGTCCCAGCCCAGATCGGTGGCGTGGCACGGGCAGAAGCACCGTGTCCGGTCGACTATGTCCGACCCTACTAAGGGTTCGAGCGCGCTTTCGCGGCGCGTGCGGCCATCTGCTTGAGCATGTCGTCGTGGATGATGTCGATCCTGGAGCGGGCCTCGGCACATTACGTAAGGATCGCGGATCACGGTCAGTTGGTTGTCCTGCTTGGTCTCGCCACCCTCGGACCAGTTGGTAGAGCCCGTCACGACGTCGACGCCGTCGACAATGACCATCTTCAGGTGCATGATGGCCGACTTCTCGCTATGGCCGATTGCAATACTGTTGCCCGTTTTGTCGTTCATCCACGATGCCAAGAGTTCGTGCTCCGCCTTCCCGCTGGCCTGCGTGGAGTCCAGACTCATTTGCACATAGATCGTTTCGTCGCTCAGTTTGGATCGAAGGACCGAGTTCAGCTGCTGGTCGTCGTAGCCGTACATGGCCACAACGATGCTTTTGTTCGCTGAAGTCAGCAATGCCTCGAGCGCGTCGTGCACACGGTCAACCGGACTGTAGAAACTCCGGGTCTCTTCGGGATAGCCGGGCGGGAAGGGTCCGGCTTTGTATTGGTCAAGCTCGGACAGCGAGGTTAGCGCCATGGTTACTCCTCCGTTGGGGTCGCTAGGCCAATGTTGAAACTGAAGCCAGGTCACTGCATACCGTCACCGGGCTACCCGCTATTTCTGAGCGCGCTAGCCAGCCCGTTCATCGTCAGCAGGATGCCGCGCTGCACCAATTCGTCGTCGTCACCCGAGCGGTAGCGGCGCAGCAACTCCACCTGGAGGTGGTTCAGCGGCTCCAGGTACGGGAAGCGGTTGAACACCGAGCGCGCCAGCGCCGGGTTATCGGCCAGTAAGTCGTCTTGACCCGTGATGAGTTTGTGCATGGCGATGGTTCGCTGGTGCTCGTCGACGATTTTGTCAAACACCCTGCGCCGCAACGATTCGTCGGGCACCAGCTCCGCGTAGCGGGCCGCCAGGCCCAGGTCGCTCTTCGCCAGCACCTGCGCCATGTTCGACAGCACGCTGCGGAAGAACGGCCACCGCTGATACAGGTCGTGCAGTATTTCCACCCGCTCGCTTTGGCTTTCGGGACCCGCCGCAATCCACCGCTCAAACGCCCATCCGGTGCCGTACCAACCGGGGAGCATGACCCGCGACTGGCTCCACGCCAGCACCCACGGGATGGCGCGCAGGTCTCCGATCGACTCGGTGGGCTTGCGTGACGTCGGCCGGCTGCCGATGTTCAGCGACCCGATCTCGCTGACCGGTGTGGAAGCCTTGAAGTACTCGACGAAACCCGGTGTCTCGTGCACTAATTCGGCATAAGCGCGGTGCGCCAGGATGGCAACCTCGTCGAGCACGGCGTAGGCCGGCTCCGCGGCGTCCCCCAGGCCCTCCATGTCTAGCAGCGTCGATTCCAAGGTGGCCGCCACCAAGCTCTCCAGATTTCGTCGCGCCAGTTGCGGTTCAGCATATTTGGCGGCAATCACCTCACCCTGCTCGGTGAGACGCAACGAGCCGTGCACCGCCCCCGGCGGTTGGGCCAGGATGGCTTGGTAGCTGGGGCCGCCGCCGCGGCCGACGGTGCCGCCGCGACCGTGGAAGAGCCGCAACCGGATTCCGGTTTTGCGGGCCACTTCGACCAGGGAGAGCTCGGCCCGGTAGACGGCCCAGTTGGCGGCCAGATAGCCGCCGTCTTTGTTGGAGTCGGAGTAGCCCAGCATGACTTCCTGGGATTCGCCCCGAGCGGCCACCATCGCCCGGTAAAGCGGAAGGTCCAGCATCGCCTGCAGAATCGTCGCCCCGTTGTGCAGGTCGTCAATCGTCTCGAACAACGGTGAGATGCCCACCGGGCAGTATGGTTCCGGCCCGGAAGCGTCAAGCAGGCCAACCTCTTTCAGCAGGATCGCGGCCTCCAAGACGTCCGACACCGACTGGCACATCGAGATGATGTAGTTGGGCACCGCGGATGGACCGTAGAGCTCGACGGCGTGGGCCGCTGCCGCGACGACGTCCAGCTCGCCGCGGGCCAGCTCGGACAATCCCCCGCAAGCGGGTGGGGGTCCCTCCCAATTGTGGGGGCGCACCCCCAGCGCCCGGTCGCCGACCAGCGGGCGGCGGGTGCTGAGTTCGCCCGCCAGTAGCTCGACCCGCTCGTCTTCGGGCAGCGAGCCGTAGTCGGCGTGCACCCCGGCCCATGCCAGCAGCTCGCTGATCACCTCTTCGTGCACGTCGGAGTTTTGCCGCATATCCAGGCCACACAGGTGAAACCCGAAGACTCCGACGCCTTCTCGCAGAAGTGCCAGCCGATGGTCGGCCAACAGGGCGGCACCGTGCGTACGCAGCGAAATGTCGATGGTGTCGAGATCGGCCCGCAGTTCGGCCGGCGCGCCATATGCGGGCAGGCCCAGGTCAAGTTCGTTCTGCGGCTGATGATCCAGGATCTCGGTCGCGGTTGCGGTAAGTCGGCCGCGGATCGTGCGCAACGCCCGCCGGTACGGCTCGTCGAGGTGGACGGCATCGGGGCAGGCGTCGGCCAGCGCAGCCACCTCGGGAGTGACGGTGATCAGCCGCGCCGACATCGACAGCTCCTGCTCGAGGTCCGTGAGTTCGGCGAGGTAGCGCGCCAGCGCGGTGAATGCCGCACTGCCGGTTGCCAGCCGGACCACGTCGGCGGTCACGTTCGGGTTTCCGTCACGGTCGCCGCCGATCCAGGAGCCGGGCCGCAGAATCGGCTCGCCAAGCAGATCCGCGTCCGGCCAGCGGGCACGTAACGCTTCGCGAACCTCGGCGTTGACCTGCGGGATCACCTCGAACAACGCGGCCGCGTAATAGCGCAGCCCGACGGCGATCTCGTCGGAGATCTTCAGCCGGGACAACCGGATCAGCGCGGTCTGCCACAGCGTCAGCACTTGACGGCGCAGCTCCAATTCGATGCTGCGGCCGTCGTCGGTCTCGGTGTGCCCCTCCGCGCGCACTCGCATCAGCTCGGTGATCCGGTGCTGGGTGACGAAGACCGTGCGCCGCCGGGTCTCGGTCGGATGGGCGGTGATCACCGGGGACACCAGCGCACCCCGCAAGGCGTCGGCGACGGTGGTCGAATCCAGCTCTGCCAGGTCGAGTTTCGCGTAGGTGGCGGCCAGGCTGCTGTCCTGGGGCGGTTCGCCGGCGTCGACGTGAATGCTGCGGCGGCGTTCGCGGTGGATGTCTTCGGCAACGTTGGCCAGCAGGGCGAAATGGCTGAACGCCCGGATGATCGGGATCGCCAGGTGGATGTCGATGCCGTCGAACATGCGCGACATCTCGGCCCGGTCGATCTCCGAACGTCGCACCCGGAAGGATTCCACCCGGGCGCGCTCGACGAGGTCGAACACCTCTTCGCCGTTCTGCTCGCGCACGGTGTCGCCCAGGATGGCGCCCAGCAGCCTGATGTCCGCACGCATCGGCTCGGTCGCCGCGCGGCCGACGCGGGTCCGCTGGACGGCGCCGATCGGCTCCAACGCGCTATCGGATACCTCAACCATGCGTCCCAGTATCGATGCGGATCGCGTGGCCCGCCCCTCGTGGGGACAGGTCAGTTCATCGGTATTTGATTAGCAGGGCCACACCGACGATGCACACCAGCCAGATGCCGGTGATGAAGAGCGTCAACCGGTCCAGGTTCTTCTCCACCACCGTCGACCCGGACAGGCTGGACTGCACACCGCCGCCGAACAGCGTCGACAGGCCGCCACCCTTCGCGCGGTGCAACAGCACCAGCAGCACCACCAGCACACTGGTGACCACCAGGGTGATCTGCAGGGCCAATTGCATGGGGACCACCCTACCGGTTACGGCTCGACCGGCCCAAACCGACGTTCGGCGACCGGTTCCCGGCCCCTGCAGGTTCCATCCCGGTTCGTTTTGGCAAAGCAAAGACCAGAGCGAATGCCGCAGCGCTGAGCCCGGCGCTGGCGGCCATGGCGAGGGTCGCGCTATGACCAAACGCCAACGCCACCGCGTTGGGGCCGGCCGAGAAGTGGAGGGTGCCGAAGAGGACCGTGCCGATGATCGCGATTCCGATAGCGCTGCCGACACGTTGCGCGGTGCCGATCACGCCGCTTGCGGCGCCCGCGTCTCCCGGATCGACGGTGGCGACGATGAAGTCGACGTTGGGTGTGATGAAAAGGCCACTGCCGACACCCGCGGTCAATAGTGGGACGACCAGCTGCCAGCCGTTGTAGCTGGTGGTGGCCGTCAGTGCGAGAAGAAGCCAGACCGCGGTGATACCGACGGCGACCATGCCCAGACCAGCTACGAGCACGGTGCGTCCGAACCGGGCGGCCAACGCGTCACTTTGCGATGCGCCGCCGATCAATCCAATTGCGAAGGGGGTCAGCACCAGCCCGGATTGCAGCGCTGTGTGCCCCAAACCTGCCTGCCACAGCAGCGCAATGGTGAAGAAGATGCTGGTGAAGGCCGCGAAGTACACCAGGGCGAGTAGCACGCCGCCGGTAAATGAAGCGTGAGTGAACAATCGCGGCGGCACAAGCGGATCAGCACCGGTCTTCTCGACGTGGCGTTCCCACAGCGCAAACACCGCGAGTAGCCCTACGGCGCCGGCCATCGAGGCGTAGGTCCAAAGCGGCCAGCCCTCTTGCTGTCCCTGGATCAGCGGCGTCAGCAAAGCGACCAGTCCTGCTGACAGCAAGACCAGGCCGGGCCAGTCGGTCGCGGTGTCGGCGTTCTCGGCCCGGGCCGGAAGCAGCATGACCGCAGCGATGACCGCGAGCACTCCCAGGGGGATGTTCACGTCAAAGACCAGCCGCCACCCGGTGTCCGCGCCCGAGGCCTGAATGATCAGGCCACCGACGAGCGGGCCGAGCGCGACGGAAAAACCGATGATCGCTCCCAACACCGCGAAGGCCCGGGCCCGCGACCGGTCAGAGAACATCAGCTGGATCAATGCGGTAATCGGCGTGAAGAACATCCCGCCGGCCAGCCCCTGGACCGCGCGTCCGATGATGAGCTGCATGTCGCCTCGGGCGAGTCCGCACGCAAGGCTGGCAACGGTGAACAACGACAAGCCGGCGATGAATACCCACTTGTGTCCGAGTCGGTCGCCGACTCTGCCGGCCGGGATGAGAGCCAGTCCAAATGCGAGCGAGTAACCCGAAACTATCCACGACAGCGTGGCATTCGAAGCCGCCAGGCTGGTGCGAATGGTGGGAATGGCGACATTAACAATGGTGGTATCGAGCAACGCCATGAATGCGCCGACTAGCAGCACCGCCAACGCCAGCCAATGACGGTCGGTGATTGCAGTTTTCGGCGTCGTGCAGGTGCTCATGTTTCATCTCCCTCAGCGTGTTCACGAGAGACAATTCCGGGCAGGGCTTCTGAAAGCTGTTCATGCCAGGCGATTTCGGCGCAAAGCCGGTCTGCTCGGTGCTTCATCACCAACTTCTCGCTCGGCGTCAGATAACGGTCGATGGTGGCAGCATGGGCCTCCCACTCGGTGAGCATGGCGTTCAGCAACCCGATGCGAGCGGCGATTATCGCCGGCAAATCGTCGAGATGGTCTGGGTGCAACCGCGTGATCCCCAGGTCGAACGGGTCCGGCTTGATGACGATCTCGCGCAATGCCCTCAGGCGCAGAGCACCGACGGCTTCGCGTCCAGCATCGGTGATCGCCCACACCTGCCGTTGTGGGTAAGCGCCGGCACGCTCGACGCGGATCTCCTCAATGAGATCCTCGGCGGCCAGCCGCTTGATCGCCCCGTACAACCCACCAACGGTGATGTCGGTCCACAAGCCCACGTGCTCCTCTTCAGCGAGCAGCCGCAACTGATGGCCGTGCATCGGCCCGCGCTCCTCCAGCGCCGCCAGGATGAAGATCCGTATGGACGACACACGACTACTCTTGCACGAGTACTCGCCCATCGTCCACCTTGGGCACCCCTCGGGTGGGGCACAACCTGCTACGGCTGACCCTATGGCAACGGCCCACCGGCGGCGATGGCCGCCAGCGTGGCGAACTGCTCCCCGTCCAGCGACGCTCCCCCGACCAAGGCGCCATCGACGTCGTCCTGGGCAATGATGTCGCCGATGTTTTTGGCGTTGACCGAGCCGCCGTAGAGCACCCGGACGGTTTCGGCGATCTTCGGTGACGCCAGCGCGCCCAGCTCCTTGCGGATCGCCGCGCACACCTCCTGGGCGTCGGCAGCGCTGGCCACCCGCCCGGTGCCGATCGCCCAGACCGGCTCATAGGCGATGACGGCGTTGCCGATCTGCTCGGCCGACAGCCCGGCCAGCGAGCCGCGCAGCTGCTTCTCGCAGTGGCTGACGTGCTCGCCTGCCTCCCGGATCTCGAGGTGCTCGCCGATGCAGACGATCGGGGTCAGGTCGTTCTTGAGCGCAGCGGCGGCCTTGGCGGCGACCAGTGCGTCATCCTCGTCGTGGTAGGTGCGTCGCTCGGAGTGCCCGACGACGACATAGCTGCAGCCCAGCTTGGCCAGGAAGACACCGCTGATGTCACCGGTGTAGGCACCCGAGTCGTGCTGCGAAAGGTCCTGCGCCCCATAGGTCAACCGCAGCTTGTCGCCGTCGACAAGGGTTTGCACGCTGCGCAAGTTGGTGAACGGCGGGAGAACCGTGACATCGACTTTGTCGTAGTACTTGTCCGGCAACGCGAACGCGATCTTTTGCACCAGCGCGATCGCCTCGAAGTGATTGAGGTTCATCTTCCAGTTGCCGGCGATCAGCGGTTTGCGGCTCACGTGTCTCCTTCACTCGGCTGCTCACGACCCAGCACCTCGATGCCGGGCAGCGTTTTGCCCTCAAGGTATTCCAGCGACGCGCCGCCGCCGGTGGATATGTGCGAGACGCTGCCCTCGGGTACATCGAGCGCGCGCATCGCGGCCGCGGAGTCGCCACCGCCGACCACGCTGAACGCGCCCTTACGGGTCGCGGCGCCGATCGCTTCGGCGACACCTCTGGTGCCCGCGGCGAACGCCGGGAATTCGAACACGCCCATCGGGCCGTTCCAGAAGATGGTCCCGGCGTTGGACAGCAACGTGGTGAAACGTTTGATCGATCCCGGGCCGATATCCAGGCCTATCAAGTCAGCTGGGATCGCGTCGACGGCGACGGTCTGCGGCGTCGAATCGGCGGCGAACTTTTCTGCAACCACAATGTCCACGGGCAGCCGCAGCACGTCCGCGTAGGTGTCCAGCAGCCTGCGGCAGGTTTCGATCATTTCGTCTTCCAGGAGCGACTTACCGACCGAAAGGCCCTCTGCGGCCAGGAATGTGAAGCACATCCCGCCGCCGATCACGATGCTGTCGGCCTTGGTCGCCAGTGACTCGATGACGCCGAGCTTGTCGGACACCTTCGAGCCGCCGAGCACCACGGCGTAGGGACGTTTGGTGGAGCTGGTCAGCTGCTCCAGCACCTTTATCTCGTCGGCGACCAGCGTGCCGGCGTAGTGCGGCAGCAGGGTGGCGACCTCGTACACCGAGGCCTGCTTACGGTGCAGCACCCCGAAGCCGTCGGAGACGAAAGCGCCTCCCCGCGAGACCAATTCGGCCAGCTGCTTAGCCAGGGCGAGTCGCCCGTCGTCGTCCTTGCTGGTCTCGCGCGGATCGAAGCGGACGTTCTCCAGCAGCAGCACGTCGCCGTCCGTCAACCCCTCGGCACGGGCCAGCGCGTCGGCCCCGACGACGTCACCGGCCAACTGCACGTGCCGGCCCAACCGCTCGCCGAGCGCGGTGGCGACCGGTGCCAGCGACAGCTTAGGATCGGGTCCGTCCTTGGGACGGCCCAGATGTGCGGTGACCACCACCTTGGCGCCGGCCTCGAGAAGCGCCTTCAACGTGGGCACCGACGCGGTGATGCGGCCGGAGTCGGTGATATTGGCCGCGTCGTCAAGCGGAACATTCAGATCGGAGCGCACCAGCACGCCACGCCCCGAAACACCTACCGCAAGAAGGTCTTTGAGGTTCGGAATGCTCACGGCTAGAGCGACTTGCCGACCAGTGCGACCAGATCAACGAGGCGGTTGGAATAGCCCCACTCGTTGTCGTACCACGACACCACCTTGGCCTGGTTGTCGATCACCTTGGTCAGGCCGGAGTCAAAGATCGAGCTGTGCGGGTCGGTGACGATGTCGCTGGAGACGATCGGCGCGTCGTAGTACTTCAGAATGCCCTTGAGCCGGCCCTCGGCGGCGGCCTTGAACGCCGCGTTGATCTCGTCGGCGCTGGCGGACTTCGACAGGTCGGCGGTCAGGTCGGTCACCGAGCCGGTCGGGATCGGCACCCGCAGCGCGTAACCGTCGAGCTTGCCCTTCAACTCGGGCATCACCAGGCCGATGGCCTTGGCCGCGCCGGTGGAGGTGGGCACGATGTTGAGCGCGGCGGCGCGGGCGCGGCGCAGGTCCTTGTGCGGGCCGTCCTGCAGGTTCTGGTCCTGGGTGTAGGCGTGGATGGTGGTCATCAGGCCCCGGACGATGCCGAACTCGTCGTGCAGCACTTTGGCCAGCGGCGCAAGACAATTCGTCGTGCACGACGCATTGGAAATGATGTTCTGGCTGCCGTCGTACTTGTCGTCGTTGACCCCGAGCACGATGGTGATGTCGGGGTCGGTCGCGGGCGCCGAAATGATCACTTTCTTGGCGCCGGCCTCCAGGTGGCCTTTGGCCTTGGCCGCGTTGGTGAACAGGCCGGTGGATTCGACGACGACATCGACACCGAGGTCACGCCACGGCAGCGCCGCCGGACCCTCCCTGACCTCGAGAGCCTTGATCCTCGCGGGGCCGACGACGATGGTGTCCTCGCCTTCGAGGCCGACGTCGTGCGGCAGCCGGCCCAGAATCGAGTCGAATTTGAGCAGGTGCGCGAGTGTGCTGTTGTCGGTAATGTCGTTGACGGCGATCACTTCCACGTCGGCGATGCCCTGCTCCTGCTGAGTCAATAGAGCCCGGTAGAAGTTGCGTCCGATTCGACCGAAGCCGTTGATCCCTACCCGGACCGTCACTGGTCTCTCCCTCGTTTTTGGGGTCGTCTTGCGTCGGCTGATGAACCGCTCGTGGTCAGCCTAGATCAGTAACAAGTAGCCGTCGCCCGGCCATCTCATCAGTGGCGGATCACTCTCGACGTTTGCCCAGGAAAGGCCGGATTAGGCGTGGCGGGTTTGCGACAGATGTGGTTGAAGGGCATCGATGGACGTATGTCACAACCCGCCGATGCCCTTCTAGTTCGAAAGCCTATTTGATGATCCGCACTCCCGCGGCTGAACCGACGATTGTGGCAAACGCCACAGCTTCGGAGCGGGCGCGAGCCCGCATTTGGGTCCGAAATCGACACCTCGGCAGCAGACCCGCGAAAAGCACGCCTTAGCCAGAGTTTTCATCTGCAAGAAGGGTCGTCGGCCTCGCAGGCCGCGCTTCACCGGTGGCAGCCCTTACCCGTGCGGTAACCGGAGCATGTCTCCTTTGCATCGGTTCTATAAGCGCCGAACCGTCGCGTGTGCAATAGCAATGACCAGCCATACATTCGACACGACTGCGGTACGGCTGTGCGGTTCTGCTGCACCATTTGATTGCGGAAGACTTGAGTGCTGAAGGGTCGACATTGATGAGGACCTTTGACCGGTTCAACATCAAAGTAGTTGGCATCGCTGGGTTGTGCGGGGCCGCTATAGCGTTGAGCCCAGATGCGATAGCCGCCCCGCCGCTGAAAACCGGCGGCTATGCATGCGTTCAGGGGATGTCGGGCGAGGCTGCAGCGCCGGCGGCCGGCGGACCGGCAACCGCAGGCGGACCGGCAACAGCGGCGTGCCGGTGCGCCACCAGCGCCACCGCAGGCGGACCGGCAGCCCCAGGCGGACCAGTAACCGCAGGCGGACCGGCAGCGCCAGGCGGACCAGTAACCGGAGGCGGACCATTAACCGGAGGCGGACCGGCACCCCTAGGCGGACCAGTAACCGCAGGCGGACCAGTAACCGCCGGCAACGTATGCACCGCTAGCGCTCCGCTCACTGACATGTCTGGTGTTCCGCTGATTGCGCCCGGGCCGGTTGCGGTGGTTCCGGTCGGCGCTCCGCTGATTGAACTTGGGCCACCGGTGCCGGTAGGAGCTCCGGTGCCGGTCGGAGCCCCAGTCCCGGTCGGAGCCCCAGTCCCGGTCGGAGCCCCAGTCCCTGTCGGAGCCCCAGTCCCGGTGGTGCCGGTTGGTACCCCGCTGATTGCGCTTGGGCCGGTGGGTGCGCCGGTGCTGGCCGGTGGTCCCGTGAATGCGGTGCCGGCCGGTGCTCCACTCATCGACATGTCTGGGACCGGTAAGGATGCGCCGACTGGTCCGGCGCCGGCCGGCGGGCCTGTGCCCGGTCAGCCCCTTCCGCCCGGTCCTTCGGGTGCGCACTGAGCCTGATCCTCTTCCGGACTATGCGGACCCGCACTGGGGTGCCCCGAGCGGGTCCGTGTCGTCGTAGGTGACGACGGCTCCCCGGGTCGAGCCCCGAACACGCGGTGACGTCAACTGCGGCGTTGCTTACGCAGCCACCTCAGCGCCGACTCGGCCGCGTGATAGCCGCACAACCCGTGGATGCCGGCGCCCGGCGGCGTGGACTGCGAACACAGGTAGACCCCCGGCACACCGGTCACGTACGGATTGACGGCTACCCGCGGGCGGAAGAGGACCTGGAGCCGGTCGTTCGCACCGCCAATGATGTCGCCCCCGATGTAGTTGGGGTTGTAGGCCTGTAGTTCGGCAGTGCTCTTGCTCACGGTTGCGCTGATGCGATCGCGGAATCCCGGGGCAAACCGCTCGATCTGGTCGATGACAGCGGCGGTGGCGTCGCCGGTGTAGCCGAACGGCACATGGGCGTAGGCCCATATCGGGTTGATATTGCCCGCCGACCGGGACGGGTCGGCCAGGTACTGCTGTCCGACGAGCACGAATGGCCGTTGCGCCATCCTGCCCTGTGCGCGTTGACGTTCGGTGTCCGCGATCTCGGCGAACGTCCCGCCGAGATGGACCGTGCCAGCACGGGCACAGTCGGGATTTGTCCACGGTATGTCGCCCTCGATGGCGAAGTCGACCTTGAACGCGGACGATCCCTCGCGGTACCGCCGATAAGACCGCTTGATCCGGCCCGGCATGAGATCGCCGTAGATCGACAACGCCGTGGCGGGGCTGAGGTCGAGCATGACGATG
>Ga0307479_10003708_pt1 | contig 13947 bp, 16 predicted proteins | sample atmos_gasesECM4C_FD_203743 | JGI IMG/M metagenome (GOLD analysis project Ga0307479, IMG submission 203743) | Hardwood forest soil microbial communities from Morgan-Monroe State Forest, Indiana, United States - atmos_gasesECM4C_515 | ecosystem: Environmental > Terrestrial > Soil > Temperate...
CACCCGACATTTTTTTGGTGGTGCACTGGCAGGAAGGAAATCAACATGGCATTGATGATGACGAACCGCGAAGTGGATGGCGCGTCGGTGCTCGCGCTGGACGGTCGCGTCGTACTCGGCGCTGAAGGCGATGCCCTGCGTGAGGAATTGCAGAAGCTGGTCGCCGAAGGAAAGAAGAAAATCGTCCTGAATATGAACAACATTGAGTATATCGACAGCGCGGGGCTGGGAACATTGGTCGCCGCGCATTTGAACGCGAAATCCAAAGGCGCTGCGCTCAAGCTCTGCCACCTGGGCAGCAAGCTCCAGGAAGTTCTGCAAATCACCAGGCTGTCGACGGTATTCTGCGTCTGCAACACGGAAGCAGTCGCCGTCGCCAGCTTCTCTGTCTAAAAACAGCAAAAAAAAAAACGCTTGGCTTGCGGTAAGTGCGGAGCACAATCTCACGTTTTCGCTGATCCTGGAAGGATGGGCGAGCACGAGCTTTCCCTTGCAATGGGCCTCAGCGATCGCAGAAGCGAAGTCCAGTATCCTCTGGCTGGTGACAAGGGATATATCAATAGCCACTACTGTCCGGTTGTCGCGTTCTCATATCGACGTAACTGTTTGTAACGCCGTGGCTTAAGTGACATTCCGACTTTTTTCGATTTGAAATGCAAACGGGCGTTTTTTGCCCTCCCCCGGCTCGGTCTGATTCTCCGAAACAATGGGGTGTGAATACCGGACGAACTGTTTTTTCGCAGCTAATGGATTTTCTGCCCGCCTACGAGTTTCAGAAGTGTGTAAGCCGCTACCGCGGCGATCACAAGGTACAAAACTTTTCCTGCCGAGAGCAGTTTCTTTCGATGGCTTTCGCGCAACTAACGTATCGAGAGAGTCTTCGCGACATCGAAACGTGCCTACAGTCTATCGGCAGCAAGCTCTACCACATGGGGTTCAGAAGCAGAGTGGCACGATCCACTCTGGCCGACGCAAACGAATCACGCGACTGGCGGATCTATGCCGACTTTGCGCAAATCTTAATCGCTATCGCGCGCCCGCTCTATGCCAGCGATCCGATCGATGTCGATCTGGACCAGAGTCTGTATGCTCTGGACTCAACCACCATCGATCTTTGCCTCTCGCTCTTTCCTTGGGCCAAGTTTCGTGAGCACAAGGCGGCGGTGAAGATGCATACGCTGCTGGATCTGCACGGCAATATCCCCACGTTTATCCGCATTACGGACGGCAAAGTGCATGACGTGAATATTCTGGATGAGTTCTTTCCCGAAGCCGGTGCGTTCTATGTGATGTAATGTGAAGTTTCCAGAAATGTGGAGTGGGCACGCCAAGGCCCCGTAAATTGCGGTTTGCTGGGGTTCCCAACTCCACATTATACGTAGCATCGGAGCGGCCGTCTTCCGGCGGCCTAATCCACTCTTGAGGCGTACCGATGCTACATTCTCTATTTCCCAAGGCTCACCGCAAGTTTTTATCTCTGCCACTGTTGGGGCCGATTGCCGACGGTTTTGACGCTTGGCTTGCCGCCAATGGCTACACTCGAGACTCGCGCGGCTATTCGATCCGCATGCTGAAACATGTGGATGCGGACCTTCGGCGCCGTCATGTGAAAGAAGTCGGTAGTCTGACTCACCTGATTCTCCACGATTGTTGGAGAACTCTCATCAAAACCTATCCCTCTTTCGCGGGAACTGTGAGGACACTGGAAAGATATCTGGCCGCGACCAACCTGATTGCTTCTGCCAGGCCAGAAACCGCAAGCTCCGCTGCCTCGGTTTTGCTTGAAGAGTATGCGAACTATCTGCACGAAGTGCGTGGGCTTGCTTCGGACACCATTGCACGTCGCCGGCATACAGCGCAGTGGTTTCTCCGGCACTTGGACGAAGAGGGGATCACGCTCAAGACGATCCATCGCTGCCAGCTCGAATCCTACGTCACCAGAACTGGCAAACGTTTGTGCCGAAGAAGCCTCAACACGAGGTCAGTGCACTGCGGGTATTCCTTCGATTCCTAGCTATGGACAGGAGGGTTCCCGCAGGGCTGGACAGCCACATTGATACTCCGCGCCTGTACCGGCTCGAGCAATTACCACGCGTCCTTCCGTGGGAGACGGTCAGCGCCCTTCTGCGATCCATTGACCGAACTTCGGCGATGGGGCGCGGGAGCTCCGGGACCTCGAGCCTCTTGTCCCTCACGTAACTCGCATGACTCGCCCCCCATATCCCCATATCTTGATAGATTGCAATCAGTGATATATCATGATATATACCGTAAGGAGGTGCTACGGTCCGTACCGCCAAACTGTTCCGCAACGGCCGCAGCCAAGCGGTTCGCCTTCCCTCGGATTATCGGTTCGAGGGTTCCGAGGTGTACGTGCGCCGCGATCCGGCTACAGGAGATGTGATCCTCTCGCGGCGTCCCGAGTCGTGGGAGGATTTCTTCGAGTTGATGAAGAGCATCGACGTGCCCTCGGATTTTCTGGCCGAGCGTGACGACACGGCCCCGCAGAAGCGCAAGCTCCTCTGATGCCCCCACGCTACTTTTTGGACACGAATACTGCCAGTTACATCATTAAAGGCAATGTTCCGCGGGTTCGTGAACGGTTGCTGAAGGTGCCCATGTCGCAAGTTCTGATTTCGGCAATTACAGAAGCTGAGTTGCTGTTTGGAGCGGCACGGAAGCGCGAAGCCGTACGATTGAAAACCGCCATCGATGAATTTCTACTGCGAGTGGATTCGCTGTCGTGGGATTCCAACGCGGCGAGGCGCTACGCTGATTTGCGGGCCGCCCTTGAGATTGAGGGGATCCCCATGGGAAATTTGGATATGATGATCGCGGCTCATGCGCTGGCCACCGAGGCCGTTCTGGTAACGAACGATCGTTCTTTTCGTCGATTGAAGCAATTGAAAATCGAGGATTGGACAAAGTAGGCCCTGCACCCGCCTGCTTGGGCTTGATCCACGTGTTTTTCCCTGCGTCTACCGCCGGTGCAGCTGGCCGCTCATCGGCTACTGCGCCTCAGGACCGGCCGCTGATTTTGCGCCGTCCTAGCTTCGGACAAATAACCGCAGTTGCCACTCCTTCCTCGAACTCGATAGCGTGTTCCTCGGCCTCTGAATCCAGCAGATGCATCCGTTTGTGGCGGCGACGGCTGTCCGCCTCCATGTCACGGACGGTGCCCTCACAGAAATGCGACTGGTGACCACAGTCGCACTCAAACGACGAAGGAACCATACGCCGAGCCATGCCGATTGCCTCCCCGATGCATACCGAGTGTATTACTCTCTTCCGCTTCCGCGCAGCGCGTCCAAGCCCAACTCTTTGGCCAAACCTTGCTGGGCAGAAGGTCGGGAGTTCGAATCTCTCAGGGCGCGCCACTTATTTCCAAACATTTCAATCATTTATGCCGCTCTCGCGGGCCGAGTTTTTGACTTCGAAAGTTGGCCAGGTTGGCCAATTCGCAGTTCCAGGCTCGTCAATTACCCACGCCGATCTTTTCGGCCCATTCTTTGCGCCATTCCGCATCCTTCAGCAGTTGCTGTCCGTATCGTGTGCCCATGTCCTGATTCTCGTGCCCCATCCAATAATCGATCAGGAGCGCCCGAGCTTCGGACTTTTGCAGCACGGATTCACGGAAGCGCCGGAAGCAGTGAAAACCCATCTTCGGTTGCTTTAGAGCAAGCAACGTCAGATGGAGGCTGTCGCGGAGCACGTTACGGGCGGACAGAGGCCTTCCCGTAGATGTGCGGAATAGGAACCCTTCTTTGTGGTGGCCGATGAGCGTGGCCAACATTGAAGCGAGTTCCTTTGGAACATTCCGGACAGCGGCCTGCGTCTTGGGCTCTATGCTGAAAACCGCCGAATGGAGTTTTCGGTAGGGACAGCCGGACACCTCCACAAGATGGCCGCGTTCTTCGGCGCTACAAACGGCGCTGGATAGTCGAACGGACCTTCGCCTGGTTGGGGAACTTCCGCCATCTGGTCGTCCCTTACGACCGCTCGCTCAGGATCTATCGAGCGTTTTTCCATATCGCCTGCTTCATGATCGTCTTACGAAGGGTTGTGCAATAGCTTCTACTATTACCGCTGGCTGCTAGACCGTCCTAGTTCCCGTCTGGTCGGCGGGTGTAATGACGAGTCAGAAAGATACCACCAGGCACGAGCGCACTGGGGGTCCTCTGCGCATGTCTGCGCACCTTCGATCCTTGTGGCAATAAGCTGGCCGTCTTTTACAGTTGCTACTGTGATGATGAAGTCATCAAATTGGTGCACTATGGTGCTATTCGACGTGAGAACACGGTCGAAAACGCCAGTGCCATCGCAATTGACAGTGTAGGTGCCCATCTGCGTTCCAGTTATGAGCTTTCTGCCTCCAGTTGTCGATGCAGGATCAGGCGCGTTGATAGTGAAGGTTCCTGTCAGATTGCCCTTTCCATCGAAATGCCTCGTCGCAAGTGCAATTGCTACGTGAGCGCCATAGTCTCCAACAACCCCATAGGTGCCATTAAGGCTGGCAACGGTGTAACAGTGTGTGTCGTCCTGGCGCGGCGGACATCCCGAGGAAGCCAAAGAAAATGAACGTGTCCCTGGCGAATTGCTAAGGCCCAGTTAACGGCAAAACCGTCCAAGTGGGTACTGGCAGCAACTTTTCCCACTGTCTTTCCTTCCTCCCCATTAGATGTGAGACCATGGAGCCTCACGAAGATCCCGGTAGAAATCCCGGATGCCGTCCAGCCATCGAAGAGGAACTGAAGAAGTCTCCTCCGAAGCCATGGATGAAACACGTCGGAAAGCTAAGGCTTTAAAAAGGACCTCGAGCGAATTGACCGGATCATCGAAGAAGAGTTCGAGAAGATCGATCCTGAGATGTGGGAGTTAAAGGAGCCTGCTTAATTCCGGACTCCTCACTGACAACAATTTGGAGGAATTGTGCGCCTGCTTCCAAGCCCTCGCATTCTGCCAACAGCTTTTCTGTCCGCGGGGCTATCGACCATCTTTTTGCTTTTCCAATTGCACGCGAGCCCTCAGAACTATAGTGCCATCCCCACACAGCTCCCCGGCCACGACGCGATTCTCATGGGCACCGACTGGTATGCCGAACAATGGCCCGCGGCTCGATGGGAAAATGATGTCAGCATGATGGAAGCCGCTCATCTCGCGGTCGTTCGCCTTGCTGGATTCGCCTGGAGCCGCCTGGAGCCGTCCGAAGGTCGCTATGACTTCGAATGGCTCGACCACGCCATCCGTCTGGCCGAAAAGCATCATCTTCTCGTAATCCTCGACACTCCCAGCGCGGCGCCGCCCGCTTGGCTCACTCTCAAATATCCCGACACGCTTCGCATGGAAAAAGACGGACGCCGCGTCACGCACGGCAATCGCGCCCAAGGCTCCGTCACCTCCGTGCGCTATCGCGAATTCTGCAGGCGTATTGCAACCGAGATGGCTCGGCGCTACGGCCACGACCCCAATGTCATCGGCTGGCAAATTGACAACGAGTACGGCTACTCGCAAATGTCCTTCGACGACGACGCCAGGCACCAATTCCGCGATTGGCTTAAAGCCAGGTACAAATCTCTCGACTTTCTCAATCAACAGTGGACGACCGCCTACTGGAGCGAAACCTACGACAATTGGGCTGAAATCCCGATCCCCGACATCCCTCACAATCCCGGCCTCATGCTGGATTGGAAACGCTTCGTCACCTTTGCCTGGGCGAGCTATCAACAAAATCAAATCGGTGCCATCCGCCCGTTTGCCGATCCTCGCCAGTTCATCACCGGCAATTTCATGGGCTACGCCTTCGATGGCTTCGATCACTACACGGTCGCGCGTTCCCTCACGTTCGTTGCTTGGGACGATTACGTCGCCACCGGGCATCTTGATCCCGACAAGAACGGCATCAGCCACGACACCATGCGCGGCCTCAAGCGACAGAATTTTTGGGTTATCGAAACACAGCCAGGTTTCGTGAATTGGTCGAACCTGAACAATGCTCTCAACAAAGGCGAAGTTCGCGCGATGGCCTGGCATGACGTCGGCCACGGCGCCGACGAAGTCAGCTTTTGGCAATGGCGCAGCGCGCTAAATGGCCAGGAGGAAATGCACGGCACTCTCGTCGGCCCGGACGGTGAGCCGGAACCGGTTCTCGCGGAAGTCACGCAGACGGCAGCCGAATTCGCACAGGTTCAAGGTGCGTTTCGGAACACGCGCGTCGTCTCCGATGTCGCGCTCCTTCACGACTACGAAAGCCGCTGGGCCATTAATTGGCAGATTCACACTTCGCGCTACGATCCGTTCAACATCCTCAAGACCTACTACCAAACCATCCGCAAGATTTCGCAGTCGCTGGACATCGTCAGCACAGACGTTCCTCTGGACCAATACAAGCTCGTCGTCGCTCCCAGCCTCAATCTCATTCCTAAAGAACGCGCCGCCCATCTCGCTGACTACGCCAAAAATGGCGGCCACCTCGTTCTCGGCCCGCGCTCGGGCATGAAGGACGAATTCAACGCCCTTCTCCCGCTGCGTCAGCCTGGCTATCTCATCGACGCACTCGGCGGCCGCGTCGAACAGTTTTACGCCCTAGAGCGCGACGCTCCGGTCAGCGGCTTGCTCGGCTCTGGCACTGCCACGATTTGGGCTGAGCAACTCAAAGCCATGGCGCCGGATGCTGAAGTTCTCTTACGCTACGGAGGCAGCAACGGGTGGCTCGACGGCCAGCCCTGCATCATCACTCATCCCTTCGGCAAGGGACGCATCACCTATGTCGGCACCATCCTCGATCCCAATCTCATGACCGCGCTTGCGCAGTGGATGGTCAACGTTAGCGGCGTCACCCCCGTCTTTGGTCCGGTCCCGGACGGCATCGAAGTCAACCGCCGCGTCGGTCCTGGGTCCACCGTCTTTGTCCTCGTCAATTTCAACCCCGAAAAGCAACTCGTTCCTCTTCCTCGACCGATGAAGTCCATCCTCCATCAACTCGACTCGCCGGACGAGCCACAGCTCTCCCAACCCGATACCGCTCAAGCTGAAGTCACCCAAGTCGAACTCTCCCGCTACGGTGTCGTTATCCTCGTCGACCAACGCAAACCCTAGCGCAATTCGTCACTGTGAGGATCCGCTCAGGCTTATTCCCCTAATAAAGCGGCAGGGAGGAATGAAAATAAGCGGAATGCTCTTTCTCATTGCGCTCGCCTTTGTTGGCGTACACTGCGCCGAGGCCAATCGAGTTCAGAGTATCCCCCGCACACCGTGGGGTGGCTATCCGAGTCCTGCGCCGTATGACGCTGGACATTGCCGATCCCCACGTTCACCGCGTCCTGTTTGAGAGCGAGGTTGTCCTGTTCTCGGAGGTGGAGATCCCTCCAGAGCTGGACGTAACGATGCACCGTCATCCATATCCTTCCATGTTCGCCCGCGATACAGGTGCTGGACCGAGCAGCGCAGGCATTTCGCCGCAAGAGCCTCACCTCGATCCCGCGAGTCCGTTCGCAGGCAAAGGCTCGAGCCGGGCACCACCACCAGCTGGGCTGCAGTTTCCTCGTCGCACCACAGCCCCTCCAGAGATTCCCCACACGCCAATCAACCATAGCAGCGTTCCGGTCCACTTTTATCGCCTCGAGTGTCGTAGGTTGGATGGTAAGAGTTCGCAACCCACTGGAAACAGTGGTACCGGTGAATGTTGCAACCTGCGATGTCAGTTCCCAGTCCTCAATCCCTAGCGACTCCACGCCCGAGCATCGACTTCTCAGGCTACATGGACCAGGCCAGCCTTCTGCCGGTGGTCATAACCGCCAAAGAAATTTTCCACTGAGCCTGTTGCCATATAACTGGTCGGCACGGGGATATTGGCATACCAACTCAAATCGTTTGGCGGGTAACCCCCGGGGGGAACCAATCTTCGCGGGCGTTCTTCCACTGGAACGCCGCTCCGCGCCCTCTCGCCGTATTGCACTCCGTAGTAGCGCTCCTCGCACAGGGGAAAGCGGCTCACGGCACGTTTGGCGTGGTCAGCGACATACTGCACATCGGGTGGGAAGAAGGACTGATAAAGTTCGTGAACGTGGACTCCAGCGTTGGCCCACCACAAAAATGTCTGTGTGAACGGAGTTCGGTTGTAGAGGCGCACCTTGAGTTCGATGTACGCCTTACCGGGATGCAGGCATATGCCATGTGCGCTTTTGAGGCGGTTCATCGGCTCATGGTCGCTACACCAAACGGTGCGCGTCCCATCAGAATGTTCTTCGATCTGCGCTTGCACCGACATGAACGTGGCTGGCCGATGGTGTTGCGGCCAGTTAAACTCCACTCCGCCTGAGATCCACGGACCGGCTAGACCCACGAGAGCGGGCTTGATCACATTCTGACGATAGAAGAAGTCGTAGCCATTCGACTTGTCCAGTCCTACATGAATTCGCCCGCCAATTTCGGGCAGCACCACGACCCGCAGAAATTCGTTTTCCACATGCACTGCCTGCCAGGCATGATCTCGTGCTTTCGTGGAGATTCGGTCGGTGAACGGTAGCGGTTAGACTTTCCCGCTGCTGCCTTGATACACGCGATTTTCCAGAAACATCGGGTTCTTGTCAGGGGTGTGCGGGTGGTAGGTGGGAATCACCACCGGCTCGAACCACGCTTTCACAGGGCCGGTCTTCTGGGCGGGTGCTTTGGGGAGTTCAAATTTCATTGCGCTTTCTTCGCTGGCGGCAGCTTAGCAGCGTAGAGCTTTCAGGAGCTAGAACGGATTATGCCAAACGGCCAGGCTCACTTGATGGTGAACCTTGCTGAAGACGAGTTTAAGACCTATCCCGCACCGCGTTCAGAACAAATCTGCAAACATTCAGGTGCTGTTGTCGCCGGGCCACACGCGAAATCTGTGGTCATCGATACGCGAAGACGCTGGCGGTGCAGGAGCGCCAGCAGATCTTGCGCTTGCTGGTGAAAGAAATCCTCGTCGGCTCTGATACTCTACCATCCGGCATTCGATTCCCATTGCTCCCAGCAACGGATCTCCAGCGAACGTTCCTGGTTCTGTTCCCTCCAGACAACCCGGCCGGAGCGAACGTAAAGCGGAGGGAACAGCCAGGAAATTTTGCGCCAATATCTCCACGCTACAGCAGGTGTTGATTTTAGCCAGGCAGCGTTTCATGCTTCTCTACGGTCAGGCCGGCGGCAGGTCTGGAAGTTTGACACGTTTATCGGGCGGGCCCAGCAATCTCAGAAGCCTTGAACTCTAATTGCAGGGTTCGAGGACGTGAGAGTACGAGCTTCAACGGACGATGCCCTACATAGCACTGCAGGTCCCGCAGAAAAAATCAGTGCGCATCTTGCACGAGACGGAAACCGATGGCGCCCGAGCGGTCGATGCTCGGCGCCGTCATCAGGAGTTTGCCGTGCTCGGTCAATTTATAAGCTTGCGGGAAATACCAGATCGAACCCTGCGGCTGGTAATAGCTTCCCCCTCGGAGAATTGCCACTCGTGTATGCTCATCGAGAAATTCATCTGTCCATTGCCACATATTGCCCACAAGATCCATCACACCAAAGGGACTGGCACCTTTCGAATGTGCGTCTACTGGATCGGGACCGCGCATTGTGCGGTTCTTATCCGGTTCAGCAACCGCGGCCGCATCCCATTGGTTGCCCCAGGGATAGATGCGGCCATCGGTGCCTTGCGCGGCGTATTGCCACTCCCATTCGTGTGGCAAGCGCTTTCCGACCCACGTGGCGTAGGCGCGCGCATCCTCGATGGACACCCAGGTCACCGGCCGATGGTCCCAGCCTGCGGGGAAGGTACCCTCTTTCCAATCGCGCAGAAAGTTCAGGTCGTCATTGGGATGGTAGCGCGTGGCGTCCAGAAACTGTTTAAACTCGACGTTCGTGACTGGATATTTGTCGATGTAGAACGACTTGATGTGCATCGGATGCTCGTGGAAACGACGCGGTGCATCTTCCCAGGGATACTGCACGTCCACGCCGATGTCATTGGACCCTTCAATTTCTATGCCCGACACTTTAAAGAGAAAGTCGCCTTCGGGAATCTGAATCATGCTTGGGGGAGCGCTGCTACCCGTCCTCGTGGCGGCGATCGGCACGATCTTTTGTTTCAGGACCTCATGTTGGCTCGAGAAGCTAGCCAGCGGTTTGACGGTCATTTGCTTCATCGCTGACATCAGCTTTTGCATTTTCGCGTCGGGTTCGGAATTCGTTGCCAAGACGGCACCGAAACCATTGCTTTCGATGGAAAAACTCAAAACGGATTTGCCACCTAGGTATTTTCGTATCTGCAACTCGGAGCCGCCATAGAGATCGAAATAGTGCATTGCGGGGACGGCGGGAACCTCCATTTGTGGTCCTTCGACATCATATTCATTGCGATTCACGATCGTCCAAACGGTGCTGTCGTTAAGCGGCCAGCGGCTGGCGAAGACTCCGTAGCGCAACATTGGATACATCGGTTCCCAATCGCGGCTCACTAGGTATTCGGCTATGGCGCGCTCGAGAGTGGCGACGCGGCGCGTGGCCTCTGCGTCGCGGGGAGTGACGCCATTCCAGATGCCCCAAATATTCTCCCAACTTTCCCAACCAATTCCGTTGAAAAACGCAAACTGCAAATCGTCGGTCTTGCTGCGGTTCCAGCGATCGGAAATGTTCACCATGTGGCGTGGCTCGAGCCACTTGTAGCGGTCAACGAGCGGAGTAAACGGATATTGATACTGCCCCCAGGTCATTACATTCCAGGCAAGCGCCTCGTCGGAGGGGCCGCCTTCCGGTTCGAAGGCTAGCGGATGGCCGACTTTGTCCGCGGCGAGCGAAAAAACGAGCGGAACTCCGTCTTGGGTATCGCCATTGACGCCGTCCGCCCCGATCTCTGCCATGAGCGAGGCAATCGCTTCGGGCCAGGGTCTTCCCGGGTCGCGTGTTCCCTGATCCCACATCATCATCGGGAACAGAACGCGAACACGCCGCTTGTGAAAGTCCGCGATCATCTGTCGAACTCCAATGACTCCTCCTGGCATGCAGTGGATCATGTCGATCTGGTTCCGATCGTCGATGCCCATGTTGGGGTACGTCGGCCAAATCAGGACCGCGTCGACGCCTCCATACCGCTTTTGCAGATCATCCAGGTACCGGTCCACGGTGTATTTTCCGGCGATGGGGTCAAAGAAAAAGCGGTCCTGCACCATCATTTGCGGCTGGATGAAGCTGGACTGCGTCCATAGTAGTTCCGGAATTTCATAGCGCGAGCCGTCGTAGCCAATACGGATCCGGCGCTCGTCGCGCCAGTGGGTAATGTCTTTCAGCCATAACTGATGATCGTCGGCGGCGCAAGGCTTGTAACTGCTGTCTAATAGACCTTTTAAGCTCAAGCAGTCAGGAACAGGAATCTGCTGGTTGTTTGGGCGAAATTTGGAATCCTGGGCCAGAGCGAGGGACACGAATAAAGGACAAGATATCCAAGAAAGAAGAACGCGAATCTTCATATCTGGTCCTCGAACGGAAGAGTAGAGTGCACAAAACCGGTGCAGTATAAAACGGTTCAAAATAATCTTCCAGTCTGCGTATCTCGCCATCGCCCCGTGCTGAGTGTGACCGGAGGACGCGACGTCGAGCTGTTTAAGATGCAACCCAACCGAATAGATGAGTAACTCTGTCTAACTTATCTCGGGAAATTCATGCGCTGCAGGAGTTCCTCAAAGCGCGGATCGGAGCGCAGCCGGTCTGACCATGTCTCATTTTTTTGGAGCGTACCCTCTGTTCCGCAGACCTACTCTTGTCTCAATGAGCCATAACAAAAGGGACCGAGCATTCTTGTCGCCCGGTCCCTAGATCAAGTTTCGCTTGTGGGCTTAACCCCTGCCAGCAGCGGCAGCCGCCTGTTCCAGCAGCGGCGTGGCTTTGCCGATTTCCGCCACACCAAAAATAATGAGTGGTGCGTTCGTGTTTGGATCGGCTCCGCAATAGAAGTAGTTGATGTTGATGCTCGCATCACCAAGTTTTTGTGCGACACGCGCCAGTTCTCCTGGTCGGTGTGCAAGGGATACCTTGGCAACATCCGTTTCCGTATAGGTCGCTCGTTCGTTGTCGAGCACGCTTCGCGCTTTCGTTGGATCATCGAAGACGAACCGCGTTGTGCTTTTTCCGGCGACGGGAAAGGACTGCGCGGCGATGATGTTCACGTTGCGTTCGGAAAGCGCTCGGCAAATTTTGCCAAGCGTTCCGGGTCTATCGTCCATGGTAAGGGTGAATTCTTTAGCCGTAGGCATACTGCAAACCTCCCTTTGATTTCGATAGGGTGCAGGGCGGGACATCCTAGTTTGGATTAGAGAGCGGGAGCCACATAATACTCCCCGGTTTTCCCACCTTCAAGATCGCTTTCGGCAAAATCGGCAAAATTATTTTGTATTAAGGGTTTTACCTGAGGGGCGAAAATTGGGTCGATCCGAGCGCCTGAATCTAACAGCTTTTTTGATATCCTGAACCTATCCACGCTCCGTCTCCTCTTAGAAAGCTCGACGCGTATTAGGCTGAAGAATCGAACTTCGCCTTTTACCTCATCGCACGGAAGTACGAGGTTTGCGTAAATCACCTGGCGGCACACATACCCCTCAACTCTCCAGTCCCGCCTTGACGAGTTTCGTCACGAGGACTTGAACTTCCACGCCGATCTCATCGAGCCCTCGACTTTCAAGCCCGGGAGAAAACGGTGAAGGCTTACCCGGCTTTCTGTAACTAGCGGCGAAATCTCGGCAGAGATTTGCCGCCCTCTACCCGGGTTTTTGAGGCTGTCTTGGATTTTCTTCGGCTGCCTGTGAACTATTGCCTGCGCATCATCGTCTCATCTGGCGATGTTTCGTCCCAAACATGCGTGGATCGTATGCCAGTGGCTCCGGCTCTCGTATCACGAGCCGGTTAAACTCTGAGTGCCCAGGGTTGATGAGGCAGTTGTGCTCGTCCGGGGCAAGGGCGGAAGGCACCAGGAGTAGACAGTGCTCCCCCCTTCGTAGGAATTCATCGCCGATCCCGGTGAGCTCCGGCGGTGCCGCGGTAAGTCGCCAATTCGCCGGCAGATGACTGACTTCAACCTCTTCCTGGCTCAAATCGTCGGGCACTTCCGCGACCGCTAGAACCAGATCCCTGGGAGTATCATCCTTGTCGAGGTGGACGAAATATTCCAGCATTGCGAGGGACTGGTGTTCTGACGTATAGCTGAGGCGTATGCCGGGGCTCGACCAGCGCCCACCGTATCGGTGAGCGCCCTCGCCGTCAAAAGGAGTACGGGCGTACTTCTTTCGTAGCACCCGATAGACTCGGTTCAACTGATTCCGCCGTAGGCAATCCGGCCAAGAATGTTTTCAACCTGGCGAGCACCCAATTCGGTGTCAAGTGCCGCCACCGGCGCAATGCCACCAAGAGCGCCGTTCGGGCGCTTCAGCCAGCGAATGGCCCTTTCATGGTCACCTAGAAATTCGTCGGCTAAAGCGACGATCCGTGCCAGCCGGTAGAGCCGGTCGGATTCGTAACGCGCCAGTCGGCCGCTACGTCGACGGCGCTGTAAGCTTCGGGTGGACAAGTCAAGAGCCGTCGCGAGTTCTTTCAGCGTTAAGCCGGAAGCCCGCATCAGCACTTCTACCACTGCCGGAGGAAAGCCTTGCCGAATGGCCTCGCGCATATCGTTTTCGCTGGCCAAAGTTCGACCAAACGTCTGTCTCCCGCCCAATTCTCCAATTACGGCCTGTAGCCCTTGTGCCATTTGTCATCTATCATAGCGACAAATGGCGCAGATGTCAAATGACCGCCGCGGGGTGCGCGGGATAGGTAAAAACGAAAGCTCTGAAATCGTTTCTGGAGAGCGCGCCACTTATTGTCCTAGAATCAAACCGTTGCGGCGAAATGAAACATTCCGTCCAAATAACTGCTTTTTGAAGACTTTTTGGACGGAAGTAC
>Ga0307479_10003709_pt1 | contig 13947 bp, 9 predicted proteins | sample atmos_gasesECM4C_FD_203743 | JGI IMG/M metagenome (GOLD analysis project Ga0307479, IMG submission 203743) | Hardwood forest soil microbial communities from Morgan-Monroe State Forest, Indiana, United States - atmos_gasesECM4C_515 | ecosystem: Environmental > Terrestrial > Soil > Temperate...
GATCGCATCATCGTCGCGCCGCGCTGTGTAGCCGAAGAAAGAAGAGACATTGAGGGGTTGAGGCAAAAGGCCTAAGACTATTCAGAGATGGAATCCCCTGATTGGGCAGGATTGACTGACGAGCAGTTGCTCGAGCGCCGGATTTCCAAGCTCGGGTTGCAGCTGGAGGACACGCCACTCCAGCCACTGATCCAGCAACTATATAATGAGCTGTCGGCAAAGGGGCTGGCGTTTCATCCCCCAACCCACATCGGCGATGAATGGTTTGTCCCGATCGGAATCCCGGCGATCTTCGTTCCGTTTTTCCTGGTGCACGATCGGCTGCGCGCGCTGGAACGTTCGATGATGCTCGAAGTGGAAGGCGAAACGCCGGAGTGGTTCATGAAACTGATGCGGCACGAGGCCGGTCACGCCTACATGTACGCCTACCGGCTTACCCGAAAGAAACGATGGCAACAACTTTTCGGGCAAACGTCGAACGAGGAGACGCCAAGTTTTTATCGGCCGCGACCGTTCAGCCGCGGCTACGTAATGCATTTGGATGATTGGTACGCGCAAGCACATCCGGACGAAGATTTTGCCGAGACGTTCGCGATCTGGCTGACGCCGGATTTCGATTGGCGAAAGCGCTACGCGGGCTGGAAAGCGCTGCAAAAACTTGAGTACGTCGATGAGCTGATGAAATCGCTCGCCAGCAAACCGCCAACGCTTATGCCGAAGTATCGTGTGTCCGATTACAATTTTCTCAACATAAAGCTGAAGACCTATTACGCCCGGAAACGAAAACTTTACGAAGAACAGTATCCCGGCTTCTACGATGTCGATCTTCGGCAATTGTTTTCGGCGCCGGCCGGGATCAAAGCGAGCAGCTATCTCCGCCAGCGACGCCGTCGAATCATGAACTCGGTGGTTCAGTTTACGAACGAGAGAAAGTTTCGGGTGAACAAACTGCTCGCGCGGCTGATCGACCGGAGCGACGAGCTCGGATTGCGGGTGCAGAACGACGACCCCCAACAGGATTTTCGTGTCGCTTCCTACATCACAACGCTGGTGATGAATTATCTTTTTACCGGCAAATTCAAGCGCACGAAATGAGAACCGCGTGAAGAAGAAACTCAAAGTCCTGGTCCTCTTCGACGGCGTCCAGCCGACGCCGATCGATGCCGACTTGAGTGCGGAAATGAAGACCGAAGAATGGGAGACAGAAGCGAACGTGATGAAAGCGCTCGGCGAGCTCGGTCACTCCGCGGAGCATCTCGCCATCTTCGATGATGTCGATCTTGTCCGGCAAAAAATGGAGAGCTTTTTGCCGGACGTTCTCTTCAACCTGGTCGAGCAATTCAAAAATAATCCCGGATTCGACCAGAACATTGTTTCGCTGCTGGAGATGCAAGGCGTGCCGTTCACCGGCTGCGGCTCGACCGGTCTGACGCTTTGCAAGCACAAGGGGATCTCCAAAAAAATCTTGGGCCACCACGGAATTTTGACCCCGAATTTTGTGGTGATTCCGCGCGGGCAACGGATCGGCCGGCCGCGCCAACTCAAATTTCCAATTCTGGTCAAACCGGTGAAAGACGAAGCGTCCTACGGAATTTCACGGGCGTCGTTGGTCAAAGATGAAGATCAATTCCGAGAGCGGATCGCGTTCGTTCACGAAAAACACAAGAGCGACGCGATCGCCGAGGAATACATTGAGGGGCGCGAACTTTACGTCAGCATTATGGGCAACACGCGATTGACGGTGTTTCCGATCCGGGAGCTCATTTTTCGCGAGGTTCCGGAGAACGAACCGAAGATTGCTACTTACAAGGCGAAGTGGGACGAGAAATACCGGAAGCGCTGGGGGTTGGAGGGCCAATTCGCTGAAAATCTCGATCCCGCACTGGTCAAAGAAATCGAGCGGACATGCAAAGACATTTATCGATTGCTCACAATCGACGGCTATGCGCGGATCGATCTGCGGCTGTCGCCGGAGAATAAGCTCTATTTTATAGAGGCGAACCCGAACCCACACCTCGCGGCTGATGAAGACTTCGCCCAATCCGCCAGCAAAGCTGGCCTCGAGTATCCGCAGTTGATCAAAGCGATCATTCGATTGGGGATGAGTCCGAGCCGGACTGGTGCTTAAGCGGCCTTCCTAACGGCGGTGGTTCGAAGAAAAGTCTCGCGCAACTCGTCCAACTTGCAGACGGTTATATGGTAACGATCGGCCGTCGCCCCGATATGGAGCATACTACGTTTTTCGAGCATTACCGCCTTTGCACAGGCGAAGGTGAATCCGCCCAGGAAGTGAGCCGCACTGGAGCGGCGATTAATTATAAGGCGATCGATACCCGCTCGCATGAACCGGTCCAGCTACAACTGATTCCGCTCGCGACGATCGAGCCGGCAAAACTCCAACAGTTAAAAGAACGCGCCCAGACCGCGGAGAAGCTGGATCATGTCAACATTGCCAAAACACTGGCGGTGGGCGTCGAGCATGATTACCTGGCGTTGGTCTCGGAACATTTCGAAGGCGAAACGGTCGATTCCTGGATCGTCGCCAATGGACCAATGCCGGCGGATGCGGCTTTGCGCGTCGGACTGCAAGTGGTCAGGGCCATCGGCGCGGCGGCGTTCTTCAATCTAACCCATCGCGCCATCCAGCCCTCGAATCTGATGATCGTGCCGGGAGAATCGCCCGACGGCGGTTGGCCGTTCGTGAAGGTGTTGAATTTCGGTCTCGCCGGGCTCGAGTTGCATTCGGCCAGCTCCGAAGCACGCGAGCTAGCGCCTTCGATCTCGCCACAGTTCGCGAGTCCGGAGCAACGAGCGAATGGTGAAATTGATTTCAGATCGGAAATGTATTCGCTTGGCGCGACGATGTGTTTTCTGCTGACCGGTGCGGCGCCGCTGGCGGTCAGCGGAATGAAAGCGCGTTTGCGAATCAAGCGTTTGCCGGAACTGCGGCGGGCGCCAAAAGTATTGCACAACTTGCTGGTGCATTTGCTGCGCGAAAATCCCGAGAACCGGCCACAAGATCCGGTCGCGCTCGAGAAAGAAATGCGCGATTGCCTGACTAAAATTGAGCGACGCCAGGCGATCGGACGCAAACTTGGAATCCCACTGGCCGCGGTGATTCCCAGAAAAGCGAAAGCGCCGAAGGAGCCAACCCCGCTCGCTCAAGTGATGCGCGGAGTAGTGGCCGTCGCGGTCCTCATCCTGGTGGCGGGAGCGGCGGCCGAGTTTTTTTTCCCGGACAAGATTCCCTACCTCCGTCGCACCGAGAAAATTGGCGTTCCAATTGGCGTGCCCGACGCCTCGAAATTCGCGTCCGTGCCAACTCCAACGACAAGCGCTTCCCAAATTCCTGTAAATCAGCCGGCGCAAAGCGCGTCACCGGTGATTGCGGCGATCAAACAAGCTTCGCCGGCAGTCACTGAGCAAGATCAATCGTCGAAGGCGTCCGAAGCAAACTCGATCACAAGTCCGACCCAAATTTGGAATCAAATCGTGTCCGCCGGAAAAGCAGCGGAACCTGCGCCGCCGGGATTGGGACCAAGCGAGCCGCCTTCGACTTCATCCGCGCCGGATAATTCGGAACAATCCGCAACAACGCAATCGGATGATGAATCCACCGTCCGCAGCCAAAAGAAAACAATCGCGTCGAATCGAACATCGACATCCCGAAGTGCGCGAAGCGATCACCCCTATTCTGAGGAAGAGAATTACGATCGGGATCGGATCAATCAGGGTCGACATCATGCAGAAGTCATCGGCAAGACGCCCAATGGCGGATTGGTTGTGCGTTTATCCTCCGGCCGGGTCGTGACGCTGCCTCCATTGAACGACCAGGGCGTTTATAGAGCGCGCCCGCGCCATCGTGTTTACGTCGAACGGCCGAACGACGATTTTATTCCACCGTCGCAACCGTTTTATCCTAACGACTGAAGTCCGAGCTCCGAGCCGGAGTGCGCGATCGCGCGTGTCCACGCGACTGACTACTCATTTTCTGCAGGCAAATCTCCAACTCTGCGGCCAGCACGCGCACATGTGGTTCCTTCATCATAGTGTGATGGGTCCCCGGAATCTCATGCAGCTCAACGCCGTCCGTAGCGAACTTCCGCCATTCGAGTTGGGAGACATCCTCATAAAGCGGTCGTTCGCGCGCCCGGAATAGTGTGATGTGGCCATGAAGCGGCCGTGGTGAATAATTCACAATTGCCTCGTTGTTCGCATACTCCACATTCCAAAGGAATCGGGGTCGTGCGTGCGCAAACGAAAACATCTGCACCATAGTTTTCCAGAAATTCTGTTTGCGCTTAATGTAAATATTTTTCAGCCGTTCCATCACGAATGACAACCACTTTCCACGTGGCAGCCGTCTCAGCGCTGCCAGGCGAACAGATATCCGAGCGAAAAACGAGATTTCAGTTGTGCCCGTACCGGGCCCATCCGGATCCAGCATGCATAGCAGCCCGATTCGCTCCCCCTCCGAAACGAGTTGCTGCGCCATTTCAAACGCCACTAATGCACCAAAGCAATGCCCAGTGATGAAGTACGGTCCCTTCGGCTGAGTCGCGCGTATTTCTTCAATGTAGTGTCTGGCAATGTCTTCTACTTTCGTAAACGGAGCTTGCTCCTCGTCTACGCCTCGTGACTGCAAGCCATACACCGGTTGGGACGGGTCCAAAACTGACACCAGATCCGTGAATCCAAAAACGGTTCCACCGGTTGGGCCGATGCAAAACAGCGGCGGTTTTGCTCCACGCGGCTGCATTGGAACCAACGATAAGCCGAAGAGCAAAGAGGAGTTGGGGTCACGAATAGTACGCGCGAGCTTTTCGATCGTTGGGGCGCGAAGCAGAGTGGCGAGAGGGAGATACTTGCCGCAAGTTTTCTCGATTTCGCAAAGGAGTTGCACGGCTCGAAACGAGTCGCCCCCGAGATCAAAAAAACTGTCTCGTAGGTCAACATCGTGTGTCCCTAAAACATTGCGCCAGATTTTGACGAGCTCAGCTTCCAGTTCGTCACGTGGCCCTGAACGCACCGGCTCGAAACTCAGAGTCGAAACTTGTGGCGAAGGCAGCCTGAGCCGGTCGATCTTGCCATTTGATGTTAAAGGTAGCGCGTCAAGGAAGACGTAGGCAGTGGGTACCATGTAATCCGGAAGGATCTCCTTGAGAAAGTCCCGGAAAGTACTGGCGGAGGAGGACGCCGCGTCGTTGCGCACCACATAAGCCACAAGTCGTTTGTCGCCGGGCGCAGTCCCACGCGCCACAACGACACATTCCCGTGTGGCAGAATGGCGAGCGAGAGCAGCCTCTATTTCTCCGAGCTCGACGCGAAAGCCTCGAATCTTGACCTGCTCGTCGAGGCGCCCAAGAAATTCCAGCGTGCCATCCATTTGGTAGCGCCCGATATCTCCGGTTCTGTAAATGCGTTTGCCTAGTCGGTCCCCGATCGCTTTCTTGACGAATTTAGCAGAGGTCAAGTGCGGACGGTTCAGGTAACCACGGGCCAGGGCCCGACCGCTGATACAGAGCTCGCCCGCTTCGCCTTTTGGCAACGGGTCACCGTTGCTATCGAGGACGTAGACTTCGCAATTGTTCAGTGGCCGGCCGATGCTAACAGAGCCGACGCAGCAATGCCTCGGCTCCACTTTGCCGGCGGTCGCCCACACGGTAGCTTCGGTCGGTCCGTAGAAATTCCAAAGAGGCACGTTCCAATCAAGCACTTGAAGAGCAAGGTCTGGCGGCAAGGCTTCCCCGCCGCAAATGACCAGGCGAAGGAATAAATCACCGCAGCCATCTGCAGTTTGCTTTCTTTTCGCGTAGGCTAGCTGGCGCAGGGCAGTTGGTGTCTGGCTGAGGATTGTTACCTTCTCACGGTGCAACAGATTACAAAACTCTTCGGACGATTGGGTTAACTCACGAGGCACAACAATCAGTCGCCCGCCACTCAATAAGCAGCCGAAAATTTCCCAAACTGAAAAGTCGAAAGCGGAGGAATGGAATGAGCTCCAAATATCAGCTTCACCAAAGTTGATCAGTGGGCACGTAGCTTCGAAAAGGGAGAGAACACTCGAGTGTGCGACCTGAACTCCTTTTGGAGCACCGGTCGATCCTGAAGTGTATATTACGTAAGCCAGATTTTCTGGGCTTGTGTCGTTTTCCGGAGGATGGTCGCAGCCATCCCGTGCGTCGGCCTCGACATACATGACAACTGCGTCGTGCGGCGGAAGCTGTTCGACCAAACGCTTTTCCGTGATCACAACATGGATCTGTGCATCTTCGAGCATTAACCCGATCCGCTCTGCTGGATAACCGAGGTCAATAGGAACGTAGGCTCCTCCGGCCTTCAGAATCCCGAGCAAGCTAACGAGCATTCCAATGGATCGCTCGACATAGAGACCGACAAGTACCTCGCGTCGCACGCCGACGGCGCGCAATTGGTGCGCCACATAGTTAGCCCGCTTGTCTAGCTCGCCATAGGTGACCCGATGATGGCCACAAACGGCTGCGATTGCATGCGGCATGCGCGCGGCCACCGCGGCGAAGCAGGTGTGCAGACACAACCCAACGCTATCGCCCTTAGCGCCGATAGCTTGTATTTCGGTACTGCCAATCATTGACACCTCCTCAAGCAGTTGATGCGGACCGGAGCTGATTTTGGCTGCCCATATGTTGACCTGCTTGTGGCGAGTCAGATTCCGGCTCCATTCGCAATGAGCAGCATCTCATCACTCAATTTGAGTCGTCCCAAGTCCTTTACAATCGCGAACAGAAGGTAGTCGGCTTCGCCTCCTTTAAGCAGCTCCTCGCAGACGGCGATACCGCGTCCGGCAGAAAGGTTAATGTTGTTGCGATTTTGAAGAGCCCGTCCGCGTCGCTTCGGCAATCCGTTAATTTTTTCTCGAGCGAGGTCTTCGGGCGAAGTCACTGAGGAGAAATTAATCGACATTTTTTCCGGTGAAAAGGGAAAAAGGCGAGAAAATTCTGGATTGAATTGGAAATTTGAACGGCCGATAGGCAGCCAGATTCGGCGGGATTCGTAATAGGGATCGTTTTCCGCCACGTAAGGACTGAAAAACCGGTTATACGGATTGCAAGAATACCGGTGCTGGTCTGAAAATTTCCTACGCGCAAGCCACCTTCACGTTAAAGTTACCCACCAACGCTAAAGGTACGGCGTGGCAGGGCGTTCAGCGTTTGAAGCCAAAGCGCGGCCTAGGCGGCTGAGGTGACAGGGCTGGCGGATCGTTGGGATCAACGTATTTCGCTACATCCCTCCGGCTGTCTCACAGAGATATATCTGAGAATTCCTGCGTGTATTGAAACCCGGCGGGTTAATTTATTTCGAAACAAGCGAAGCCGTATCTTGGAGGAGAATATTTCCGGAATTTCCGTTAAGCATTTATCGCAAGTTTAAGCAATGGCAGAATTGCGGGCCCAGACGCCAAGACAGATTTCACTTTTCAGAGGAAAAGATGAGAGCAATTATTTCAGAAGCCGGGGGGCAAGTGTTGCGGGTCGAGGCTGCACCCAGCCCAATTCTCTGGAGGCATCTCAGTTTCTTCGTTACCAAGTCCCCTATCCCACCGAAATGTCCCGGCTCGAAAACAAACGCGTAATACCCGATGTCCAATCCCGAACCTGGCTTCCCAATTAACGTTCTTTTCGTTCCGCGCAGGATTTAGCATCATAATCTACGATGCAGGACGCACTCACCCCGATGATGCAGCAGTATCAGCGGCTGCGGAAAAGCATCCCGGCGGACACGCTCCTGCTTTTTCGGCTCGGCGATTTTTACGAACTGTTTTTCGAGGATGCCAGGGAGGCGTCAGTGTTGCTCAATGTCGCGCTGACCAAGCGCAACGAAGTGCCGATGTGCGGCGTCCCGTATCATGCGGCGCCAGGTTATATCGCGAAGTTGATCAAGGCCGGCCGGCGGGTCGCGATCTGCGATCAAACGAGCGAACCGCAGCCGGGCAAAATCGTTTCGCGCGACATTACCCAGATCATCAGTGCCGGGACGGTGAGCGAATTGAATTTGCTCGACGCCAAGCGCGCGAATTATCTCGGCGCGGTTTATGCCGACAACGAAGGCTTTGGTTTTGCCTACGCCGATCTCACCACGGGCGAGTTTCGCCTGACCCAACTACAAGATCGACAAGCACTGCAGGACGAGCTCGCGCGCGTGTCCCCCTCGGAGTTGTTGGTCAGTGCCGAACAAAAAGAGTCGTTAGGCCAGATCGATCACGCGATCGAGTACGATAGCTACGCGTTCCTGCCCGAGCACGCGAGTTTCACTTTGTGCGAACATTTCCAGGTAAAATCGCTCGACGGCTTTGGTTGTGCGCAGATGACGCAGGCGGTCGCGGCCGCGGGCGCGATCGTTCATTACCTGAAGCATCAGCTTCGGCGAAAGATCGACCATTTGAGTCCGCTGCGGTGCGATGCGCCAAACGATTACGTCCTGCTCGACGCGGCCACGCAAAATAATCTCGAACTGGTCGAGTCGCGGAGCGCGCGCGACATCAGTTTACTCGCAGTGCTGGATCGAACCGCGACGCCGATGGGCGCGCGAAAACTGCGCTCCTGGATCTTGCAGCCACTCCGAGATTTGACCGAGCTCGGCTGCCGCCAGCAAATGATCGCCGATTTGCTGCAGGAGCCGGAGTTGCTCGACTCGATTCGGACGGAATTGAAATCGATCCGCGATATCGAACGCGCGGTCGGGCGATTGAGCCAGGCTTCCGGAAATGCGCGGGATTTGGTTGCGCTGAAAGCATCGCTTGAGCAAATCCCAAAACTGAAAGTGGAGCTGCAGAAAATCCTCGATCGCCTCGCCTTCGGCGGGAACCGGTCGAAGGAAGAAGGCAAAGTTGAGTTACTGGCGCAACGGCTGCAAGACGAGATCCAGGAAATGCCGGCGCTGGCTGAGAAATTAAGCAAGGCGCTGGTGGACGATCCGCCGTTCGCGTTGAAAGAAGGCGGAATCTTCCGTGACGGTTACGATATCGATCTTGATGGCCTACGGAACGCTTCGCGCGAGGGCAAAAGCTGGATCAGCCAATTACAGGAACGCGAGATTGCGGCGACCGGGATCAAATCGCTCAAGGTCCGTTATAATTCGGTGTTCGGTTACTTCATCGAAATAACGAAATCGAACCTTGCGAGCGTACCCGCACATTACACGCGGAAGCAGACGACAGTCGGCGGTGAGCGTTTCGTCACGCCGGAGTTGAAAGACATGGAGGGCAAAATTCTCGGTGCCGATGAGCGCGCCCGAAATCTCGAGTACGAACTTTTTCAAAAGTTGCGGGAGGAAACGCTTCGAGAACTCGGACCAATTCAGAGAACCGCGGATGCAATCGCGACTGTCGATGTCATCGGCGCGCTCGCGGAGACGGCGCGCCTTTTCAATTACTGCCGGCCAACTTTAAATGAATCGCTTCGACTTGCGATCAAAGACGGTCGGCACCCGGTGCTGGATCAGAATCTGGTCGAAGAAAAGTTTGTGCCGAACGACACGACATTGGATGGCGAAAACATGCGACTGGCAATTGTGACCGGTCCGAACATGGCCGGCAAATCAACTTACATCCGGCAAGTCGCGCTGATCGTTTTGATTGCGCAGATTGGCAGCTTCGTCCCGGCGGCGAGCGCGGAGATCGGCCTGGTCGATCGCATCTTCACACGAGTCGGCGCGAACGACGATCTGGCGCGCGGCCAGTCGACGTTCATGGTGGAGATGAATGAGACATCGAACATCGTGAACAACGCGACCGAGCGGAGCCTGGTCATTCTGGATGAGATCGGCCGCGGAACATCAACATTCGACGGGTTATCGATCGCCTGGAGCGTAGCGGAATTTTTGCACGACAGGATCAAGTCGCGCACGCTATTTGCGACGCATTATCACGAGCTGACAAAACTGGCGTCCGAACGGAAAGGCGTTTGCAATTTCAACGTCGCGGTCCGGGAGTGGAACGAGCAGATCATCTTTCTGCGTAAGATCGTCCCTGGCGGCGCGGACAAAAGTTACGGCATCCAGGTCGCGCGGCTGGCCGGTTTACCGAAGGAAATTCTGGACCGGGCGAAGGAGATTCTGTCGCATCTGGAAAATCCAAATGGCGTAACCGAACAACCGAAGACACGGAAGAAAAGAGTCCGAGCCGGACAGGCAATAAAATCGACACCTGCCAAGACGGAGAAACCGCAGCTCGACTTGTTATGATAGACTAAATCGCGCGATGGCCGTTAAAACCGAAAACGAGCTGAATGAAATGCAGCGCAGTCTTTGGTTGAAAGCGATGGCGGCGGTTGAGCTGCGCAATTTCGGATATGTGATTTCCCTGTTGCAGGGTATCCTGAAACAGGAGCCGCAATTTCTGACCGGGCGCCAATTGCTGCGTCGGGCGGAAGTGGCAAAACAAAAAGCCGGCAAGAAGAGTTTCTTCAACATTTCGACCGCACCGATCGCGGTGATGAAGGCGCAACGCGAAATCAAGAAAGATCCAGCACGCGCGGTGGAAATGATCGAAAAGGTTTTGGAGGAGGAACCGTACAATCGGCGGGCCAATCTGACGTTGAAAGAAGCGGCGGTGGTGGCTGGCTGGCCCGAGATTGGCGTTTTAGCGATGCGGACTTTGCTGGAGGAAAATCCACGCGACCTAAAACTGCTGCGCGAATTGGGACAGCTTTATCATCAGACCGGTCAGAACGAAGAGGAAGTCGAGATTTACAATCGGATCACGGAGATCGATCCGCTCGATGCGGCGGCGCTGCGATTGGGAAAAGATGCTTCGGCGCGAGCATCGATGAGTACGGGAGGCTGGGCCCAGGCCGAAAGTTATCGCGAATTGATCAAGGACAAGGATGTCGCCATTTCCTTGGAGCGGCAACATCGGATGCAGCTGACCGGCGAAGCGCTCGAACAACAGATCGCTGAATTGCAAGCACGGCAGCAGGTCGAACCGCAGAGTGTCGATCTTGCCCGGCGGCTAGGGGCATTATGCGAACAAAAAGACGACGTCGAATCGGCGATCAAATGGTACCAGCGGGCAGTGGATCTTACTGGCGGCCGTGACGCCGCTCTGATCCGAAAGATGGCCGATCTAAAAATGCGCGGTGCGGAACGCGAGATCGCGGCGCATGAGGAATTTTTGGCCGCTCATCAGAAAAAAGACGCGGTCCACGCGAAGAAAACCGAAGAACTCCAGGCCGCAAAGAAAAAGCGAGCCGGAATATTGATCGAGGAAACGAAAAAACAATTGGAGCGAAATCCGACCGATCTTCAATTGCGATTTGAACTCGGCGAACATCTCGTCAGCGCCCAACGATTTCGCGAGGCCGTCCCGGAATTACAACGGGCGCGACAAAATCCCAATGCGCGGTTGAAGGCGATGAATCTGCTTGGCGTTTGCTATCGCGAACTCGGCATGCTCGATCTGGCGATGAAACAATTCGAGGACGCAGCCAAGGAGATTACGACGATGGACCCGATGAAAAAGGAAATCGTCTACAATCTCGGAATCGTTTACGAGAAGATGGGCGAGCGTGAGAAGTCGCTCAATTGCATGAAACAAATCTACGCAGCGGACTACGGTTACAAAGACGTGGCCGCGCGCGTCGAGAGCTCATACCAACAAGACAAAGGTCGAAGTTGAGTTGGTGGATGCCGATCTTGCAAACTCGAATAGCTGGCTTGCACGCACGTCCAAAGCTGTGTCAAGATGCGAATCTCTGATGCCGACTAGCGGCATCACAACCTGCAAACACTTATGAAAAATCTTATAATCTCACGAATCGCAATTGTCGCGCTGGGCGTCGGAGCGCTTTGCCTGGCTACGACAAGCAGCGCACTTAATGCCTATCCACCGTTGAGGACCGGTGCGAATACAGACGCAAAAAGTCCTACTCCGGCCAAGGGCGCGGCAAAAGCTGGCAGCAAGCTGAGCGCGGCCGACAAAGCTTTCATGATGAACGCGGCCAAAGGCGGCATGATGGAAGTTGAAGCGGGTAAATTGGCCGCGCAGAACGCCCAAAACGCCGATGTGAAAAAGTTCGGTAACAAGATGGTCACCGACCATTCCAAGGCGAACAGCGAATTAATGGCACTGGCGAAGGAGGAAGGGGTCTCGCTTCCAGGAGCGAAATCGCCGGGAAAATGGAAATCGGACAAAGATTACATGGACATAATGGTGAAAGACCATCAGGCCGACCTGGCCGAGTTCCAAAAAGAGGCGCAGAGCGGAGCTGATCCAGACGTAAAAGCGTTCGCGGCCAAAGGCGCGAAAATGGTCAGCGCCCATCTCAAGCTCGCTCAGGACACGCAGGGCAAGCTGAAATAAACCTATAAGAATTACGTTTTAGAGCGGCACGCCATCGCGGCGTGCCGCTTTTTTTCGGGAAATCAAAGGTGGATCGCGTTGTCCTCAACGCGATGTTAATGATGGCGACAAAGCCGCGTCGAATTTAGCATCGTCTTCGGAGAAGCCGATCCACCTCAACAAAATGCGGAGGACAAAAATCATCTGCACCCTTGGCCCGGTGACGGAAAAACCGGAAGCGATTCGGCAACTGATCGCGCGCGGAGCAGACGTACTCCGCTTGAACATGAGTCACGCGCCACGGGAATGGGTGCGGAAAATCGTTCCAGAAATTCGCACGCTCGCCGATGAAGCAAAACGTCCAATCGGTATTTTACTCGACACCCAAGGACCGGCAATTCGAACCGGGCCGCTGAAGACACCGCTGGAACTAAAGAAAGGGGATGTGCTCGAGTTCACTGTTCGCCACGCCAAGAAGGTGCATAAAAAATCGGTCGAAGTAAATTACGACAAGTTCGCGAATGATGTGGGCGTCGGCGACACGGTTCTGGTCGACAACGGACTGATCAAGCTCGTTGTCATCGAAAAGAAGAAAAACCGCGTTCTTTGCAAAGTCATAACGCCGGCCGCACTCGGCTCGCGGCGGCACATTAATTTACCGGGCGTCCACGTCAGTCTGCCAGCGTTGACCGAGAAAGATATGGCCGATGTTTCGCTCGGCGCCCAACTCGGAGTCGATTTCGTGGCGCTTAGTTTTGTCCGAAAAGCTGCCGATCTGTCCGAGCTGCGCGATCTTTTGATTCGCAAGAAAAGCAAAGCTCAGGTGCTGGCCAAGATTGAGGACCAGGCGGCGGTCGAATCGATCGAGAACATTATTAGGGCCGCCGATCTGGTGATGGTCGCGCGCGGGGACCTCGGGATCGAAGTGCCAATGGAAGAATTACCGATCATTCAGCGGCGCATCGTCAAAAGTTGCATCCGCCTCGGCAAACCGGTGGTGGTCGCGACCCATCTGCTTGAGTCGATGATCAAGAATCGCGTTCCGACGCGGGCGGAGATTACGGACATAGCAAACGCGGTTTTCGAACAGGCGGATGCCATCATGTTGAGCGGGGAAACGAGCGTTGGCCAATATCCAGTCGAATGCGTCGAGGTCATGAATCGCGTGGCAATGCGAATCGAGCGAAGTGGTGGCGCCGGCTACGCCGAATCGGCGATTTTGGAAGATGCGCGACAGAAAACGGTCGCTTCAGCAGTGGTATTGGCCAATTCCCTCGCCCGATCCAAGATCATCGTCTTCACGCGCCATGGAAGGATGGCGCGGAACACTTCGAACCTGCGTCCGCAGCGGGCCACTATTTTTGCATTCACGCCGGACGAACAAGTCCGTCAGCAGTTGTCGATCTGCTGGGGCGTCTACGCGATCCGGATCGAATTCAGCGACGATCCAAATGTAACAATCGAAACCGCGCAAAAATATTTGCGCGACCAAAAACTGAGTTCCGTCGGCGACAATCTTGTCATTATCAGTGACGTGCGGGCAAAGGAAGCGCTGGTAGATTGCGTTCAACTGCGGACGGCAAAATGACCCCACGCAAAGCCGGGTCATCCCGAGCGGAAAGCGAGGGATC
>Ga0307479_10003711_pt1 | contig 13941 bp, 12 predicted proteins | sample atmos_gasesECM4C_FD_203743 | JGI IMG/M metagenome (GOLD analysis project Ga0307479, IMG submission 203743) | Hardwood forest soil microbial communities from Morgan-Monroe State Forest, Indiana, United States - atmos_gasesECM4C_515 | ecosystem: Environmental > Terrestrial > Soil > Temperate...
AGAACTTCCTGCCTTGGCCGACGAGGCGCATGCGGCGGAGACTTTGCTTGTGACTTGTATTACCGAACCTGTCTCACTGGGTGTGGTGCGACCGCCCGCAGAAGCAGATATCGTGGCCATGGAAGGGCAAGCTTTCGGAGTCTCTCCCAGCTACGGCGGCCCCTACGTGGGCGTGATCGCCACGCGCGAGAAATTCGTTCGGCAAATGCCGGGAAGGCTGGCTGGCCAGACCACCGATGCAGCCGGCCGCCGCGGCTTCGTTCTGACGTTAGCGACGCGCGAGCAACACATTCGACGCGAGAAGGCGACGTCGAATATTTGTACCAATGAGGCGTTATACGCGCTGGCAGCAACGATTCATCTCTGCCTGCTCGGCAAAGAGGGCTTGCGCGAACAGGCTTTGCAGAATCTCGCGAAGGCTCGTTTTGCGCTGGCGGAGTCTGAAAAAATTCCCGGCGTGCGGCGAGTTTTCTCAGGCCCCTTCTTCAACGAATTCACGCTGGAGTTCCCGCGGTCGGTAAAAATGATCAATCGCGCGTTGCTAGGCGAAAAAATCATCGGGCCGTATGCGCTCGGAACACACTATCCCGAATTGACGAAACGAGCCGTCGTCTGCATCACTGAAACAACAACCCGCGCTGAGATCGAACGCCTGTGCGCGGCGGTTCGGCGAATTCTCGAAAGTCCAGTTTAAGGAGCGGTCTCGCTTGAACCCAAAGGTCACAGAAACGGAAGCTCCCGCCGCAACCGTTCGCAAGGCGGCGCGACACGTTATCCAGAACGAAGGGCTGATTTTCGAAAAATCCGCGCCTGGCAAACGCGGGATGGAAATTCCGCCGCTCGACGTTCCGGCAGTCGATCCTACCGCTGCGCTTGGCCAGGAGTTCGCCCGGGAGGCCGTGGAAGGCTTCCCCGAAGTGAGCGAGATCGAGGTCGTCCGCCATTTCACGCGGCTTTCCACCTGGAACTATGCAATTGACCTGGGAATGTATCCGCTGGGGTCGTGCACGATGAAGTACAACCCGCGCGTGAATGAATTCGTCGCGCGCCTCGACGGATTGGCAAGCGAACATCCTCAGCAGCCACCCGAACTGGCCCAAGGATGTCTGCGAATTCTACATGACCTCGAGCAGTGCCTGATATCGATCACGGGTATGGACGCAGCAACGCTTCAACCCGCTGCTGGCGCGCAGGGTGAGCTTACCGGTTTGCTGATGATTCGCGCGTATCTCGAGAGCCAGGGGAATCCGCGCAAGATCGTGCTGATCCCCGATTCCGCTCACGGAACAAATCCTGCCTCGGTGGTTATTGCGGGATACGAAGTACAAAACATCAAATCGAACGCGCGCGGCCAGATCGATACGGATCACCTGCGCGAGTTTGTGACGAACGACGTCGCCGCGCTGATGCTGACAAACCCGAATACGCTGGGAGTGTTCGAGGAGCGAATTGCGGAGATTGCGACGGTGCTGCACGAACGCGGAGCGCTTCTCTATATGGACGGCGCCAACATGAACGCGCTCGCCGGTGTGACGCGGCCGGGCGATTTCGGCGTCGACGTTATGCATTTGAATCTGCATAAGACGTTTTCCACCCCTCACGGTGGTGGAGGACCAGGCGCGGGCCCGGTGCTGGTGAAGAAGATCCTGGAGCCGTTCCTGCCGATACCAGTCGTGGTGCGGAGAGAAGGCGGGCAGTACTCTCTCGATGGCAATCGCCCGAGATCGGTCGGACGCGTTCGGGCCTACTGTGGAAACTTCGGCGTGCTATTGCGCGCGCTTGCGTATGCGTTGGCTTATGGACCTGGTATCCGGCAAGCGACCGAAGATGCCGTGCTAAACGCCAACTATATCCGCAAGCACCTCGAGGATTTGTTCGATCTGCCCTACAATCTGCCATCGATGCACGAGGTCGTGTTCAGCGACGCGCTGCAAAAAGTTCGCGGCGTGAACACGATGGACATAGCGAAACGCCTGCTGGATTACGGCTTTCATGCCTACACCACCGCGTTCCCGTTGATCGTCCCCGGGGCCATGATGATCGAGCCCACGGAATCGGAATCGAAAGAGGAATGCGACCTTTTCGTTGATGCCATGCGCTCGATCGCTGCCGAAGCCGCGACGAATCCGGAATTGGTAAAAACCGCGCCGCACTCGACGCGTGTGGGGAGGCTTGACGAAGTGGCCGCAGCGAGAAGGCCGATTCTGCGATGGAAACCGGCTGACGACAAGGAGCTCGCTCATGACGCCTGAACAAGCTTCGTTTCTACTCGACGTTCTTCTGGCCGGGGTCAAGAAGGAAGCGCCGACGACTCGCCGAGTGATCCAGGCCGTGCCCGCCGATAAGAGCGGCTACCGTCCCGATCCGCATGCGCGCAGCGCCCTCGAACTGGCGTGGCACATCGCTTCTTCAGACGTTTGGTTCCTCGAAGCATTCCTCAAGGGAAAGTTCGACATGGAAGACGACAGCATGCCCGCGGATTTGACCAACCCGGCCGACATCGCCTCCTGGCATGAGGACAGCCTCGCTGCGTCGTTCGAGAAGATCGCCAAACTTAGCGCTGATTTTTGGGCCACCCCCCTCAGCTGTTTCGGGATTTACAATTTTCCGGCCGTGATGTATCTCCAGTTCATGTTGGTTCACACCGTGCATCATCGCGGACAGTTGTGTGCCTATCTGCGGCCGATGGGCTCGAAGGTGCCGAATATTTATGGCGGCAGTTTCGACGAGCCTATGGTCATGCCGCCAAACGCGTAGTTCGATTCTCGACCATTCAATTCTGTTGATGCTTGGGTGCCTCGAGCTTCTTGGACGGAGGCGGCTCCGGCAAGTCGTGAGCCATGAGTCTTATCTGGTCGAATTCATGGGACACCGATTTGTAGCCTTCCGGTGGCCCACCGAGACGGTGGACTTCCTCCTGAACGCGCTCGATGCGGTTCGCCGGGTTGGGGTGGTCGTGCAGGAAACGGACGCGCTCGCGTTTGTTTTGCTCCTCCAACTTCTCGAAAAATTGAGCGAGAGCGCGGGGGTCGTATGCCGAATCGTAGAGAATCTGGGTTCCCACGATGTCCGCTTGGCTTTCGGCGGTGCGTGAAAACTTCAGAAAAACGACTGGCAGGGCCGTGCTGGTGCCAAGCTCGGTAAGGAGAGAACCGAATTGGCCATTCCCGATGAAGCCGCCCAGCAAGCTCAATGGAATGATCGCCGCTTGTTCTTTGCTCATTTGGTTCGTGCTATGCCGCAACGCGATATGCGCAATTTCATGGGCCATCACGCCGGCGAGCTGCGCCTCATTGTCGGCCGCCTCGATCGTTCCGCGATTGACGTAAACGAATCCGCCCGGCAGTGCAAATGCGTTGATGGCATCGTCGTTCACGCACTTGAATTGGTAGGGATACTTCGGGCCGGGGGCCCGGAGAACGAGTCTCTTACCGAGCGCCTCAAGATACTCGTCGATGTGCGGATCATTGCACAATGCCAATTTCCGCCTGACTTCCTGGGAATACTTCTGCCCGAGACGGATATCCTGCTGAGTTGAAAATATGTTAAATCCGGGCTTGACGGTGGTGCGGTCGGCAAGCGCCGCGACCGCAAACCCGACGAACACGATCGCAGTCACCGCTCGAGCAAGCAGCTTACGGACTCGCTGGCCAGTTGCCACGCGCTCTATCGCTCGCATGAGTTCCTCCGCGAATCGGGGGCCCAAAAGCGCTTAACGGTCTAATTCTTTGGCTGGATAGATGCGCGAACGGCGCGCCGCGTTACTTGCTCGTGGGTGCTAATCGTAAGCGAGGAAATCGCGGCGCGCGCATATCCGAAGCCGGCGCGCGCCACGACTATATCGAACTTTGTGCGAGGAGGAAATCCCGATCTCTTTATTTTTTGTCGTGGCGGGCCCTTTCGACAGGCACGCTGCGATGATTCGCTGGGGCGGGCGCCGGCTCACCTTTTAGCTCTGCTGCTGCCGTTGCCGCCGGAAAAACAATGGCACGTCCGTCACTGGCAGCGGCCGCTTCTTTCAGCAGTTCAGGGACGGGCGAGGCCATCGGGATCAGCGCTCCTTCCGCTTCTTTCAGGAACATCAATCCTTGCTCACCGCCCTTCCAGTCAATCGAAATCACATCGCCCAAGCTCACCTGCTCGGTGGCCAGCAAGCTCGCCAGCGGATAGACCACGTGCCGTTCGATCGCTCGCTTCAGGTGCCGCGCGCCGTACTTCATGTCCGTTCCTTCGCGCAGCAGAAATTCACGCGCTGGTTGCGTCACGCGAAACAGAAAACGTCCCTTCGCCGTCTCCAACACGCGCTGCTGCACCATCCCCAGTTCGATCTCCAGGATTTGTTCCAATTGCTCGGATCGCAGTGGATGGAACACCACCACCTTGTCGATGCGGTTCATGAATTCCGGCGCGAATTTCCTCTTGGCCGCTTCCGAAGCCGTCTTCTCCACCTTCTCGTCCAGCCGCGGTTTCGAGTCTGCCGGTACCACCGGTGCAAAGCCCATCCCCCCGGTCATCAACTCGCTGATCTCTCCGCCGCCGAGGTTGGAGGTCATGAAAATCATGGTTTGCGAGAGGTCCACCCGGCGGTTGTCTCCCAGCGTCAGCGTCGCTTTGTCCAGAATTCCCAGCAGCAACTGCCACAACGCGTCACTGGCTTTCTCGATTTCGTCGAATAGCAGGAATGAAATCTTCAGTTTCTCGGTGTGATATTGCGCGAGCGCTTCCTGGGTGATCAACGGATGCGTTTCGCGGTGGCCCAAATAGCCTGGAGGCGAGCCAATCAGCTTCGCGATCTCATGCGAATGCTGAAACTCCGCGCAGTCCACCTTGATCACCGCCCGCGGGTCGCCGAACAAGACTTCGGCCGTCGCTTCCACCACGCGGGTCTTTCCCGCCCCGGTCGGCCCGAGGAACAGCAAGTTCCCCACCGGACGCCCGGGCGAGTTCAGTCCGGCGCGAAACACCTGGTACAGGTCCACCACCGCCTGCACCGCCTCATCCTGCCCCACGATCTTCCGCCGCAGCCCTGCTTCGAAATCCCGCGACTCTACACTGCGCTGAGTCGGGTCAAGTTTTAATGCGCGCGCGCCCACGGTTTGCTCCCTTACCGGAACCTTCTTCCGCCTTCCAGATTACGCGGTTCCGACCTCTCGAATTGATCAAGCTTTATGTCGAGTGTCGAACGCAGCAATCGTAATTGCGTGACCAGTTCCCGGCTTGAGTTGGCGCGGTCCGTCACCAAAAGCATGGGGGGCGATAGATCGGCCAGGTCCAGGTTAAGGTTGCGAAGTGAGTGCATAAGGTTCTGCACATAGGGTGAACGAACGTCGAACAACTCGATCCGGCTATTCAGCTGCTCTCGCAGATAAGACCAATCGAGGTCGAGGAAGGGGTGATTGCGTGAGACCTTTCTCACCACGTCGTCGGTGATGCGCGGGCGCTCCCCCAGCCGCGCGAGGTGCAACTGTTGCACCTTTCCCTGACGGCGCACGTTATGCACCAGGAAGTAGGTGTTGCCTTTGCGCCGAACAAAAGCCACGACTGCCCTCCTTTTAGGCGGAGCGTGTCGTAGTGTAAGAACCGTCCACTACTCCGTCAATAGTACGATGTGGCCGACGCGGAAAAGTTGCTTCGAATCGGTTAATAATCTTGAGGACGAATTGAATCGGCGGGAGATAGCACGCAGTACTTCACCTATTACTTAGATGCAGCGAAGTCGCGCCGCGTCACCGTGGCTGCCGGCGACAAGAGCATCGCGGCAAGTCCCTCGCCCGCTCCCGAGTCGTCGTGGTACAAATGGACTTGCCGATATCGATCGCAGCGAGGCAGTCGAGATGTCCTGGGATCCCGTCTACAGGCTGGTAAGAAAAATCCCACGAGGACGCGTGACCACCTACGGCGAGCTGGCCAAAGCGCTTCGGCTGTCCGGCGGAGCTCGCGCGGTGGGCTACGCCATGGCCGCCTGCCCGAACGGACACGGTATTCCCTGGCATCGGGTGGTCGGCGCAGGCGGGCGTTTGACCATCCCCGAACCCCACGGATCCGTACAGCGACGCTTGCTGGAGACCGAGGGCGTGCAGATTGAGTTCGCGAGGCTCGATATCAAGCGCTACGGCTGGTCACCCGCAAAGCGAAAGAGCTCGCCTGGGAAATCAAAGCGCCGGCTTTAAAATCCCCGCTCGTTTATCCTGCCCGTGCGACTATGATATAGAACCATTTCTCAGACGCTATCGACGAACCGAACGGAAGTGCGCTTCGTGAGCGAATCAGTCATACAGGTTGAGGGGCTCTTCAAGAACTATGAGGCCGTGGCGGCATTGCGTGGGGTGACCTTCAACGTCGAGGAAGGCGAGGTGTTTGGTTTGCTGGGACCAAACGGCGCCGGTAAGACGACCACGGTCGAGATTCTCGAAGGAATGCGCACGCCGGACAAGGGTCTCGCGCGTGTCTGTGGCATGGATCCTGAAAAGAGCGGGCGCCAGTTCAAAGAACTGATTGGCGCGGTGCTGCAATCTACTTCTTTGCCGGATAAGCTGCGCGTGAAGGAAGCCATCGACCTGTTTGCCAATTTCTACCGACGCCGCGCGAACACCGATGATCTCTTGAAACGATTTCAACTCACCGAGAAGCGCAACGCTTTCTACAGTCAGCTCTCCGGAGGGCAAAAGCAGCGGCTGGCCCTGGCAATGGCTTTGGTCAACGAGCCGCTCGTTGTGTTTCTCGACGAACCGACGGCTGGACTGGATCCGCAGGTGCGCCGCGAGATTTATGACATCATCGAGGAGCTGAAGCGAACGAAGAGAACGGTGTTGTTGACGACTCATTACATTGAAGAGGCGGAGCGTTTGTGTGACCGCGTCGCGATCATTGACCAGGGACGGGTAATCGCGACGGGAACGCCGCGGGAGCTAAAGCACGCATCCGCCGGAACCACACGCATCGAGGTACGTCTGGCGAGGCCGCTCACCGATGGCGCCCTGGCGCATCTGGAAGGCGTGGCCGATTGCCGCGAATTTGACGGCACCTATGTCGTTCATTCGACGCGGCCCCCACAAACGATCGTCGCGCTGGTTAAGAAACTCGAAGCCGAAAACAACGAATTGCAAAGCCTCGAAATGTTTTCGCCGTCACTGGAAGATGTCTTCATTGAGTTGACCGGCCGCCGTCTGCGCGACTAGCTGGTGAAACCATAGGAGCGGTAATTTGCATAACACCTGGGTCCTGACCAAAGCTCGAATTCGGCTGGCGATCCGGAATCGCGCGTTTCTTTTCTTCAGTCTCATCATGCCCATGCTTTTTCTGTTCGGCGCGGTGATGATGTTCGGGCAGTCCTCGCGCAGCTGGATACCTTACATTCTTGGCGCTATCCTTACGTTCACGGTCATGGGTAGCTTTTGGGGTTTAAGCGTTCAACTCGTCACGTTTCGCGAGCAAGGCATACTGCGGCGTTTCCGGCTCGCTCCTGCCGGAGCAGGCCCGATGCTCGCTTCGAGCATCCTCTCGAATTACTTCATGACGCTTCCGACCGTAGCGTTTGAATTGGTCGTCTGCCGCTTTGCATTTCACATGACCAGCTGGGGTAATCTCTGGGCTATCTTCGTGTTGGTCACGTTCGGTTCCGCCGCTTTCTCCTCGTTCGGATTGATCGTCGCCAGTGTGACGAACACCATGCAGGAAACCCAGATGATTAACAACCTCATTTGGACCGGTTTTATTTTCCTGTCCGGTGCCACCGTCCCGCTTGCCCAATTGCCCGTGTGGATTCAGCACTGCTCACTTTTTCTGCCGGCCACTTACCTGGCCACCGGGCTCGAGTGGTCTGCTTCGAACCTCATCACCAATCGTGATGTCCTTACGGATGCTCTTGCGCTTGCCATCGGCGTGCTCGTGGCTTTTGAAATCTCGCGCCGCCTTTTCCGCTGGGAACCGGAAGCCAAGGTTCCAGGCAGCGCCAAGCTATGGGTTCTCGCCGTTATGATTCCCTTTTTGCTATTCGGCGCGTACGAGAACATTTACACGGATCGCCTCGATCGCATTCAGCGAGATTTTCACACGCTTCAAATGCGTGAGGTTAGGAGGGAGCCGCAGGCTCCGGCCGGTCCTCGTTGATCACGGCGGAGATCACCGTTCATTTCGAATGGCGTCACCATGCTCGGAGCTTTCTGTTAAGTCCAACCGCCCCTTTCCTACATCCAATGCTTCACCAGAAACGTCCGGAGGCAAAGGACAATAAATGAAGGCCATTCGCGTACACTCTTTCGGCGGCCCTGAGGTTTTGAAGTTCGAAGAAGTCCCGGACTTAAAACCGGGTGGCGGACAAGCAGTCGTTCGCATCCACGCGGCGGGCGTGAATCCCGTGGATGTTTACGTCCGCGCTGGAACGTATGCCCGCAAACCAACTTTGCCATACACGCCTGGTACGGACGGCGCGGGCGTGGTCGAAACGGTCGGTAGCAGCGTAACGAAGTTCAAATCCGGTGACCGGGTATACACCGCAGGAAGCATCAGCGGCACGTACGCGGCAAGCGCTCTATGCGAGGAAGCCTCCCTGCATCCTCTTCCTGCGCACAGTTCCTATTCGCAAGGCGCTGCCCTGGGAGTCCCCTACGGCGCGGCCTACCGGGGATTGTTCCAACGCGCGCACGCACGCGCAGGAGAGACCCTTCTCGTGAACGGAGCGAGCGGGGCCGTGGGCATCGCTGCCGTCCAACTCGCCCGCGCCGCCGGATTGCGCGTCATTGGCACTGCCGGAACCGATCGTGGCAAAAAGCTCGCGGCGGAGGAGGGCGCGCACGAGGTGCTCGATCACAACGCACCCGATCATTTCGAAAAAGCGCTTGCGCTAACGGGCGGTCGCGGCTTTGACGTAATCCTTGAAATGCTTGCCAACGTTAATCTCGGGAAGGACCTGACGGTACTAGCGCCGGGTGGCCGCGTCGTGGTGATTGGCAGCCGCGGAAACGTCCAGATCAATCCACGCGATGCGATGGGGCGCGACGGCACAATCCTGGCGATGTCTCTCTGGAACGCTTCGCTCGAAGATCTGGCCAACATTCATGCGGCGCTTGTCGCAGGGCTGGAAAACCAGACGCTACGTCCCATCATTCGACACGAGATCCCTTTGTCTGAAGCGGCGCGCGCGCACGAAGTCCTGATGGAGCCCGGCGCATACGGCAAGATCGTTTTAATTCCCTGAGGCCCGCAGCAAGCTTTCGCCGCGAGGACTGAATGTCCTATGATTCGTCTTTAAACTTCATTCTGGAAGGAGCCGAGAATGCAAAGAACTGCTACAGCCGTTTGGAACGGCGCTTTGAAAGACGGCAAGGGCGCCATTTCAACACCAAGCGGAGCGCTTGCCGACGCGCCGTATTCGTTCGTCACGCGCTTTGAGAACCAGAAAGGCACCAACCCCGAGGAACTTATTGCGGCCGCGCATGCCGGCTGCTTCAGCATGGCGCTTTCGGCGCAGCTCGGAACCATGAATTTCACGCCGCAAAGCCTTCGCACCAACGCCACCGTCACACTCGAAAAGCTTGAGGCAGGCTGGACGATCTCGAAAATTCATCTAGACGTCGCCGCAAGAGTTCCAGGCATCTCCGCCTCAGCGTTTGATTCCGCCGCCGCGAGCGCCAAGGCGAATTGCCCCGTGTCTCGCCTTTTCAAAGCTGAAATAACGATGGACGCTCGTCTGGAGCAAACGGCATGATTCTTCCGGCCGTCGCCGGGATACTCATTGTCGCCGGTGTGCTCTGGGAAGCGTTCGAGACGGTGGTCCTGCCTCGGCGCGTCACGCGCCGCTGGAGGGTCACCCGCGCGTACTATCGGAGCACCTGGGTCCCGTGGCGAGGAATTGCCCGCCGACTCGCCAGCGTCAAGCAACGCGAGGGCTTTCTAAGCATCTACGGTCCACTCTCGTTGCTGATGTTGTTCGTGCTGTGGGCTGCGGCGCTGATTGTCGGTTTCGGCCTGTTGTTTTACGGCGGTTCGGGCGGCGATTCCACTTCCCCCTCGCTGGCAACCTGCATTTATCTGAGTGGCACGACGCTGTTTACGTTGGGCCTTGGCGACGTCACTCCCCACACGTCTGTCGAGCGATTTCTAGCGGTTAGCGAAAGTGGCCTCGGCTTTGGCTTTCTCGCGATGGTGCTTAGCTATCTGCCCGTCATCTACCAGGCCTTCTCGCGCCGCGAAACGAATATCGTGCTTCTCGATGCGCGCGCGGGTTCGCCGCCCACAGCAGCAGAACTGCTCCAACGTCACGCGGGACCTATCGGTCTTGATGCACTCCAGCGACTCCTCCGCGACTGGGAGCGCGCCGCAGCGGAGATTCTCGAGAGCCACATCTCTTATCCGGTCGTCAGCTACTTTCGCTCGCAGCACAACAATGAGTCCTGGCTGGGTGCGCTTGCGGCGATCCTTGATGCGTCTGCGCTTCTCATCACTGGCTCGGACGGCGCATGTGCCCGACAGGCCCGTCTTACGTTCGCGATGTGCCGGCACACCGTCGCGGATCTGGCCCAGGTTTTTTCGGCGGCTCCTCATGGAATGACGCCAAAGAGATTGTCTCCTTCCGACCTCCGGCGTCTGCGCGAATCACTTGCGAAGGCCGGCCTCAATCTGCGCGACACCCCGGAAGTCGATGAGAAGCTGGATAAGTTGCGGAATATGTACGAACCCTATCTGCAAGCGCTCGCGAAATATCTTTATGTCGAACTTCCGCCTTGGATCGTGTCACAAGCCGCGGCGGACAACTGGCGCACCACGGCCTGGGGACGTATCACCGGCTTCTCCGCCCCTTCCAGGGAAGAGAAGTCACGCGACACTCACAATTGAGGAGAGGGGCGCGGCAACATGTCGAAAAAAATGGAATGGCTGCGGAAGTGCGTGAGCGGCGAAGTTCCTCCGCCCCCGGTCGGCCGCCTAATCGGTTTTCGGCTCGCGGCTATCGAGCCTGGCCAGGCCGTTGTGGATTTCGAAGCAACTCCATCACATTGGAATCCCATGGGCACGCTGCACGGCGGAATTCTGTGTGACGTCGCGGACGCCGCGATGGGCATCGCTTACAATTCCACTCTCGAAGATGACGAGTCGTTCACAACGCTCGAGCTGAAAATTAACTTCCTGCGGCCTGTCCGCACCGAAAAACTGCGCGCCGCGGGAAAAATTGTTAAGCGCGGCAAGACCATCGGTCTTGTTGAGTGCGACATTACGAATGCCGACGGCGCTCTCGTCGCGCGGGCTTCTTCCACCTGCATGACCCTCCGCGGCGAACAAGCGCGCGGCCGCTAGTGAGCAAGCAGAGGGTGCCATTTATGAGAGTTCGTCCCACGCTCGAACACTCCGCCGAAGCCCGGCGCCACCCTTCGCAATTGGTTCACCACTACCGCCAATTTGGCTGCTAACGGCCGCGCTCATTCCATCGTCTTTATCTATGCAGCGGCGCGCGGCCAGCGATTCTTGTGCGCACCGCACGAGGATTGCATGATTTCGTTCCTGAGCGACCTGCGCTACGCCTACCGGATGCTGGTTAAGACTCCCGGCTTCACGATCGTCGCCGTACTCACGCTCGCCCTAGGCATCGGCGCGAATGTGGCCACATTCAGCGTCGTTCATGCCGTGCTCTTGAATCCGCTTCCCTTCCCGCATCCTGGCCAGCTCGTGCGTGTGTTCGACGACCTCCGGGGCTCGAATGTACCGGACGTCGGAATGTCCGTCCCCGAACTTGTCGACTACCAGGATCGTTCGGGAGTCTTTAGCGATATTTCCGTGGTTTGGCCGATCAGCGCCAACCTTACCGGCGGCGACCGCCCCGAACGGGTCGAGGCACTGGCAACGAGTCCGAATTACTTCACCCTGCTCGGCGCCAATCCAGAAGTGGGCCGCATTTATACGAAGCAGGATGCCGTCCCCGGTTTCAGCGAAATCGTAGTGATCAGCGACGCTCTGTGGCACAGACTGTTTGGAGCCGACCCCCAGATTCTCGGCAAAAAGCTCCGGCTCGATAACGATCTGTACGTTGTCATCGGAGTGATGCCGCCGAATTTTCGGCATCCGGGCCGGACGCTCGAAACCGACGTCGACGCCTACATCTGCGCAGGCTACGCTGCCAATCCTTTCCCTGCTCCGCCGCAGCGCTCCATTCGGTTCTTTCCCGGCGCCATCGCGAGACTAAAGCCGGGACTGAGGATCCCGCAGGCGCAGGCGCAATTGGAAACTTTCGATGCATCGCTTTCGCGCCAGTATCCGAATGAGTATCCGCCGGCCGCCGGATGGGTTCCGCGGTTAACGTCCCTGCAAGAGGATCTGGTCGGCAACGTCCGCACGGAATTGCTCGTTCTTTTCGGAGCTGTCGGTTTCGTACTCTTGATTGGCTGCGTCAACCTGGCGAATCTCCTTCTCTCCCGTTCCGCGTCGCGTCAGCGGGAGATCGCCATTCGCCTCGCGCTGGGCGCTGGACGCCCTCGGCTGATCCGCCAATTGCTAACCGAAAGCCTGTTGCTCTCCACGGTCTCCGGAGCTGCCGCGCTCATTACGGTGCTCTTGCTCAAACGGGCTTTGCTGGCGCTGGCCCCCGCGGACCTGCCTCGCGTCACCGAAGTCAGTTTTGGCGGCGGCGTTCTCGCCTTCGGGTTCCTGATCTCAATTTTCACCGGGTTACTGTTCGGCCTCGCTCCGGCGCTGCAATCCGCGAGCCCCGATCAGGTGGCCAGCTTGCGCGAAGGCAGCCGGGGATCAGGTTCCAGTCGCCGGCAGGCCAGGATTTCGCGCGTCCTTATCGCCTCCGAAGTTGCACTTTCGCTCGTGCTCCTGGTTGGCGCCGGACTCCTCCTTCGCAGTTTCTGGGAGCTGCTTCAGACCAATCCCGGCTTTAATCCGCACCATGTCCTTACAACCCATGTGTGGATTCCGGTACCCAACGATCCGAATACGGATCCCTATCGTCAGCCGGAAAAACGAGCCGCATTTTTCCGCGAGGTCGACCGGCGCGTCTCGGCATTGCCGGGCGTCGAAATGGCCGCAGTCAATACCGGCGATACGGTTTCGCTTGGCGCCCAACGGAATAACTTTCCGTTCGAGATCGAAGGCCGCCCCGCGGACTCCGAGCGTCTTCCCATCGCCGATTTCGCCTCCGCAGCTCCCAGTTTTTTCCGGGTGATGGAAGTCCCGGTGATTTCTGGACGTGTGTTCACAGAGAGCGACGACACCAAGGCACAGCAAGTGGTGCTGATCGATGATTCGCTGGCACACCGCTATTGGCCGGGCGAAGACCCGCTCGGAAAGCGCATTCGATTCGGCGGTGGGCCTCCCGGCCAGGCGCCTCCGTGGCGCACGATTCTTGGAGTCGTTGGAAACATTAAGTCCAACGGACTGGACGTTCCGACCGCTCCGCACATCTATACTCCCTCCTATCAGAATCCCGGCTATGCTCTGACTATTTATCTCCGCACCGGCATGTCTCCTGGAACTCTCGGCGACGTCATTCGCCGCGAGGTGCAAGCGGTAGATCCGAACGTTCCGGTCTTTGCTGTTCGCACCATGGATGAGGTCATCGCGCGATCGATGGCCGAGCGGCGATTCGCGCTCGAAATTGTGGGGGTCTTCGCTATAGTCGCGCTCCTGCTCGCGGCCCTCGGAATTTACGGCGTCATGGCCTACTCCGTCAGCCGGCGAACTCACGAAATTGGGATTCGAGTCGCTCTCGGGGCCCAGCCCATGCACATTCTCCGCATGACGATCGGAGAAGGAATGATTCTCGTCGTGGTTGGTCTGGTCACAGGCTTGCTCGGCGCCGCAATGCTCACGCGTCTGTTGCGGTCGATGCTCTACAACGTGAAACCGTTCGACCCCATCACCTACGCGGCGATTCCCGTGCTGCTCGCGTTCGTGGCGATGATTGCATGTTTCGTCCCGGCGCGACGCGCCACTCAGGTTGATCCGCTC
>Ga0307479_10003712_pt1 | contig 13941 bp, 13 predicted proteins | sample atmos_gasesECM4C_FD_203743 | JGI IMG/M metagenome (GOLD analysis project Ga0307479, IMG submission 203743) | Hardwood forest soil microbial communities from Morgan-Monroe State Forest, Indiana, United States - atmos_gasesECM4C_515 | ecosystem: Environmental > Terrestrial > Soil > Temperate...
TGCTGAAAAAAGCCCGCCAAAACCTCCAAGCAATCGTTGCAACGATCGAGGAATACTTCAACAGTTTAAACAAGGTCACATTTTCATCAAGCAATTTATCCGATATTTTCTTCGCCAAAAAGCGCGAATGGAATTTGCCACGAGGTATGGATGATGAGGCTTTCGTGCGTATGCTCGTCGACAGAACAAAACTTTTGGAAATCATGCTTCAGTCCAAACATTATCCACCCATCTTGCGATATACATTGGGGCCAGCGCAACCGCTGTCCGTCGCGCTCTCAATCAGGCCTTCTGGATATTTTTCCCATGGAACCGCAATGTGGATTCACGGAATCGGAAACACGGCAACCGACATTTTTCTGAACCGTGAACAGTCTGAAAAAACATCAAATCCCGGACCTCTCTCGCAGACATCAATTAACCTTGCATTTCGCAGCAGTCAGAGACGTTCAAAGCTGATCTACACCCTTGAGACCGGTGTCAATATCACGCTCTTAAGCGGAAAAAATTCGAAGCAACTGGAGGTCGGGGATGCGAAAGCTCCGTCCGGGGAAATTGTCAGAGCTACTTCGTTAGAACGAACACTCGTAGATATCGCTGTTCGCCCCACCTACGCCGGGGGAATTTCCGACATAATCGAAGCTTTTCGATTGGCTCGAGGGAGAATCTCCGTTAGCAGATTGCTGGAAATTCTGCAGAAGTTGGATTATTCCTACCCATATCATCAAGCGATTGGCTTTTACCTAAAGCGAAACGAATACTCAGAAACCGATCTTGAACTAGTCAAAAAAATTGGTCTCGAATTTGATTTCTACGCTGACTATGGGATACAAGATTCCATATTTGACTCGGAGTTCAGAATTTATTATCCGCAATCGCTTGATCTGAAACATCGAGACTGAGACGCAAAACACCGATTTCGCATCATCGCTTATTGCGAAAGCCAAATGTTTTTCCATTTTTTTTTCTTTTTTCATCTTCTCGTGTCGTTCGATGCCAGTTAGTTTCCGAACCGGCGTTTGGATTACGTCAAGCAGCGCGAGAGTTCCGGACAGGGCAGTTTCGCCCGCTCCTATCCCCTATCCCCACGCGCGTTTGACACTGCGGGGGGCGTCGTCAATACTTTGAGGACATGATTGGCCAGTTGCGCGGAAGGCTTGCCGAAAAAAGACCGAACCTTGTGCTCGTGGATGTGGGCGGCGTGGGATATGTGGTGCAGGTGCCGCTATCGACATTTGCCGCGCTGGGCGAACTGCACACCGAAGTGACACTGCTGATTCATACGCACGTGCGCGAAGACGCGCTATCGTTGTATGGATTTGTTTCCTCGCGAGAAAAACACCTTTTTGAAATGCTGCTTTCGGCGTCGGGCGTGGGACCCAGCCTGGCGCTGAAAATTTTGTCGGGCATGAGCGTGGACGAGTTAGTGCCGGCGATTCGCGGAAGCGATCTCGGACGATTGACGCAAATACCGGGAGTGGGCAGAAAAACCGCCGAGCGCATGGTGGTGGAATTAAAAGACAAACTGGACGCGGTAATCGTGGAAAAAGAAAAACCAGCGGGGAGTTCGCCTGCGGGTGTGGAGGCCGATGTAGTTTCGGCGCTGGTGAACCTGGGGTACGACGCGCGCGTAGCGGAAAAAACTGTGGACGAAGCGCGTAAGGAATCGGGATCAGCTAATTTTGAAAAATTGCTGCGCGCGGCGTTGCAAGCGCTCAGCCAGAGCAAAGGGCGCGCCGCCAGGACTTCCTAAATGCCAGATGGAACCGCAAAACGAGTGATCGGCAAAACGGCGGAGCGCATTGTTTCCGCGCAAGCCTTCGATGAAGACGCACGCATTGAAGCCAGCGTGCGGCCCAAACGGCTGGATGAATACATCGGGCAAAAACGCGTAAAAGAAAATATTCAGATTGCCATCGAGGCGGCGCGCAGCCGCGGTGAAGCGCTCGACCACGTGCTGCTATACGGCCCGCCGGGATTGGGGAAGACCACGCTGGCGCAGATTATCGCCAACGAACTGCAAGTGCCGATCAAAACCAGCGCGGGGCCGTTGCTGGAGCGCAAAGGAGACTTGACCGCGATTCTCACTTCGCTGGAAACCAAAGAAGTATTTTTTCTGGACGAGATTCATCGCCTGCAACCGGCCGTGGAAGAAGTGCTGTACCCCGCGATGGAAGATTTTCGCGTCGATTTGATCATCGGGCAGGGGCCGGGCGCGCGCATCCATCCATTTCAGTTGGGGCACTTCACTTTGATTGGTGCAACAACCCGCGCAGGATTGATTACCGCGCCGTTGCGGTCACGATTTGGAATCGTGCACCGCCTGGATTTTTACGAGCCGGCGGATTTGCTGATTATTATTCGGCGCTCGGCAAAAATTTTGAATATTGAGATGGATGAGGCCGGCGCGGAGGAAATTGCTCGACGCTGCCGCGGAACGCCGCGCATCGCCAATCGATTGCTGCGGCGGGCACGCGACTTCGCGGAGGTGCGCGCGGCGGGACGCATCACTCAAGCGGTAGCGCAGGAAGCGCTCGCGATGCTCGGCGTGGACGAGCAGGGGCTTGATGAAGTAGACCGCAACCTGATGCTGGCGCTGCTCGATAAATATGGTGGCGGACCGGTGGGCGTTAGCACGCTCGCGGCTGCGCTGAGCGAAGAAGAAGACGCGATTGAGGAAATTTACGAGCCGTACTTGATGCAGATTGGCATGATCGATCGCACGCCGCGAGGACGTGTCGCGACTCCGCGGGCCTATGAATATTTTGGCCGAGACCTGCCGAGACGCCAGCCGCGGCTATTTTGATTTTCTGCGCGATGGCTAATGGCCGCTGGTCTCCTCGCTGCCGCCGCCAGGAAGCTAATCTCCCCGAAGAGAATTGATACGCAATTTAGCGCCGAGATACTAAGTGCAAAAAACAAAGCCTGAAAATATTTTCTTATCGTTGGGATCCAACGTCGGAGACCGCGAGAAAAATCTTCGCGACGCGATTGCTGCTTTACCCAAATTGGGAGTGCAAATAAAAAAAGTTTCGTCCATTTATGAGACGGAGCCAGTGGATTTGTTGGAGCAACCGTGGTTTTTGAATTGTGTGGTGGAAGGAGAGACAGCGGTGCCGCCAGTAGCGCTTCTTAAAGCGTTGCGAGCGCTCGAGAAGCGCATGGGCAGCAAAAAACTGGTGGCGCGCGGCCCAAGGTTGATCGATTTGGATATTTTAGTTTACGGCCTGCAGACGATTGACTCGCCGGAATTGCAGGTGCCGCACCCGCGCATGCATTTGCGGCGATTCGTTCTGGCTCCGCTGGCGGAAATCGCGCCGGACTTGAAACATCCGTCTTGGAGCCGGACTGCTGCACAGCTGCTCGCCACGACAGAGGACAAAAGCGCCGTGAAAAAGATTAAGGGTGATTTGCGAGCGCCCAGCCACAGAGATACGGAAGCAGATCGATAGGGCGGAATGTTTTCATTCCGCCCATGCTGAACACGCAAAAACCATTAACTGGTGCGGTGAAGCAGCAGACGGTGCAGCGTCATCGGCTTGGGCTCCAAGGCCTCCAGCTCGATTTGCGCCAAATGCCCTTCCGTGATTTCGCACCAGCGGTAAACGCCGGGCTCGCTTTCCACCTGCTCGCGCCCGCGCAAGCGGCGTAGAAATTCGTCGGCATCGTCACGCGAAGCGACTTCGCGAACGGTGGGCCGTGCCAGTGCTTCGACCGCATAACTACGAAGAAGCTTGGGCCAATAGTGATGGAACAGATCGCTGGAAGCGAAGATGTCGCTCCAGGCTACTTCTCCTCCGTAGGCCACCACGGCCCCTAAGAGGTGTTCACCCTTGCCGCCAGAAGCCGCACGAGCGAAGCGGCGTTGCACTTCATCGACGAAGCTGTCGACAGAAACACCAACCCTGCCGTGTTGATAGATTTTTGAGTAAGACTGTGTTGGAGCTGTGCTGGCCACGACGTCAGCGAGTTCTCTTGTTTCGATACGCGGCGGTGCACTAGGTGCGGCGGTGACGTTCGAGGTAGTTCCTTTTCGTACCGATTCCCACACGTCGGTCTGGCTGTGGTTCACCGCGGCTTGTTCCCGAACGCTCGGATGAACCATGGTATTGGCGGCGCTGAACTGCAATCCGGAGGACCAGCGGCCGTGTTCCACGCAGAAGACATCCAACGGCAACGGATCGGCCCCGGGAGCCACGATGCGATCCTTGGCGATGATGCGATCCTGTTTACCGCCACTGACGAGTTCCCCAGCCAGAAGAAGAACGGGCCGCTTCCCCCGGTTTATCAAAACGAGTTGGTTCACCGACGGACCGGTGTTGTACTGCGGCAATGGAATACCGCGGCTGCGCGCCATGCTGTCGCTACCCTGCTCGCGAACGACGATGTCACCGCTGGAAAGCCCCTCGTCGAGTGTTACGAATGCGCTGGTATCCCGCGACACCGAACTGACGACCGGAAAGATGGAAATATTTTCGTAGGTGATGGGGTCGAGAAGGCGCCAATCGCCCTCCGGTTTGGGTTGCGACCCGGGCGAACCTGATCCGGCCCATACGAAAGCGGCACTTCCCAACGCGCTGATTCCCAGAAGAGTGCCTGCGAAGGCACTCAATAGCGAGCGTTCCATGTGAAACCTCCTGTGCGTGAGCGCACGGGATTAGAACGAGCCACTAGAAAAATCTTGCACCGCGAAGTTGGAAGAGAATTTGCCTGAGAAGAAGCAAATTGAGGAAACTGCGGTGGGGATCCCCTACCCGTTGGGGTCGCCAAGATTGATGCGCGGTTTGTGGCGCTTGCTGGAACTGGCTTCCTGGCGCTCGTATTCCGCCACTTCTTCCTCTGAGTAGGAATAGGACTCGCGAGAAGCGAACATACTGTTATTAGTGCGGCTGGCTTCCAGTTTCTTTTTGCGCTCCTCGCCGAATTCACGACTAACCTGGCGCAGCGGAGCGGCGATGGCGTGCACTTCAAATAGCAGGTCGCTCACTTTTTGAATGAAATCGTGGAAATTAAAGGGCCGGGCGACGTAGGGAAGGCGCGCCTGCTCAAGCAATTGTACATATTTGATGTCGGCCATTTCCGGAACGATGTAAAGCACGCGAATGCGCCCACCGTCTTCTACGAGGACAGAGGCCAGCTCTTGCAATGTGATGAAGGCCGCGCTGTCTGTGCCGGTGACGGCCACGTTAGCAACTACCAGGGTCCATTCGCCGTTGCGCAGTTCATTTAAAAGCAGATTGGTGTCGGTGACAATGTGCACGCGCCAGCCTTCGGAGTCGAGAAGCTGGCGAACGGCCTTGGCGTTTTCCGCGTCCTCTTCAAGAACGAGGATGGCTACCTGGCGAGGTTTATCAGGCGTGGTTGGAGTGCCTCTTTCCATCTTTCGATTATAACCGCCGGATAGGCGCGGCGATTTCTGCAAGAGTACAGGTGGCGCGTATCGGCCAATGAACAAAGGACAATTGGGGGCGGCGTTTCTGGGCGCCAATCGCCTTTTGCGGTTAGCGATTTTTAACACAGATAAAGCGGCATCACTGACGGCTTGGCGCGGGCGGCGCGGTACCGGCGCTTTGCAGATGGCAGCCGGAGGCCAGTGACTTCTTCCCCCCGGATTTGGAGGCCCGCTCGAGGATCCCGACTTCATCCTTGTTGCGCCATACGACGGCGCCGTCAGTGTATTTCTGACCATCGGATTCATCGGTCTGCTGCAAGTTGTAGGTGTGGCCTTTGAAGACCACGCGCGCTTGTTTTGCGTGTAAGTTGACGACCACTTTGGCGTCCCCGTCACATGTGTAGGTGAAGCGTCGCCAGGTGCGCATCATGTGGGCCGAAGGAGAACCGCCGGCTGGAGGATTGCTTGGCGCCACGGGCGCGGTAGGGGCGCTGGGAGAATTGGGAGCTGGTCGCGATGGCGGTGGTATGGGGCTGGGATCTGGTTGTTGTGCTCGAAGCGGCGGCGAGATCGATAGGATAAGAGCGAACGCGCCGTAAGCGATCGATGTTCTCATTACCGCAGCTGCGCAAAAATTGCTGGCCATGATTTGTTCTCCCGACTTCTTACTGACCGACTACTAAATCGGTTCCCTCCAGGTAACGGCGAGCTCCGCTGCCGTCCCAGAAAATGCGGTAGGTTACCGAGGAGGTGGCCGTCATACGACGAGTATAAAAGATTTGGATACCGTCGCGGGACCATTCGCCGTGGCTGGACCACTGCTCCGGAGGGGTTAGAACGACACGCCGCTTGGCGCGAATTTCGTATAGGAAAATTCCGGCGGCATCGGCGGGGGCGCCGGCCGGGGCGGTGAAATACTTTGCGGAAACCAAAAGTAAATCGGGGTTCATGGGATTGATGCGAATGGTATCGGTGTCCGATACCCGGAAGACGTCTCCGTAGATTTCTTTTAGCGGCACAGATTGTTGCGGCCGGTCATCGCTAATCCAGTACAGGCTCTGCGGGTCGTTTGCCAGCACGGTGTGTACATCGACCCAGCCTTGCAGCGAATCCACGTTTCCGTTGTAAAGCGGTGTGGCAGTTTCTGGCGTGCTGAGGGGGGAAGAAACTACGCGCCATTTCTGATCCTGCGATTGCAGATACGCGAAGCGCGAATCGTCCGGCAGCCAGAAGGCTTCGCGCACTGTGCCATGAACCAAATCTTTGGAGCGGCCATTGTCAAAATCGTAGAGCACGATGGTGCGCTCGGAGCCCAGCTTGGAATCGTTTCGCGTGAAGAGGAGCTTTTTGCCGTCGTGAGAAAGTGATAGCTCCGTACCAGCAACGGGGATAACTTTCTTGGCCGCGCCACGACTCACGATAATTTTGCCCGTTGAAGTTACATAGGCTACCGCGGTGGGAGATTTAAAATTTGTTATGGCGGTAACGGGCGGCTTTTTCTTGTCGGTGTCGTCGTCGTCCGCACTCTGATTTACGATTTTCGGGAAAAGTTCCGAGGCGACGCGCGCACAGCCGTGGAATGTGCCGATTTGTCCATGCTCCAGAACGATGCGAAATGCATTCTTGGCAATTGTTGAAGCGGGCGGCATGGGTGTCGCGGGTTTTCCAGGCGGGGGCGTTTTTGGCGCGGCCTCGGGAACAGCGGCTTCTACAGAATCGATGCAAACTTCCCGCGTGAGATGGATTGTCACATCCGCGCCGGTGGCGATGTCTTTCGCGCGATAAACCCATGATTCCGGTGCCTCCGGGCTGACATTCGCGGGCTCGAGTGCGATCGGCGGGTAATTGGCACGGTCAAAACGCTCAGGGCCCTTCTGGCCGATGAGGACGCTCCAGACGGCGGGATCACTGCCGTGACCGAGAAGAAGGATGGGGTAGTGCGTCGATTGCGGGCTCGCGGGAGCTTGGGCGGGCTTGGGTACCTGGGCGGGCTGCTGCGGTGCTCCACCGGATTGCTGGCCGGAGGAATGGCTGACCGAAAGGTTGGCGCAGAAGAGCAGCGAGCATGTCAGACAAAATGAACGCAGAAACATACTCGGCGATTCCTCCCGGATGGCGTGCGCTGGATCAATACGACTAAAAAGGCTACGGCAGAATACTCCGCAGAAGCGAGGTAGGCAATTAGGGACGGATGCTCGAATTGGAAGGGTACATCGTTACCCCCTGGCGGAGTTGAAGTGCGTGAGTCCCAATAGGCAGAAGGAGATGAGGAAATAGCCGCAGCGAATTAAAAGCGAAAATACTTGTTGACTAGGCGAACAAAAAGCGAAATACTGACGCAGTGCTTCGAGGTGGGCTATGTCCCCAATGTCGTTCCCCTCGCCGGCGAGAGCTTCCGCTCGACGGCGCATCGCACCGCCAACCACCGCGTCACTCTTTCCTGATGGCCCTGACACGCAAAGCCCAAAGAATGGGATCGCAGACCTTGCCCCGGTCGCTAGCGGTCCACACAACAGCAACCCGGGTACGAACGTGGCGGATTGCCCCCCGTCACCAACGGTTTCGGCAGGACCCCAAAACCTGCCAGGGACCGGTACCCGTGCTGCTGTTGTGGTGCCTGACAACGGCGTAAATGCGCCGCTGGTAGGTATAGCCCGCCTCGCAGCAAAATCTCCTCCAGCGGATAGCCGCCGGACTTCGGCTGAGCGGCCGGAGTACTTTCTGTTGCCGGTTAAATCCATTCTGAACCGCTGCGATTCGCAACGGGTGCCATTCGAGTGGACTATTAATCCATATCGCGGCTGCGAATTCGGCTGCCATTACTGCTACGCCAGATACACGCACGAGTACATGGAGCTGGACGGCGGCGAATTCGAGAAAAAGATATATGTGAAGAAGGATGCGGCGGCGCTGCTGGCCTGGGATGTAGCGCGCAAATATTCCTACCACTCGCAGGCCTCCGGCGGCGAGTACCCGGATCACATCGCCATCGGTACGGCGACCGATCCCTACCAGCCGGCGGAGAAGGAGTATGGCGTTACCCGGGCGTGCCTGGAAGAATTGGCGAAACGCGAGGGCCTGAGCATCTCGGTCATTACCAAGTCCAATCAAATCGTGCGCGATATTGACGTATTCAAGCGCATCGCGGAGCGTTCCTCGCTCTCTCTCAACGTAACGATTACCACTTTGCGGCCAAGATTGGCGCGGCTTTTGGAGCCGCGAGCTCCGCGTCCGGATTTGCGCGTCGCGGCGGTGAAGCAATTGAGCGATGCGGGATTAGCGGTGGGAGTTTCGGCGTCGCCGCTAATTCCCGGGATCACCGATCGTGACGGGGATTTGGAAGCGGTAGCCGCGGCGGTGCGTGCGGCCGGCGCACAATGGTTTTTCTCGAATGCGCTATTTCTCATGTCCTCTTCGGCGAAACAGTTCTTCCCCTTTGTGCGGCAAAGGTTTCCGCGGCTGGCGAAGCAATATGAGGAGTGGTACGCGAAAAACGGCTATGCGCCGGAAGAATACCGGCGCAAGGCAGCGGAGCGCGTGGCGAAAATTCGCAAGGAGCACGGGTTTTCAACAAGGCCCTGGGAGGAGAGGACCAGATCAGGGCCTTGTTCGCAGATGTCGCTGTCGTGGAGCGGCGGCACGAATGGTGGAGCGGGGAATCGCGGGCTGGCGCAAATTCAAACTTGTTCGCTAAGTAAGGCCAGTTAGGTTTCGCAAGAAAAGCGGGCACCGAAACGGAAGGCCGCTCTTACGCCATGATGACTTTGTTCTGGAACCGGCGCGCCGCGACGATCAGCAAGAATGTGCCCATGGCGAAGAGCGCCAGGCCATCAATCCATAGGTGTTGAATCCCGGCCCCACGGAGAATAATTCCGCGGGTGATGTTGATGAAGTAGCTGGCGGGAACGAAATAACTAACGATGCGAAAAAAGATGGGCATGGTCTCGCGCGGGAAAATGTAACCGGAAAAGAAAATGCTGGGCAGGATGGTGACGAAGGCGAGTTGCATGGCTTCGCCCTGAGTGCCGGCTTTGCTGGAAATTAAAATGCCCAGTGAAAGCGAGACAAACAGATAGGGCAATGAGAGCAAGGCCAGAAGCAGAACGCTGCCGTGGATCGGCACCTGAAAAATGAAACGCATGCAAGTCAGGATCAGGCAAAGCTCGGTGAAGCCTATGAAGAAATAAGGAAGTAATTTTCCCAGCAGCAAACCGAACGGGCGCACCGGCGTGACGAAGAGTTGCTCCAGAGTGCCGCGTTCCTTTTCGCGGACGATGGCGAAGGCGGTCAGAAAAGTGGTGACGTTGAGAAGCAAGATGGCGGTGAGTCCGGGCAACAGGAAATTTGGAGAGCGCGAGTCGGGATTGAACAGTAACTTTGGGCGCATGTCGACGGCGAAGGTGGCGCGATCGGCGAGCACGCGGCGAAGCGATTCATCCAGCCCAATGGCGGTGGTTACGTTAATGGCTTGGCCAGCGACGGACGAGTCGGAACCATCTATGAGCACCAGAACCTGGGCGCTCATGTTGTGGATGAGGCGGTCGGAATAGTCCACGGGAATTTTTATGCCCACGCGAGCGCGTCCGGCGATGATGGCATCGTTTAGATCGCGGTCGTTCGTTACGTAATCGATGATATTGAAGGTGTCGGAATTTTTGAGGCGGTCGATTAGTTCGCGGCTTTCGCGCCGTCCGTCGCCATTGAAAACCACGGTATGAACCTGGCGGACATTGGTATCAATGCCAAAACCGAGCACAAACATTTGAATCAGCGGTATGAACAGGGAAAAAAACAGCGTCGCGGAATCACGCCGCACGTGCAGGACTTCCTTGTAAAAAACGGCGCCGAAGCCGCGAAAAAGATTATTCACGGGCGGTCTCCAATTGCGCCTGATGCTTGTAGGTAAGTTCGACAAAGACATCTTCGAGACTTGGCGTGAGCGGGCGAATGTCATTCACGGTGATGTCGTTTTTGAGCAACTGCGCGCGAAGATCGGGAAGGTTGTAATGATCTTCAACAAGTGCGTGAATGGATTCGCCAAAAATTGTGGCGCTGCGAATCCCGGGAATTTTGCGCGCCACTTTAAGTGCGCGGGTCACTTCAGGAGTACTGATTTCGACGCGCTTTGTGCCGGCGGGCTGCACCTCGGGAATTTTTTTCAGCTCGACGGGGGTGCCGTCGGCAATTAGTTCGCCATAATAAATGTAGGCGACGTGACTGCAGCGCTCAGCTTCGTCCATGTAATGCGTGGTGACAAAGAAAGTGATGCCGTGGCCGGACAGCTCGAATAGCAAATCCCACAGTTCGCGCCGCGCGACCGGGTCAATGCCGGCAGTGGGCTCATCGAGAAACAAAAGCTTAGGCTCGTGAAGCATGGCGCAACCGAGCGCTAAACGCTGCTTCCATCCGCCAGAAAGGCGGGCGGCGAGGCGATTCAGGTACGGGCCCAGCCCGTTAAGCTGGACGATTTCGTCGATACGCTGCTTCATGCGCGCCGGCGTCAGGCCGTAAATGCGTCCATAGAATTGCAGGTTTTCGGTGACCGTCAGGTCGTCGTACAGGCTGAATTTTTGTGACATGTAGCCGATGCGCTCCCGCACGGATTCCGCATCGGTGCGCACATTAAGGCCTTCAACCCAGGCTGAACCTTCGCTGAGAGGCAGCAAGCCGGTCAACATTTTGATGACCGTGGTTTTGCCGCTGCCGTTGGGGCCTAGGAAGCCGAAAATTTCTCCTTTTTCGACGCGGAAGCTGACGCCGTCTACAGCGACGAAGTCTCCAAAACGTCGCACCAGATTTTTGGCATAGATGGAGGCTTCTTCCGGGCGTTGTCCGTTATCGGCAGGCATAAATTAATTCGCGGCTTTCAACTTCACGTCAGCAGCCATGCCGCTACGCACGCCGCCGGTGGTGTCATTAACGCGAACTTTTACGCCGATGACTTGGTGCACCCGCTCGCTGCGAGTCTGCACGTTGCGAGGAAGAAATTCGGCTTGCTCATTAATTTGCTCCACTACGCCACTGAAGACGGCGTTGGGAAAAGAATCGACGCGGACTTCGGCCTGCTGGCCCAGGCGCACGTGACCAATTTCCGTTTCCGGGATGTAAATGCGGATGTACACCTGATCGCGCTCCAGCAATGTGGCGACCGGAGTATTGGGCGCAATGAGATCTCCCGGGCGGACGTCCAGCACTTCCACCGTTGCATCGGCGGGAGAAGCAACTTGCGCTTCGCGCGCGCGCGCCTGGTCGTAGTTGTAAGCAGCTTTGGCGAGGTCGATATCTTCAGAGCGGCTGCCGCGCTCGAATTTTTCCTGGGTTGCCAGCGCCGCCTGATAGCGCGCTTCCGCGGAAGCAATTTCTTCGGGACGATAGCCCTGTTGCAGCTGCGCCAATTTTTGCTGCGCATTTTTCTGCTGGGCGGCGGCCACTTTCCACGCAGCTTCGGCGGCATCCCTTTGCTGCCGCGAGACCAGATCTTTTTTCGCTAAAGCGTCATAGCGTTCGAAATCATTGTGGGTGCGAACTTCTTCCGCATTGGCGCGATCCAGGTCCGATCGAGCCGCAGCGATATCCTCGCTGCGATACCCGTTCTGGCGTTGCTCATATTCGGCTTTGGCCTCGGCGGCGGCTGCGCGCGCCTGCGCAATATCTTCCGGACGCGAACCGGTGTGAGCTTTTTCCCACGCGGCGCGAGACTGCCCAAGAGCGGCTTGCAATTCCTTATCGTCAAACGTTACAAGAACTTGTCCGGCTTTCACGTAATCGCCCTCGCGGACAAGCACTTTGTTGATACGTCCACCAACTTTGGAGCCCACACGGATATAGCGCGCTTCAACCGTGCCGGATCCCTGCAAAGTGGGATCGGTGCGCCGCTGAAACCATCGCGCCGATACCACTGCGGCGGTGACGAGAACGATCAGGACGATTAAGATGGCAATGCTCTTACGACCCATGTTGCGTCTCCTGCTGCGACCCGGGAACTTGAGGCGTCAAGCCGTCGCGCGGGGACAATCCTTGCCAAAGAACGTCGAGTGCGGTCGATATGCGGGTGGCCAGCGAATCGTCTCCATATAACGACCACACCAGAAGAGTGCCGAAAACTGTTTGCCGAAAGACCTGAGCGATGTCGCCGGCTGGCAGATCGTTGCGCAGCTCGCCACGCTGTTGGCCAATTTGTACGAACTCAGTGAGCAATTTATGTCCTCGAGCTTGGTTGACGCGCATACCTTCACGCACCGGGGTGCTCGACAAATTGGCGAGGAGCAGCGCACGCACGATGGAAGGATTGCGACCAGGCTCTTCGGTCATGCGCACGGCAAGAGTCCGAAAGAATTGCGGGACTGGCTCGCCAGTGCGGCGAAGATTTTCGATTACGGATTGAAGCTTGGCGAGCTGCATTTCGGCGAAGGCCAGCAGGAGGTGATCCTTGCTCGGGAAGTAATTGAAAAACGTGCCTTTACCGACGTCGGCGGCGTTGGTGATGTCCTCCACAGTGGTGTCCGCGAAGCCGTGCTGAGCGAAGAGATCGAGCGCAGCACGGAACAGGCGTTCGCGGATTTGTGAGGCACGCCTTTGCCGGCGATCTGGGGAGGTTTTGGTGAACGAGGACTTCATATTGACCATTAACCATACATGACTATAAGTCATATCGCGGCCGTATGGCAAGGGATTTCAATACCGGAAGTTCCACACTAATCCTGCAAAAACGAAACACCCAAACCGTGATCGGCCTGGGCGTTCACTTTCGTTTGGTCCCGCTCGTTTTTGAGGCGCAAATAGCGCCGTTGGCAAAACTACTAGCTAGTCTTCGCGCAAGGATCGGGGATCCGAAGTGTTTTTCGGGCTGCGCCGGTCAAGATAGGAGATCATACGCTGAGCCGCTTTGGGTACTTTTGCTTTACCGCCAAAGATAATGTCATGAGCGTCGATGGCCCCGCGATAGATACGCTCGTTGGCGTCGGTATCTGGTCGCACGCTGGCGCCTGCCAGAGAAACCCCGGCAAAGAGCCCGCGCGAACGTGAATAGCTGAGAACTTCCGCTCGCAGAGCAGCGTCAGTGGAAGCTTCAGCGGTGCGCCCCTTGGGCCCAGCGGCAACAGAGGCGTCTGCACCCAGCTTTACTTTGTTCTTGAGCATGGAGTGTGCGCCGCGAGGATTCATCACCAGCAACACGAAGTCCGTGGCTTGTCCACCAATCTGAAAGCCCACGCTGCCACCCTCCAAAACCATCATGGCCGGGGCGCTCCAGGGGCCGCTGTAATGCTCGCCAGTGCGGCAGGTCATAGCGCCGCGGCCATAGCTGCCGCCGACAACGAACGCCGCTTTGAGCACCGAGGGAAAAACAATGATGCATTCAGCCTTGTCGATCAGGTCTTGCGGGATGTCTTCGGGAATATCCATGATTTCCCGCAACACCGTGCCGCAATTCTGAAGGCGTTCCTCTTCTTTTGACTCTGCGCCGGACAATGGCAGTGCGAGCGCGGCCAGAGCCAGGAACGAAAGCATTCGCTTCATCTTTAATTCACCTCGGTCTCGATTTTTGACGC
>Ga0307479_10003714_pt1 | contig 13940 bp, 6 predicted proteins | sample atmos_gasesECM4C_FD_203743 | JGI IMG/M metagenome (GOLD analysis project Ga0307479, IMG submission 203743) | Hardwood forest soil microbial communities from Morgan-Monroe State Forest, Indiana, United States - atmos_gasesECM4C_515 | ecosystem: Environmental > Terrestrial > Soil > Temperate...
TGCGCTCGACGCTCGATGAGCAACGCCGTCCAGCAGCTCCCGCGAACTCAATTGGAAGCAGATCCACGAACGAGCCTGCTACGGTGATCGTTTACCGCGATGGTCATCGCTCTGAAATTCAAAGCTACGCCATTGTGGAATCGACTCTTTGGCTGCTGTCAGGCACTCGCGCCACAAAAGTACCGCTGGCTGATGTCGACCTCGACCAGACTGTTAAGGCCAATGAAGATCGCGGCCTGAATTTCCCTGTTCCCAGATAAGCTGCCTTCTAAAAATAAAAACAGCGGACGAGAGTTCCCCAAGCCCAAACGGCAGTGTGTGTCTGCGCGTGCGGAACGAGCTAAATCTTTTGGCGCTAATGATTTGTATCACGGCACGGCCTTAGCGAAGCGGAGCTGTGCCATCGCTGGATCAAGAAACCCCGGCTTCAGCCGCTGAGTACAGTCGTGTTAACCTTTGTCGCTTTCCCATGTCCATACCTAAGCGACGCTCCTCTCCAGAGAACATCAGCAGCGGGCAACGGACATTTTTCGTCACTACCTCGACTGATGGGAAGCGGGCTCTGCTCCAGACTGAACGCTCTGCGACGCTGCTTATCAAGTGCCCCCTGCAAAAGATCGATACGCGATTGATCCCCGGCCATGATGTAGAAATCCGACAACAACACTCCATTTCCTTGATGTCGAATGTCAACAACATGCGGACTCAATGGCTTTGGATCTCCTCCGTCAGGCAGCCGGAGGACAGCTAATCTACTCGTTGCGCAGCGCAATCATTGGGTCTACTCGCGAGGAGCGCCAGGCTGGCAGCGCCGCTGCCAAAACGATGATGGGCAATACGAGTACGACCACTCCGACGTAAGTGACAACATCCGTACTCTTGAGGCCAAACAGCATGGTACGCAACAGCCGCCCTGCTGTTAGTGAGAGCAGCACGCCGGCGACTACGCCTAACACTGCCATCTTCGCAGCGTCGCCGAGCACCAGGCCAACGATGCTGCTGGGCTGCGCGCCAAGCGCGGAGCGCAGACCAAATTCCGAAGTGCGTCGCGTCGTGACGTAACTCATCACGGCGTACATGCCCGATATAGCCAGCAGCAACGCCAATCCGGCGAAGCTGCCCGCTAGTGCGCTGCGGAAGCGTTGCGCGCTGACGGAATCGCTGACCAGCTCGGTCATAGTGGTGAACTTCGTTGCGACCTGCGGATTCATCTCCCGAATTGTTTTCTGCACGGCCGGGACCAGTGCGTCGGGATTTCCCGAACTGCGAACCACCACCTCCACTCCGTCCGCGCGTGACGGATGCTGACGAAGAGGCACGTAAAGCCCGGGGTGGGGTTGCTGCGCCGGAGAATCCTGGCGGACGTCGTTCACGACGCCAACGATGGTCATGCCATTCATCGACACCTCATCGAATCCGCAAATAATGCGATGTCCCAGGGGATCCTCATTCGGGAAAACCTCGCGCGCGAGCGATTCGCTGATAATGACCACCAGGGGACGGTCGCCGGTGTCGCCATCGTTGAAATCACGTCCCCGCAGCAGCCTCATACCTATGGTTGAGAAGTAACCAGGACTCGCAGCGCTAAACTCTGCATGGGGAAGCGCTCGCCAGTCACCAGTTGCGAATGACTGCCGGCCTTCCACTGCAAGGTAGCCATTGGAGCCGTATTCGCCAGCAGGGAGACCGAATGACACAGCCGCGCTGATTACGCCGGGAAGTTGCCGCAGCCGATTCTTCAACTGCTCGAAGAATCGACCGGCTTCCTCGTGCTCCGCTAACGAATTCGCCGGCACGTTGGCATAGGCCACCAGAATGCCATCCGTGCGATATCCCAAATCGGCACTGTGCAATGCCAGCAACGTGCGGAAAAGCAGCCCCGCGCCGATGGCGAGCACCAGCGAGACAGCGACTTGAGCGACGACCAGCCCAGTACGCAGCCGCGATGAGCCGCCGCCAAGCAGGCCGCGAGTGCCGCCCTGCTTCAGCGCGTCTTGCAGATCCACGCGCGTGGCCTGCAACGCTGGCGCTATTCCGAAAAGAAAACTTGTAAGCAGAGCCGCCGCCAACGCGAAGGCGAGGACACGCCAGTCAAGCGCGATAGCGGCCAGCAGGGAAGGCGGCATGAAGCGCGAGCCCAAGGTGAGCAGAGTCTTAGTGGCCACCACCGAGAGGGCGATTCCGAGCACCGCCGCAAGCGTGGCCAGCACCGCACTTTCGGCCAGCAATTGAGCGACGAGTTGGCTACGACTGGCCCCGAGCGCGCTGCGCACCGCCAGTTCGCGCGACCGGGCGGTGGCGCGCGCGAGCATCAGGTTGGCCACGTTTGCGCACGCCGTCAACAAAACCAGAGACACGGCGCCCATGAGGATGAAGAGCGTAGAGCGCACCGGCGCTGAAAGTTCGTCCTGGAGCGGCGTGACCGTAAACGTCTTGTCGCGGTTGTCCCGGGGAAATGCAGCGGCCAGACGGGCTGCGAGAGTCTGGAGATGCGCGTTCGCAACCGATGCCGGGACTCCGGGCCGCAGCTTTGCGACTGCCTTGTAGTTGTAGCCACTCCGAGTACGGTTCTCCGGAGTGGACGACATCGCAGCCCAGACCTGTCCCTGAGCGGGAAAATCGAAGATCGCTGGCAGTACGCCGGTAACTTCGTATGCCTTGCCGCCCAGGCCAATCGTTTGTCCCAGCGCCGCAGATGCCGATCCATAATTACGCTGCGCGAAGCCAAGACTCACGACTGCGGAGCGGCCCGGGTCATCTGTCGTCAACAGCCGGCCGGCAAGCGGCGCAATCGAGAAGACATGGAAGAAACCTGGATCAACGAAATATGCTTCGACAAATTCGGCGCTCTTCGCGACCTGCACGCCCTGTTCCCAGCCCTGGTAGAAGGTGAAGGCTTCGAACGAATTTGTGTCTGCGCGCAAATCCTCCAAATCGCCGCCTGTGCTGCGCCAGATCGAGCGCCCCTCGTTGGTAAATCTAGTACTGACGGCCACGATGCGATCCACATCGGGATACCGCAGCGATTTCAGTACCACGCCGTCGAGAACACTGAACATGGCAGTGGTCGCACCGATCCCCAGCCCAAGTGTCACGATGGCCACAGCAGCAAAACCCGGATTCAAACGCAACATCCGGCCGGCATAGCGAAGGTGATTCATGAATGGAATGGTAGCTCCAAACCAAGGAATGGACGAGGGACGAAGCAATTCGTCTACGCATTTCAGGCTAAAAAACGAGGAGGGTGATCAGTAATCCACTCGACCGTTAACAACGACTCCGCCCAGTTGATGCCTCCCTACGGCAGGCCCGATCGGGGGAGACTCGAGAGTCTCCCCCGATTGTGGATATTTTGCTTGCTGTTACTGGATCTCGATCCCGCTCACCAAAGAATTGTCTTTTACCCTCGTGAACGTGATTACATATTGACCATTGGAATTTGCAGGTTCGGAGAACTGCTCGATTACAGCCTTGTTCTTGGCTCCAGCAGCAGCGAAGATATCGAAATTCGTTAATACCGTCGTGCCGTTGATGCTCACATTGAAGATCCGCGAACCGGCCGAACTCCAGTAGGTTTCGGCAAAATGCAGCCTCACGGTGTGGCTCGAGCTGGCGGTAAAGCCAGGAATGGTGTAGGTAAAGTTCCCGTCGCGTCCGGTCTGGTACACGGCCATCGGAGCCGGGTTGGTTACGCCGCTCAGATCGATAGTGTTGGCGTGACTGATCGTGCCGCCCCCGGAGAAGTCCGCATCGGCCACGAATGGGCTGACGGCGGGCCCGCCCGCGTTGATCTTGACAGGATTGGTCGTGCCAGCTTGCGTTGTGGCGCTGGCAGAGGCATTAGCTGAGCTCCCCGCGGAGTTCACGGCAGTAACGGTGTAGCTATAAGTAGTCGACGCAGTCAGCCCAGTGTCATTCAGGCTTGTCCCCGACAAGCCACTGGCGATCTGAGTACCATTTCGGGACACTTTATAGGTTACCGTACCGCCACAAGGCTGCCCGGTCGATGCTGTCCAGCTCAGGTCGATCTCGCTGCTGGAGACCGCAGTCGCGGTGAAGTTGGTTGGCGTGGTCGGTGGGGAGCAGGCGCCACCCGCCGGGATCACTTCGAGACCCCTTATGCTGGGATTGGTATGCGGAGCACCGTTTGTCCCCGCCGTTAGAGCGATTGTGATCTTGCCATTGCTATCGGCGGCCGTGGAGAACACCTTTTCCGTAGCCTTAAACTCGGCTCCCGCGTCGGCGAAGATGTCATAGTTGGTCAGCACTTGAGTGCCGTTGATTGCCACGTTGAAAGCGCGCTGGCCAGCGGCAGTGAAGGCAGTTTCGGCGAAGTGCAGCCGCACGGTAGCGTTGCCATTAGGTGTCAAATTGGGAATCGTGTACGTGGTGGGACCCCAGCGTTCGGTCCGGTATACTCCCTGCGGAGCGGGATTGGCTACCCCGGATGTGTCGATCACGTCGGGATAAGCGTTCGATGCTCCAGCGCTGTAGCCGGTGTCCTGGACAAAGTTCTGCGTTCCCACCAGACTGCCCGAGCTGATCGCGATGGCTTGTGCATTGGTTCCGGTCAACGGTGTGGTTACGTTGGCCTCGTTGGAGACGCCCGATTCGCCAGATTCCTGACCTGTCGCAGTTACCTGGTAATGGTAGGCGGTGCCGGGCGTAAGCATGACGTCAGTGAAACTCGTGGCCGTCACGCCGGTCGCGATCATGGTGCTGAAATTCGTATCTGAGACCGAAGAGTGCTCTGTGCCCGCCGTTGTGCTGCGGAAGATGTTGTAAGTGAGACCAGGGTCGTTGGTTGTGCTCGCATTCCAACTCAACTGTACCTGGCTGTTGGAGACCGCCGTTGCCGTCAATGACGTAGGAGCGTTCGGAGCCGCAGCCTGATAAACGCGCACATAATCGATGTTCATGAATTGTGGCATGACGGTGCCGGCGCCGGGAGGCCCGGGGAATCCGCCGCCAACTGCGACATCGAAGATTATGTAGAAAGGATGAGCAAAGAAGTCCCATTGTCCGAGCGTCGAGGTGCCACCATTGGAGCCGACACCCATAATTTCACCTGGGGTATAGCTGGCATAGATGTTCGTCACACTGTCGACGTAGAACTGAATCAGGTACGGCGACCAGATCGCGCCATACGTGTGATATCCCTGATAAAACGGAGTCGAGGAATCGAAATGCGCTCCCAAACCGGTATTTGCGTATCCGATACCGTGAATGGTCCCTTTGATTTCCGTCGGCTTCGAGCCATTGTTCTCCATGATGTCGATCTCGCCGCAGCCCGGCCAAGAGACGCCGTTATCACCGAGCATCCAGAACGCGGGCCAAATGCCCTGACTAGTCGGAATTTGAATGCTCGCTTCGACACGTCCATAAGAGAAATCTTTGCCGAAACTGCCATTGAGTTTTGTCTTGAAGCGGGCCGAGTAGTAGGTCGAGCCTGACTGATACGTTTTGATTACTAAGTGGCCGTTCCCGTCCAAGTAAGAGGTCGTCCCGTCGGCGATCATGTCCTCGATCTCGCCGGTGCCGAAAACACCCTGACCAGTCTCGAAGGTCCACCATTGGTTATTGCTGCTGGTTTGGGTAAAGGGTCCGGCAGACCCGTTGAATTCATCGCTCCACACCAGCGTCCAATTCTGCACTTGGGCGTGGAGGGGCAGGGCCAGCAACAATAGCGCGGCCATAGCAAACAAGATTGAGGCTCTGATCTTCATCGAAATGTTCTCCTCTTCGGCCTGCCGTCGCTTCGCATGGCGGGTGGCGTGATTCGATGGAGGGAACCGCGCCACTCCGCAAATTTAATTACTGGATCTCGATTCCGCTCACCAATGAGTTGTCTTTTACTGTAGTGAACTGGATCACGTATTGCCCGCTGGAATTCGCTGGCTCGGCGAATTGTTCGATCACAGCCTTGTTCTTGGCCCCGGCAGTGGCGAAGATGTCGAAATTCGTCAGCACCTGAGTGCCGTTGATGCTCACGTTAAAGAGTCGTGAGCCGGCCGAACTCCAGTAGGTCTCGGCAAAATGCAGCCTGACCGTGTGACTTGAGCCGGCGGTAAAGCCGGGAATGGTGTAGGTGAAATTGGCATCTCTTCCGGTCTGGTATACGGCCATTGGCGCAGGATTGGTCACGCCACTCAGATCGATCGTGTTGGCGTGGCTGATAGTGGCGCCGCCAGCGAAATCCTCGTCGGCGACGAACGGACTCACTGCCGGACCGCCAGCGTTAATCTGGATGCTTGAAGTTCCTGCCTGCGTTGTCGCGCTGGCCTGATTCGACGGTCCTGACGTGCCAGCCGAATTCGTCGCCTCAACCAGATAGAAATAGGTGGTCGAAGCTGTCAGCCCAGTATTAGAGAACGATGTGGTGCTTACGCCGCTCGCAATTTGGTTGCTGGACGAGGGTGTGAAGCCAGAAGTCGTGCTGCGGAAGACGTTGTAGGTCACCGCGCAAGACGAAGTGCTGGCAGTCCAACTCAAATTGATCTGACTACTGGACGTGGCGGTCGCGCTTAGTGCACTGGGCGCACTCGGTACAGTGCAACTGGCGCCCGATGTGATTTCGATACCGCTCACCAGGGAATTGTCTTTAACCGATGTGAACTGAATTACGTATTGGCCGTTGGAGTTCGCGGGCTCTGTGAATTGCTCGATCACAGCCTTGTTCTTTGCTCCGGCCGCGGCGAAGATGTCGAAGTTCGTTAGGACCTGGGTGCCATTGATGCTTACATTGAACAGCCGCGAACCGGCTGCACTCCAGAACGTTTCGGCAAAGTGCAGGCGTACAGTCTGGCTCGATCCCGCAGCAAATCCCGGAATGGTATAGGTGAAATTCGCGTCTCGCCCGGTTTGGTAAACGGCCATAGGCGCTGGGTTGGTTACGCCGGTCAAGTCGATAGTGTTGGCGTGGGTGATCGTGGCGCCGCCATTGAAATCCACATCGGCCAAGAATGGACTTACTGCTGGCCCTCCTGCATTGATGGCGATGCTTGTAATCGCGGATCCAGTAGTAGCCGTGGCCTGATTCGAAGGACTAGACGCTCCCGCCGCGTCTACTCCCTCCACGATGTAGAAGTACGTGGTTGCCGGAGCAGCGTTCGTATCGGAGAAGGTAGTAGCAAAGACAGCAGTTGCAATTTGATTGGTGGTGGAGGGTGTGAACCCTGAGGTCGTGCTGCGATAAATGTTGTAACTGACGGCGCAGGAAGCTGTGCTGGCTGTCCAACTCAGGTTGACCTGACTATTCGAGACCGCTGTTGCGCTCACTCCTGTGGGCGCGGTGGGTATCGTGCAATTCGTGGGAAGCAGACCATAGGCGCACAACTGGCCGCTGCCTGTGTTTGCCGTTCCAAAGCTGCCCAGATATACCTTGCCGTTGGCAATCGTGGGATAGCCATTCTTCGCGAAGTTGTTGCAAGTGTCGCGACTGGCGTCCTGTTGATTGTTCCAGAGCTCCGTGGCGACGTTGTTCGCATCGAACGCCCTGAGGGCGCCTGGTACGCTGCTGTGATTCGCGTTGCCGCTTAGAACTGCATTCGCCCATACGATGCCATTGCTGTTGCCGTTGGCGGAGATCGAAAGATAAGCGCCCGGTTCGCCGGAAATGAAGTCTGGACCGGTCTGAAAACTGGGAGTGGTGAGACTACTCCCGTTGAATTTGAATGCCCGAAGATTATCATTTTGGGCCCACGTATAGACTTCCGGACCGTTAACCCCGCTGTTCCAGTACGCAGCACTACCATGGAGCGCTCCGCCTAAAGTAATCGTTTGCACCGCCGATGCGTCACCGACATGACCAAGATTGGCGGAATTGAGGACATATCCGGTCGCCGACTTGCCGATCAGAAACAGCCGCCCTCCCGGCGGAATCAATAGTGGACCCGATGTGTTGAGATCCAAATCGCCGGAATCCAGGCTCGCGTGATTGCCCGCCGTGAACCAGTCAGCGAGTGCCAGACTGGGACTGAGTTTGATGACGCTTTCACTGAAATTCGAGACGCCGTCCCAGGTCCCATTGCCAGTGGCAAAGTAAATGTTGCCGGAAGAATCAACGGAGGGTCCTAATCCCGACATCCAGAGGCTGTCACCATTGCCCGTTGGCGACGCATTGAAAACGGCCACCTTTGCCAGCGTCGAAGGATTGTAGGCAAACAAAAACCCGTGATACGTGCCCATGTCACAATGGGAACTGAAGGGAATCAGGACATTCCCATTCGCCAACGTTAAGCCTCCACGCTGATTCTGTGTCAGAGCAGTTAAACCAGTGTTTGTAATCTGAACCGGGCTTCCGGTTTTTTCCGCTCCCGTGGTTATGGAAAGAGCGTGCAGCATGAAGGAATATGCGCCGCCGTTGTTGAGCGAATTCACTACATAAAGTGTTCCCGCAGTGGTATCGATCACGGGCGTGCCAACAATTCCCGCGTTACCGTTGATATCCACACAGCCAGTTCCGTAGTTCGCGTTTGATATCGGAGTTCCGAGATTCATGCGCCAATATTGGGTGCCGGTATCCGCGTCGAGCGCGTAAACGCTATTGCTGGTCGTCGCCACGTAGACCACGTTATGAACACCGCCCCCGATGCTGACGTTCGGAACGACTAGTGGCTGTGCATAAACCTGGTTGTCCACGCTAACCTTGAATAACAAGCCAAATTGATTCACGTTGACGTTGGATGTGGTTAACGTGGTCTCGTTAAGGTTCTGTCCTGTACGTCCGAGATCGTTGCGTTGAGTCACTACACTGACTTGGGCCGATCCGACGGCGACCGCGACGAGAGCGACGACAAGAAGGGAAAGGCATGACGGCAGAAGCCCTGGCTGCTTATTCATTGGAATTCGGCTCCTTCGACAAAGCGCTCGACTGCTGAACTCGTGGATGTGGATAAGGTGGCGGCGGCTAGCTCGCAAGAGTGGCCGCTGTCTTTGATGTCCCTTTATTGGGAAGAAGGCAAGTTATGTAACCGTGAATTCACGGTTAAACGCGGGTCGGCGCCGTTCTCTTGAACGAGCTGGTGTGGCCGGGCGTATGTCTCAGAATGGTTTTGTGCGATAGGGGCAGGGCCTTGCGCCCGGCATCAAGGCGCTCTCACTGACTATCCTGTTGCTTTAGGGTCTGCGGAAAAGGGTCGTCATACCAGTAGAAGTTCCCTGTTCGTTCCCTGTTATTTTTTTGAATCCCTGACAAAACAGCACTAAGTACTTTGACGATCGTGGCTTGGGAAGAAATCCACAGAATTCCCTGTTAATTCCCTGGTCTCGAGAGGAATTTGCATATTTTGGGCAGAATTCGATGATTTCGAGTCGAATTCGAAAATCCCCCCTGTTATTCTCGCTGTTCCTCGCTTCGTCTGATGGATTTTCCCTATTTCGGAGCTTTACCGACTTGCTGCCAGCTTTCGAGTGACAGCATGCGCCTGCAAGTCCTGATAGAACTGCTGCAGTACGAAGAAGGCCTTTTTCTTCTCGCCGCCATCGCTGATGAGACCCTTGCGGTTGAAGTAGTCCTCAAACTTGGGCAAAGTCCGCCTGGGGCTGCGAAAATCTTTAAGCACCCAGGGCGAAGTCCCGCGGAGAAACGAGATTCGCTTCAGCATTGCGATCTGGTGACGATAGAGGTTCTCCTGGTACTCCTCCGTCCAGCGGGCAGATGGATCTCCGTGGTAGCCAAAAAGAGCATCGCCCCCGAATTCACTCATAATGAGCGGCTTGTTGTAGGTTGAGACCCAGGTTGTAGTATCGGCATCGGCGGGGGTGTGGACATACCAGCCGATGTATTCGTTATTACCCATGATGTCGAGATCCGCGGCGATTGGGTCGTTAATTTGAATCGTGGTGTGACCATCTTCGTTCCGCTCCTTCGCTTCGAGCGCGGCCGACACGAGACGGGAGGGATCCGACGCATGAGCCTCACGGATCAATTCACGCAGAAAACGGTTGCGCGCATCGCTAACCGGAGTCTCATTTGCAACCGAGTAGATGATCACAGACGCGCGGTTGCGGTCCCGCGCAATCGCCTCCGCCAGTTGATTCTTAGCGTTGCCTAGCGTATCCGCGTTCTCCCACTCAATCGTCCAGTAAACCGGCACCTCCTCCCACACCAGCAGTCCCATCTGATCGGCCATGCGAATCATGTGTTCGCTGTGGGGGTAGTGCGCCAGCCGGACAAAATTGCAGCCTAACTCCTTGGCCCAGGTAAGGAGCACTTGGGCATCCTCACGGCTCCACGCGCGGCCGGGGTGCAGCGGAGACTCTTCATGCAGGCTGATGCCGCGAAGAAAAACAGGGCTTCCGTTCAACAGAATGTCCTCGCCACGCACTGCGATGGAACGGAAGCCTATGTCGTCAGACACAGTGTCGGTTTCTGATTCAATCTTGACTTCATACAGCTTTGGGTTGTCAGGGCTCCAGAGATTCAAGCCGGCAGGGAACTGGAACTCCGCCCGGCCTGCAGCATCTGTTTCGAATGATTTTTCGAACTTCACTTCGGGAATTCGGAGCGTGACCTTCTGTCGCAATTTTGATCCACTGAGCTGCACGCTACCCTTGATTTGCTGCGTTGATCCAGGGGAGAGTTGAACAAGATAGTCCTGGATGAACGTATCGGGCACTTCTAGCAGGGTGACCGGACGAGTGATTCCGCCGTAGTTCCACCAGTCGCTGTTGGCAGTAGGAACTTGCTGTTTAGCGCGGCGGTTATCGACGCGTACCACGAGGAAGTTGCCGGTTGGTTTCACGTGGGCGGTGATTTCAAAATCGAAAGGTGTGAAACCGCCTTCGTGGTGACCAATCTCCTCCCCATTCAGGTAAACGGAGGCCGAATAATTCACCGCCCCGAAGTGAAGAAACAGACGCCTGTTTGCCGGCAGCGAATAGTCGAACGACCGCTTGTACCAGACCGCGCCTTCATAGAAGAGGAGGGACTCGCGCTGCGTATTCCAATCGCCCGGAACCGAGAGGGTCCCGGAGGTATCGAAATCGTATTCCACTAAGTCGGAACGGGATTGTGGCTTGTGGTTCTTGTAGAACGCGTTGTTGTTTTTCAGCGGGCGGTCCCGGTAATCGAGCGCGCCCACGTCATACGGATCGACTATAACCCGCCAGTCGCCGTTAAGACTCGTGTCATGTCGCGCGGGAACGTTGGCGATCAGAGGCGCGATCTGTCCGTGCGCCAATCCAGGCAACAGAAGAAGCGCGGCAGCAGCCAGCACGTGCAATTGGCGAAATCGGGACGCAAGCCGCGCCGCCGCAATTGAACTACGTTGTAAGCACATGATCAGGTCCAAGAATAAACCATAGCTGAAGGGAGTTCGAAATGGCATTCTGCCATATTCATTGGGCTGAGAGGACTCTTTTACGCAGTCTTCGGTGAGCACCGTGATGGGAGGAGCCGGTGCTCACCTCAGACCCTTGCCAACTACACGGGCAACTCTTCTGCTTTCAAAAATCTGACTCCGTCGTGTATGGATCAGGACCGAGTCGATATTTCTTCGCCGTTAATCCTCGTCGCTCTGTGGCAGTGGTGGTGATGGCGGCGCAGTTTCTATTAACTCGATTCCGCGAAGACTCGGTAAATTCACGGCTCCAACCAGGAAGTCGATCATGATCAACCCATAACGATCGGCCTTCACGGAAAACTCCTTAATCACGGCCTTGTTGGTTGCGCCCGCTGCCGCCCAGATGTCGAAGTTGCTCAGAGCAGGCTGACCGTCGATGGCCACGTTGAAAATGCGGTTCCCAGCACTGGTGAAAAAGCTCTCGGCAAAGTGTAGTCGCACGTTGTAGCTAGCTCCCGGTATCAAATTGGGAATGAAGTAACCAAACGACCCCGGTCCAGTCGATTGTCCGACTCTCTGAGTCTGATAGACGGCCTGCGGAGCCGGGTTGCTGACGCCGGCAGTATCGAACGACTTGGTGCTGCTGCTACCAACTCTGCCCCCCGCGAAGTCGGTATCGGGGATAAACGTTCCCGCCTGGGACCCGCCCGCATTGATGGCGATGGTCGCGGTTGTACCGCCGGTACTTCCGGTGACCACGGTAGCTGAAGTATCCGCACCATCCTCATCGTCGTCTTCTTGCCTGCCCAACTCGATTCCACTGATAGTTGGCTGGTCTGCCGCGCCCTGCGCGAACTGCAGCGAGACAATGCCGTTTTCGTCCGGAGTGACAAGGAAGTTTTGGACCACGGCTTTGCTCATCGCACCCGCAGTGGCGTAGATATCGAAGTTGGTCAGCATCTGCTGGCCATTGATCACCACATTGAACTGACGCTTGTTAGCGGCGCTGAAAGTATTTTCGACGAAATGCAGTCGAAGCAGATAGGTTGCGTTAGGGTTCAGATTGGGAATGGCCCAGTCGCTCGCGCCCCAATGCTCGGTCTGATACACGCCCTGCGGCGCTGGGCGCTCTACTGCCGAAGTATCGATGGTGAGGATGTGGTAGTTGGTAAATCCGCCGGCTGAGAAGTTCTCAGTAGCGAACTTCTCCACGGCATTACCACCCGCGTTCATGGAGATTCCACGGCCGTGTCCAAAGGGTTCGGTAGTGGCCGAGACTTCGTTGGCGGAAGTAGATTCTCCGCCGAGACTTACGCTGCGGACCTGGTAGTAGTAAGTCGTTGATGGGTTGAGACCCTGATGGATGTATCGTGTGCCGTGGTAGCTCTGGACCACCAGGTTGCTGGGAGACGGTTGGAAGTTGGCTGTGGCGCTCGCGTAAATATCGAAAGCATCAGTGTCACCCGCGCTGGCGTCTTTGTCGTCGCCGCGTCCTTCGCTGCCGCGCTCCCACTTGAGCTCGATCTGATTGCTGGCTCGAGATTTCGCGCGCAAATTGCGCGGCGCGTCTGGCGCTCCGGCATTCCACTGGAGCACACGCACGTAATCCACCAGCATGTCGGAGAGGTTCGGAGTACTCCCGTCTGGCTTTGGGTTAGGCAAATTCCCGCCCACCGCCTGGTTCAGCAGGATGAAGAACGGATGGTTGTACACCCAGGCTGATCCAGGGGGAATAAGGGTTGGCGTGACCGTCAGAAAAGGCTGAGTCCAATCATCACGGTAGAACTGCATCTTGTAGGGCGACCAGACGACGCCGTAGGTGTGGTAGCCAACGTCATCGATACGGCCTCCATTGGGAAAGAAGAACCTATTGCCTATGCCGCTGCCCCCAGAGTAGCCAGGTCCGTGTGCGGTGGACGAAGTCGAGTTTGGAGTATAGAAGTCCACCCACTCCATGATGTCCTGCTCCCCGGTGGTGGGCCAGCCCACAGTATTAATGTTCGTCCCCAGCATCCAGAAAGCGGGCCAGAAGCCGTCGCCTACCGTCAATTTCATGCGCGCTTCGATTCGCCCGTATTGAAACTGTTGCAAGCCCTCAGTCTTCATACGGGTGGAGGTCCAGATTCCTTTCTGGTTCTTATTAAACGAGGGTGACCCGCACATCGGGTCTGTGCAAATTGCCCGGATGACGAGGTTGCCGTTGCCGTCCAGGAAGACGTTGGGATTAGCAGCTTTGCAGGGAGCAGTGTTTGATCCGGCGGCACAGTAGATTTCCAGCTCGTTGTTGCCCCAGCCATTATTGTTCCCGATGTCGTAAGTCCAGTTGGTCGGATTGGGGGGCGATCCCGATGGACCATCGAACTCATCGCTCCACGCCGGCGTCCATTGTGCAAATGACGGCAGAGCAAGAACGGTGAGCAGCAGCATCAACGCAACACGCAGCGCAATCCTGCTGAGCCGTCGGTTCGATCGGAATTCCTGGGAGATGGCTTCCAATTTGGTATTCATGGCTGGATCCCTTTTTCTGAGGCTCTTGGTAAAAAAAGGGCCTCCCTGCGGGACGCGACCGAAGTACGTCCCGCAGGAAGTGCCCTGCGCGTGCAGTTAGAAAACGAATTTAGCTCCGAACTGAAGAACACGTGCCGGAAGCGAGGT
>Ga0307479_10003715_pt1 | contig 13940 bp, 12 predicted proteins | sample atmos_gasesECM4C_FD_203743 | JGI IMG/M metagenome (GOLD analysis project Ga0307479, IMG submission 203743) | Hardwood forest soil microbial communities from Morgan-Monroe State Forest, Indiana, United States - atmos_gasesECM4C_515 | ecosystem: Environmental > Terrestrial > Soil > Temperate...
GCGAGGTCCCGCAGGCATCGTGGGCACTTCGCCTCTTTTCCGGAACTCCTTCCGCGGCGCACGCGCGCGAATTTCAGCCATGCCCAATCTTACCTGCTGCGACGCCGAGCGCAGCAGAGGCAGGAGGAATCTGCTGTTCGCTCTTTCCGTTGACGCTGAACGCAGTAGGTGGGCACCACGCAGAACTTGGCTTCGAAGAACGATGCGAAGTAGTGAGAGGTGTTTGGAGGAAACAATCTAACTCGCCGCCGGATGCTCCGACGACGGCGCGTGCGCAGAATGCGCGTGCGTAGAATGGGCCGACTCGGCGCGGGCCGCCGCCAGATCCGACAACAGCGCGTCCAGCACCACCATCGGAAGCTCGGCGCCCCAGCTGTCGATCTCTGCTTCCTCCCAAGTCCCGTTCAGGCGGATCACGCCCGTCAGGTCCTCGGGAAACGCCAGCCGGAAGCTTTCTTCCCGCGTCAGGATGTCGCCCACCTGACGGCCCGTATGCATCTCGTAAACCCGCCGTGTGGAACTGGTTGTGCCGTTCACGAAGGCCAAAAAGACCTCGCCCGCTTCTCCGTAGCCGGGGTGATAGAACCAGGCCTGCTGCGAATCGACCTTTGGCCGCGCCCGTCGCTTGGTGGTGAAATTCGTGCGCTCGATCGTGGCTTCGTTTTCCGGATTGAAATAGAGAATGCGCTGGCAGGATTCGCACTCGATCACCGTCGTGCCCGTGCGCACTTCGTTGTAGGTCTGCGGGCGCAGCATCACCCGGCACGCCATGCACTTCTGATCGCGCACCTCGGAAAGCCCCGAGCCGCGAAACTTCAGCACCCGTTCGTAACGTCGCAGGACGTCCGGGCTGACGCCCTCGCGCAGCTTGTCACGCTTGCCGTTCCACTCCGCCAGCTGTTTTTCGTCCTCGGCGGTACGATCGCGGGCTTCGTTTTTCTCTTTCTCGATTTCCGCGGTTTCGGCTTTCAGCTCGGCTTCGGCGGCCTTGACGTCCTTGTCGCGGGCTTCCGCGTTGACCATCAGGTCAAGAATCTTGTCTTCGTTGGCCCGGATCTCCTGCTCGGCGAACTGGATCTCGTGCAGCAGCGCTTTGTACTGCTCGTTGGTCTTCACGTCGAGCGACTGGTCGCGGTACTTGGAGGTCTTGCCCTGCAGGTCCTGGATGCTGCTTTCGTACTTCTTGCGGGAGGCTTCGTCGGCCTTGGCGGCGGCTTTGGCCTTTTCCAGCTTGGCCTTGGTGGCGGCCAGCTTTTCTTCGATCACGGCCACGCGCTTGGGAAGCGCGGCCACTTCTTCCCGCAGGCGCGCAATCTCCTTGTCGGCAACCTGCAACTCCATCAGGTTTTGGAGGTCGGGAAGCATGAATTCGCTGGGTTGATTTTAGCACGCTGAGCCGGGCGGTCCGGACGCCGAAGCGTTCCTGCGCCGATCCCAAGAGGCCTTTGCGCTGGCCGCCCCCCCGCCACGGGACGTCGAGCACCTCGCGTCTCGGTGTGCCCGTACTTCGGCAGGCCTGTGAATTCTTCCCGAAATGAAATATCTCATAGATATGATTCCGCGTTTAAAATCCCGTGGCCCATCGCAGAGCGTTTTCCAGGAAAAAACATGGAGCGCCCCTCCGGATGCGCCCAGATCGCTTCTAAACTTAATTGACGGGCATTGTAGGCGACGTTGGCAGTCGCGCTTCGAGCCTGGCGACAGCCTTGAACGAACTTTCAATAACTTAGCTCGAAGCGAATCACACTGAGACACTCGGGTGCGGGTTACGGATGCGGTCGAGCCCCGCTCCCTTCGTCTCTGTCATCCCGAGCGCAGTGAAGGCGCCAGCCGAACGCAGTCGAGGGACCTTGCGTTTCTAGGCGGTGCCACTGGCCGCGTGCAACCCGGACGCCCCGAGAAAAGCCTTTAACCGCAGAGGTCGCGGTGGAACGGCCGCTGAGGACGCAAAGTTCGGTCGAGAGGCGCTCGGGGAGCAGGTCCGCTCCGCAGCGGCCGCTTCCGCCGGTGTACACTTTCCAGCTTCGTGCTTCCCACCATCTTCCATCCCCGGAGTCTGCTCTTGAAGAGAATTTGTGCGGCCCTGGTTTTGCCGATAATCCTCGTCGCTCCGTCCGCCTTCACCCAGTCCTCAAGCTCCCCCAAGAAGCCTCTGACCCTCGACGCGATCTTTGCTGATGGCGGACTGACCGGGCGCGCGCCGGAAGCCATCAAGTGGAGCCCCGACGGGACGAAGGTTTCTTACGTCCAGCGCGACGATGCCGGACAGCATGGCGAGCTCTGGTACGTGGACGCCTCAACCGGTGAGAAGAAGCTGTTGGTGAGCGAGGCAAAGCTCGCCAGCCTGGCCCCGGATGCCAACAAGATCAAGGACGAACGCGAGAAAGAGCGCGTCACCCGCTACCACATCGCGGCTTACCTGTGGTCGCCCGATTCCAAGCACCTGCTGTTTGACTCCCAGGGCCAGCTCTGGCTCTATGACCTCGAGAGCGGCACGGCGGTGCAATTCACGTCTTCACCCGAGGCCAGCGAGGACCCCAAATTCTCGCCCGACGGGAATCACATCGCCTACGTTCGCAAACACAACCTGTACGTCGAGCTGATTTCCGGGCAGGGGGGCAAGCAGCTCACCAACGACACCGACGCCGACATTCTGAACGGAGAAGTTGACTGGGTGTACGCCGAGGAGTTGGGCGTGCGCAGCAACTACTTCTGGTCGCCCGACAGCAGCCAGATCGTCTTCCTGCAGATCAACGAAAAGCAGGTGCCCACGTATCCGATCACCGACTGGCTGCCGACGCATCCCAAGGTGGAGGAGGAAAAATATCCCAAGGCGGGCGATCCTAACCCCGTTGTACGGCTCGGGGTGATTGCGGCCAAGGGCGGCAAGCCCAAATGGATTTCCCTCACCCAGGACACCGACATCTACATCCCACGTTTTGGCTGGGTGCGGGATGGGGTGCTCTGGGCGCAGGTGATGAACCGGGCGCAGGACACGATGGATTTGTATTTCATCGAAGCCAAGTCCGGCCGCTCGCGCAAAGTGCTGACCGAAAACATTCCCGATGGCTGGGTCAATGTGAACGACGACTTCCGCATTCTGAAATCGGGCGACCGGTTTACCTGGTCAAGCTGGCGGGACGGCTACACGCACTTGTACCTCTACAGCTTCAGCAAGCAGGACCCGCTCACGGCCGGCGCGAAACTCGAACGCCAGCTGGAGAAAGGGGACTACGAGGTGCTGGGCGTCGAGGGCGTCGACGAGAACGCGGTGTACTTCACGGCGAACGCCGGGGATCCGCGCCAGGAGCAGGTGTTTGCGGTAAAGCTCGACGGCTCCGGCTTCCGCCGCCTGACGACGGAGGACGGCGCGCATCACGCCCAATTCTCCGAAGACGGCAAGCACTGGATGGACCACTACTCCGCGACCCTGACCCCACCCCGGCTGTCGCTGTGTGCGGTGAGCGGGCCGTGCAGCAAGGTATGGGAAGCGCGGAGCGTAGCCGAGTACGGATTGGTGGCCCCGAAGAACCTGGAGTTCAAGGCGGACGATGGCACGACCACGCTGTACGGCCGCCTGCAACTTCCCCCCGAAGCGCCGGCGGGGAAGACACCGTTGATCGTCTTCATCTACGGCGGGCCCGCCGACCAGGTGGTGCGCAACGACTGGGGCGACGTGATCAATCAGTTTCACCAGGTCCTGCTGCAGAAGGGGTTTGCGATTTTCAGCGTGGATAACCGGGGCACGCCCAATCGTGGCCGGACCTTCAGCGCCGCGCTGCGCCACCAGTTCGGGGGAATCGAGCTGAGAGACCAGCTGGCCGCGCTCAGTCAGCTGGAAGCGCAGTACCCGCAACTCGACCAAGACCGCGTCGCCATCTGGGGATGGTCGAACGGCGGATCGATGACGCTGTTTGCGATGACCCACTCGGAAACTTTCAAAGCCGGAGTCTCGGTGGCGCCCGTGACCGACCAGCGCAATTACGACACCATCTACACCGAGCGCTACATGGGATTGCCCAAAGACAACCCGAAAGGCTACGACGACGCGGTGATGGCGAAGTCGGCCGACAAGCTGCATGGCGCGCTGCTGCTGGTGCACGGGACCAGCGATGATAACGTGCACTTTCAGAACAGCATCCAGGTGATTGACGCGCTCATCAAAGCTGACAAACAGTTCCGGCTGATGGTGTATCCCGGCAAGACACACGGCATTCACGGGAAGGCGGCGCAGCTGCATCTGTTCGAGATGATCGAGGAGCACTTTGAGCGGGAGTTGAAGTAGGGGGCGATCGTTGCGTTCCCTAGATACCCGGCCGGGAGAAAAGCCTTCAACCGCGGAGAACGCAAAGGTCCCGCACAGGACGGAGAGAAAAGAGACGCAAGGACGCTACGGAGACCGGAGGGATCGGCGCTAGGACGCCGCGCGCAAAACGCAAGGTCCCTCGACTGCGTTCGGCTCGCGCCTCACTTGCTCGGGATGACAGGCACAGATGAATCGGATCGAGCTCGGTGATTTTGAACTGGGCATCTTCTCCGACGGGACTTACCCACTCGATGGAGGGGCGTTCTTTGGAGTCGTGCCCAAGGTGATGTGGTCGAAGAAGGCCGTGGCCGATGAGCGGAACTTCGTCCAGGCCGGATTGAATTCCTTGCTCGTGCGCACGGGCAAGCACACGGTTCTGGTTGAGACCGGGATCGGGAACAAGCTGTCGGACAAGATGGTGAAGATCTATGGGCAGCCGGCGAAGCTGGTCGAAAACCTGGCAGCGGGTGGCGTGTCGCCGGAAGACATCGACGTTGTGATCAATACGCACCTGCACTTCGATCACTCCGGCTGGAACACGGTGCGGCGGGACGGCCAGGTGGTGGCCACGTTTCCGAAAGCCAAGTACTACGTGCAGGAAGGCGAGTGGCTGCACGGGCGCGAGCAGCACATTCGTGATTCAATCAGCTACATCAGCGACAACTACGACCCGCTGATCCGCAGCGGGCAGATGCACCTGCTGCGCGGAGACCAGGAGATCGTGCCCGGCGTTTCCGTCGAAGTGTTTCCGGGGCACACGGCGCACATGCAGGCGGTCGTCGTGGCCAGCGGCGGGAAAACGGCTTGCTACATCTCGGACCTGATTCCGACGGCCGCCCATATCGATCTCACCTGGGTGATGGCGTTTGATCTGTTTCCCATCGACACGATCAACAGCCGCAAGCGGTACTACGAGCGTGCGTTGCCGGAGAAGTGGCTGACGGTGTTCACGCACGGTGCGGATGTGCCGTGGGGGTATATCGAGCAGGATGTGGGAAGGTTGGTGGCACGACCCGCGTAGGGACAGACGCCCTCGGGAGCCCGCCCTGAGCGAAGTCGAAGGGCCCGCCGAGCGAAGCTCGGCTACGGATCTCATCCCTAGTGCATTGGAGCGTTCACCAAAAAAATTGAAGAGTCCAACAAAAACCCTGCCGAGCTTTGCTCGGCCGCCCAGACGGGGCCTACGTGGGCAGGGGTACCGCGGACGTCTCGGATGTTGCCAGCGGTTCGCGGGGGGGAGTGCCCGCGCCACGGAGACGGCTCTCGAAGAATTCTTCTACGCGCTTCAGGATCTCGCTCGCTTCCCGGGCTTCGTAAATCGCTTTGCGCAGGGCGGCGCCGCCGGAGACTCCGTGCGTGAACCACGACGCGAACTGCTTCATCTTGCCGGGGGCGTCGGGAAATTCTTCTTCGATCAGCATGCTGAAATAAGTGCGGATCATCTGGTAGCGGTCGGACTCGGCGGGCTGATCGTAGCGGCCCGTCGCCGTGTATTGCGCGATCTGGCGGAAGATCCACGGGTTGGATGAGGCGCTCCGGCCGATCATGACGGCGTCGCATCCGGTCTGGGTCACCATGGCGCAGGCGTCCTCGGGCGTGCGGATATCGCCGTTGCCAATCACGGGAATCGTCACTGCGTCTCTGACGGCCGCGATCCACTCCCAGCGAGCGGTGCCGCCGTAACCCTGCTCGCGGGTGCGGGCATGCAGGGCGACGCCGCACAAGCCGCAGGCTTCCGCAAGTTTCGCGAGCTCGACGCAGACAATTTCCTGGTCGTTCCATCCCGCACGGAATTTTACGGTGAAGGGAATTTTCACGGAGGCGCGGACGGCTTCGAAAATCTTCCCAATCGCGGGCAGGTCGCGCAGCAGGCCCGAGCCGCCGTTACACTTCACGACTTTCTTTGCGGGGCAGCCGAGATTCAGGTCGACCAGGTCAAAGCCGAGGCCTTCGACCATGCGGGCGGCTTCGGCCATCACTTGCGGGTTGCTGCCGAAAAGCTGCGCCGAGATGGGATGCTCGTCTTCGTAGAAGTGCAGGTAGCGCTTGGCCTTGCGGTCCTTGGCGCGGAGCACGCCGTCGGCCGAGGTGAACTCGGTCATGATCAGTCCGCAGCCGGTGAGGTTGCGGATGAAGCGGCGGAAAACCGTGTCGGTGACGCCGGCCATGGGTGCGAGGACGGTGGCGGGGGAAAGCTGGACGGCACCCAGGGTCAGGCACGCGGGGACAGGCTCAAGGCTGGCGGGCGCGATGCTCGCGTCTGCGGGAGGCTTCGCCGAATGGTCCCAGTGCTTGCGCATGAGGGTATTTTACAGGTTGGGGGAAGGACCGGCCCAGTGACATCCCGGGCTGGCGGAGCGGGTCTGATGGCTCGGCGAGGGCAAGATGCCCTCGCAACAGTCGGCGAGGACGCCGGCGCTACAAATGCGAAAGCCCCCGCCATCGGCGAGGGCTTTGATTTTCTATGGAAAACCGCGTTAGTTCTTGGCGGCGTCTTTCTTCCCGGCTTCGGACTTCGCGGCGTCGCTTTTCGCGTACTTGCGGCGGAAGCGCTCGACCCTGCCGGCGGTGTCCAGCAGTTTCTGCTTGCCGGTGAAGAAGGGGTGGCAGGCCGAACAGATTTCGACGTGCAGGTCGCCCTTGTGGGTGGAGCGGGTGGTGAAATTATTGCCGCAGGCGCAAACCACGCGGATTTCGTTGTATGCGGGATGGATAGCTGCCTTCATGTCCGTGGGAACCTCGATTCGAGCCTTTTGATTCTACAGGAAGGGCGCGGGATTCAGCAACGATCCAAGTGATTGAGGGGGAGAGGGTTGAGGGTGGCGCGTCTGCCGACGAGACCTGCCCCTTTTCGTGGCCGACCATCCTTTTGTGGTCGTTCCTAAGATTGCGGCCCGATACACCTGGGCCGCCGGACGGCCGGGGGCGGCCGTCCCCACGCGGGTGGTTGCGCCGCACGCCTTACCGCTTGACATCACTTATCCACTAGTGCAGTATTGACACTGTCATGACTGACTTAATTATTCTGGCCATGCTGCTCGAGGGGCCGCAGCATGGGTATCGGTTGAAGCGGGACGCGGGGGCGCTGTTCGGGCAGGGGACGCTGCATAACAATCTCGTTTATCCACTACTGCGGCGCTTCGCGAGCGAGGGATGGGTCACGAAGCAGACCGTGCCGGGGGAGCGGGGACAGAAGCGGCAGCAGTATGCCATCACGTCGCTTGGGCGGCGGACGTTGCTGGAGCGGCTGAGTTCGTTCACCGAGCAGGACGCGCGTTCGGAGGAGAACTTTCGCGGGCGGGTGGGATTTTTTGAGTTGCTGCCGGGGGAGGCGCGGGAGCGGATTCTCGGCCTGCGGGAAAACTTTCTAACGGGGCGCGACGAACGCCTCGCCGCGTTGCAGAAGAGCATGGATCTGGGAGCCTACGGAGGCGAGGTGGTGATCTTCATGCGCGCGCAGATCAAGGTGGAGCTCGCCTGGTGCGGGCGCTTGCGCCGCTTGAGATCGAAGGATTCGAGTTCGAAGGAAGGGAGGAAGCGATCGTGACCCAGTTTCTTGGGGGCCTCATCTCGTGGAATGTGGTAACCGGATTGTGGGGAGTGTTTGTCGTTTACTGGATGATCAGCGCGCTCCGGGTGAAGCGGACGGCGCGCACCGAGGCTTCGGGGGCGCGGCTGGCGACGGTGGCGGTGCTGGTGGCGGGGGCAGCGCTCATCTTCGAACAGTCTGGGCCATTCGGGCGAATGAACGGCCGCTTCGTGCCCGACCGCGAATGGATCAAGGGATGCGGCGAGTTGCTGGTGGCGGTGGGAGTGAGCCTGGCGATCTGGGCGCGGCGGCACATCGGGCAGTTCTGGAGCGCGCGGGTGACGTTGAAGGAGGATCATCAGCTAATCCAGTCGGGGCCATATGCGCGGGTGCGGCATCCGATTTATACCGGAGTGCTGCTGGCGATGATGGGTACGGCGTTGTTCGTGGGCGTGTGGCGGGCGCTGCTGGGGGTGGTGCTGGTGTTCGTCACGCATTGGCTGAAGGCGCGGCGGGAAGAGGCGCTGCTGACGGAGCAGTTCGGGGTGGAGTACCAGGAGTATCGTCGGCGGACGGGGTCACTGGTGCCGCGGTTGCATTGAGTTGTGGGAGATACCCACCGCGGCCCGATACACCTGGACCGCCGGACGGCCGGGGGCGGCCGTCCCCACGCGAGCGGTGGCGCTGCTGCCTCTCTTTATCATTCTTCCGCGGGTGATTTGGGCAAAAAAGAACGGCAGGACCGACCTCCCGCCGTTAACGACTAGCCTGGAACGACGTTCTACTTTTTATTGACCGCTTTCTTCAGTTCAGCACCTGGGGTGAACTTCGCGACGCGGCGGGCCGCGATTTTGATGGTGGCGCCGGTTTGCGGATTACGACCATTGCGGGCCTTTCTCTGCGAAACAGAGAATGTGCCAAAACCGATCAAAGCTACCCGGTCTCCCTTTTTGAGGGAAGCGGTAACGCTGTCCACAGCGGTGTCGATCGCTGTGGTCGCCAGTGTTTTGCTTATGTCACAGGCTCCCGCGATGCGGTCCACGAGATCAGCTTTGTTCATTGTTTCTCCTGGCAGAATTCCGTGTCTGCCCCAACGAAGCCTGGGGGAGGGGGAGCCAAAGTTGAGGCGGAATCCTGATAGCGCTATTTTCCGCCGAGTTGGTGCGTTGTCAACTGTGAAAAACTCGGAAAAGGCGCATGATTCGTGCATGAGATGAGGGCAGGAGGTTGGAGTTCACCGTAAACCCTTGCTGGGCGCGGAGTTTGGCAGAGCATTGCTGATATTGAGTCTGACTGTACTCAGTGGTTCACGAAACCGGGTACAAACTACATGGCGATGAGGCGGGAAGGTTTTTCCTCGGGTGTCCACAGCGCGGTGCATTGCTCCACAGGTTGTACACAGTGGTTCGCGGATTTGGACTTGCGTGAAATTGGTGGCGGGTGCAGAGTCGAAATAAAGGAAGGCATGGATGAAAGGGGCTGCAGAAGTCTGTCCGCTGTGCGAAGGGACCGGGTGGAAGAATGTCGGGAACGGCGGGGAGCGGCGGGTGACGCGCTGCGACTGCCGGTTAAAGGCGCGGGCAGAGACGCTGCTGGCGGCGGCTCGGATTCCGAAACGCTACGAGCATTGCGAGCTGTCCAACTTTGAGTTTGAGGGAGCCCGCCTCTCGCTTGCTCCCGCGCGGATGGCAGCTTGCAGGTTTGTCGAGGAATATCCCCTGGATACGAGCGGGCTTCTGCTTGTTGGGGACATTGGTCGCGGCAAGACTCACCTTGCAGTGGGCATCGCCAAGGCTCTAATTCGAGAGAAAGGGATTCCCTGCGTCTTCTACGACTATCGCGAATTACTGAAGGAGATTCAGAATTCCTACAACGCTTCTGTCCAAACCACCGAGCTGGAAGTGTTGCGCCCCTTGTTTGAGACCGAGATCTTAGTGTTGGATGAGCTCGGAGCAGTGAAGCCGACGGATTGGGTGTGGGACACCGTGAGCCTTCTTATCAACAATCGCTACAACGACAACCGCACTACCATCTTCACCACTAATTTTGAGGATCAACCGGGGGCAAAAGCCACGGGGTCACTGTCGCCAGCGAGGGCCGCAGCCCGCGATGAAACACTGGGTGATCGCATCGGCGAGCGCATGCGTTCACGGTTGCACGAGATGTGTTGCGTCGTAAGGCTGGAAGGAGCCGCAGATTTTCGTGAGACGATCCGGAGCGCAAATTACCGGTGACGTAGAGAACGCAAAAGCCTTTAACCGCCCTTCGACTCCGCTCAGGGCAGGCTCCGGTCGCAGAGAAGGGCCGCGGAGGACGCGAAGGAAGCATTGTAGAGCGTCATGGCCTGCGAAGAAACAGATTCCTCCGCCTCCGCTGCGCTCGGCGTCGGAATGACAAGATTTTTTGAGCGTTGAAGCATCCTCCGGCTTCGGTTGTGACCTGGGCCTGCGGCGAGGGCATGGGTTCCTCGTGCTGAGACTCATCCTGCATCTTTTTTGGCTCCTGCTGCGTAGTTCCAGAGGCTGTCGATTCAGGAGGCGGTCATGCCTATCCGTTACAAATCCTCTGCTACGTTCCTGGAATTTCCGGTGATTGCCATCGCGGTGGGGCCGGATCCCGCAAATAACGAAGTCCGTGGGCATGCGCGGGGGGTGATTGCCCTGGGAGACATCGCCACCGGGTTAGTCGCGGTGGGAGGCATGGCGCGCGGGTTGATCGCGATTGGTGGGGTGGCCATCGGCGGTTTGACGCTGGGCGGACTGGGGCTGGGGTTGGTGGCCTTTGGCGGGCTGGCGCTCGGCTATCTCGCGTTGGGTGGGCTGGCGGCCGGGTATGCCGCGATCGGGGGGCTTGCCATCGGCCACTACGCGATGGGCGGGGCTGCGCTGGGGAAGTACGTGGTTGGGCCGTTGCGCCAGGATCGGGAGGCGGTGGAGTTTTTCTCCAAGCTGGGTCGGGGCATTGTGAGGCAGATCGGGTGGTAGAGTTTGGCGGTCGCGGGGCGGCACGTTTTCAAGAGACCGTGCAGTCAGTTTCTAGTGACAATATTGGTGAGGAGATGGCCGGGGTTTGAGGTGCCGCAAGCCAGCGCGGGGTCCTTCGACTTCGTTCGGCTGGCGCCTCCACTTCGCTCAGATGACAGATCTTTATTAGGTCACGAAGCTGACGGACGCAATGAGTGCGACGCGCTCTTGTGCCTGCTTCGCCAATTCCGTCTAGAATTCGAGTGTGCTGGCCAACCGGCTTGAGTTCGACGCGGGCCGCGACCATGAGGTGTTCGCCGCGGTTCCGGCGGGCGCGGCGGTCTTCCTGCTGCGCGGAGAAGCGGGCTCGGAACCTTACGTCAGCAAAACCGCGAACCTGCGGCGACGGTTGCAGCGGCTGCTCTCGGTTCCGGAAGAGCGCACCAAACGGCTGAACCTGCGCGAACGGGTGCGGTCGATCAAGTACTCGGCGACAGGGTCGGATTTCGAATCCGGCTTTCTGCTTTACCAACTGCTGCGAATTACCTTTCCCAAGACTTATGCCGCGCGCCTGCGGCTGCGCTTTGCGCCCATGGTGAAGCTGCATTTGGAGAACGAGTATCCGCGGGCGTCGATCACGACGCGCCTGGGGCGGCGGAACGGGGCGTCACTTTACTACGGGCCTTTTGTCTCGCGGGTGGCGGCGGAGAAGTTTGCCAACGACTCGCTCGACTTCTTCAAGATGCGGCGTTGCGTGGACGATCTGCACCCCGATCCGGCGTTTCCGGGGTGCATTTACTCCGAGATGAAGATGTGCCTGGCGCCTTGTTTCAAGGGCTGCAGCGATGGGGAGTACGGGGTGGAGGTTGGACGGGTGCGGGCGTATCTGGATAGCGGAGGAGAGTCGCTGGTGCGGGAGATTTCTCACCTGCGCGATGAGGCGTCGGGCGTGCTGGATTTTGAAGGCGCGGCGGTACAGCACGCGCGGCTGGAAAAGCTGAAGCCGGTGCTGGGGCAGTTGCCGGAGGTGGTGCGTCGCATCGATCGGCTGACGGGAGTCATGGTGCAGCCGTGCGCGACGAAGGAATCGGTGGCGCTGTTTCGCGTGGAGGCGGGCGCGATCGCGGGGCCGATCGTGTTTTCGATTCAGTCGCCAGAGCATACCAAGTCGCAGTCGATGGAGTCGCGGGTCGAGCAGGCGCTAGGCGAGGCGCCGGTTCCGCAGGCTGGCACGGCGCTGGAGGCGATGGAGCATCTGGCGATTTTGAAGCGGTGGTATTACCGGGGCACGCGGGTGGGGGAGATTTTCTTCGCCGATGAGAAGGGCGTGCTGCCGATGCGGCGCGTGGTGCGGGGGATTTCGCGGGTGTATCGGGGGGAGAAGCCGGAGGGGCCGGGTGCGATTTTCCCTTCGTAGAGTGCGCATACCCGGGGGCCGCGAGCTGTGGAAGAAAAGTTATCGGGGCCAGTGCGACTGCAAGCTGACACGAGGTCCTTCGACTGCGTTCGGCTATCGCCTCACTTCGCTCAGGACGACAGTTCTTTGAGAGTGTGAACAATCGTGGACTTGCTTGGGAGTGAACGATGAAGACCAGCCGAGACAGCGTGCTTCGTGAGCATCTGATTTATATCTTGAAGGGCGGCGGGGCGCATGCCAAGTTCGAAGAGGTGATGGGAGACTTCCCGGCGAAGTTGCGCGGGAAGACGGTGTCCGGGTTGCCTTACAGTGCGTGGATGCTGGTTGAGCATATGCGGGTGGCGCAATGGGACATCCTGGAGTTCAGCCGCAATCGCAAGCACGTATCGCCGGAGTGGCCTGCCGGATATTGGCCGGCGGGAGACGCTCCGCCGAGCGCGGCGGCCTGGGCGGGCAGCATCCGAAGGTTTCAGAAGGATCTCAAGGCCATGCAGGCGCTGGTGGCGAACCCTAAGACGGACTTGTACGCTCCGCTCCCCTGGGGCGACGGGCAGACGGTGCTGCGCGAGGCGCTGCTGGTGGGGGATCACAATGCTTATCATCTGGGGCAGTTGGTTACGTTGCGGAGGTTGCTGGGGGCGTGGAGGGAGTAGGGGGATTGGCTCACCGCATGTCCGAGATCTGCTTTTGGACTTACTTTTGAGATAGCGATCGACGGCGCCGTGGTGAAGATATTTCCCGGAGTCCGCGGTCACCGAGGCGCACACGGGGTCCTTCGACTACGTTCGGCTACGCCTCACTTCGCTCAGGATGACAGGCCGGAGGAAGCGAGGCGTGCATTGAGATCCAGCTGCGGATTGAGATCCGGCTACAAGGATCGCAGAAAGTTCAGCAGCGACTGCTCTTCGGCCGGGGATAGCTCGTTGAAGCGTCTTATCACCCGGTTCGCTTCGGAGCCCTCGGAGCGATGTTGCTGAATGGCATTCGACAGATCTGCGGTTCTCCCATCGTGCAGGAAAAACAGTCTTTGTCCGACGCCCCACAGAGGAGCGGTCCTGAATTCGTCTGGACCGGCCGCACCTTGAGAAACTCCATCGGCTAAGTTCGTCCCCATATGGTGCAGGGCAAAGTCGGAGAATGGGTGATAGGTCACGTTACTCATTCCAGTAAATACCGACTGAGTGGTAGTAAGTGTCTCCGAGTGACACAAGTTACATCCCACCTTCTCGAACGCGTTCTGGCCTGCGATGGTGTCGGGAGTTGACGGAGCGGGTGTGGGCGGAGCAGAGAGTCGGATAGCGTCGACAAATGCGTCGAGATCGGAAATGCCGGTCGGGGATTCCGAGTGGGTATCTTCTGGCGTCGCATTGAATACACAGCCGGTGACGGCGTTTCTTTCATTGGGCATGACGTCGTTGGTGATGCCCATCTCGACGTTGTAAGCTTCGCCCGTGAAAAGGGTGAGGGATTTGTTCTGTGCTTTCCAGCCGAACTTGGAGATGGTCCCATCGTTGCCGCTGAAATTGAATCGTCCGCGAATTCCCAGCTCGGCCTTCCGGTCTGCGTTTTGAGCGAGGTTCGCTTTCAGTGTTGGGTCCGGAGTGTTGTCGACGAGCCCCAAGCCAAACAGGGGCGTTGGAATTCGGAAGATCACGTTGTTGGCGGCGAGTTGGGCCTTGAAGTCGGGCTGGGCAAGGTTGCATCCCGGGGCATCGGTTCTGCCGG
>Ga0307479_10003716_pt1 | contig 13939 bp, 14 predicted proteins | sample atmos_gasesECM4C_FD_203743 | JGI IMG/M metagenome (GOLD analysis project Ga0307479, IMG submission 203743) | Hardwood forest soil microbial communities from Morgan-Monroe State Forest, Indiana, United States - atmos_gasesECM4C_515 | ecosystem: Environmental > Terrestrial > Soil > Temperate...
TGAAGAAAATGTTCGAGGTCGCCGCTGGAACTGAGTTCGGAGGAAATTTCCAGCAACTGGTGAAGTTCGCGAGCCTGGCCTTGCGCCGTGGAACACATTTCGGCATGAGCCATAGCCACCGCGCCGAATCCGGCAACTGCTGACAATAACGATTTTTCCTCAGCGGTAAAAACACCTTCGGTCCGAGGATAGACAAGGATCGCTCCCTGCGTGCGAGCGGTACGGAAGGGTGCGGCAATCAGCATGCCGGAAGAGATCACGCTGCCGAGCGAGTGTTGATCGCCGCTGACCGAGATGGTGATGGCTTCTCCGGCGGAAACGGCGCGTTGCGCCAGATCCGCGGCAAACCGAATGGTTTGGCGATCATGGCGGGCGCGGAAGGAAGTGGCGAGCTGCGGGGTTTCAGCGGAGACGGCACGCAACTCGAACGGTCCCTCTCGGCGCAGCAGGATGGAAACCAGACGGGTGCGCAACAACAGGCGGAGGCGGTCGGCGAGCGCTTCGGTGACTGCGTCGACGTCGGGAGTTCCGTGCAGGGCGGTAGCCACTTCAGCCAGGATTTCGGCACGGCGGTGCTCCTCGCGAGAGACCTCGCCCAGCCGGGTCGCTTCGAGCAGGCTACTCAGTTGTCCGGCAAGAATGGTGGCTTTCGCCGCCATATCTTCATTAAAAAACTCCTCCTCGGAATCATGTAAGAAGGTCGCCGCGCCAATGACTTCATCGAAGACCACTAAAGGAGCAGCCATGAGGGAGAGGCCCCCGAACTCTTGCAGTGCAGGGACCGCCACGGACCGAACGTGATTGGCGACGGTGGTACGGCGGGAACGGACAGCTTGGCCGGTAACGGTGGTCTGTTGGGGAAGCAGGCGGAGTCCGATGAAGCGCTCGGCGAGCTTGCCATCGGCTTGTTCTCCGACGAGTTCGTCGCCGGCATGGCGTCTCCAGAAATAGGCGCCGCTGCACCGAAAAAATTCGCGGGTAGCCCGGCAAAAGAGTTGAATCAGCGATGCTGGATCGGGGCGTTCCGCAGCCTTGGCAGCAATACGGAGAAGCAACTTCTGGAAAGCATCATCAGTGGCACTGGGTACCGGAGCCCCTGGCGATGGTGTCGAATTGCTTCCTGCCAAGCTCAGAGCGTCACCAGTGGCTGATCGAGGTTTTTTGTCATTCTCACAAGTTATTGAAACTAATGGAAAACTATTCCTTTATCTCAATTTGAGTCAAGTGCAATGGAGGGAAGGGGTGCCTAAGTGTGAAATCCCGAGAATTGAGGAGGTAGATCTCTCAATTTGAGAATCGATGAGCGCAACGATGAAGATGAGACGGGACTAATGCCGGACGGGGCGAATTGAAAACCATGCGGCCAACGTTAAGTCTTGTTTTTACAGCCTCATCCGGACGGTGACTTTGGTTTTTTCGAAACTGACCGCGTGGCCCCGCCGTTGCTCCCCAAGGAATTACCAGATTATTGCCGAGGAGGAACTGTGTCTTTGCGAGGAACAGCCGCGATGCTGGCAATCATAGTGATGGTGGGTGGGACTGGGACGTTGTGTGTTCGAGCTCAGGATCCGGGAAGCGAAATCTCACGCCGGGTCAAGACTAAAGTGCAGCCCGTGTATCCCGAACTGGCTCGCAAGATGAACATCAGTGGGACCGTAAAGGTACAAGTGGTGGTGGCCCCAAACGGCTCTGTGAAGGACGCAAAAGTTGTGGGCGGACATCCGGTGCTGGCGAACGCGGCCATGGATGCGGTCAAGAAATGGCGCTTTGAACCGGCGACGATGGAGAGCTCGGGCGTGGTGGATTTCAAGTTCGAACCTCATCAGTAGAGCGGCGGGCACAGAAGCTGCCGGGAGGAAACGGCATGACGATCGGCAAGAAGCTTTACGTAAATTTCGGAATCATCCTCAGCATGGTGGTGGTGCTGTTTCTGGTCAACCTGCTCGCCGTACAACGGGAGCACGCGGCCAAGGCAGCGGCCACGGCGTCGTTGGAGTTGGCGGATGCCACCAATGAAGTGCGCTTCCAGATGATGCAGAACCGCCTCTACCTGAGCAACTACCTGCTCAGCGGCGACAGCCGGGAAGTAGAACGGATGAATGAAGGTCTGCGCACTCTCAGCGAGAAATTGGGGCAGGGCAAGTCGCTGGCGAATTCGGAAACCGAGCGCTCGTCTTTGACCAAGGTGGAACAACTGGAGCAGTCCTGGAGCAAAGAGTTCGCTCTACCGCTCATCGAAAAACGCAAAGACGTGGATTCCGGCAATGCGACCGTCGCGGAATTGCAAATCTACTACCTTCAGAAAGATGCTTCTTCGTGGGTGAAGAATTCAACCGACGCTTTGGATGCAGCTGACGGGGAAAACCGCAAACTGCTGGAAGCCCGCCGCAAGTCCGATGAAACGGCAAGCACCTGGACGGTTATGGCCGCCATCGTCAGCACTTTGCTGGCTCTGGGATTAGGTGTGGTAATCGCGTTTACCACTGCCAAGTCGATCACAGGACCGTTGACGAATCTGATGACCGTGTCACGGCAGATCGGCGACACCGGGGATCTGGAACACAATATCGACGTAACCCGTCAGGACGAAATTGGAGAGCTGGCGCGGACCTTCGCCAAGATGGTCGTTTATCTAAAAGAAATGGCGGGAGTCTCCGAATCCATTGCGGGAGGAGATCTTAGGGTAGAGGTAAAGCCGCGCTCTCCGCACGACACGCTGGGCAACGCTTTCGCGCGTATGGGAGAAGGCTTGGGACGCTTGGTGCGCAGCGTGCGCGACGCTTCGTCCCAGGTAGCCAGCGCGTCCGGGCAAGTCGCCAATGCATCCGACGATTCGGCGAAGATCGGCCTGCAGGCCTCCTCGGCAATCGACGAAGTCACCAGCACCATGCACGAGATGAGCGTGAACGTGCAGAACATGGTGAAGAGCACGCAGGTGCAGGCTTCCAGCGTGAGCGAGACTTCGGCGTCCATCGATCAGATGGTGGCTTCGATCCAGCGCGTGGCCGATACCGCCAAGGTGCTGCTCGATATTTCGAACCGCTCTCGCGAAGAAGTGCACAGCGGCATCACCACCATGGAGAAGGCCACCGACGGCCTGAACCGCATCAACGCAACCATTACGAGTTCGGGAGAAATCATCGGGGCGCTGGGACAGCGAGCCGACGATATCGGAAAGATCATCGAAGTCATCGACGATCTGGCCGAACAAACCAACCTATTGGCGCTCAACGCGGCCATCGAGGCGGCGCGCGCCGGAGAGCACGGCTTGGGCTTCGCGGTCGTTGCCGACGAAGTCCGCAAGCTGGCGGAGAAGTCGGCGCAATCCACCAAAGAAATTTCCGAACTCATCCAGAGCATTCAAAAAGAAGCGCGCAAAGCGGTGGAGAACATGGAACGTTCCACCGGCATTGTGAACGAAGGCCTGGATCTGGGCGGAGAATTGAACGGGGCGCTGCGCAAGATTTCGAATGTAGTCACCGAAGTCTACAAGTTTGCCCAGGAGATTGGCGCGGCCACCAATGAACAGTCCCATGGCTCGTCCCAAATCGCACGGGCCACTACGCGGCTGAACGAAATCACGCACGAAATCAACTCTGCGGTGGAAGAGCAAGCCTCCGGAGCGCAGGCCGTGGTCAAAGCCATGGAGCGGATGCGCGAACTGGTGCAGCAATCGACCTCCGGGTCCACCGAACTGGCGGCTTCGGCCGAGCAGATGTCGAAGATGTCGCGCGGCCTGCTCGACTTCATGGACCGCTTCACGCTCGACGAATCGGGGTCACGGAAAGTGGCGTCGGAGGAGAAGCAGCCCAACGCACGCCGGGCGACGGCGGGATCTCATTTCTAGGATCGTCATTAGGAGACACAGGGAACAGCGATGAGTCGCGAACTCCATATCGTGGGCTTCCAGATCGGGCGCGAGACCTATGGCGTGCCCATCACTTCATTGCATGAAATCGTGCGGGTACCAGAGATTACGGCCGTCCCCGATGCTCCGGAGTATTTGGAGGGTGTGATTAACCTTCGGGGCAAGATCGTCTCAGTCATGGACTTGCGCAAACGTTTTGGCGTAAAGCAGGTGACGCTGAAAAAAGGAAATCGCATCCTGGTGGTGGAGCACTCCGGAAGGCTGGCGGGATTGATTGTGGACTCGGCCTCCGAGGTGGTAAAGATTCCCAGCGAAGACGTGGAAGCGCCTCCCGCAGCTTTTCAGGAGGGCGGATTGAATTGCGTCACTGGATTGGGGAAGGTTCGCGGCCGCCTGATCGTGTTGCTGGACATGAATAAGCTGCTGGCTCCGGCCAGTTTGCTGCAGACCAAAGGCGCCGGCGAAGGCAAATCCTTGCCCGCGGAAGCGCGCGCGGCGGTGGCCAAGTGATTCAGATGGGAAGCCCGATGGAGGCAGAGTGAGCCGCGGGCGAACAGGACAAGAGAAAGCATGAGCGCATTTGGAGCGGCACCGGCTCCCATCTTGACGGACGCGGAACTTCGTCTTCTGCAAACCCTGGTGTATCAGGAATGCGGCATGCACTTCGACGAGCGCCGCACCCACTTCCTGCAAGACCGTCTGCTGAAACGGCTGAAGGACTGCAAGGCTGATTCCTTCTATGCCTACTACCGTCTGCTCATCAGCCAGGACGGCAAGGCCGAACTGGCCAAACTGGTGGAGAATCTCACCGTCAATGAGACCAGTTTCTTTCGCCACAAGGCCCAGCTGGATCTCTTCCAGAAACACATCCTGGAGGAAATGCTCAAACGGAAACAGGGGCACCGGGAGTACTCAATCCGCATTTGGAGCGCGGGCTGTTCGACGGGGCAAGAGGCTTACACCCTGGCCATGATGTCGGTCGACTCGCTGGCCTATTACTACCTGCGCAATCCGCTGCCCGTAGAAATGGCTCTGCCCAAACCGCTGATTCCGCCGCCGTGGCGCGTGGAAATCCTGGCCAGCGACATTAGTTACTCCGTGCTGCGCACCGGACAGGAAGGCGCCTACAACGAGCACCAGATGAGCACCGTCGATTACGGCTTCCGGCTGCGCTACTTCGACAAGATTGGCGAACGGTACGCGATCAAGAAGGCGCTGAAGGAAATGGTCCACTTCGATTTTCATAATTTGAAAACCGAGTACCTTCCGCAGCGCAACGACGTGATCTTCTGCCGCAATGTGATGATGTATTTTGACGAGGCCGAACAAAAGCGCCTGATCGAAAAATTTTACCGCTGCCTGAACCCTGGGGGCTATCTGTTCGTGGGCCACGCGGAAAGCCTGCTGGGCCTGACCGATAAATTCCAGATGGTACACCGCGACAGTGGAACCGCTTATCAGCGTCTTGAGGTGCGGGAATGACGGATTCACCGGACGAGCGCGGAGCGGAATTGCGAGAGTTGTTCTTTGAAACTTCGCAAGAACTCCTGCAGGCGCTGAACGAAGAATCTCTGAAGCTGGAGAACCACCCCGGCGACGAGGAGATCGTGCGTTCCATCCGCCGCATCGTGCATACGCTGAAAGGCGATTCTGCAGCCTGCGGCCTGCGCGAGTTGAGCGAACTGGCACACCAGTTCGAGGATGCGCTTTCCATGGAGACCGCCGCGGCGCACGGAGCGTTGCCGGAGATTGCATTTGCGGCCGCGGATGTTTTTGCCGCCATGCTGGCGTCTTACCACGACGGACGCCCGATGCCGGGTACAGATACCCTGCGCCAGAGAATCAAGGAACTGACCTCCGCACCAGCGACAAGAAAATTACGGCGCAAGAAAAAAACCAGCGAACCCACTCCGAAGTCCGGCAAGGACTGGACCGATGCTGAAAAGACTTCCATCGCCCAGGCGCAGGCCGCCGGCTTTGCCTTGTATGACGTTGTGGTGAAAATCGATCCGCACTGCACCATGCCCATTGCTGCGCGGCAGTTGATCCAGAACGCCATCAGTGGCATCGGTCAGGTGCTTAGAGTACGGCCAGATGCGAAATCGCCTGCCGCCACCAAGCAAGTGGAATTCCTGTTCGCCAGTTCGCAGTCGGAACAACAAATTGTCGCCAAGAGCCGCATTCCCACGATCGCGGCGGATGTGACCATAACTCTGATAGCCGCCGCCAGCACGGCCAAAGCTGCAGCCAAGGCCACTGGGACTCCGGAGCAGGTTGCACCAGCAATGAAGACGGCCAGTGGAATTCCAGCGGCGGATGTTTTCGTAGACCAGATTGATGCACAGCAAGTTTCCGCAGCGCAGTCTCCGGCAAGCGGATCTCTGGCAACTGGCGGTGAGGTCAAACTCGCATCTCCGGAGACTCAAACTGTGGCTCCGGAAATTCCGCTGCAGCCAACGGCAGAGAACATCTTGCGGGTGGAAGCGGGAAGGATCGACAGCGTCCTCAACCTCGTCGGAGAACTCATCATCGGTAAATCGATGCTGCAGCAGGCTCTGAATGAATTTGGCAAGCGCTATCCCAAGGAATTGTTGCGCGGCAAGTTTGCCGACGCCATGGCCTTCCAGTCGCGCGTGTTGAACGACTTGCAGCGCTCCGTCATGAAAATCCGAATGGTGCCAGTTGACCAGCTCTTCCGGCGTTTTCCGCGCATCGTGCGCGATGTGGCACGGCAGTGTGGCCGCGAAGTGGACCTGGAACTGAGCGGCCAGGAGACCGACCTCGACAAAGGCATCCTCGACGCCATCGCCGAACCGCTCACCCATCTCGTGAGGAACGCGGTCAGCCACGGCATTGAGCCCGCGGAGCAGCGCCGAAGTCTGGGCAAGCCGCCACGGGGAAAGATACGGCTGAACGCTTTTCATCAGGGCAATCAGGTGGTGGTTGAGATCGGCGACGACGGACGCGGCATCGATGCGCAAAAGATCCGCTCCAAAGCGATCGAGCTGGGAATCGTCAAGCCTGAAGAGGCAGCGCGGATGAGTGAAGCCGAGACTCTGGAACTGATTTTCAAACCGGGATTCAGTACGGCCGAGGAAGTCACGGAAGTTTCCGGGCGCGGGGTCGGCATGGATGTGGTGCAGAGTGTGCTGCACCGGTTGAAGGCCACAATCCATATCGAGACTCATCCCGGCCAGGGCACAACCTTTCGGCTGAAGCTGCCGCTGACGCTGGCCATTATCAAGGCGTTGATGTTCTGGGTGGAGCAACGCTTGTACGCGATTCCGCTGAATGCGGTGAACCAGATCGCGCGCACCACGGAAGCGGAAGTCCACCAGGTGGATAACTACGAAGTTTTGCAGTTGCGTAATCAAGTGCTGCCCTTGCTGCGCCTGGGACGGCGCGCCGAGGCCCAGGTTGACCGTAAATCGAGCAAGCTCTTTGTGCTGGTGATCACTGTTGGTGAAAAGAAATTTGGACTGATCGTCGACGCTTTGGAAGGAGAAGAAGAATTGGTCATCAAGGCTTTGGACGACCAGACGTTCGTCACCGATCTGGTGAATGGAGCTTCCATTCTGGGAGACGGGAAAGTGGTCCTGATCCTGAATTTGCCCGCCGTGGTGGAACACGTTTCGCGCTCGCGTCCGGAAGAAGCGGGTGCCACCAGCTTCGGACTGTTGCTGAACCATGCCGATCGCGCCCGGCTGGCCCTCGGTTCAGCGGGGGGGCAGGCATGAACATGAACAAGGTACGCGTGCTGGTAGTGGACGATTCCGCGTTGATGCGCAAGCTGATTCCGCAGATGCTGGAGACGGATGGGTCCATCGAGGTGGTCGGCACTGCGATGGATGGAAACTTCTGCCTGAAAAAGATCGAAGAACTGCAGCCCCACGTGATCACGCTCGACTTGCAAATGCCGGGCATGAACGGCATCGACACCTTGAAAGAGATCATGCGACGGAATCCGCTCCCGGTAATCGTGGTCAGTTCGCATTCGACCGAGGGAGCGTCGATCACCTTTAAAGCACTGGGTTTGGGCGCCTTCGATTTCGTGACCAAGCCCCAGGACGCTTCGGCGCACATGGCTGAAACGGCGCGGGAATTGATCGCAAAAATCAAGGTCGCCGCCAATTGCAAAGTGGTCCGGCCCGGAACTCTGCGCGGCGCGCCACCACGTCCGGAGAAAGTTGCTGCCTCAAAATCTGGGCCCACGCCCAGCCGGGTTGTCGCTATCGGGATCTCCACGGGAGGGCCACAAGCTCTCGAGTTTCTACTAGCTCAGCTTCCGCCGGACTTTCCGGGAACGATTCTCGTGGTGCAACACATGCCGGAAGGATTTACCGAGATGTTTGCGCGCCGGCTCGACGAGTTGAGCGCTCTGCGCGTGAAAGAAGCCCAATCGGGAGACGTGTTGCAGGCGGGACGCGTTCTGGTCTGCCCCGGAAGTCGGCACATGACGGTAAAGCGGTTGCCCATGGGCGAAATTGTGGTGCTCAACGACGATATTCCCGTCAATGGGCATCGCCCCAGCGTAGACGTTCTCTTCCGGAGCGTGGCGGAGGAATTTGGACCGCTAAGCATTGGCGTGTTGATGACCGGAATGGGCGATGACGGGGCGGAAGGCCTGGGGGCGATCAAGAAGGCTGGAGGCATGACCATCGCTCAGAGCGAGGAATCCTGCGTGGTCTATGGTATGCCGAAAGCCGCCATCGACCGTGGCTATGCCACGCGCGTGATAGCTCTGGATGTACTTTCGTCCACGTTACAGGCGCTTTGTGGCCGCAACGAGGGCCGCGGCGACAGCAGCGCGAGGAAAGCTTCTCGCGCCGGGTTTTGAATGTGTGCTCTACAAGAGTTGCTCGGCACGTTGCTGACTTGGGTCTAGTGACTTGAGTCATCTGGCCGGCGGGTGACCGCCGTGGTGAAATTGGAAGGGGAGGTTGCTATGGAGCAGTTTGCAGCAGTCAAACGCAGCAAGGACGGACAGCCTGTGCGCTACCTGATCGTGGATGATTCGGTATTCGCACGCAAGAACCTGGCTCGCATGATTGAAACCTTCGGGGGACAAGTGGCGGGTGAGGCTGGAGACGGGCTGACTGCGATCAGCGAGTTTGATCGCACGCATCCCGACATTGTACTGATGGACATCACCATGCCGCAGATGGAGGGCATTGAGGCTGCCGAGAAGATCGTGCAGGCTCATCCCGAAGCTCGCATCGTCATGGTTTCGTCGGTCGGATACCAGGAAAACATTGTGGCTGCCTTGCAGCGCGGGGCGCGCCATTTCGTGCAAAAACCGGTGAAGCCGGAAGTGTTGTACGAAGTCATCAAGTACGTGATGGGAGAAGATGGCGCCGTGGCGACTGCCGCCGGCGCGGGGGCCTAGTCTCATGAAGATGGATCTGATTCAGCCTTTCATCAACGCGGCCGATGCCGTGTTGTCGCAGGGACTGTCGGGTACAACCAAAGTCGGCAACCTCTCGATGGAAGAGGAAGCCTATCGCCGCAAAGGTGTGGCCGGCATGGTGGCGCTTACCGGCGACATCGAAGGGCGCATTGTCCTCGACCTCGAGCCGCAAACCGCGCTGCGCGTGGCCAGCCACTATGCGGGCGCCGAATTACCCGAGTCCGATGGGCTGATTAAAGAGACCATCTTCGAACTGGCGAATCAAGTGGTCGGCAATGCCGTCTGCGCCCTCAACGACCAGGGCTTTCACTTCCGCGTACATCCTCCTGTGCTGCTGACGTCCGCTGAAGGCGACAAGACCAGCGAAGACGTCGAGGCCCTTGTGATCTGCTTCGAAACCTCTCTCGGCAACGTGTATATGAATGTGGCGCTGCGCCATAACAAGCGGCGCATGTCGGATCATGCGGTTGCCGCTGGTCGTTAGTCGTTCGTCGTTGGTCGTTGGCTCTCGATCCCGGTCGCAGCCTTCGTGAATATCCTTAGCACTATTCGAGTCGTTGTCCCCAGCAGGGCTGGTCTTGACTTAGGAAGGTCGCTAGTTCGAGGCTTTTGCCTACGACCTTAAACGTTTCGAAATCCTTGCACCTATCTCCATCGGGATACTCGCGCTTCGCCTGCGCCCATTCGTGAAATAGCATGAGGTCGTCAACGCTGATTTCTCTGGTGCGTATCCGATCCAGTAATTTTTCGACTTTCCCCTTGGAGGTCTTGAGGTTGAGCTTGCCGAGGGGCATCTACACCCCGCAGATTGAATCGCTGATAGCCCTCTTCAACTCTTGAGCGCGGGTTTCGCTCTTGGTGTCGCGAAGTTCTTCCAAAGCACGGCGCAGTTTCTGGCCTTGCAGTCGGGGTGAGCGAGCTTTTCGGGCAGGAGAAGCCGATGTGTCTGAATTCTTTTGACGGCTCCGCTTTGAGACTGCCATATCGCTCATAATATCACCGGCCGAAAGTGTCATCTTCAGGTAACTGCACCTCGCCTTCTCGTCTCAGTTCTGGTTGTGAATTCCTCCGCAAAGTAATTTCTCGTGGATTGATCGGATTCCGTGCCCTTCGGGTTGGCGCCCGCTGAATCTGGGTATCCCTCCCCCACCCCTCCGTCTCTGAAAGTCTTGCTGGGCGCGGGTTCTGCAAAAGAGTGTCTGCAAAATACGTCTTCTAAAAGGGTTAGAGGCAAAATCCATGAAACAAGAGAGTTAGAGGCGTGCCGATTTGGTTCGCGGCATCAACCTGTGGCGCTTCTGACCGTCACGGCCTCGACCACGATTACGCGATTTAATTTTGAGCGCAAGGTCAGATGTCACAACGGGCTGTAGAAAATGATTGCGCGGGCGAAATCCCAAAGGTGCGCGGGTGCCCCTTTGTTTGCTAAGGTCGTCGTAATGTCCGAGCGCGTCATGTCCGAGCCTTCCCCCGAGCAGACAAGTGGCCAGATACGCGAATTGCTCGACTCCCTTTATCGCGTGGATTCGGGACGAATCCTGGCGACTCTGATCCGCTTGCTCGGTGATTTCGATGTTGCCGAGGAGGCGATGCACGAAGCCTTTGCGGCTGCGCTGAGCGTGTGGCCGAAGAGTGGAGTACCCGGCAACCCACGGCCATGGCTGATTTCGACGGCCCGCTTCAAAGCCATTGATACTCTGCGTCGACGGGCAAGATTTGATGCGTCGCAAAATGAGCTAACGGACTATATCGAAGCGCAATCGGGTTCGGCCGAAGGGTCCAATCCAGAGCAAAGCCTTGATGACGATTTTCTTGAAGACGACCGGCTGCGGCTGATTTTTACCTGCTGTCATCCGTCTCTGGCGCCGGAAGCGCGGGTTGCGCTCACCTTGCGTGAGGTGTGCGGGCTGACAACCGAGGAGATCGCGAAGACCTTCCTGACCACTCCGCAGACGCTGGCGCAACGGATTGTGCGCGCCAAGGCAAAGATTCGCGAGACACGGATTCCCTACGAGGTGCCGACGCCCGAGGAATTGCCGGAGCGACTGGGCGCGGTGCTTCACGTCATCTATCTCGTCTTCAACGAGGGTTATTCGGCTGCAGCGGGAGCGGAGGTGACGCGGGCCGAGCTCACCCGCGAGGCCATTCGACTGGGCCGCTTGCTGGCCGAACTTTATTCGAGCGGACTTCAACCAGAGCCGGAAGTGATTGGGCTGCTTTCCCTGATGTTGCTACAGGAATCCCGCCGTGCCGCGAGAACCTCTCCGACCGGAGAGCTGATTTTGCTGGAGAACCAAGACCGCTCGCTCTGGAACAAGGAGCAGATCGTGGAGGGAGTGGCATTGCTGGAGAATGCCCTGAAGTCTCAGCAGAAGTCCCGCCGCTTCGGCGCTTACACACTGCAGGCTGCGATTGCGGCCGTTCATGCCGAGGCGGAATCGGTCGCTGCCACCGACTGGCGGCAGATTGCCGCGCTTTATGACCAATTGCTACGAATTCAGCCTTCGCCAGTTGTACAGCTCAATCGTGCCGTGGCAATTGCCATGTGTGATGGTCCAGAGGCCGGTCTGGCGCATATCGACGCGGTGTTGGGGGATTCTTCTGGAAAACAAGGCGAATTGGCAAATTATTACCTGGCGCATTCCGCCCGTGCAGATATGTACCGCAGGCTCGGCAGAACGGTTGAGGCTCGGGCGTCTTATGAGAAGGCCCTGGCGCTGACCCAACAGGAACCAGAGCGCCAATTCCTGCAGGAGCGGATTCGGCAGTTGAAATAGAAAGACTCAAACGTCTTCGTCGAACAGGGGCTTCAAGTCGCGTGCGCCGTGGAGCAAGCGCACGACCTCGATTCCGCGCTTGCGCGGCAGGTAGAAGATAACGTAGCGGCCAAAGGGAAGGCTTCTCAGGCCAGTTAACAATTCTGGCCGTGTGTGCCCGATCAAGGGACGCCGAGCAAGGTTTCGGATCTCGCGATTGAGGGCAGAGGCGAAGGCGTCGGCCTGGCGCGGGCTGTCCTCGGCGATGTAGGCCCAAATCTCGGCGAGGTCCTCCAGCGCCTTCGGCCGTATTACGATAGACGGCATTTTACTCGGAATCGGCTCTGCGTGACGCGGCGAGCTTGCGGCCTTGCCGCTTCATTTCGACCATGCTCCACGGGCGCGGCGGGCCGCTTTCCAGGCCTTGGCGGATCTCGCGGCGCAGCCGTTCGAGTTGAAGAGCGTGCAGCTCGTTCTGCGTCTCCATAAGGCGCAGGGCTTCGCGTACTACCTCGCTGGCGGAGTTGTAACGTCCGGATTCGACTTTCTGGCGAACGAGCTTCTCGAGTTGCGGAGTCAGATTGATGTTGAGGGCCATGGCAGTCTAGACAGTTCAAGTTTCAAGGTATTGCGATTGGCAAGGATTGTCAATGATTGACAACAATCATAGTGGCTCTTCGGGGATGTTGAAGTCGCCGCCCAAGCGGAGATGGGACGGGGCGCACTCGGTGGACTTAGACCGGTGCCTCCGCTGCCTTCTCCGCCCAATCAGGAGCGTCTGTGGCATGTTGTTCATAGGAGCTACTCCCAGCCGGGTGCCCGGCGTATTTGAGGGATACTTCGCGAATGGGGAGATGTGGGCCGCCCGCCTACGCTAAAAATCTACAAATCGCGTGTCGATTCCCCGACACCCCGTTCGACTAGTAAGTGGAGCCGCACCGCGCGCTCGGCGCCTGGGAACTCGCAATTTGCAATTTTCACTGCCCAGCGCGGTCCAAGCTCTTATATATAAAAGTAGCGGCCCTGACACGGTGTCCGCACAACACACAATACTCACTACACAAGGAGAACACCATGCGCTTCATGATGATCATGTTTCCGAAAGAATACACAAACGCAAAACCCGGCTGGGTACCCGACTTCAAAGAGATGGAGGCAATGGGCAAGTACAACGAGGAACTAGGGAAAGCGGGCGTGCTGCTGGCGCTCGACGGGCTGACCCCGCCCTCGACGATGAGCGCGCGCGTCACCTTCAAGAACGGAAAATCGAAAGTGACCGACGGTCCGTTTACGGAAACGAAGGAAGTGGTGGGCGGCTACTGGATCATTCAGGTGAAGTCGCGCGAAGAGGCGCTCGAATGGGCCTCGCGCATCCCCGGGAAGGACAACGAAGTGGTCGAAGTTCGCCGGATGTTTGATATGACCGACTTCGATCCCGAGACCCAAAAGGAGATCCAAAGGAAGTTCGGCGACGCCGTGGCCGCTGAGATGCGCCTGTAGTAATAGACTCTTCGGGCTTTGTCGATTGCGCGAGGCGAACACTGGCCGGAACATGGGACTGTCGTGAGCTGTACAAAAGCTCCACTTCTCGCAAAGAACGCGAGAAATGGGGCACCCAGCCACGGGCGGCACATCCGCAAGCGATTAAATCCGCGCCCCATCCCCCTGCGTCTTAACCGTAGGTGAGGTCGGTGCTCTGTCCGACTTCGATGATATAGCCGTCAGGATCGCGGATGTAGCAGCGTATCTCGCCGTACTTGGGGATTGGTTCCGTGATGAACTCGGCTCCTCGACTTTTCCATAATTTGTAGCACGCTTGAATATCGGCAACGCGGAAATTCATAAAGCTGTTGATGTGATTCGGGTCGGGGACGCTGAGCGTTACTGTCGGCTTATCCGGGGTCGGCC
>Ga0307479_10003717_pt1 | contig 13938 bp, 13 predicted proteins | sample atmos_gasesECM4C_FD_203743 | JGI IMG/M metagenome (GOLD analysis project Ga0307479, IMG submission 203743) | Hardwood forest soil microbial communities from Morgan-Monroe State Forest, Indiana, United States - atmos_gasesECM4C_515 | ecosystem: Environmental > Terrestrial > Soil > Temperate...
GATGGTCTCGAAGTCACCGAGGATTACCGCGCCGACGCTGTGCTCGTCGAGGTTGAGTGCGACGCCGAGGACTCCGCCCGGGAACTCGAGCAGCTCCTGAGTCATCGCGGACGGCAAGCCCTCGACGTGGGCGATGCCGTCGCCGGCATCGATGACGGTACCGACCTCCTCACGGGAGGTGTCGGAGGTGAAGGAGCTTACGTACTCTTCGATCGCGCTCTGAATGTCATCAGCGGAGATTGTCAACTCGGCCATGGCTTTTCGTCTTCCTACCTCGTTATGGATTGTGCTGACTAGTTCGTGTTCAGTCGGGCAACTGAGCCTTGGCCGCGGCCAGACGAGACGAGAGCGTGCCGTCGACCACCTCGTCGCCCACAGAGATCAAGAGCCCACCCAGCAATTCGGGGTCGATCTGCGGCTGCACCGTCACCGGATGACCATAGATGCGGCTGAGCACTTCGGTGAGACGAGTGCGCTGAGCATCGCTGAGCTCGGCTGCCGCACTGACTTGCGCGACGACTTCACCGCGGCGCGCCACCGCAACTTGTGCCAAAAACTTCATGGCCTCCTCGGCCGGCTCACCTCTCAACAGCTCGACGGTCTGGGACAGCAGTGCGATCGCAATCTTGTTGACCCTGCCGCTCGAGCTGTCGAGCACCTTGCGCAACAACGCGATACGGCCTTCGGCCGGGGCCGCGTAGTCGCCCAGCAGGATGGCAAGTCGTGGTTGCGCGTCGACAACGCGGGAAAACCGGAACAACTGGTCTTCGACTTCGTCGACCTGATCCTCGCGTTCGGCGACTTCCAGCAACGCTTGCCGGGACACGTGTTCGATCGCATCGACAAGATCTGAGTTGGCCGACCAACGCTCCGAGACCGCTGCACGCAGCATGTCGAGCGTGGGGTCGGCGACTTTTCCGGATACCAGCCGCTCGACCAACCGGACCCGGGGCGCCGCGTCTTCGGCGGGCAATGTGAGATACCGGGTGACGACGATTTCGCGGTCCAGCATTTTGGCTACCGACACCAGCTCAGCGGAGGCCTGGGACAGTGCTTGATTGTCAAGGCTCTTGGCGATGGTGCTGAACCGATCCGACAGATCTGCGAGCGCGTGCCGACTGGCCGAGCGCATCTTAGCCATGAGGGGATACTGGACGTCGGCGGCCGCCGGCGCCATTGCATCGAGTTCGTCCAGGAAGCGATCGACAGTGGCCGACTGCTGTGCCGGATCGGCAACGTAGTCGCGCACCAATTCCCCTGCCTGGCGCACAGATTCGTGGCCGAGCTCGAGGCGAAGCTGACGGGTCAGCTGTGTGCGCAGCAGTTCGACCTGGCGGCCACCATGTCCTGTGATGCGTTCCGCGTCGATCTCGGCCTGGGCTTGCAATTGTTCGGCGATGCGTTCGGCGTCGGACTTGGCCTCTTCGACGACCTGTTTCGCCTCCGACTTGGCGTCCTCCACCGCCTTGCTGTGCGCCTGACTTGCCTCCTTCAGCCGTTCGCCGGCTCCCGCCGAATCGGCCAACTGTTGGCGGACCGTGTCCTGCCGTGCGGTCATCAAACGCCGCACCGGCGGCACTACATAACGCCACACCAGCCATACAATGAGCGCGAAACCTAGCAGCTGCCCAATGAAAGTCGACATTTGGTGGTTACCTCGTCGCAGCTGAGGTGGTGACGTCGACGCCGAGGATTCGACTGGCCAGGGTCGCCGACATAGTCCCGACGTTGGCTCGTAGATCCAGCTCCACGGCGTCCCTTTCCCGCTTCAATTGCTCGGCGGCCGTTTGCAACGTCGACATCACCTGCTGCTCGGCACGCGCCCGCGCGTCGTCGACGACCTTGCGACCCTCTGCCCGGGCATTGTCACGGTACGACGACGCCTGCACTCGGGCTTCCTTCATGGCTTCTTCGTAGTCGGCCTGGGCGGCGGCGAACTGCTCGGCCGCCTTCTTGTTGTCCTCCTGCGTCTTGTGGACCATGGCGTCGCGTTCACGTAACACCTTCAGGATCGGCGGCACGACCCAAGTGCCGATGATGCCGAGGACGACAAGGAAGATGGCCAGCACGAAGAAAAACGTGCCGTTGGGAACGAGGAAGTTGTTTGACTCGCCTCCCGCTGCTGCCTGGCTCGCGGCCAGAACGATGGGGCTCACTTCAAACATTCCAACCCATCACAGCCGAATTACGTGACCGGGGTGGCGAAGACGAACAACGCCATAAACGCCAGGTTGATGAAGTAGGCCGCCTCAACCAGACCGACGGTGATGAAGAACGGTGTGAACAACCGGCCTTGCGCCTCGGGTTGCCGGGCGATACCCGAAACCAGTGCGTTGCCCGCAACGCCGTCACCGATACCGGCACCGATCGCGCCGCCGCCCATGATCAGTCCACCGCCGATGAGAGCACCGGCAGCGATAGTGGGGTCCATTCCGTATCTCCTCCTTTTCTGGAGCTGGTAGCGGTCTACCAGGCTTCTGTGGTGGTGCGTGGGTCGGGCCAACTGATGGCGGCTTCAGTCATGATGCTCCTCTACCTCCATGGCTTGGCTGAAATACAGGATGGTCAGGATCGAGAAAATGAACGCCTGGATGGCGCCAACGAACAAATCAAACGATTTCCAGATCGCGTTGGGCGCCCACATGATCCACGGCGGAAACAGCGCGATCAGCGCGACCAGGATGCCGCCGGCGAAAATGTTGCCGAAAAGACGGAGCGACAACGAGATCGGCTTGGCCAGTTCTTCGACCAGGTTGATCGGCGCCAGGAACGCCACGTGACCTTTGAGCACGGCGATCGGATGTCCGACGATGCCGCGGCGCCAGATCCCCGCCACGTGATAGCTGACGAATACGAAAAGAGCCAGCGCCAGCACGTAATTGATGTCTCCGGCCGCCGACGTGAGTAACTCGACGGTGTGCCCGTTCTCTTTGTATTGCAGCGGAAGGACGGCCAGCCAGTTGGAGGTCAAGATGAACACGAAGATGGTGACCGCCAGCGGCAGCACGAACGGGGCGATCCGCATGCCGATGGCGCTTTCGATCTGGCCGCGCAACTGGACGGTGATCGCCTCCCAGAACAACTGCACTCCACTGGGCACGTCCGTCGAGGTGATCTTGGCGCGCAGGAAGAAGGCCAGCGCGATCACGATCACAGCCGCGATCGCGGTCGACAGCACCGTGTCGGTGTTGACGGTCATTCCCAGCCAGGTGGCGTGGGGGTGCACGCCGACCTCGATTTGGGCATCGGCCAGGATCGTCTCAGTCATCGCTGCCGCTCCCTTCTTCCGTCCTCTCCGAGCCCGAAGATGCCGCCGGCTCCCCGGTGCGCAGCTTTTTCCAGACCGGCAGCGCGGTCGATAACACCAGTAGCACCTGGAATATCGCCAGCCCAAACACCACACCCAACCCCGCGGGCCGGAAAACGTACGCGATGCTCAGCCCGACGATGGTGATGATCGCCAGCCGTGCCGCTGAGTTAAGCGCCATCGAGCTTTTCAGCGGATGCGCTTGAGAGGTGATCGACTCAACCGAACGCCGCACCAGGAGTGCATTGAGCAAACCCAGTAGCAGCCCGATGCCGAAATACACCCCAACCATCAGGTGACCGGACAAACCCGCGGCGAGCATCGCCACCCAGGTGAGCAAAACGCTGATGACAAAAAGCCGGACCGGACGAAAAGCAACACACGGAAACACCAACGGCGCGTCCTGCGCTGGTGTCGTCACTGAAGCACCTCAATCCCGGGATGATGGGGCGGGAATCGCCCGACCGACCAATCGTTGGTCCGCAGAGCGTATCGCAGTCGTCGCGTTGGAATCACCCAAGGGGCAGCTCCCTATGTCGGTCGTGCATCGGCGTCATCGGATAGGCATCCGATGAGCCGGGTGGCCGGCAACCCGCGAGATTTCATTTCGGGGTTCTAGCTGCACCGTACCATATAAGAGGGGCCGCTACTACTCCTTGTCGTAGTCCGCTTCGTAGTAGTCGTCCCGGCGGCGCAGCAGCGGGATCACCGTGACGACGCCCGCAACCACAATCGCGCCCAGCATTACCGCTCCGGTATCGCGGGGGTTGAAGAAGATCGAGCTCGCCGCACCGAACGCGACGATGCCCACCCATAGGTAGATCAGCAGCACCACGCGGCGATGCGAATGACCGATCTGCAACAGCCGGTGGTGCAGGTGCATCTTGTCGGGGCTGAACGCACTGCGGCCCGCGCGGGTGCGGCGCACGATCGCCAGCCAGAGGTCCAGCATCGGCACAAACATGACGGCAGCCACCAGCAGGAACGGTGACAGCAGAGCAAACACATCGCGAGCGCCGTAGGCATTCTGCGAGATCGGGCCGGCAGCGGTGGTGGAGGCGGCAGCGAGCATCAAGCCGATCAGCATCGACCCGGAATCGCCCATGAAAATCTTGGCCGGGTGAAAGTTATGCGGCAGAAAGCCCAGACAGGCTCCAGCTAGCACCACTGAAATCACGGCCGGCGGATAGAACAGCGCATCACCGCCGTGGTCGCGGAGCAGACCAACCGAGAAGATGCAGATCGCCATCGCGGTGATGAGTCCCAGCCCGGCAGCCAGTCCGTCGAGTCCGTCGACGAAGTTCATCGCGTTGACGATCGACACGGTCAGCGCCAGCGTGAGCAGGATCGAGGAGGCCTGGTCCAGCACGATGGTGCCGACGCCACCGATCGGGATGTACAGGACGCTCCAGGCAACCCCCATGGTCACCAGCACGCTGGCCGCGGTGATCTGCCCGGCGAACTTCGTCAGCGCGTCAAGGCCCCAGCGGTCGTCGATCAGCCCGATACCCATGATCACCGCACTCGCCACCAGCACCGCGGGCATACCCGAGGAATAGACGAATCCGCGGGTGAGCGCCGGAAGCTCGGATGCCAGAAAGACTGCGGAAACAACGCCGAGAAACATCGCCAGCCCGCCCATCCGCGGGGTTGGCGTCAAATGCACATCGCGTTCCCGCGGATAGGCGACCGCTCCCAACTTGGTAGCCAGCACCCGGACCGGACCAGTTGCGAAGTAGGTGATGATCGCTGCTGTCAGTCCGACCAGCGCAAGCTCGCGCAGCGGGACACCGGCGCCGCGATCAGACAGGGCGAGCAAGCCATCGGCAAGGCTGGCCACGTCGCTGGACACCACGAGACCGTACTGCACCAACCTGAGATGCCGAACGGCTGGCTCGGCGAGTATGCGCACCGCGCAGGGATGTTCGCTGTCTCAATTACCACATCAGTCTCTGGGTCGGCAGGCACACAATTTGTCCGCCTACGACAAACGGGGTGACGCTCCTAGGCGGACAGAACAAGCATCCTTCCCGGCTGAGGCCAATGTGGCGGATGTGACAAGACGCCTTGGGTGCGGCTTAGGCGGTTAAGTTCGCGGGATCCAACCCGAGCACCTCGCCGATGCGCTCAGCGCTCACCGGACCCGGTCGCAGGATCCGCGGGGTGGCTCCGGTCAGGTCGACGATCGTCGATGCGGCCTGCTGCGCGGACGGGCCTGCGTCGAGATAGACCTCGACAAGATCGCCGAGTTGGCCGCGGGCCTCGCCGGCGTCGACTGCGGGCGGGCCGCCGGAGATGTTGGCGCTGGATACCGCCATGGGACCTACCTCACGCAGCAACTCTATGGCGACCGGGTGCAACGGCATTCGCAGCATCACGGTGCCGCGGGCGTCGCCGAGATCCCAACGCAACGACGGCGCCTGCTCCACCACCAGGCTGAGCGCGCCCGGCCAGAATGCGCGGATCAGTTCGCGGGCACCCTCGGGCATCACGTAGACGAGACCCTCGATGGTGTGCCAGGAGCCGACCAGCACGCCCACCGGCATATCGCGACCGCGTCCCTTTGCCGACAGCAGCGCGGCCACCGCGGAGCTGTCGAAGGCATCGGCACCGATGCCGTAGACGGTGTCCGTCGGCATCACAACCAGTCGGCCGCCCTTGAGTGCCGACACCGCCGAGGCGATTCCGCGCGAACGCTGGTCAGGGTCGGCACAGTCGAACACGTCAGCCATGCCTCTCCCCCCTGCGGGCCGTCACGAACCTTGGCCGGCCAGCCAGATCTCGCCGGCCTACGATGTCATCGAAAAGTCTTGTGCGGCAGATCAATTCGACAGTTTCCCGCGACGTAGTCTCATCGTGCTCGACGGCGAACTGCCCACCGGGGCGCAGCCAACGCCCGGCGAGACTGACAACGGCGGCTATCACGGCCATCCCGTCCGGCCCGCCAAACAGGGCGTGGGGCGGATCATGTTGGGCCACTTCGGGTTCCAGAACCACACTGTCGGGAACGTAGGGCGGATTGGCCACGACGAGGTCGACCTGCCCGTCGAGTTCGGGAAGCAGGCCCGGCATGGTGACGTCGGCGCGCACCAGTTCAACTGCGGTGCCCTCGGTGTTGCGGCGCGCGTAGTCAAGGGCCGCATCGGAGTCGTCAATGCCGATGACCCGGGCCGCGGGCCGGTGCTGGGCCAGCGCCACAGCCAAGGCACCGGATCCGGTGCACAGATCAACGATCACGGGCCGCGCCCCAAGCCGCTGCGCGGTGGCCCACACGAATATGGCCTCGGTCTCCGGACGCGGTATGAACACACCCGGGCCGACATGCAGCAGCACCGGCCCGAACGCCGTCGTTCCGATGAGGTGCTGCAACGGCACCCGCCGCGAACGCGCGGCGACGACATCGCGGTAACGCCCGAAGAACTCGTCGCCCGGCGACTCGAGCAGGGCCAGCCGGCCACGGTCGGCGCCGGCCAGGTGAGCGGCCAACTGCTCGGCATCGCAACGCGCCGAATCGATCCCCGCTTCGGCGAGTAGCGCCGCCGCGGAGTCGATCGCGCGCCGCAGCCGAGTCATGACCGCTGCAGCCTGGCCTGCTTGTCCGCAGCGGCCAGCGCGTCGAAAAGCGCATCCAGGTCCCCGTCGAGAACCTGATCAAGATTGTGTGACTTGTAACCGATTCGGTGGTCAGTGATCCGGTTCTCCGGGAAGTTGTAGGTGCGAATGCGTTCGCTGCGGTCGACCGTTCGAATCTGGCTGGCCCGATCCGCCGACGCGTCGGCCAGCGCCTGCTCCTCGGCCATTGCCTGCAGGCGTGCGGCCAGCACCTGCAACGCGCGCGTCTTGTTCTGCAGCTGCGACCGTTCGTTTTGGCAGGTGACGACGATCCCGGTGGGCAGGTGGGTGATCCGCACCGCGGAGTCGGTGGTGTTGACGCCCTGCCCGCCCTTGCCGGACGACCGGTAGACGTCGATGCGCAGATCCGACTCGTCGATCGCTACCTCGCCGACTTCCTCCGGTTCCGGGTAGACCAGCACACCCGCTGCCGAAGTGTGCACGCGGCCTTGGGATTCCGTCACTGGGACCCGCTGTACTCGGTGTACCCCGCCCTCGAACTTCATTCGCGACCACACTCCGTCGGCGCCGTCGCCTTTGCTTGCGATGGCCAGCGTCGCGTCCTTGTAACCGCCCAGGTCTGAGTTGGTTTCGTCCAGCACCGTCACCGTCCAGCCGTGCCGCTCGGCGTAGCGGATGTACATCCTGGCCAGGTCGGCTGCGAACAATGCCGATTCCTCCCCGCCCTCACCGGATTTGACTTCGAGCACGATGTCGTCGGCGTCATGCGGGTCGCGCGGAGCGAGCATGTCGGTGAGCTGGGTGTCCAGTTCGGCTACCCGAGATTCCAGCTCGGCGACCTCATCGGCGAACGACTCGTCATCGGCGGCCAGCTCGCGTGCGGTCTCCAGGTCGTCGCGCGCGGCGATCAGCTTGCGGTGTGTGGCAACGATCGGGGCCAATCGGGCGAATCGCCGTCCGGCTTTGCGCGCCTCGGCGGGATTGCTGTGCAATTCGGGATCTGCCAGCGCATGCTCAAGCTCGGCGTGTTCAGTGAGCAGTACGTCGATCGTCTGTACCGGCTGCGTCATGTCCTACTCCTACTGCCTCCTACCGTAAACGCGGACCGACGCCCGGCCTGTGCAGGTTCGCGCACAGTTCGGGCGTCGGTAGGGCAGCTATTTATCGGTTGATGCAGCTTCGGTCTTGTCAGCTCCGACCTTGCGCTTGCCGTAGCGCTTTTCGAAGCGGGCGACCCGGCCGCCGCTGTCCAGGATCTTCTGCTTGCCGGTGTAGAAGGGATGGCACTGCGAGCAAACCTCGACAACGATGCGACCGCCGGTCTTGGTGCTCCGCGTCTGGAAGGTGTTGCCGCATCCGCAGAGCACTGTGGTCTCTTCGTACGCGGGATGAATGTCAGCTTTCATGATGTCCTCTTCGATCCTCTGCCGCCCGGGCCCCCCGTATTCGATCCGGCGGTCGGGCATGAACTCCGTGAACCTGAGGTGGTTCTTGGGGTGGTCGACCGTCGATTATGCCAGGTCAACCGCCATCAGCCCAAACGCCGAGATGCGCCCGCGCATTCCCGGCGGCTTCCCGGCGGCACCGACGCGCCGAAACTTAAATCACTTGCGACGCTGGCCGGCGTGTCGTGTGCGAGGTTTAAGTGTCGCATTAGCGGTGCTCCATCTCGTAAGCCCTGCTCCGCTCGCTGCGCGTCCACAGCACGCCACCGTCGGGTGTCGCGCCGCGAGCGATCAGCTCCCGCTTGAGGATCTTGTTGGTCGCCGTGGTGGGTAGCCGATCGATGAGCCAGACGTACCGGGGCCACGCCTTGGGTGACAACTCGGATTGCTCGGCCAGAAACTCGCCGAACTCCCCGGGCGTCAGATCAGCGTTGTCGGCCAACACGATCGCGGCCATCACCTGGTCACCGACCTGTTCGTCGGGTACCGCATAAACCGCGACCTGGCTGACCGGCGGCAACCGCTGCAGGATCCGTTCAATGGGCGCGGTGGTCATGTTTTCTCCGTCGACGCGCAACCAGTCGCCGCTGCGCCCGGCGAAGTAGATCCAACCGTCGGCGTCCCTATAGGCGAGGTCGCCCGACCAGTACATGCCGTTCCGGAGGCGTGCGTCGGTGGCCGCCTGGTCGTTGTAGTAGCCGGCAAACATGCCCGCGCCCGTCGTGTTGACCAACTCCCCTATCGCCTCGTCGGCGTTGGTCAGGACGCCGTCCTCGGCGAAGGTGGCCACGGGACACTCGGTCAGCGTGTCGTGGTCGTAAATGCCGACACCAGGAAAACCGCGGCCCAGCGACCCCGGTGGGCAGCCGTCTTCTCGGGTGATGATGATCGCGCCCTCGGTGGAGCCGAAGCCGTCCCAGACCGTGCAGTCGAAACGGCGACTGAATTCGGCGATATCGCGATCGCTGGCCTCGTTACCGAACGCGACGCGCAGTGGGTTGTCGTGGTCGTCGGGTTTTTCGGGGGTGGCCAGAACGTACGCAAGCGGTTTGCCCACGTAGTTCATGTATGTGGCTCCGTATCGGCGCAGATCGGGCAGCAGCCCCGATGCCGAAAAGGTCGCGGGGACCATGGCCCCACCCGAGCCCACCGCCACGCTCCACCCGGCCAGCAGTGCGTTGGAGTGAAACAGCGGCATCGACAGATAGCAGATGTCGGAGTCGTCGACCTCGAATCGCTCGATCAGCGATAGGCCGGCAAACAGCACGACCAGGTGGGTTACCCGCACCGCCTTGGGCTCGCCGCTGGTGCCGGAGGTGAAGATCATCATGAACGTATCGGTGGCCGCGACCTCGCGATACGGGGCCAGCGTGCCAGCGCCGGCCAGCTCGGCCGACCACTGCTGGCTCGACACGTCGAACACCTGCACACCGGGCAGATCGAGACCGTCCAGCAAACCTTTGTTCGCCGGATCGGTGAGCAGGATCTGACAGTCGGCCCGCAAAATATCCCTGGCCAGCGCCTCACCGCGGCGAGTGTCGTTGATACCGCACAGCACATACCCGCCGAGCGCCGCCGACGCCATGGCGGTGAGCATCTCGGGGGTGTTGCCCAGCAACGCGCCCACATGCAGCGGCCGGTCCGGGTCGGCGACACCTATCAGCGCGGTCGCGATGGCTGCCGCATCGGTCAGGTGTTCACGCCAGGTCCACACCCGCTCGCCGTACTTCACCGCCGGCGTGTCCTGATCCAAACGCTCTCGAAGCAGTTGCTGAAGCGTCTCCGCCACGGCTCGCCCCGCGCTGGTTGTCGGCTAGTCGTTGTCCATGTTCCCTGGTGTCGTCTTCGACACCTGGACGAGGAATTCGTAGTTGGTCTTCGTCTTGCGCAGCTGCGACATCAGCAAGTCGATGGCCTGGTGGGAATCCAGACCCGACAGCACGCGGCGCAGCTTGTGCACGATGCCGAACTCGTCGGGCGACAGCAGCAGCTCGTCCTTGCGGGTGCCGGAGGGATTCACGTCGACCGCGGGGAAAACCCGGCGTTCAGAGATCTTGCGGTCCAGCTTGAGCTCAGCGTTACCGGTGCCCTTGAACTCTTCGAAGATGACCGTGTCACCGGTGGACCCCGTCTCGACCATCGCGGTCGCGATGATGGTCAGCGACCCGCCTTCCTCGATATTGCGCGCGGCGCCCAGGAAGCGCTTGGGCGGGTACAGCGCGGTGGAGTCGACACCGCCGGACAGAATGCGGCCCGACGCCGGCGACGCGTTGTTGTAGGCGCGCCCCAGGCGGGTGATCGAGTCGAGCAGCACCACCACGTCCTTGCCCTGCTCCACGAGCCGCTTGGCGCGCTCAATCGCCAGCTCGGCGACCGACGTGTGGTCTGATGGCGGCCGGTCGAAGGTTGAGGCGATGACCTCCCCCTTAACCGAACGCTGCATGTCGGTGACCTCCTCAGGTCGCTCGTCGACGAGCACAACCATGAGGTGGCATTCCGGATTGTTTTTGGTGATGGCGTTGGCGATGTCCTGCAGGATCGTCGTCTTGCCCGCCTTGGGCGGCGACACGATCAACGCGCGCTGCCCCTTGCCGATCGGCATGATGAGGTCGATGACCCGCGTGGTCAGCCGGTCCGGCGTGGTTTCCAGACGAAGCCGCTGGTTGGGATACAACGGCGTCAGCTTGCTGAAATCGGGCCGCTTCTTGGCGTCTTCGACGGATCCACCATTGACGCTGTCCAGGCGTACCAGCGGGTTGAACTTCTGCCGCTGGTTGGGCTGTTCGCCTTCTTTGGGCACCCGAACCGCACCGGTCACCGCGTCACCGCGGCGCAAGCCGTTCTTGCGCACCATATTCATTGACACGTAAACGTCGTGCGGACCGGCCAGATAACCCGAGGTGCGCACGAAAGCGTAATTGTCGAGGACGTCAAGAATGCCGGCTACCGGCTGGACGACGTCGTCCTCACGCAGTTCGGTTTCGGTGCCTTCGCCCGACCGCTCACCGCGGCGCCTGCGATCGCGGAACCGGCGACCCCGCCGGCCCTGACGCCCTTCACCGTCCTCGTCGCCGCGGGGCTGCTGGCCGCCCGAGCTTTGCTGGTCACCGCCCTGGTCGCCACCAGCGTCCGGTCCGCGCTCGTCGGTTTTGGTGTCGGTGTCCTGTTGGCCGGTGCCGTCGCGATCGGATTCTGCGCCAGCGCGAGTGGCCGATCCCGCTTCGCGGGATGCGTTGCGTCGGTCCCGGCGCGGCGCCTCTGCAGGTGAATCGCTCTGTTCCCCTTGGGCCACCGCTACTTCGGTACTTGGCGCTGGGCGGGATTCCGCGTGGTCTTGCGATGACGGGCCGTCACCGGTTGACACGCCGTTGGCCTGTCCCCTGCTTTCCTGAATCGCGGCGATCAATTCGTTCTTACGCATGCCCGACGTCCCCTTGACGCCGGCTTGATTAGCCAGCGCGCGCAGTTCAGGCAGCACCATGGTGGACAGGGAGCCCGCCGACGCAGTGGTTTTGACGTCTGGATTGTCTGTGTTCACGGAATTCGACAGCTGATTGCCGCCGGTGCTTTCGCCAGCCGTGATGAGGTCCGTATCAGTCACGGATTTCCTTTCTTTCCCCCGCTGATCACGTCAGACGGGGGTTCGTTGCATTCAGCCAATTCGCCGAATGCGCCCAATCATCGACTCTGCAACGGTGATCGCCAGGATCGGCGGTCAAACGGCGAACCTCGTTCACGAGAAGAATTGGTAGTTGTCCTAGCGTCAAGGCAGTATGGATGCAGATGCAGATGCTGCGATTGCTGGACGGGTCCGAGGATAACCCGCATCCCTGTCGGAAGCAAGCAACCCCGCTACAACGTTACCGATCAACCGGCAACTGTGACTCCCGGGCACCAGCGAACTCCGTCGCCGGCGGTCATCCCAGTAAGGGTAAATCCGTTTGCTGGCCCGTACTCCAGCGCTTCCAACGGCAACTCCCGCTCTGTGCTGAGTGCAATCAGTGCAGGACCCGCCCCCGAAAACGTCGCTGCCATATTATTACGCCGCAACAGTCGCAGATATTCCGCCGAGGCCGGCATCACCGAAGCGCGTTGAGGCTGATGAAGCACGTCTTCAGTGGCCGCCATCAGCAGATCGGGCCGTTCGGTGAGGGCTATCACCAGCAGCGCGGCACGGCTGACGTTGAATCTCGCATCGGCGTGGCTGACCTGGGCAGGCAGCAGCACCCGGGTCTGCGCGGTCAAGGAGCGCTCCTCGGGAATCGCGAGGAACAAATGGATATCGGGATGAAGCCGCAGCGGTACCGCCGAGTAGCGAGGCCGATCACCGCTTCGGTCAATCCACGAAACCACCGCACCGCCCAATACCGCGGCCGCTGCGTTATCGGGATGACCCTCGAACTCCGAGGACAGCTGGATCAGCTGAGCCTCGCTTAGCGGTGTCGAATCCATCTGTGCGACAAGACCATTTACTGCCGCCAGGCCACCGACCACGGCCGCCGCGGAGGAGCCCAGACCACGCGAATGCGGGATAGCGTTGCGGCAGCGCACCGCCAGGCCGGGAGCGCTGACCCCCACGGCCTGCAGCCCGCGCTGGACGGCGCGCACCACCAAGTGTTCTGGGCCCAGCGGTACCTGGTCGGCGCCCGCGCCGTCGACCGCCACAACCAAGCCGGAATCTATTGTCTCGACAACGATCTCGTCGCTAAGGCTCAATGCCATCCCAATGCTGTCGAAACCCGGACCGAGGTTGGCGCTGGACGCCGATACCACGGCGGTGGCCACCAGCCCGGTAGGCAGCGTCTGGGTCACCAACAGCCCTTCATTGGGCCAGCCCCAACTGTTCGGCAACGAGTACAGGATCGACAGGCAGCGGGGAAACGCTCGGCATATCCCTCAGCGCCGTGTCGGGATCCTTGAGACCATTGCCCGTCACCGTACACACCACAGTCGACCCGCGAGCCACCCAGCCGTCGTCAATGGCCTTGAGTAAGCCCGCGATGCTGGCGGCGGAAGCGGGTTCGACGAAAACGCCTTCGGCACCGGCCACCAGGTGGTACGCGGCCAGGATCTCCTCGTCGGTAGCGGCCAGGAAGCGTCCGTTGGATTGCTGCTGCGCCTCGACGGCCGCGGTCCACGACGCCGGTGCGCCGATGCGGATCGCGGTAGCGATGGTCTCGGGGTGGCTCACCGGTCTGCCGAGAACCAGGGGCGCCGCGCCTGCCGCTTGGGTGCCCAACATCCGGGGCAGCTTGTCGATCACACCCTCGCGGTGATACTCGGTGTAGCCCTTCCAGTACGCGGTGATGTTCCCCGCGTTGCCGACGGGAAGGGCATGGACGTCCGGTGCGGCGCCCAGCGCGTCCACGATTTCGAACGCCGCCGTCTTCTGACCCTCGATGCGCAGCGGGTTGACCGAGTTGACCAACGAGATCGTCGGGAAGTCGGCGGCCATTTTGCGGGCCAGTTCCAGGCAGTCGTCGAAATTACCGTCGATCTGGATGATCTTGGCGCCGTGCATAACCGCCTGCGCCAGCTTGCCCATCGCGATCTTGCCTTGGGGTATCAGGACCGCGCAGGTGATGCCGGCGCGCGCCGCGTATGCCGCCGCCG
>Ga0307479_10003718_pt1 | contig 13935 bp, 8 predicted proteins | sample atmos_gasesECM4C_FD_203743 | JGI IMG/M metagenome (GOLD analysis project Ga0307479, IMG submission 203743) | Hardwood forest soil microbial communities from Morgan-Monroe State Forest, Indiana, United States - atmos_gasesECM4C_515 | ecosystem: Environmental > Terrestrial > Soil > Temperate...
CAGCGCAAGAACAACAGCGCAAGAACAACAGCGCAAGAACAACAGCGCAAGAACAGCGGCGCACCGGCGCAGGCAACAGCGGCGGAGACAGGAGGCGTGGCGGGCACGCATCGAGAGCGCCAGCACCGGCACCGCCCCCGTAACCGCCAAGAGGCGGGAAATAAAGTCTTACCCTGCCGTGTTGCACTCTACACATCACACCGCATGTGGCATCCGTCACCCACGCGATCTGCCCCGAGTGTCCGGTTTGGACTTGACGTTTCGTCAAAGAAGAGCGAAGCTCTGGAGCAACCGTGAATCTCATAGTGGCGTACAGTTGACGAGTGGTGTCGCTTCCGGCTACACTACCAGTTTGCGCTGCACTCTGACGTCCTCGGTTTCCACCTCGCGCATACGGGGTCTTGCCGCGGGGCGTTTGGCGTGCGTGCGGTGATTATTCCGTGACGAAGTTCGGAAGGACCCCTGTTGGCAGCATCGCGCAGCGCCTCCGTACCGACTACCTCCGCAACGCATTCTGGTTCTCGCCGCGTGTCTTTCGCGCGCATCCAGGAGCCGCTTAAGGTACCCGACCTCCTCGCCCTGCAGACTGAGTCGTTCGACTGGCTGCTGGGCAACGAGCGGTGGCAGGCCCGTATCAAGGAAGCCAAGGACGCCGGGCGTAAGGACGTGCCCGAGCAGTCCGGCCTCGAGGAGATCTTCGAAGAGATCAGCCCGATCGAAGACTTCTCTGGCACCATGTCGCTCTCGTTCCGTGATCACCGGTTCGAGCCGCCCAAGTACTCCGCGGAGGAGTGCAAGGACAAGGACATGACGTTCTCCGCCCCCATGTTCGTGACGGCGGAGTTCATCAACAACACCACAGGCGAGATCAAGAGCCAGACGGTGTTCATGGGCGACTTCCCGCTCATGTCAGCCAAGGGCACCTTCATCATCAACGGCACCGAGCGGGTCGTCGTGTCCCAGCTCGTCCGTTCCCCTGGCGTGTACTTCGACCGCCAGGTCGACAAGACGTCCGACAAGGACATCTACTCCTGCAAGGTCATCCCGAGCCGGGGTGCCTGGCTGGAGTTCGAGATCGACAAGCGGGACAGCGTCGGCGTCCGCATCGACCGCAAGCGCAAGCAGTCGGTCACCGTGCTGCTGAAGGCGCTCGGCTGGGACGACGCCAAGATCCTGGATCGCTTCGGCAACTACGAGTCGATGCGCGCCACCCTGGAGAAGGACCACACGGCCGGCCAGGACGAGGCGCTGCTCGACATCTACCGTAAGCTGCGCCCGGGCGAGCCGCCGACGAAGGAATCCGCCCAGGCTCTGCTGGAGAACCTGTACTTCAACCCGAAGCGATACGACCTGGCCAAGGTGGGCCGCTACAAGGTGAACCGCAAGCTGGGCCTGGAGCTGCCGATCCGGCAGGGCACGCTCAGCGAGCAGGACATCGTGGCGACCATCGAGTACCTGGTCCGGCTGCACGCCGGCGAGGAGGAGCTCCAGGTCACGGACGCTAACACGATCCCGCTGGAGACCGACGACATCGACCACTTCGGCAACCGGCGGCTGCGTACCGTCGGCGAGCTGATCCAGAACCAGGTCCGGCTCGGCCTGGCCCGGATGGAGCGGGTGGTCCGCGAGCGGATGACGACCCAGGACGTCGAGGCGATCACGCCGCAGACCCTGATCAACATCCGGCCGGTCGTGGCCTCCATCAAGGAGTTCTTCGGCACCAGCCAGCTGTCCCAGTTCATGGACCAGACCAATCCGCTGGCCGGCCTGACCCACAAGCGCCGCCTGTCCGCGTTGGGCCCCGGTGGTCTGTCGAGGGAACGGGCGGGCTTCGAGGTCCGCGACGTGCACCCCAGCCACTACGGCCGGATGTGCCCGATCGAGACGCCGGAAGGTCCGAACATCGGCCTGATCGGCAGCCTGTCAAGTTACGCGCGGGTCAACGCGTTCGGCTTCGTCGAGACGCCGTACCGCAAGGTCGTCGACGGCCAGGTCACCGAGCAGATCGACTACCTGACCGCCGACGAGGAGGACAGGCACGTCGTTGCCCAGGCCAACACGGCACTGGGGCCGGACGGCACGATGGCCGACAACCGCGTCCTGGTCCGTCGCAAGGGCGGCGAGGTCGACTACATCCGGCCGGACGAGGTCGACTACATGGACGTGTCGGCGCGCCAGATGGTGTCCGTCGCGACCGCGATGATCCCGTTCCTTGAGCACGACGACGCCAACCGGGCGCTGATGGGCTCCAACATGCAGCGGCAGTCGGTGCCGCTCCTCCGCAGCGAAGCCCCGCTGGTCGGTACCGGCATGGAGTACCGTGCCGCGACCGACGCGGGCGACGTGATCCTGGCCGAGAAGCCGGGTGTGGTGGAGGAGTCCTGCGCGGACTTCGTCACCGTGATGAACGACGACGGCACCCGGACCACCTACCTGGTGTCCAAGTTCCGCCGGTCCAACCAGGGCACCTGCTTCAACCAGAAGCCGATCGTCGTAGAGGGCGACCGGGTGGAAAAGGCACAGGTGCTGGCCGATGGCCCGTGCACCGACACTGGCGAGATGGCGCTCGGGAAGAACCTGCTCGCGGCGTTCATGCCGTGGGAAGGCCACAACTACGAGGACGCCATCATCTTGAGCCAGCGGCTGGTTCAGGACGACATTCTCAGCTCGATTCACATCGAAGAGCACGAGGTCGACGCGCGCGACACCAAGCTCGGGCCCGAAGAGATCACCCGGGACATCCCGAATGTCTCCGACGAGGTCCTGGCTGACCTGGACGAGCGCGGCATCATCCGGATCGGCGCCGAGGTCGTCAACGGCGACATCCTGGTCGGCAAGGTCACGCCCAAGGGCGAAACCGAGCTGACCCCGGAAGAGCGACTGCTCCGGGCGATCTTCGGTGAGAAGGCCCGCGAGGTGAGGGATACCTCCCTCAAGGTCCCGCACGGTGAAGAAGGCAAGGTCATCGGCGTAAGGGTGTTTACCCGTGAGGACGGCGACGAGCTACCGCCCGGCGTCAATGAGCTCGTAAGGGTCTACGTGGCCCAGAAGCGCAAGATCACCGACGGCGACAAGCTGGCCGGCCGCCACGGGAACAAGGGAGTCATCGCGAAGATCTTGCCGGTGGAGGACATGCCGTTCCTTGAGGACGGCACACCGGTGGACATCGTGCTGAACCCGCTGGGTGTCCCGGGCCGGATGAACGTCGGCCAGGTACTCGAAACCCACCTGGGCTGGGTGGCCAAGGCCGGCTGGAACGTCGAGGGTGACGACGAGGAGTGGAAGGACCGCCTCCGCACGGTCAGCGCCGACCAGGCGCCCCCCGGCACCCCGGTCGCGACGCCCGTCTTCGACGGCGCGCGCGAGGAGGAGATCACCGGCCTGCTCGGCAGCACGCTGCCGAACCGGGACGGCCAGCGCATGGTCGGCAAGAGCGGTAAGGCGAGGCTGTTCGACGGCCGGACCGGCGAGCCGTTCAAGGACCCGATCGCGGTCGGTTACATCTACATCCTCAAGCTGCTGCACCTGGTGGACGACAAGATCCACGCCCGCAGCACCGGCCCGTACTCGATGATCACCCAGCAGCCGCTGGGCGGTAAGGCGCAGTTCGGCGGTCAGCGGTTCGGTGAGATGGAGGTGTGGGCGCTGGAGGCCTACGGTGCCGCCTACGCCTTGCAGGAACTGCTCACCATCAAGTCCGACGACGTGCTCGGCCGGGTCAAGGTGTATGAGGCCATCGTCAAGGGCGAGAACGTACCCGAGCCGGGTATCCCGGAGAGCTTCAAGGTGCTGATCAAGGAAATGCAGTCGTTGTGCCTGAACGTAGAGGTGCTGTCCAGCGACGGAGCCGCGATCGAAATGCGCGACACCGACGAGGATGTCTTCCGCGCGGCCGAGGAACTCGGCATTGACCTGTCCCGGCGCGAGCCGAGCAGTGTCGAAGAGGTCTGACCCAACGAAGGGGGATTTGAACCACAGTGCTAGACGTCAACAACTTCGACGACCTTCGTATCGGGCTGGCCACCGCTGAGGACATCAGGCAGTGGTCGCACGGTGAGGTCAAGAAGCCGGAGACCATCAACTACCGCACGCTCAAGCCGGAAAAGGACGGGCTCTTCTGCGAGAAGATCTTCGGTCCGACCCGGGACTGGGAGTGCTACTGCGGCAAGTACAAGCGGGTCAGGTTCAAGGGCATCATCTGTGAGCGCTGCGGCGTGGAAGTCACCCGCGCCAAGGTGCGGCGCGAGCGGATGGGGCACATCGAGCTGGCCGCGCCGGTCACGCACATCTGGTACTTCAAGGGTGTGCCCAGCCGGCTCGGCTACCTGCTCGACCTGGCGCCGAAGGACCTGGAAAAGGTCATCTACTTCGCCGCCTACATGATCACCTACGTGGACGACGAGGCCCGGCAACGGGATCTCCCATCCCTCGAGGCCAAGATCTCCGTGGAGCGCGGCCAGCTTGAGCAGCGCCGCGACGCGGACGTCGAGGCCCGCCAGGCGAAGCTGGAGCAGGACCTGGCCGAGCTCGAAGCGGCCGGTGCCAAGAGCGACCAGAAGCGCAAGCTCCGCGAGTCCTCCGACCGCGAATGCAAGCAGATCAGGGACCGGGCCGGCAAGGAGATCGACCGGCTCGACGAGGTCTGGTCGAGGTTCAAGGGCCTGAAGGTCCAGGACCTGGAAGGCGACGAGCTGCTGTACCGCGAGATGCGGGACCGGTTCGGCCGTTACTTCCGCGGTGGCATGGGCGCTCAGGCGATCCAGGACCGGCTGGCCAGCTTCGACCTGGACGAGGAGGCGATGAGCCTCCGCGAGACGATACGAAGCGGCAAGGGCCAGAAGAAGGCACGCGCCCTCAAGCGCCTCAAGGTCGTGAGCGCGTTCCTGAACACCAGGAACAGCCCGATGGGCATGGTCCTCGACTGCATTCCGGTGATCCCGCCGGACCTGCGGCCGATGGTCCAGCTCGACGGCGGCCGCTTCGCCACCAGCGACCTCAACGACCTGTACCGCCGGGTCATCAACCGGAACAACCGGCTCAAGCGGCTCCTTGACCTCGGCGCGCCCGAGATCATCGTGAACAACGAGAAGCGCATGCTTCAGGAGGCCGTGGACAGCCTGTTCGACAACGGCCGCCGTGGCCGTCCGGTCACCGGCCCTGGCAACCGCCCGCTGAAGTCACTCAGCGACATGCTGAAGGGCAAGCAGGGAAGGTTCCGCCAGAACCTGCTCGGCAAGCGCGTGGACTACTCCGGCCGTTCAGTCATCGTCGTCGGCCCGCAGCTCAAGCTGCACCAGTGCGGTCTGCCCAAGCAGATGGCGCTGGAGCTGTTCAAGCCGTTCGTGATGAAGCGCCTGGTTGACCTCAACCACGCGCAGAACATCAAGTCGGCCAAGCGGATGGTGGAACGAGCAAGGCCCGTGGTCTGGGACGTGCTGGAAGAAGTCATCACCGAACACCCGGTGCTGCTCAACCGCGCCCCCACCCTGCACCGCCTGGGTATCCAGGCGTTCGAGCCGCAGCTGGTGGAAGGAAAGGCCATTCAGATCCACCCGCTGGTCTGCACCGCGTTCAACGCGGACTTCGACGGCGACCAGATGGCGGTGCACCTGCCGCTATCCGCCGAGGCGCAGGCCGAGGCCCGGATCCTGATGCTGTCCACCAACAACATCCTCAAGCCCGCCGACGGCAAGCCGGTCACCATGCCCACCCAGGACATGATCATCGGGTTGTATTGCCTCACCCGGGCGGCCGAGGATGCGCCGGGGACCGGCCGGATATTCGGCACCATGTCCGAGGCGCTGATGGCCTACGACAACGGCGAACTGGACCTGCAGGCGAACATCCAGGTCCGGCTGCACGGCATCACGCCGCCGCGCGGATACGAGCTGCCGGAAGGCTGGGCGCCTGGCGACGCGATCAGGCTGCCCACCACGCTCGGCCGGTGCATCTTCAACGAGACGCTGCCGGCGGACTTCGCGTTCGTGAACTACGAGGTGGGCAAGAAGCAGCTCACCCAGATCGTGAACGAACTCGCGGAGACGTATCCCAAGGTCATGGTGGCCACGGCGCTGGACGCGCTGAAGGATGCTGGCTTCCACTGGGCGACCAGGGCGGGTGTCACGATCGGCATCGAGGATGTCACCGCGCCGCCGAACAAGGCACAGATCCTGGAGAACTACGAGCGCCGGGCCGACAAGGTGCAGCGCGAGTACGAGCGGGGTCTGATCACCGACGACGAGCGGCGTCAGGAACTCATCGAGATCTGGACGCACGCGACCGCCGACGTGGCCAAGGACATGGAGGCGGCCTTCACTCCGACCAACCCGGTCTGGATGATGGTCAACTCCGGCGCCCGTGGTAACCCGATGCAGGTCCGGCAGATCGCCGGTATGCGCGGTCTGGTCTCCAACCCGAAGGGCGAGACCATCCCGCGTCCGATCAAGTCCAGCTTCCGCGAGGGCCTGTCCGTGGTCGAGTACTTCATCGCCACCCACGGGGCCCGAAAGGGACTGGCCGACACCGCGCTGCGTACCGCGGACTCCGGGTACCTCACCCGCCGTCTGGTGGACGTCGCGCAGGACGTGATCGTGCGCGAGGAAGACTGCGGCACCGACCGCTCGCTCAGCATGAAGATCGCTGACAAGACCGCGGACGGCGGCCTGCGCAAGCTGGACAACATCGAGAACACCGGCACCGGCCGGACCATCGCCGAAGACGTCGAGGTCGACGGCGTGATCCTGGCCAAGGTCGGCGACGACACGACCGAGGCGATGCTCGAGCGCCTGGTGGCGGCCGGGGTCGAGTCGGTCCGCACGTTCAGCGTGCTGGTCTGCGAGGCCAAGACCGGAGTCTGCGCCAAGTGCTACGGCCGCTCGCTGGCCACCGGCAAGACGGTGGACGTAGGCGAGGCCGTCGGCATCGTCGCCGCCCAGTCGATCGGCGAGCCGGGTACCCAGCTCACGATGCGTACCTTCCACACCGGTGGTGTGGCGGGGCAGGACATCACCCATGGCCTGCCACGTATCCAGGAGCTGTTCGAGGCCCGGATCCCGAAGGGCATGGCGCCGATCACCGAGGTCGAGGGCCGGGTCAAGATCGAGGAAACCGAGAAGACCCGGAAGATCATCGTGGTGCCGGACGACGGCTCCGAAGAGGTCGCCTACCAGGTGCCGATGCGGTCCAGGCTGCTGGTCAGCGATGGTGGTCACGTCGCCGTCGGGCAGCAGCTCATCGCGGGCGCGGTCAACCCGCACGAGGTGCTGCGCATCCTCGGCGGCCGCCAGGTGCAGCTGCACCTCGTGCACGAAGTGCAGGAGGTGTACCGGTCGCAGGGTGTCTCGATCCACGACAAGCACATCGAGATCATCATCCGCCAGATGCTTAAGCGGGTGAATGTGCTGGAGTCCGGCGACACCGAACTGCTGCCCGGCGAGCTGGTCGAGCGGCCCAGGTTCGAGCAGGTCAACCGCGCCATCGTCGCCGATGGCGGTACCTCGGCGGCCGGGCGTGCGGTGCTGATGGGAATCACCAAGGCATCGCTGGCCACCGAGTCGTGGCTGTCGGCAGCCTCCTTCCAGGAGACCACCCGGGTGCTCACCGACGCGGCGATCCACGCCAAGTCGGACTCACTGCTCGGCCTGAAGGAGAACGTCATCATCGGCAAGCTCATCCCGGCCGGCACCGGTATGCAGGTGTACCGGAACATCCGGGTCGAGCCCACCGACGACGCCCGCACATCGGCCTTCCCGCCCGGCAGCTACACCGAACCGGACAACTACGCGTTCGGCCAGGGCTCCGGCGAGGCCGTGCCGCTGGAAGAGTACGATTTCGGCTCCTACAACAGGTAAAGCGCACACCGTAAGTGGCTGGCGGCCGGCTCCCAAGCTGGCCGCCAGCCCCTTCTCATTTATGACATAACGGCAGTGGCTCACCCCCCGCGACAGCTCACCCCCCGCCGAGCCTCAGCCCGCCACGTCCCACTTGAGTCCCACGGTAGCCATCCGTCATGCGAGCCTCGTAGCACCCACCAGTCGTCGGACAACGCGGAAGTTCCGTGCCAGGCGGAAGTTCTTGCGCTGAATACGTACCCCAGACTTCCGCCTAGCACCAAAGTTCCGCCTTAATCCGGGGTTGGCCGGGCATCGGCTGCGTGGCGGAGCGGGCGGGGCGTGGCGGAGCGGGCGGGGCGAGGCGGAGCGGGGAATGCGGGCGGGGGCGCGGGCGTTACGCTATCCGGTGGGTGAGCAACCGCATGCGCGGGCGCTGATTTTGATTGGCGTGCGTGGCGTGGTAGCTTTTTCATTCGTGCCCGTGTGTGCATGGGCGCGTATGCGTGCCGGCTGACGGCGGGGCCCTTGACTGGGCTCGCGGATAGCTGGAGGCGTGGGTTTCCTTCCCCTCTGATAGGCGGCTCGTTGTGAGCCGCTGACGCCCGGGCAGTATGTGCCCGCTGGCCTTCTGGCCAGCGCGACACGCCCGACCTCGGGGGTCGGCGGAAGGTAGGAAACCGCAGGTAGGGGGCCTAAGTGAGGGCCCGAAATTAGCCGGAACGACAGCGAATACGGAGACGCGGTTGCCCACGATCCAGCAGCTGGTCCGCAAGGGCCGCCAGGACAAGGTAGCGAAGAACAAGACGCCTGCGCTCAAGGAGAGCCCGCAGCGCCGTGGTGTCTGCACGCGTGTCTACACGACTACGCCGAAGAAGCCGAACTCCGCGCTGCGCAAGGTTGCCCGAGTCCGGCTCACCAGCCAGATCGAGGTCACCGCGTACATCCCCGGTGTCGGCCACAACCTGCAGGAGCACTCCATCGTGCTGGTGCGCGGCGGCCGGGTGCGTGACTTGCCCGGCGTCCGTTACAAGATCATCCGCGGTTCGCTGGACACCCAGGGTGTGCGGAACCGCAAGCAGGCCCGCAGCCGGTACGGCGCGAAGAAGGAGAAGAGCTGAGATGCCTCGCAAGGGTCCCGCGGCCAAGCGGCAGCTTGTCACCGATCCGGTCTACGGCTCGCCGCTCGTCACCGCGCTAGCTAACAAGGTCCTCAAGGACGGCAAGCGATCCGTGGCCGAGCACATCGTGTACGGCGCGCTGGAAGGTTGCCGCGACAAGACCGGGAACGATCCGGTGATCACGCTCAAGCGCGCGCTCGACAACGTCAAGCCGACGCTGGAGGTCAAGAGCCGCCGGGTCGGCGGCGCGACCTACCAGGTGCCGGTGGAGGTGCGCGCCTCGCGCAGCACCACGCTGGCGCTGCGCTGGCTCGTCGCCTACTCCAGGCAGCGCCGGGAGAAGACGATGACCGAGCGGCTGATGAACGAGCTGCTGGACGCCAGCAATGGCCTCGGGGCGAGCGTGAAGCGCCGCGAGGACACCCACAAGATGGCGGAGTCCAACAAGGCCTTCGCCCACTACCGCTGGTAATTAACAAAGACACACAGACTTACTGAGAGAACGAGGAATCGTGGCCACCCAGACCGCCGTAGACCTCGCCAAGGTCCGCAACATCGGGATCATGGCGCATATCGACGCGGGCAAAACCACCACCACCGAGCGGATCCTGTTCTACACCGGCATCAACTACAAGATCGGTGAAGTTCATGAGGGCGCGGCCACCATGGACTGGATGGAGCAGGAGCAGGAGCGCGGCATCACCATCACCTCCGCCGCGACCACGACGAGCTGGCTTGACCACACGATCAACATCATCGACACGCCCGGCCACGTGGACTTCACCGTAGAGGTGGAGCGCTCGCTGCGAGTTCTCGACGGAGCGGTCGCGGTGTTCGACGCCGTGGCTGGTGTCGAGCCGCAGTCGGAGACGGTCTGGCGCCAGGCGGATCGCTACGGCGTGCCGCGGATCTGCTTCGTCAACAAGATGGACCGGGTCGGCGCCGAGTTCCACCGCTGCGTCGAGATGATCACCGATCGGCTCGGCGCCGTGCCGCTGGTCGTCCAGCTGCCGTGGGGGGTCGAGTCTGACTTCCGCGGCGTCATCGACCTGGTCCGGATGCGCGCGCTGCTGTGGCAGACCGAGGGCAAGGGCGACAAGTACGACGTCGTCGCCATCCCGGGCGACCACGAAGAGGCCGCGCGGGAGTGGCGGGACAAGCTGCTCGAGACGATCGCCGAGCACGACGACGAGATGATGGAGCTGTACCTGGAGGGCAACGAGCCCACCGAGGAGCAACTGGACGCCGCCATCCGGCGGGCCACCATAGCGGGCGCCGTGACTCCGGTGCTGTGCGGGACCGCGTTCAAGAACAAGGGCGTGCAGCCCATGCTCGACGCGATCGTCGCGTACCTGCCCAGCCCGATCGACATCCCGGCGATCAAGGGTCACGCGGTGGACAACGAGGAGACCGTGGTCGAGCGGCATCCCGACCCCGCTGAGCCGTTCGCCGCGCTCGCGTTCAAGATCATGTCGGACCAGCACCTCGGCAAGCTCACCTACATCCGGGTTTACTCCGGCACGCTGGAGACGGGCACCCAGGTGCTCAACGCCATCAAGGGCCGCAAGGAGCGGATCGGCAAGATCTACCAGATGCACGCGAACAAGCGCGAGGAGCGCCCGTTCGCGGTGGCTGGCCAGATCGTCGCGGTGATGGGGCTGAAGGACACCACCACCGGCGACACGCTGAGCGACCTGGCCAAGCCGGTCGTGCTGGAGTCGATGACGTTCCCGGCGCCGGTGATCCACGTGGCCATCGAGCCGAAGACCAAGAGCGACCAGGAGAAGCTCGGTACCGCGATTCAGCGGCTGGCCGAGGAGGACCCGACCTTTCAGGTCAGGACCGACGAGGAGACCGGGCAAACGATCATCGCGGGGATGGGCGAGCTGCACCTGGAGGTGCTGGTCGACCGGATGCGCCGCGAGTTCAAGGTCGAGGCCAACGTCGGCCGCCCGCAGGTCGCCTACCGTGAGACCATCCGCCGGAAGGCCGAGAAGATCGAGTATACGCACAAGAAGCAGACCGGTGGTTCGGGTCAGTACGCCAAGGTGCTGATCAACCTGGAGCCCACCGGCGGCGACGGCGGCGGGTACGAGTTCGAGAACAAGGTGACTGGCGGCCGCATCCCGCGGGAGTACATCCCGTCGGTGGACGCGGGCTGTCAGGAGGCCGCGGAGTTCGGCGTCCTGGCCGGTTTCCCGATGGTCGACGTCAAGGTGACGCTGACCGACGGCGCCTACCACGAGGTCGACTCGTCTGAGCTTGCCTTCAAGATCGCCGGTTCCATGGCGTTCAAGAAGGCGGCCGCCCATGCGGACCCGGTGCTGCTCGAGCCGGTCATGGCCGTCGAGGTCAGGACTCCCGAGGACTACATGGGTGACGTCATCGGCGACCTTAACAGCCGCCGTGGCCAGATCCAGGCCATGGAGGAACGATCCGGGGCCAGGGCAGTCAAGGCACTTGTCCCGCTGTCGGAGATGTTCGGTTACGTGGGGGATCTGCGCAGCCGGACACAGGGCAGGGCGGACTACAGCATGCAGTTCGATTCGTATGCCGAGGTTCCGCCCAGCATCGCCAGGGAGATCATCGCCAAAGCTCGAGGCGAGTAGGCAGTAGGCAGTAAGGCAGTTCGGCCCCACCCCGGCGGGTGGATCGCAACCAACGAGGAGAAACAGTGGCGAAGGCCAAGTTCCAGCGGACTAAGCCGCACGTCAACATTGGCACCATCGGTCACATTGACCACGGCAAGACCACGCTGACCGCGGCTATTACCCGGGTACTTCACGACAAGATGCCCGACGTGAATCCCTTCACCCCCTTCGATCAGATCGACAATGCGAAGGAGGAGAAGGAGCGCGGTATCACCATCTCGATCTCGCACGTCGAGTACCAGACCGAGAAGCGGCACTACGCGCATGTGGACTGCCCGGGGCACGCGGACTACATCAAGAACATGATCACGGGTGCGGCGCAGATGGACGGTGCCATCCTCGTGGTCGCCGCCACCGACGGTCCGATGCCGCAGACCCGTGAGCACGTGCTGCTCGCCCGCCAGGTCGGTGTGCCCTCCATCGTGGTCGCCCTGAACAAGGCGGACATGGTGGACGACGAGGAGATCCTGGAGCTCGTCGAGCTCGAGGTCCGCGAACTGCTCACCGAGTACGAGTTCCCCGGCGACGACGTGCCCGTTATCCGGGTTTCGGCGCTGAAGGCGCTCGAGGGCGACGCGGCGTGGGGCGAGAAGGTCATGGAGCTCATGACCGCCTGCGACGACGCTATCCCGGAGCCGGTTCGCGAGATCGACAAGCCGTTCCTGATGCCGGTGGAGGACGTATTCTCCATCACCGGCCGCGGCACCGTGGTGACCGGCCGGATCGAGCGCGGCACGATTCACACCGGCGAGACCGTCGACATCGTCGGGATCAAGGAAAAGGCGCAGTCCACCACCGTCACCGGTGTGGAGATGTTCCGCAAGATCCTGGACGATGGCCAGGCCGGCGACAACGTGGGCCTGCTGCTTCGCGGCATCAAGCGCGAGGACGTGGAGCGCGGCCAGGTCGTGATCAAGCCGGGCACCAGCACTCCGCACACCGAGTTCGAGGGCCAGGTCTACATCCTGTCCAAGGACGAGGGCGGTCGGCACACGCCGTTCTTCAACAACTACCGTCCGCAGTTCTACTTCCGTACCACCGACGTAACCGGCGTGGTGAACCTGCCTGAAGGCACCGAGATGGTCATGCCGGGCGACCGGACCGACATGAAGGTCGAGCTGATCCAGCCGATCGCCATGGAGCAAGGGCTACGGTTCGCCATCCGCGAAGGCGGCCGGACCGTGGGCTCCGGGCGCGTCACCAAGATCATCAAGTAATAGGCCGTGATCCGGCGGCCGGGGTTCCGGCCCCGGCCGCCGGATCATGTGCTCCCCGATGTATTAGCGGCACCGAAGCGAAGAGGACACCGAGGCCACAATGGCGGGACAGAAGATCCGCATCCGGCTCAAGGCATACGACCACGAGGTCATCGACAGTTCGGCGAGGAAGATCGTCGACACGGTGACCCGGACCGGCGCGCGCGTCGCGGGGCCGGTGCCGCTGCCTACCGAAAAGAACGTGTACTGCGTTATCCGCTCTCCGCACAAGTACAAGGACTCTCGCGAGCACTTCGAGATGCGGACGCACAAGCGGCTGATCGACATCATCGACCCGACGCCGAAGACAGTCGACTCGCTGATGCGGCTTGACCTGCCGGCTGGCGTCGACATCGAGATCAAGCTCTGAGGAACGCACCGACAATGGCTAAGCAGATCAAAGGGATCCTGGGCACCAAGCTTGGTATGACCCAGGTCTTCAACGACGCCGGGCAGATCGTGCCGGTGACGGTCGTGCAGGCCGGCCCGTGCGTGGTCACCGCCGTGCGCACCCCCGACCGCGACGGGTACGCCGCGGTGCAGCTCGGCTTCGGCGAGATCGACCCGCGCAAGGTGACCAAGCCGGTCAGCGGGCTGTTCGAGAAGGCTGGCCTGACGCCGCGCCGCTACCTCGCCGAGCTGCGCACCGACGACGCGTCGGAGTACACCCTCGGCCAGGAGCTGACCGCCGAGGTGTTCGTCAGCGGGCAGCACGTCGACGTGACCGGCAAGAGCAAGGGCAAGGGCACCGCTGGCGTCATGAAGCGGCACGGGTTCAAGGGCCTGGGCGCCGCGCACGGCACCCAGCGCAAGCACCGCTCGCCGGGCTCCATCGGCGCCTGCGCCACGCCAGGCCGGGTGTTCAAGGGGGTCAGGATGGCGGGCCGGATGGGCGGCGTGCGCACCACCGTGCAATCGCTCACCGTGCATTCGGTGGACGCCGAGCGCGGACTGCTGCTGATCAAGGGCGCGGTGCCGGGACCGGCCGGGCGCGTGGTGCTGGTCCGCAGCGCGGCAAGGAAGGATTCCTGATGACTTCCGTTGATGTCATTGGCGCCGAGGGTAAGTCGGTGGACCT
>Ga0307479_10003719_pt1 | contig 13933 bp, 11 predicted proteins | sample atmos_gasesECM4C_FD_203743 | JGI IMG/M metagenome (GOLD analysis project Ga0307479, IMG submission 203743) | Hardwood forest soil microbial communities from Morgan-Monroe State Forest, Indiana, United States - atmos_gasesECM4C_515 | ecosystem: Environmental > Terrestrial > Soil > Temperate...
GCGTCGATCACGTCGTGCAACTCGAGCACGGCAAGCCGCTAATCTACGGCAAGAATCGCGACAAGGGAATACGCCTGAAGGGAATGGAACTTGAGGTCGTCCATCTCGGCAACGGCAACGGACTCACGGAAAAGGATTTGCTCGTGCACGATGAGGCCAATCCGAATCCGGCGTACGCGTTTCTCCTCGCGCAGATGGAAGACATGCCCGGATTCCCCACTCCCATCGGCGTTCTCCGCTCCTGGAACCGCGACCGCTATGAGGACATCATGTCCAGGCAGATTCAAGACGTCATCGCCAAGCGAGGTCCCGGCGATCTCTCGAAACTGCTAAACTCCGGCGACACCTGGGAAGTGCGATAGTTCCAATTTGAATCTTTTCACACGCGTTTTGAAGGCGGCCAGATGTTCCGGCCGCCTTTTGTTTTTGCAGGAATCGTCCACCGGTGGGACGCAAAATTGCAAAAACGTGGCAGCGCGAAACTCAACAGAGATAGAAATTTATAACGCGGAAATTAGGATGGGGAAAGCTACTGGCGCGAACCGGAAGCCATCGCCGAAATCGGGGCTACATCATTCCGTTCGGCAAAATAGTTTACGTCGTTCAGTTTGCGGTAAATTCGTCCTGCCACTCCGGCCGCCATCGGGCCCTTGATGAGGCTGCTGTGGCCGCGCATTAGAACGACGAGCACGATCTTGGGGTGCGCCTGATTGGCGTAAGAAACAAACCAGCCCAGGCGCGATGTGGAATCCGAGCATGTCCCGGTCTTGCCCAGCGCCTGTTCGTCATCGGAGATATAGCTGCGGCGTCCCGTTCCATACAACACTGCCGCGAGCATGCCGTCGCGCACTTCGGGCAGGAGCGCTTCAATATTGAGAGACCGCTTGATGCGCGGCGCAAAATTCTGACGTTCCTCGGCGGTCCGCGGATATTGCAGGTAGTAGAGAGTGCCGCCGTTGGCGAAACTGGAAACCAGCGCGCCCAATTGCAGCGGGGTCATCTGAATTCCTTCGCCAAAGCTGGACATCCGCGCCACTCCGCCGTTCTTCGGCGGCTCGGAGGGAAATCCGCCCGGGTGCTCTTCCGCGATCTGGTAACCGGCAAGTTCGCCGAGGCCGAGCAGCCGGCCGTAATGCGAAACCGTGTCAAATCCCATGCGCCGGCCCAGCTCCTCGAAAAAGGGATTATTGGAATGCGCCAACGCTTCGGTGAGATTCAGATATTTTCGTGGTGCGACGCGAATCATCGTGTCGCTGGTAACTACGCCTTCCTGCAAAGCCGCCACTGCAATGACCGGCTTGATGGTCGAGCATGGAATGAAGCCAGCCGAAAATGCGAGCTTCTGATTGACGACGGAAAGAAGGCGGCCTGTCGTGGGATCGATGGCGACGACGGAACCATTGTAGCGGCCCAGCGCCTCGACTGCCGCATTGCGAACGACTGGATCGTCGAACTCCGTCACATCGTCCTTGGAGGAATCAGCAAACGTGGGAACGCCGTAACGCGAGTCGCCACGGTGCCTGATAACAGCGTGCGCGGGTCTCACGCCTCGCGTCGCTCGAGAAGCTGCCAATGCCGGAACTGGGAAGTTCCCTGCAAGCAAAGCACATACACACAGGATTATGGCGAAAACTCGATAGTGGCTGGGACGATGTCTCATAAAAAGATCCGTTCTGGACCGCTTCCGCGCTCCCAATGCGCGCTTTGAGCTAAGAGGTCTATTTTAGGAAAGATTAGCCTCTCAGCGCAATAGCAAATCCGACCCATACGTCGTACCACGCAATGGGCCATTCTCCGGTACTTTCGTACTAGCTTGAAAACACACCCTATAGGTGCGAAACGACTGAGTGGGGGACTGTACCGCAATGGGGTGCGTGGTTCAAGCGGAAACAGCAAATTTCTACAGCATAACCTCTAAGGCTATTCAACCGGTGGGCAGCCTGCTGAGGCCTTGGATTGACTGGCGCGGGATCTATGCCGAACCAATAGGGCGGCTGGCGGGGCTGCTGGAGCACTTTGGCGCAGGCGATTGACAGGTCGGCGACTTAGAGCTCTCCAGAACGCGAGGCGTGTTAATCCCCGGACGCACAATTAGCAAATCCCTCGCAAATCGCTTCGTAGGAGTTTCCCCCGCACGAAAATACAGCCACGATGCCGCGCCAACGGTGCGAAGCATGCCAGCCCGGGGCAACGCCCCGGGAACATGTGCGAGAACATGTTCCGCCCTGAAAGGGCGGAGGACTCCTCCGCCCTTTCAGGGCGGACCGATCTCTATCCGAAACCCAGGGCGTTGCCCTGGGCTGGCATGCGGCGGCGATTTCAGCGCCGAAATCAAAGCTGGGCCACCGCGAGTGCACAAGTCTGGATGGTTCGCCACTAATGGGACGGCTTCTATTTTGCGGGGCGAGGCTTGTTCGCGGACGCCCCGGCGGCAGCGGCCTGAGCGGCGGGGTGAGCGGCAGGCTTTTCCGCTTGCGCCGCGGGAGCCGGTGCCGGTGCGCCATTGGCCGCGCTGGGCGAAGGAATGCCCATTTTCTTGCGCAGCGCGCTCTCAATCTTATTCCGGATATCGTGATGTTCCTTCAAAAACAGGCGGGCATTGTCACGACCTTGGCCTAGCCGTTCGCCGCCGTAAGAAATCCAGGTGCCGGATTTTTCGAGGAGGCCCTGGTCAACGCCAAGATCGATCAGATCGCCTTCGCGCGAGACGCCTTCGCCATAGAGGATGTCGAATTCGGCTTCGCGGAACGGCGCGGCGACTTTGTTCTTCACGACTTTTGCGCGCGTGCGCGAACCGACCACGCGGTCCCCTTCCTTAATGGACTGAATGCGCCGAATATCGAGGCGAATCGAAGAATAAAATTTGAGCGCGCGCCCGCCGGTGGTGGTTTCCGGATTGCCGAACATCACGCCGATTTTTTCGCGAATCTGGTTGATGAAGATCAGGCAGGTGTGCGACTTCGACACGATGGCCGTGAGTTTTCGTAGCGCTTGCGACATCAGGCGCGCCTGCAAGCCCATTTGCGGATCGCCCATGTCGCCTTCGAGTTCCGCGCGCGGCACCAGCGCAGCGACCGAGTCCACCACAATGATATCCACGCCGTTCGAGCGGATCAGCGTCTCGGCAATTTCGAGCGCCTGCTCGCCGTTGTCGGGCTGCGACACCAGCAGGTTATCCACGTCCACGCCGAGTTTGCGCGCGTAAATCGGGTCGAGCGCGTGTTCGGCGTCGATAAACGCCGCCTGCCCGCCCATTTTCTGCGCCTCGGCGATGATGTGCAGCGTCAGCGTCGTCTTGCCGCCCGACTCCGGCCCATAGATTTCAATCACGCGGCCGCGCGGCACGCCGCCCACGCCCAGCGCCGCGTCAATGGAAAGCGCCCCCGTGGGGATCACGCTGACCGGCACCAGCACGTCGCGGTTTCCCAGGCGCATGATGGCGCCCTTGCCATGCTGCTTCTCGATTTGCGCGATAGCCGCGTCCAACATTTTTACTTTTTCATCCGTCATGATTCACCTCGAAGCCAAAGTTGTCACGTCTCGTGACAGTATACAGGATGCCGGTCTGCCTTGCGGAGTGTACTATAAAGCGCTCCGGCCAGCCCAAGTTCATCGCCAAAGGCAAGATACCATAAGGCGAAGAAAAAGCAAACAACAAATAAGTGGATGCTTCGAAGTGACTTGCCGTCACGACCCAGAAGAGCTTCCGCCGTCGTCGTGGGTGAGCGAGCTTGCATCAACATTGTTTCACGCACAAGACAGTCAGTCATTGACGACGTAAGTCACTGACTGGTACAAGCGGATGTAGCAAATATGCCATCCAGGCCACCACAAATTAGAGACCCGATCGAACACTTTGACTGTGTCGATGCTGAGCTTGTGATTGGGCTCGTCTGTGCTGTAGGCACTGACTACGGCCCTATACGCGACTCCCTCACTGGAATACTGCAGAAATGCGGATACCTGACGCGCGTTGTGAAGATCAGTAGCCTCATCCCAAAACTGACGGATTATGTCCTTGATACGTCATCCGAGATAGCCCGGATCACGTCACATATGAACGCGGGTAATCAGGGGTGCCGTGATTCTGGAAGGAAAGACTTATGGGCGCTTGCTGCGATCGCTGAGATCAATGCTGCCAGAGAAAAAGAAGAAAGTGGGAAGGGGCCCATCCTCCAGAAGCCCTTACCACGAAATGTACATATCATTCTGACCTTAAAGCGACCGGAGGAGGTTGCGACCCTCCGCAAGATTTATGGTGATGGCTTTTTCCTCATCGGTGTGTTTGCGACAGAGAAAGAACGATTGGACTTCTTGATTGACGAGAACGCTCCCAAGGAGGAAGCGCTTGCCCTCATAAAACGCGATTCAGAGGAGTCAGATCCTTACGGTCAACAAACACGGGCAACATTTCATCTGTCTGATGTTTTTGTAACCCTCAAGGATGAAGCATATGTCGTTGAGCTTGAAAGATTTTTTGATCTAGTATTTTCCGACCCATTTATCACCCCGACTAAGCGTGAGCATGCAATGTTCCTAGCTTACGCCTCCTCGCTCCGTTCTGGCCAACTTGGACGGCAGGTCGGAGCTGCGATCACGTCCAGATCAGGCGACATTCTGGCGTTGGGCTGCAACGATGTGCCTAAGCCAGGAGGGGGACTCTACTGGCCCGATACTGAAGATCGACGCGATCACATCCTAGGCCATGATACGAATGACAAACAGCGAGACAAGACGGTCGAACTCCTAATCAGCCGCCTCCGTGACGAACTTCACGGCAGATCGGTAGATGAGCTTCGGCGCGAATTCCGGGGAATTTTAGACATTACCGAATACGGACGTGCTGTCCACGCTGAAATGGACGCTCTGCTCACGTGCGCCCGGTCGGGTGTGAGCCCGGTTGGCGGGATACTCTATACGACGACATTTCCTTGTCACAATTGCACGCGGCACATCATTGCTGCTGGCATCGAGAGGGTCATCTACATTGAGCCGTACGCAAAAAGTCGCGCGGAAGAGCTACACAATGACGCGATCGTGATCGAAGAAAAAGCTCGAGATGTTGCAAAAGGGATTCGCCGCAAGGTTCCGTTCACACCATTTGTTGGTGTTGGGCCGAGGAAATACTTTGATCTCTTCTCGTTATCTCTAAGCAGGGGTTTTGAACTTGTGCGCAAACGTGAAGGGGAAATGGTAAAAACATCTCGCTCTGAGGCCTGTATTCGTGTTCCAATGTCACCGTTCTCCTACATCCAGCGGGAGGCGATCGCGATTAAAGAATTGGATTCGTTGCCAAAGCAGCTTGATTTTTTTTCAGACCTGAAGGAGCAATGACTTATGGCCGTAGTGAAGAATAAGGATAGTCAGGAAAATAGGGAGTTTTGGTCCCACGTTGAGGCTGTCGCAAGAGAGGTCAGGACATGGCCGGAGTGGATGGGCAACCAGTCCGGCGATCGACCGAACGCGGTCGAAGCCTCTGACCGTTCAGAGTGTGAAAAAAAGTCAGATCTCAAACCCCGCCGTAGCTAGGACCGCACCTATACCCTATCTTGACTTCGCGCGATCAGCCCGGGTACGGATAAAACCCCCGCCCGGATTTCCGCCCCAGCCAGCCTGCGGCAACCATTTTCCGCAGGAGCGGGCACGCGCGGTATTTTGAATCGCCAAATCCTGTATACAGTACGTCGAGGATATCCACGCACACATCCAGGCCAATGAAATCGGCAAGTTCCAGCGGGCCCATGGCATGGTTCATTCCCAGTTTCATGACGGCGTCCACGCCTTCGGCTGTGGCGACGCCTTCCATCACGGCGAAGGCGGCTTCGTTGATCATGGGCATCAAGACGCGGTTCGATACGAAGCCGGGGGCGTCGTTTACGGCGACGGGTTTCTTTTCGAGCCGCTCGCACAGCGCCATGGTAGTGTGAAACGATTCGTCGCTGGTTTGCAGGGCGCGGATCACTTCGATCAGGATCATCACCGGAACCGGATTCATGAAGTGCATGCCGACGAAGCGGTCAGGGCGGCTCGTCGCGGCGGCCAGGGTCGTGATCGATATCGAGGAGGTGTTGGACGCCAGAATCACTTCGGGACGAAGCAGTTTGTCCGCCTCGCGCAAAACGGATAATTTCAGGTCCAGGCGTTCGGGCACGGCTTCCACGGCGAAGTCGGCGCGCGCAATTTCAGCCATGTCGGTGGTCGTGTAAATACGGCCGAGGATTCTCGGTTTGTCCCCTTCGGGAATCTTGCCTTTCTTCACTTCGCGATCGAGATTTTTCGCAATCGTGTCGAGCGCACTTTCGAGGAATGGCGTCTTGACGTCGCGCAGAATCACGTTGTATTCGCTGCGTGCGAAAACGTGCGCGATCCCGTTGCCCATCGTTCCCGCGCCTAACACGGCCACTGTCCGGATTGCGTCGAGCGTCATTGGGCCTCCCGGGTTTCAGGATGTGGAGGAAGTATAGGAAGCAAAGGAGGTAAAGGAAACACGAAGCCAAGCCGCACAGTACACCTCCTATGCGGGAGGGCTAGCTTCTACAACTTCGCGCACAATCTCTTTGGCGCGAGCTTCTTGTTCGGGACGAACCACGAGGCGCCAGCGGGCAGCTTCAGAGAGCTTGCGCGATGCAATACCGTTTTCTCGGAGGCACGCCACCAGTGTATTCGCGAAATCTTCTTCGTCGCCGTTCCAAACTTGAGAGACCGCTGCATCGTCGTCCCAATCCTCGGAAACATTAATCGGCACGCTTGCTGCCTCGTCATAATCAACAGTGTCCGATTCAGGAAGAGACAACCCTCGCGCTCCTCCGGAGTTAGCTCGTCGGGATCGTCGCCCAGCGCTTCCAATTCGAGCATAACCTTCTCAGCTCTCTCCCGATCCACGAGAGGAACGGCGACTTCCAATTTTGGGCGCGTCGAGGGCAAGATGAAATAGCCTGTGGGAACAGGCCCCATAAACGGAATCCCGGCTTTGTCGAGCGCTTGCTTCACTAGGGAAAAATCTCGAGGATCATTCCCGTGCCAAATGGTAAAGATGCTACCGTCTCCCAGTGGAGGTGCCGCCAGCGCTTCGAGCGCGTCCACCAGCGGAACGCCACAGTCGGCGCATTGTGTTACGCCGGCACGATATTCACACTTGCAATCGGGGCAGATCATTGGCAGTGAATTCTACATGAAAAAATTGTGATGGAGTCAAGCAAGCCGGGAAAAATCGGCAAACACTCAGGCGAGGGGGGTGCCATCAGTAATCTCGCGTACGATTTCCCGCGCACGTGTCAGATCTTCGGGGCGGACGCAGAGTCGCACTCTATGGCCTGGCTCATCCGGGATTCGGCTGGGGATGCCGTTTTCGCGGAGAGCGCTTGCGAGATACTCCGCCATCGACTCGTCTTCGCCTGCCCATGCCTCGGAGGTCGCTGCGTTCGAATCCCAATCGTAAGGCAGCGTTTGGTTCGGCGCGAAACGGGGATGATCGAACTTTGACTGATCGGCAGGAACCGCCGGATTGTCTTCCTTGCTCTCGACCCACTCGAGCGCGTCATTGGCCCGCTGCAGATCGGCAGCATGAACACGAATTTCGAAGCCTGGCACCGCCTCCAGATAATACGGCCGCGAAGAAAGAAAGCCGCCCGCGGGATCATAGACCTGCGTGTGCCAGAATTGGATGCCGTCATCGCGCAAAGCTGCCTGCAGAGCGGTAAATTTCGCGGGATCGGCGCCGCGCCATAGGATTTCGAGAGAGTCGTCAGCCATGAGGATTCATTGTGGGCCGCGTCCCCGAAAGGGCCGGGACGCCCAAAACGCGCTTCAGGCGCGGGGGTCTTCCTTCGCCGTCGACGCAGCCCCCCGCCTCTAAAGAGGCGGGCTACAGCAGGGCCGTTATCGCTCGACGGCGAGCGCGACCGCATTCCCGCCGCCGAGGCATAGCGCGGCGATACCGCGGTGCACGTCGCGCCGCTGCATTTCATAGAGCAGGGTTGTCAGAATCCGCGCGCCCGATGCGCCGATGGGATGTCCGAGCGCGACGGCGCCGCCGTTCACGTTCACTTTCATGGGGTCGAGGCGCAACTGCCGCGTCACGGCAATAGCGGCCGCTGCAAACGCTTCGTTCAACTCGACGAGGTCAACATCGCGGTCGCGGTCCCAGCCCGTTTTTACGAGCAATTTTTCCACCGCGTAGATGGGAGCTTCCATGATCCACTTGGGATCGACGCCGCTCACGGCCTGCGCGACGATCCGCGCCATCGGCGTCTTGCCCAGCCGCGCCGCGTTGCGTTCGGTGGTGACGACCAGCGCCGCGGCGCCGTCATTTGTGCCGGGAGCGTTGCCCGCCGTCACGGTGCCGTCTTTCTTGAACGCGGGCCGCAATTTTGCGAGCGCCTCGAGCGAGGCGTCCTCGCGCGGCGATTCGTCGTACTTGATCACCACCGGATCGCCTTTCTTCTGTGCGATTTCGACTGGAACAATCTGCGATTCGATGAAGCAGGATTTTCGCGCCCGCACCGCGCGCTGGTGGCTTTCGAGGGCAAACTGGTCCTGCTCCTGCCGCGTGATGCCGTATTTTTCGGCCACCAACTCGGCCGTGATGCCCATGTGAAAATCGTTGTACACGTCCCACAGGCCGTCATGCACCATCGAATCCACGATTTCGGCGTTGCCAAATCGGTAGCCGGTACGAGCGCCCGGCAGCAGGTACGGGCAGTTCGACATTGATTCCATCCCGCCCGCGACCACAATTTCGGCTTCGCCCAGGATCACGCTCTGCGCGGCAAGCCCGACTGCCTTCAACCCCGATCCGCAAACCTTGTTGATGGTCATGGCCGCGACGCGCACCTCAAGCCCGCCGTGCAAGCCTGCCTGCCGCGCCGGATTCTGTCCTAGCCCCGCCTGAACAACGTTGCCCATGATGACTTCGTCCACAGATTTCGGCTCGACGCCTGCACGACGCACTGCTTCGGCAACAACTTTCGCGCCCAACTGCGGAGCGGAAAGCGGAGCCAGCCCTCCTTGAAATTTTCCTATGGGGGTGCGGACAGCGCTCAAAATCACGGCCTGATCCATGATGGTTCTCCTTGCAATTACCTCCGGAAGGCGCCGCCCAAAAAAACGGCTCGTGAATGACTTAGTATAGGAGAGTGCCGGAAGGCGGTCAATTTCGCTACAGCAAGTGAGGATTTAAACTGGTTTGCGCTTCAGTGGTTTCACCGCGGCCTTGAGGTGGAAAGAGATCCTTTCCAGTTCCGTCATCTTTCTTCCGATTACTTTTCGGAAGATGCGTTCCAAAGGAGTCTCTTTGGGCAGATGATCGTGCGGTTCGCTGTGCATTTTGCCCTCTCCGCCTGAACAGTATCAGCAGTTGCTACTCAATAAGCTACCTCCCCTTCAATCGTCCCCCACTTTGATTTGGACTGTACCATAACTCAAGCTATCGCACTAGGTCATGGTGTCCGTTCGCTGTGGAAATATGGCTGCCTGCGGGCGCTTCAAGGTAAGCCTATGCTACTGTTCCCGACAGGATGATTTCCGATGGCCGACCTGTTTGAACACGCCAGCGCTCCCGCTCCAGGAATTCAGCTCAACCCGGAGCAGCGCGCGGCGGCACATCACGGCGAAGGCCCGCTGGTGGTTGTGGCCGGCGCCGGCACGGGCAAGACGCGCGTCATCACGGAACGCATTCGTTATCTGCTTGAAACTCAGCCGGAGCTCACGGGAAGTGAAATCCTTGGCCTGACATTCACCGACAAAGCCGCCGCGGAGATGAAGCATCGCGTGATAGCGGCGGCGCGCGAGCGCGGCGAAACAGCGGTCGAGCGCGCCGAGGCCGTCACGCTCAGCACATTCCACTCTTTCTGCAATACGCTGCTTCAGGAAGTCAATCCCGATCTTAAACCCATCGACAATGTCGACCACTGGATTCTCCTGCGCCGCAACCTGCCTTTGCTGCAGCTCGAACAATTCCGGCGGCTGGCCGAGCCGGGACAATTTCTGCACGACTTTGTGGAATTTTTTTCGCGCTGCCAGGACGAACTCGTCTCGCCGGACGATTATCAGCGTTACGCGGACCAGCAGGCTGAGAATTTCGGGCGCGTGCGCGGCGCGATGCCCGAAGATGAACGCCAAATTCGGGATGTGGAAATTGCGAAGGTCCAGGAGATAGCGCGGGCGTATCGCGCAAGCGATCTCCTGCTCCGCGAACGCAAACTTTTGACCTTTGGCACGCAGATCATGGACGCCTTCGCGCGTCTCCGCGATGACACCACGCTGCAGGAAAAACTCCGCGCGCGCTATCGCTACATCCTCGTCGACGAATTTCAGGACACCAACATCGCGCAGCTCGAATTGCTGTGGTTATTGGGTGGCGACCGCCCCAACCTGGTTGTCGTCGGCGATCATCGCCAGGCTATATACCGATTCCGTGGAGCATCGTTTGGCAGCTTCACGATTTTTCTGAACCGCTTCGTCGCCGGTTCTCCCTCGATCCGTGACAGGTTGCTGCGGCCTCTTACGCTCAACTACCGCTCGGCGGGACGCATCCTGCGTGTTGCGGGCCAGGCAATTCGTCACAATGAAAAACCAAATAACATTCCTGAGTATCCTCTGACAGCCGTCCGCGAGGACGGCGACAAGGTGCGGATTGTCACGCACGCATCGAGCGACGCCGAGGCGCAGTGGGTCGCCAGTGAAATTGAGCGCCTGCATCGTGCCGGGGCGAAGTGGCGGACCTTTGCCGTGCTCTACCGCGGCCATGCACATCGCGACAAACTGGTGGAAGTCCTGAAGGCGCGCAAGATTCCGTTCGTCATCAAGAATCTCTCGATCCTTTCACATCGCCTGGTTCGGGACGTCATCGCCTACCTTCGCCTGATCGATCAGCCCTCGGACGATGTCGCTTGCGCGCGCGTGCTGGCTATGCCGGCGTGGGGCCTGGACGCTTCTGACCTCGTGCGTCTCGCGGAACGAGCGGCGAAGAGCAAGGGCGCATCGCTCTGGGATACGCTGCAATCGGCGCAAGGCGAGCCGCCGTTCTCGGGAAGCGCACGGCACGCAAGGGAACTCGTCGAGCTCGTTACCGAATTGCGAAAGAAAGCCCACCGTTTGACCGCAGCCGAAATGTTTGACGAGTTAGCGGAAGTTTTGGAGATTGTCGCTACCGTGGCCGCGGAAGCCAGAAAATATTTCGACCGGCTCGCGCAATTCGTCCGCGAGTGGCAGCCCAAAAGCGAAACGCAACGCCTCAAGGAATTTGTCGAGTACCTGGACTATTTCGAGCAGGCCGGCGGATCGATCAATCTGGAACAGGAACCCGGCGACGCCGTGCAGTTGATGACCGTTCACGCCGCGAAGGGACTCGAATTCGATCACGTGTACGTTTTGCGTTTGGTGCAGCGTGGTTTTCCGGCAGGAGAAAGACCGCGGGTGCTGGAATTCCCTCCGGAATTGATGAAGGAAGAGCAGCCTCAGGGGAGTTTTCATATCCAGGAAGAGCGCCGCCTGTTTTACGTGGCCGTGACTCGCGCGCGCCACCGGCTGACGCTTAACACGGTCGTTCACAAGCGCTCGAAGCCTTCGCCTTTCCTCGATGACATCCTGATGGATGCGCAGATCAAGCGCCGCGACATCGAGCAGATTGCGCCTGCTCCGGCGAGCGAGCTCGCCGCTGCTCCCGAAGCGCCACCTGAGCTGTTTGAGCCGCCTCAGCGCAGCGCGCGGATTGGTTCGCAAATCGGCGAGTGGGCCGCCTCCTATCGGCCGCCTGTAGCGGAACCTCTGCAACTCAGCCCTTCAGGGATCGACATGCTCGAATCTTGCCCCCAAAAATATCTGTTTGGCCGCGCCTGGGGTCTGCGAGGCGGGCCTGCCGCCGCGATCAGCTTCGGCAGCGTAATGCACAACACAATCAGATATTTCATCGGCGAGCTTGCCAAGGGGCGCGCGCTGCCGTTCGAGGAAGTCGAGAAGAAATTCGAACTCGAGTGGACCTCGGCCGGATTCGAAGATGAGTATCAGGAACAAGAATACAAGAAAGATGGTCTCGCCCAGTTGCGCGCATTCCACGCGAGCGCGATTGCCTCGCCGCCCGAAGTGATCGCGCAGGAAAAAACGTTCGAGCTGCCGATGGAGAACAACATTGTCCTCACCGGGCGGATGGATCAGGTGAATCGCATCGCGCCGGGCGAGGAAGAAATCGTGGATTACAAGACAGGAAAACCGAAGGATGAGGACAAAGCGAAGAAAGACCTGCAATTGAGCGTGTACGCGCTCGCGGCCCGGGAAGTGTTCGAGTGGAATCCCTCGCGGCTCACGTTCTACAACCTGCAGACGAACCAGGCCGTGAGCGCCGCGCGCGACGATAAGAAACTCAACAAGGTGCGCACCGAAATTCAGGAAGCTGCCGCAGATATCCGCGCGGGAAATTTCCCTCCCAAACCGGGCTTCTGGTGCAAGTTCTGCGACTTCGAGTCTATTTGTCCCGCGCGGGAGCAAGGCGCTGCGGCGAGCGCCTCTGGTGAAGAATAACTTTGGAGGCCGCTGTCATGCCGCGTCAATAAGGACGCCAACTGTACAAAACAAATTTCAAGAAGGACAGATTGACAGAGAAAACAAAAGCGGGGCGTCCCGATATTGTCGAGAAGCCCCGCTGGAAACGTTTGCGCCGCGTGGCGGCCTGGCGGACCTGCGTTTCCGGTGTTGCCAGATTCGCGCAATCGCTCCGTGAACCACTCTCCCCTCGGAGCAGCGAGTAACGCCACGTTTAACTCGCCTAAGCCGTTTTACGAGTGAATCGAATGGAAGTCAAGAAAAAATTCCAGCAGGATCGTAACGAATTCGATGAATCCGGAATAAGAATTATTTTCGCCGGAAAAATAATTCGCAGATGCGCGCCGCGAATTCTTGTTGCGCCGGCGTCTCGCCGGCGATTTGGGTTTTGTTGGCGGCAAATAGATAGCCGGCGGGACGCCGGCGCCACGAAAGACCACCTTTAAGGCATTGCATTGAGGTAATAGCCATCGCGGGCAAGCATGGAGAGGCCGGGACGCTCCACGCGCACCTCGATCGTGTGGTAGGGCTGCGTGTGATCGGTCTTCGCGGCCGAGTAGGCGAGCGTGTATTGATTGCGCGCCTGCTCGGAGACGCGCGGATAGAGCCCTTCCAGGTCCTCGCGGCTCGAGCCATAGAAAATATCTCCGCCAGTGGAATGCGCGTATTTCGCCAGGATGTTGTTTCCAAGAAAAGTGACGCCGCGGTTGAGATTCGCCTCGCCGACGCCGACCGCATACACGGAAATATCAGCGGAGAGCAACAGCTTGAGCGTTTCATCGTAGCTGTGCGTGTTGTTTTTGGCGTTCTGCCCATCGGAGATCAAGAAAATAATCTTGCGGCGCTCGCGAGGGCGGTCACGCAACTGTTCCCCCGCCGCGTAGATGGCATCATTGATGTGTTTGTTGTTCGGGTGCCCTATGGACATGGCAGAGCGCTGCAGCGGTCCCGTCGGCGCCTGGGTATTCACGCGCGGCCCGTTGGTCATTGGAGCGGAGCCAACGCCTGGAAAAGAGCTGCTGAGATCGATGCGCTTAAGCTGCGTGAGCAGCGCATCGTTTTCCGCAATAAAGCCGGAATCCGAGAGGAGTTCGGGAACTTCATCAAATCGCCATAGAGAAACTTCATCGGCGGGTGCGAATCCCGCCGCCAGCGTCTCCAGTGTTTTCTGGACTCGGTCAGCCGAACTCCTCTTCAAATCGTCATCGATCAAGACCGCAGCTGAGAGCGGAAACGCCTCCACCGAAAACGACGAAATCCGCTGCTCGACCCCATCCTCGAAGATTCGGAAATCCCTCTGCTGAAGGTCGGTGACCAGCTCCCCTGCTCCGTTCTTCACAGTGACCGGTACGATGACCTCCGACACCGTCGTGCGAATTCGCGCCCGCGGATCCTG
>Ga0307479_10003720_pt1 | contig 13932 bp, 15 predicted proteins | sample atmos_gasesECM4C_FD_203743 | JGI IMG/M metagenome (GOLD analysis project Ga0307479, IMG submission 203743) | Hardwood forest soil microbial communities from Morgan-Monroe State Forest, Indiana, United States - atmos_gasesECM4C_515 | ecosystem: Environmental > Terrestrial > Soil > Temperate...
CCCTCCCCAACCCTCCACCGCAAGGGGGGAGGGAGCCCTACCAGCGTGCTTGCGATCACAGCTTGCCCATGACGTCGCCGCGAAAGCCGTAGATGGTGCGCTTGCCGGCCAGCGCGACGAGCTGCACGTCGCGGGTCTGTCCCGGCTCGAAGCGCACCGCGGTGCCGGCCGCGATGTCGAGCCGCATGCCGCGCGCCTTCTTGCGGTCGAACTTGAGCGCCGGATTGGTCTCGAAGAAATGGTAGTGCGAGCCGACCTGGATCGGGCGGTCGCCGGTATTGGCGACCGTGAGCGTCACCGTCTTGCGACCGGCATTGAGCTCGATCTCACCGTCCTGGATGAAGAGTTCGCCGGGGATCATCTTTCCTCCTCCGTCATCTGATCGGCTCATGCACGGTGACGAGCTTGGTGCCGTCCGGAAAGGTCGCCTCGACCTGGATGTCGTGGATCATCTCGGGGATGCCCGGCATCACCTGCGCCCGGGTCAAGACCTGCGCGCCGGCCTGCATCAGCTCGGCGACGGTGCGGCCGTCGCGCGCGCCCTCGACGATGAAATCGGAGATGATCGCGATCGCCTCGGGGTGGTTGAGCTTGACGCCGCGCTCCAGCCGGCGCCGCGCCACCATGGCGGCCATCGAAATCAGAAGCTTGTCCTTTTCGCGGGGGGAGAGATTCATGCGAGCACTCGAATGATCCTGATCGATCTAGTTAAGCCAGAGCCGCGGTAACGGCGAACCAGAGGCACGGCCGAGCACCGCCATCATGTCGGTGCGAAGCCGCGCCGCATCTTGGGCACAGAAGCGCGCCATTGCAAATCCATTCCAGGCGGAGAGGCCGACCTCGCCGCTGGAGGAAGCCGCAATCTCGCGGATGCGCTCCACCAGCGCCTCGTCGCCCGGCACCATCAGGGCCGTGGCGATGGCAACGCCGCCGCCTGCGATCGCGCCCCTGGCGAGCTTCTCGCCGATGTCGCCCTCCAGCCGCACGGTTTCGGCGAACACCAGCCGGCCGCCGCGCTTGACCCGCCAGCGATCGACAAAGCTGCCGTGCCGCATGCGCTCGCCCATCGCGGCCCGGCCGAACACGACGATCTCGCACAGCAGGAGCGAGGCCTCCTCCGCAAGCTCGATGTTGATCCGCCGCGAGATGCGCGCCTGGTCGAACAGGATGGTCTCCTGGGGCAGCCAGGCGATGTGCGCTCCCGCAGCAGCTTTCAGATGGATATTGAGCTCAGCGGGCTTGCCAGGGGCACGATAGACCTTTTCCGCCGCAGCGGTCGTCAGCGTCAGACGCGCGCCCTCGCCGGCCGCGACCGCAATGTCGAAACGATCGCCGCCGGCAATCCCGCCCGCGGTGTTGACGAAGACCCCCGAGAGCCCCTCGCCTTCCGGCGAGGGAAACCGGACGCGGAGCGAGCCTGATTCATGCAGGGACCGGCGTCGGGTGACGCCCTCGACAAGGCCGACGTCGAAGGCGACCGCGCCGCGGGCGCGATTGGCCGCGAATACCGCCGAAGACGCGTTGGAAGGTTCGCTCGGCATCCGCCCCCCGCCCCGCCTTCCGGGGTTCACGCGCGGCCTTGGCCGGCCGCTTTTTGGATTATAGCGCCATCTGGCGGCTGATCTCACCGGGATCGAGATTCGAACGATCGCAGGAAAACTTCACCGCGCCCCGGTCCATGACGGCAAAGTTGTCGCCGAGCTCGCAGGCAAAGTCGAGATATTGTTCGACCAGCACGATGGCGATATTGCCGAGGCTGCGCAGATAGGAGATCGCCCGGCCGATATCCTTGATGATCGACGGCTGGATGCCCTCGGTCGGCTCGTCCAGCAGCAACAGTTTTGGCCGCATCACCAGCGCGCGCCCGATCGCGAGCTGCTGCTGCTGGCCGCCGGAGAGGTCGCCGCCGCGGCGCCCCAGCATCGACTGCAGCACCGGAAACAGCGAGAACACGTCGTCGGGAATATAGCGGTCGTCGCGCTTCAGGGGGCCGAAGCCGGTCTTCAGGTTTTCCTCGACCGTCAGCAGCGGAAATATCTCGCGGCCCTGCGGCACCAGGCCGATGCCGCGCCGCGCGCGCTCATAGGGCCGTAACGCCGTGATATCGGCGCCGTCGAAGGTGATCGAGCCGGAGGCGATCGGATACTGGCCGACCATCGCGCGCAACAGCGAGGTCTTGCCGACGCCGTTGCGCCCCAGCACGCACATCACCTTGCCCGGCTGCGCCGAGAGCGAGACGCCGCGCAGCGCCTGCGCCGCACCGTAATAGAGGTTGATGTCTTTTACATCGAGCATCAGCGACCTCCGGTCGCGCGAATGGCGAATAGCGAATAGGCCGCGCGAATAGCGAATGGCGAATGGCGAATAGTTGTAATTGTCACACCCATCGTTTCTGGACCCCAACGCGAGTAGCGAAAAGAGAACCCTATTCGCTATTCGCTACTCCCTATTCGCCTCTATCGTCCCAAATACACTTCGATCACCCGCTCGTTCGACGACACCTGGTCGATGGTGCCTTCCGCCAGCACCGTGCCTTCGTGCAGGCAGGTCACCTTGACGCCGAGCTCGCGGACGAAAGTCATGTCGTGCTCGACGACCATGACCGTCTTGTCCTTGTTGATCTCTTTCAAGAGCTCCGCGGTCTGGTGGGTCTCGACGTCGGTCATGCCGGCAACGGGCTCGTCGACCAGCAGCAGCTTCGGATCCTGCGCCAGCAACATGCCGATCTCGAGCCATTGCTTCTGGCCGTGCGACAGGCTGCCGGCGAGACGATTGCGCGCATCGGTGAGGCGGATGGTTTCGAGCACGCGCTGGATGCGCTCGGTCTCGGGCTTGGTTTCGCGCCAGAACAGCGTGCCCTTCACGCTGTGATCGACATTGAGCGCGAGCAACAGATTGTCCTCGATGGTCTGGCTCTCGAACACGGTCGGCTTCTGGAACTTGCGGCCGATGCCGAGCTCGGCGATGTGCGTCTCATCGAGCCGGGTCAGATCGGTGACGCCGTCGAACAGCACGGTGCCTTCGTCGGGCTTGGTCTTGCCGGTGATGATGTCCATCATCGTGGTCTTGCCGGCGCCGTTGGGGCCGATGATGGCGCGCATCTCGCCGGGCGCGAGCGTCAGCGAGAGATTGTTGATGGCGTGGAAGCCGTCGAAGGAGACGTGCACGCCGTCGAGATAGAGCAGCGCGGAGGTGGCGCGGGTGTCCATGACGTTCATCCGGTCACTCCGCCATGTTCGGTTCGCTGACGCCGTCCTCGCGTGCAGCGCTTTCGGCGGCGGGCGCAAGGCGCCGCGTCTTCCACGGCTCCCACCAGCTGTTGAAGGTGCCGACGATGCCCTTCGGCAACAACAGCGTCACCAGGATGAACAGCGCGCCCAGCATGAACAGCCAGTACGGCGCCAGCGGCCCCGAGGTGAAATAGGTCTTGGCATAGTTGACGACGATGGCGCCGAGCGCGGCGCCGACCAGCGTGCCGCGACCGCCGACCGCGACCCAGATCACCGCCTCGATCGAGTTGCCCGGCGCGAATTCGGATGGGTTGATGATGCCGACCTGCGGCACATACAGCGCGCCGGCGACGCCGGCCATGCAGGCCGACAGCGTGAACACGAACAGCTTGTAGGACTCGACGCGATAGCCGAGAAACCGGGTGCGGGATTCGGCGTCGCGCACCGCGATCAGGACCTTGCCGAGCTTCGAGGTCACCACCGCCCGGCACATCAGGAAGCCGATGATCAGCGCGATGCAGCTCAGCGCAAACAGCGCCGCGCGGGTGCCGTCGGCCTGCACGTTGAAGCCCAGGATGTCCTTGAAATCGGTGAGGCCGTTGTTGCCGCCGAAGCCGAAGTCGTTGCGGAAGAATCCGAGCAGCAGCGCGTAGGTCATCGCCTGCGTGATGATCGAGAGATAGACGCCGGTAACGCGGGAGCGGAACGCGAGCCAGCCGAAACAGAAGGCGAGCAGGCCCGGCACCAGCACGACCATCAGCGCCGCGAACCAGAACATGTCGAAGCCGTGCCAGTACCAGGGCAGCTTCGGGTAGTTCAGGAACACCATGAAGTCGGGCAGGTCCGGATTGCCGTAGACGCCGCGGCTGCCGATCTGGCGCATCAGGTACATGCCCATCGCGTAGCCGCCGAGCGCGAAGAACGCGCCGTGGCCGAGCGAGAGAATGCCGCAGTAGCCCCAGATCAGGTCGATCGCGAGCGCCAGTATGGCGTAGCAGACATATTTGCCCCACAGCGCCACCAGATAGGTCGGCACCTGGAATACCGATCCGGCGGGCAACAGCAGGTTGGACAACGGAATCAGGACCCCGCAGGCGGCGACCAGCAGGATGAAGGTGGCCGCGGCGCGGTCGAGCGAGCGCGTGAGCACATGCGGCATCATGCTTCCACCGCCCGTCCCTTCAGCGCGAACAGCCCGCGCGGGCGTTTCTGGATGAACAGGATGATTAGCACGAGAATGGCGATCTTGCCGAGCACGGCGCCGGCGACCGGCTCCAGGAACTTGTTGGCGATGCCGAGCGTGAAGGCGCCGACCAGCGTGCCCCAGAGATTGCCGACGCCGCCGAACACCACCACCATGAAGGAGTCGATGATATAGCTCTGGCCGAGATTGGGGCTGACATTGTCGATCTGCGACAGCGCGACGCCGGCGATCCCGGCAATCCCCGAGCCGAGGCCGAAGGTCAGCGCATCGACGCGCGAGGTCGCAATGCCCATCGAGGCCGCCATGCGGCGATTCTGCGTGACCGCGCGCATCTCGAGGCCGAGCGCCGTGAAGCGCAGCATCGCCAGCAGGATCACGAACACCGCGAGCGTGAAGCACAAGATCCACAGCCGGTTATAGGTGATCGTGATCTGCCCGAGCTGGAACGCGCCGCTCATCCAGGAGGGGTTGCCGACCTCGCGATTGGTCGGGCCGAACAGCGTGCGCACCAATTGCTGCAGCACCAGCGACAGCCCCCAGGTCGCAAGCAACGTCTCCAGCGGACGGCCGTAGAGGAAGCGGATGATGCTGCGTTCGATCAGGACCCCGATCGCGCCGGCCACCAGGAAGGCGAGCGGCACCGCGATCAACAGCGAGTAGTCGAACAAAGCGGGATAGCTGGTGCGGATCGTCTCCTGCACCACGAAGGTGGTATAGGCTCCGAGCATCACCATCTCGCCATGGGCCATGTTGATGACGCCCATCACACCGAAGGTGATGGCGAGCCCGATCGCGGCGAGCAGCAACACCGAGCCGAGCGAGAGGCCGTACCAAGCGTTCTGCAAGGTGGACCACAGCGCCAGCGAATTCTGGATCGAGGCAATCGCGCTCGCCGCCGCCTTCGCGACGTTTGCCGGCTGGTCGGCGCCGATGTCGCTCAACATGGCCAGCGCTTCCTGGTCGCCGCGCGCGCGGATGGTTGCGATGGCCTTGAGCTTGTCCTCCTCAGTGGCGTCGGATTTGAACAGCAGGATGGCGGCGCGCGCATCGCCGAGCGCCGCTTTCGCCGTCCTGTCGGTCTCCTTGGCGAGCGCGCCTTCGACAACCGGCAGCAGCGCCTCCTCATGAGACTTGAAAACCGACTGCGCCGCCGCAATTCGCGTATTCGGATCCGGCGACAGCAGCGTCAGGCCGCCGAGCGCGGCCTCGACACTGCGGCGCAGCTTGTTGTTGAGGCGCACCGGCTCTGCGCCGTCGGGAAGGACGTCGACCGGCGCACCGGTCGCCGCGTCGATGATCTTGCCGTCGACCTGCTTGACGTAGACCTTCTTGGTATCGGGATCGGCCATCAGCCGCTCATCGTGGAGCGCGTTGATGATCGAATAAGCCAGCGGATTGCCGGACGCCGCAATCTCGGCGACCGCATCCTGGCTATCGGAGAAATCATCGTTGGCGAATTTGCTGACCGAGTCCTCGAACGGTCCGGCAAGGGCCGGCAGCGCGAAGGCGATCAGGGCGATCGAAAGCGCCAGCGTACGAACATAGGCGAGGAGGTTGGCAGGCACTGGCGACCCCGGCAAAAGGTAAAAGAAGGCGGCGACGCGCCGCCTTCTTCGTTCGCTTAGGCTTAGCTGCGGCTTAGGAGCCCGAGCCCAGGCACTTCTTAGTGACCTTGTTGTAGTTGCCGCACTTCAGCGTCACCCAATCGGCCTCGAGATCCTTCGAGCCTTCGAGGTAGTCCGACCACGCGTCGCCCGGAACCAGCTTGGCCTTCTTCGGATCGTCCGGCGACACCACGTTGAACTGGCCGTCGGCGCGGATTTCGCCGATCAGGACCGGCTTGGTGATGTGGTGGTTCGGCAGCATTTCGGACATGCCACCCGTCAGGTTGGCCTGCTTGGTGCCCGGCAGCGCGTCGATCACCTTGTCAGGATCGAACGACTTCGCCTTTTCCACCGCCTTCACCCACATGTTGAAGCCGATGTAATGCGCTTCCATCGGGTCGTTGGTGGTGCGCTTCGGATTCTTGGTGTAGTCGTGCCATTCCTTGATGAACTTGGTGTTGTCAGGAGTCTTGACCGATTCGAAATAGTTCCAGGCGGCGAGATGGCCGACCAGCGGCTTGGTGTCGAGGCCGGCGAGCTCTTCCTCACCCACCGAGAACGCGACCACCGGAATGTCGGTCGCCTTGATGCCCTGGTTGCCCAATTCCTTGTAGAAGGGAACGTTGGCATCGCCGTTGATGGTCGAAACCACCGCGGTCTTCTTGCCGGCCGAGCCGAACTTCTTGATGTCGGCCACGATGGTCTGCCAGTCGCTATGACCGAACGGGGTGTAGTTGATCATGATGTCGTCCGGCGCGACACCCTTCGCCTTCAGATACGCCTCCAGGATCTTGTTGGTGGTGCGCGGATAGACGTAGTCAGTGCCCGCCAGCACCCAGCGCTTCACCTTCTCTTCCTTCATCAGGTAGTCGACGGCCGGGATCGCCTGCTGGTTCGGGGCGGCGCCGGTGTAGAACACGTTGCGCTCGCTCTCCTCGCCTTCGTACTGCACCGGATAGAACAGGATGTTGTTCAGCTCCTTGAACACCGGCAGCACGGATTTGCGCGAGACCGAGGTCCAGCAGCCGAACACCACGCTTACCTTGTCCTTGGTGATCAACTCACGGGCCTTTTCGGCAAACAGCGGCCAGTTCGACGCGGGATCGACCACAACGGCCTCGAGTTTCTTGCCGAGCACGCCACCCTTCTTGTTCTGCTCGTCGATGAGCATCAGCATCACGTCCTTCAGCGTGGTCTCGCTGATGGCCATGGTGCCGGAGAGCGAATGCAGGATACCGATCTTGATGGTGTCGTCCGCGGCTAATGCCGGCGACAATGCGAAGCCGAGCGCCAGCCCGGCGGCCGCCGCCAGCCAGCGACGACGGCTCATCGTCGCTAAATCGTGAGTAAGTTTAGTAAGCATGAGATGTCATCTCCCTGACGCAGACGTGAAAAAACGCCGCGACGGCCCCCGCGGCCGCCTGCATTAACGGAATCGCAAGAACCATGCCACCGGGGAAGATTGAGTTAAGCTAATGAAATTGCTAGGAAATTTACCGATTAGGGCCAAAGGAATTGCCCAATAGTTAGGCTAAAAAAATGTATGCGCAAGTGGCAATATGCCTATTAATTGCGCAAATTTGTCATTTTGGCTAAATTTCCGGCATGGATTTCCATATTGTGACACGCACGAGGAGAACACCCGGACCTCATGTCGGGGCGATTTCTAAACCAAACCGGACGCGGTGCAGTAATTCACCTTGAAAGCGCCGCGTTCATGTTCCATATGAGGCCCAAGACCTTCGAGAATCATCGGGTCATCGCGAGCCGCGTGTTCTTTAGCCCTCAAATCGGGCTTCTGGCTTGCCCTTTCAGCCAACCATAATCGACGCCCCAAACACGCGGGTGTCTCCAAGACACTTGCGCGCCCCCGGCGAAGGACGCTGGGCGCCTGCTTTTTTACGGAAAGAACCCTCCTTTTGACCTCCTTTCAGGATTTCGGCCTCGCCGATCCCATCTCGCGTGCCCTTCAAGAAGAAAATTACCTCACCCCCACACCCATCCAGGCCCAGACCATTCCTCTCGCCCTCGCCGGGCGTGACGTCGTCGGCATCGCCCAGACCGGCACCGGCAAGACCGCGGCCTTTGCGCTTCCCATCCTGCATCGCATCCTGCAGAACCGCATCAGGCCGCAGCCGAAAACCTGCCGCGTGCTGGTGCTGAGCCCGACGCGGGAATTGTCAGGACAAATCCTCGACAGCTTCAACGCCTATGGCCGCCACATCCGGCTGTCTTCGGCGCTGGCGATCGGCGGCGTGCCGATGGGACGCCAGGTCCGCTCGGTCATGCAGGGCATCGAAGTCATGGTGGCGACCCCCGGCCGGCTGCTCGACCTCGTGCAAAGCAACGGCTTGCGGCTCAACCAGGTCGAGTTCCTCGTGCTCGACGAGGCCGACCGCATGCTCGACATGGGCTTCATCAACGACATCCGCAAAATCGTCGGCAAACTGCCGATCAAGCGGCAGACGCTGTTCTTCTCGGCGACCATGCCGAAGGATATCGCCGAACTCGCCGAGCAGATGCTGCGGGATCCGGCGCGGGTGGCGGTGACCCCGGCGGCCTCTACCGTCGAGCGCATCACCCAGCGCATCATCCAGGTCGATCATGCGGCCAAGCCGGCGTTGCTGGCACAACTCCTCAAGCAGGAAACGGTTGATCGGGCGTTGATCTTTACCCGTACCAAGCATGGCGCCGACAAGGTGGTGAAGGGCCTGGTCAAGGCCGGCATCAACGCCGCCGCCATTCACGGCAACAAGTCGCAGAATCAGCGGGAGCGCGTGCTCGCTGAGTTCCGCTCCGGCAAGATCCGCACCCTGGTCGCCACCGACATCGCCGCCCGCGGCATCGACGTCGACGGCATCAGCCATGTGGTGAATTTCGATCTTCCCAACGTGGCCGAAACCTACGTCCATCGCATCGGCCGCACCGCGCGCGCCGGCGCCGACGGCATCGCGATCTCGCTGGTCGCGGGCGCCGAGGAAATGGCGTATCTGCGCGACATCGAAAGACTGATCCGCATCGCGCTGCCCCGCGAGGACCGCCGCACGCCCGGTCATCGCGACACCGCGTCGGCACCTGCCCAGCATCGGAGCGGCCGCCCGGCACCGCGTCCCCACGCGGCCAGGACCAATGAAACCGGCCATGTGTCGTCGAAAGGTCCTCGCCGTCCCCGCCGTGCTGGTGGTAAGAATGGCGCTACGCAAACCCATCGTCAGGAGCCGCACCGTTCGCCTCATGGCGGCGCCAAGGCAGAGGGAATACAGGGCGTTGCTTTTTTGCACCGCGAAAGCCGACCCAATCATCGTCCTAACCGCAACCAGAAGCCCAACTAGCCGTCGATCGTTCTGGAGATAACCATGGCTAAAGAAGAGCTGATCCAGTTCGAAGGACTGGTCACCGAAATCCTCCCCGATGCCCGCTACCGCGTGCAACTCGATGCCGGACACGAGATCGTTGCCTACACCGCCGGCAAAATGAAGAAGAACCGGATCAAGACGCTGGCGGGCGACCGCGTCACGATCGAGATGTCCCCCTACGACCTCGAGAAGGGCCGGCTGATTTTCCGCCATAAGGACGAACGTCCGAGTTCGGGCGGTGCCCCGCGCGGCGCCCCGCAACGTGGCGGCCAGTTTCGCCGGCGGTAGGGCGTTTTCCAGCCAAGCCTGCCGCGCACCGGGATGGCGGGCTGGGCCACCCGCTCGCTGTCCAGGAATGCGTGTCCAAACAAAAACCCGGAGCCTCCGTTCCGTTCAATCGGGATGGAGGCCCTGGCATCGTTCCTCAAAAAAGCCGCATCCGACGTTACGCATGAGGGGTCACCTCGCGGCGCGAATCGGCCGCGGCGGAAGCTTCCCCAATCAAAAAATCGTGCACCTCAGGATTGTTTTGAGGGCTTGCTTCACATAATATACGGGTAATCGATTTTCGGCCGGACGACATTAGCTATCCACCGGTACAGCCGGTTTAGACGCTGACGACCCTTCCAAAAATTCGATCTCACCAGCCCACCGAAAATGGGTTTCGACATTTTATATCTGAGAAGGGACTATCCCGTGAGCATGGGAACCGTAAAGTGGTTTAACGCTACCAAGGGCTACGGCTTCATCCAGCCGGATGACGGCGGCAATGACGTGTTCGTGCACATCAGCGCCGTGGAGCGGGCCGGACTTGGAACGTTGCGTGAGGGTCAGAAGATCTCCTACGAGATCGTGGCGGACCGTCGTTCCGGCAAATCGTCGGCCGACAATCTACGCGCCGCGAACTGAGGATTTCCGCAAGGTCTGGGCTTTGCGGAAGTCCTTCCCGAACAGGCATTGGAGAGAAAAGGCCGCGCTGATCGCGCGGCCTTTTTGTCATGCCGAGCACGGTCCGGACGGGCCCGCCCAGCACCGGGATCGCAGGGCGGATGCCGGTTTCCGGATCGTGGGCTCATGCAACGCTTGCGCTGTCTGCGACGGTCCGGCAGCTACGAGGTCGGACATGGCGGGTTGCTGGCCGTGGACGGCGGATAAAACACGCAGGTCGATTGGCGCGGCCTCGTATAGGCCACGTCGCTCAGGTTAACGCCGCCTTTTGCCATTACGTAGCCGATCGTCGGCACGTATTGAAAGTTGACCTCGCTAAAAAGCAGATATTGGTTCGGAAGGATGGCCTTGGTGACCGGATCAGTGCCGATCAGACTTGCCGGCAAGGGAGCGGGCGCACCAACTGTCCGAGGTGCGGATCCCTGGCTCCATTGGACGCGCGCGACGCCTGTGGTGGGATCGATATAGAGTTCGGAGACGGTCGAGTTCACCGGGTTCGGCGTCGGGGGCGGCGACGACACATAGGGCCACAGGATCGCACTGGAGGCGTTGAAGAAGTTCTGCAGTTGCGCGTCGGTGACCGAGGTGTTCTGCGAGGTCAAGTCGGCAAGCGTCCGCGCCATCAGCGACACCTTGCGATCGACCGCAACGCCCGAGGAAAACTCGACGGTGCCGAAGAACATCACCAGCATCAGCGGCACGATGAAGGCGAACTCCGTCGCCGCAAGGCCGCGGCAGTCGCTCGCCAGTTCCGCGATACTGCGCCGGGTGTGCTGCCACATGGATGAGATCGTTTTCATCGCTGTCCTAAATCAGCAGGGGGCCGCAGGCGCCGTGAAAGGCTCGTTCTGGAACACCGCTGTCGCCTGCAACAGTCGCTTGTTGCCCGTCAGATTTGCGATGTTGTAGCCAAGTCCGGTAACGAACAGCGGCCACTGGTAGAACAGCCTCACCACCACGATTCTCCCGGCATTGCCAGGGCAATAGGTCAGGGTGCTGGTGTCGAAATTGCCGGCGGTGATCTGGCTGGTGATGGTGATCAACCCGAATGAGTCGTAGTTCTTGACGTCGATATTGATGTTGCTGCAGTTGAACAGGATATTGCTGCAGACTTTGGTCTGGAAATTGCTCAGGAACAGGCCCTGGGTATTGTAGGTGCTATTCTGCGCCTGCCCGGTCAGGACCAGTCGCGCGGCTTCCTGAGTGTAGGTCTCCAGCAGCTGGGTTGCGAAGAACATGATCGCGGTTTCGATGATCGCAAACAACAGCGCGAAGAACACCGGCGCGACCAGGGCGAACTGCAACGCCGCCGAGCCGCGGCTGTTGGCCCGAAACCGGCGCAGCAAATTCCCGAACGAGGCGGTTGAGGCGGCAGGCGACGACATCGAGCTTTCCCCGGACGGTGCAGCGATCATCTGCACCGAAGAAGTAGCCCAAACTGATTGTAGAACTCTTTCGCGCGATCCGAGCGGACTGACCCGCCCCGTTAATTCGGCATTAACCATCGTCGCATCCGCGAGCATTCCAACCGACGGATGAAGCGCGCGTGCGCCATCGGCATCGGTGCATTCGACTGAAGCAAACGGTTAGTTGGTCTTGCCCCCCGCGGCAGCGGCGGAGGTGCTGGCCTGGCCGCTGAGCGAGCCGGCCTGGTCCATCACCGACTTGAAGTAGCTGTCGCCGTCGCCGAGCGTCGCCCGGCGCTGGCAGATCGGCATGCAGCTATAGGTCTCGCGCTCGACGCCGCGGTAGACGGTGACGAGCTGATCGGTCGGCCCCTCGACCTGGATGACGCGGTCCACCAGGATCTCGCCGCCACGGTCCATGGCGATGAAATTGGTGGCGCCGTAGCCCTTTCCGGTCACCACGATGATGCCGCCGGTCTGCAGGGTCACGTCGGCAATCAGCGGGTTTCCGACGACGATGGTCGCAACCCGGCTGGGCAGCTTGACAAGCTTGGCCTGATCGACGTTGACGGCGATGGCGTCGGGCTCGGCGAAAGCCGCGAGCGGCCACACGAACAGCAAGGCCGCCAATCCGAGCAGCGGGCGGTTACGATAACGCAGGGAACCAAACGACATACTCTACCCCGGGACGTTGACTAGCCGGCGAAAACGATACCCAGCGGAACCGGCGCCCGACACGGCAACTGTGACCTCAATTTGTGAAAGAAGCGCAAATTCGGTCGAGAACCTTTTCCCTATTGGCGGAACGGATAAGCCAGTTGCCCGACGATCTCGGTCGGCATCGCGGCTTCATCCTTGCCATAGCTCTCGGGCAACCGGTTCTCCGGCATCCGGAAGGTGCCGAACAGAATATCCCAGATCGGGAACGTGCCTGCGAAATTGGTGTTGCCGCCCTCTTCCAGCGCGGTGTGATGCCAGCGGTGGAACACCGGCGTCGCCAGCACGTATTTGAACGGCCCCAGCGTCCAGTTCAGGTTGGCGTGCACGAAGGCCGAATGGAAGGTGTTGAACGGTCCGACCCAGAGCATGATGTTCGGGGAAATGCCGGCCATCAACAGGATGACGTCGACGCAGATCGTGCCGAGGAACAGGTTGACCGGGTGGAAACGCGCCGCCGAGATCCAGTCGAGTTCCTCGGAGGAATGGTGAACCGCGTGGTATTTCCAGAATCCACCGCCGTGAAACATCCGGTGCAGCCAATACAGCATGAAGTCGGACGCCACGAGGAACAGCAGGGCTTGCACCCACAACGGCAGCTGCGCCAGCGGGCCGTGGCCATTGTCGTAAAACGCGATCAACTGATCGGCGTCGTGAATGTCGAAGACGGCGGCGGCGCCCAGCACCAACAGGCCGATCCGCAGCACCCGGCCGAACACCGGAACGAAAAACCAATACACGGTATCGGTAATGATCTCGCGCTTGCGCCACCACGGCGCCGACGGGTTGCAGGCCCAGAAATGGGTAAGCACCGTAAATACGACAGCCAGCAGTATCGTGATCGGCACCACCTTCTCGATGGTCTGGCCGATCATCAGAAGCACTTCCATGGGCAGGTTGGACATTGCCGCCTCGTCACATCAGAGAGCCGAGCGTGACCTGAAAAAAGCCTGCCCCGCACCTGGATGGCGGGGTGGAAGATTTTCCGAAAAGATCATGCTCAAACAAGAAGCTGGGGCGCGATCGCGATTCGATCCATCGCGCTATTTAGCCGTACTCCTCCGTGCTTAAGGAGGCGTGAAGCAAGGCGCCGGCGGCGCCGCGCAGACTTTATAATAATGCTGATACGATAATGATGATGCTACGCCGATCGAACTGTCGTGCCCGACCGAAATCAACATCGAATCGTCACGAAGCGCTTAATGCTAAATTTACTCTGCGCAAGAACGGCTAGTTGTAGCGATGTTTCCGCGATCGAATTAACTGCACCGCAATTCTCCGACTTTAGGCTCGCCCATGGTCACGGTGCTGAGAACGCCGTCTAGACCAGACCTAGTTCGTCCAGCCACGTGTACATGGAGTTTAGCTTATGAAGAACCTGATTGCCCGTTTCGTGAAGGATGAGTCCGGCGCCACGGCCATCGAGTACGGCCTGATCGCAGCCGGCATCTCGCTCGCGATCATCGC
>Ga0307479_10003721_pt1 | contig 13930 bp, 10 predicted proteins | sample atmos_gasesECM4C_FD_203743 | JGI IMG/M metagenome (GOLD analysis project Ga0307479, IMG submission 203743) | Hardwood forest soil microbial communities from Morgan-Monroe State Forest, Indiana, United States - atmos_gasesECM4C_515 | ecosystem: Environmental > Terrestrial > Soil > Temperate...
CAGCTTGAGCAGTCGGGCGATGTTGTCGACGTCCTCGTCGACCGACACCGGCGGGGCCAGCTCCTTGCGCGCCGCGTCGGGGTCCTTGAGGCCGCTGCCGGTCAGCACGCAGACCACCGACGACCCCGGCGCGACCGCCCCGTTGCGGACGGACTTGGCCAGAACCGCGAGCGACGCGGCCGAGGCGGGCTCGGCGAAGATGCCCTCGCGCGAGGCGAGCAGCCGCTGGGCGGCGAGGATCTCGCCGTCGGTCACCGAGTCGATCAGGCCCTCGGACTCGTCGCGCGCCGCCACCGCCGCCTCCCACGACGCGGGATTGCCGATGCGGATCGCCGACGCCACCGTGCGCGGCCTCTCGACGGCGTGGCCGAGCACGATGGGCGCGGCGCCCTCGGCCTGGCCGCCGACCATGCGCGGCAGCCGCGAGGTGAGCCCGTCGGCGTGGTACTCGCGGAAGCCCTTCCAGTACGCCGTGATGTTGCCCGCGTTGCCCACCGGGATGGCGAGCACGTCGGGGGCGTCGCCGAGCTCGTCGACGACCTCGAACGCCGCCGTCTTCTGTCCCTCGATGCGGTAGGGGTTGACGCTGTTGACCAGGGTCACCGGGTAGCGGTCGCACAGCTCGCGCACCGCCTGCAGGGCGCGGTCGAAGTTGCCACGGATGGCCAGGACCTTGGCGCCGTAGACCTGCGCCTGGACCAGCTTGCCCGCCGCGATCTTGCCGCTCGGCACCACCACGATGGCGCGCAGCCCGAAGCGCGCCGCGTACGCGGCAGCCGACGCGCTGGTGTTGCCTGTCGAGGCGCAGACGATCGCCTCCGAGCCCGCCTCGATCGCCTTGGCCACGGCCATGACCATGCCGCGGTCCTTGAACGAGCCCGTCGGGTTGAGCCCCTCGAACTTGAAGTGCAGGGAGCGCAGGCCCAGCTGTTTGCCGATGCTGCGCGACTCGATGCACGGCGTGCCGCCCTCGTTCAGCGTGATGCGCGGGGTGCGCTCGGTGACCGGCAGACGCTCCGCGTAGCGGAGGATGACACCGGGGTGCGGTGGCCGCACCGGCGTGGCAGGCAACGGCCTCGCGACGCTCATGCGCTCACCGGAAGCGCGCGCAGGAAGGCGGCGACGGCGTACACCGAGGGCAGCTCGCTGAGCCGCTGTCGCGCCGCCTGCAGCGCGCGCTCCTTGGCGGGATGGGTGAGGATCACCAGCTCGGCGGCGGCGTGCTCGACGATCAGCGACTTCTGCACGATCGAGGAGATGCTGACGTCGAGGTCGCCGAGGATGCGGGTGACGTCGGCGAGCACTCCCGGCTTGTCGGCGACGTGCAGGCGGAGGTAGGCGGCGGTGCGCACCTCGTCCATGGGCAGCACCGCGCGCTGCCGCGAGAAGTCGACGGCGATGCGGTTGTCGACGCCCTTGCGCAGCGACAGGACCAGGTCGAGGATGTCGCCGACCACGGCGCTCGCCGTCGGCCGTCCGCCGGCGCCCTGTCCGTAGAGCAGCACGCGTCCCACCAGGTCGCCGTCGATGACCACCGCGTTGTAGGCGTCGTGCACCGCGGCGAGCAGGTGCGACTGCGGGATGCAGGTGGGATGGACGTGCAACTCGACATGCCCGTTGTCGGCCTGCGCAAACGCGAGAAGCTTGATGGCGTAGCCCAACTCCGCGGCGTAGCGGAAGTCGACGGGGTCGAGCGCGCGGATGCCCTCGCGGTAGACGCACGCTGGGTCGATGCGCGTGCGGAAGGCGATCGACGACATGATGGTCAGCTTGAACACGGCGTCATATGCTTCGACGTCGTATGTGGGGTCGGCTTCCGCGTAGCCGAGTCGCTGTGCCTCGGCGAGGGCGTCGTCGAAGCTCTGGCCGTCCACCGCCATGCGGTCGATGATGAAGTTGGTGGTGCCGTTGATCACCGCTTCGATGCGGCTGATCTCGTTGGCCAGCAGGTCGATCTTGAAGGTGCTGATCAGCGGGATGCCGCCGCCGACCGCGGCCTCGAAGTAGACGTCGACGCACTTCTCCCTGGCCAGCTCGAGGAGGGTCGGGCCGTGGTGGGCCATGACCTCCTTGTTGGCGGTGACCACTGCCTTGCCGGCGGTGATGGCGCGTTCGATGTAGGTGCGAGCAGGCTCCATGCCGCCCATGACTTCGACGACCACGCTGATCGACGGGTCGTCGAGGATGTCGTCTGGGTCGGTGGTGAGCAGCCCTGCGGGGGGCTTGAACGGGCGCTCCTTCTGCGCGTCCCGCACCAGCACCCGCGCGAGCTCGACCGGGACGCCGGTGCGCTCGGTGATCAGGTCGTGGGCCGTGGAGAGGCGTTCAGCCACCTGCGAGCCGACGGTGCCCAGGCCGAGGAGGCCGATGCGGATGGAGGTCATCGTGCCCGGGATTCTACGGGGGAGGCTGGGGCGCGCCTCAGGAGATCAGGCGGCGCTTCCAGGCGGTCAGTACCGCGGCGGCGCGGTCGTTGCACCCCAGCTTGGCGAGGATGTTGGACACGTGGGTCTTCACGGTGTTCTCGCTCACGAAGAGCTTCTCGGCGATCTGCGCGTTGCTCATCTGCTGCGCCATCAGCTCCAGGACCTCGACCTCGCGCGCGGTCAGCCCCTCGCGGCTGCGCGTCAGGTCGGCGAGCTGCGGGTCGAGCAGCGATTCGCCGCGGTGCACCGCGCGGATGGCCTCGGCGAGCTCCTCGCGGGAGGCGTCCTTGAGCAGGTAGGCGCGCGCCCCGGCGCGCAGCGAGGGAAAGATGTAGTCCTCGTCGCGGTAGGTGGTCAGCACGATCACCCGCGCCTCGGGGTCGTCCTCGCGGATGCGGCGCATCGCCTCCAGCCCGTCGACGTTGGGCATCTGCACGTCCATGAGGATGATGTCCGGGTGGGTCTCGCGGGCCTGGGCGACGGCCTCCTCGCCGTCGGCGGCGCGACCGACGACGATGATGTCGTCCTCGATCTCCAGCATGGTGCAGAGCCCGTGGCGCACCACGGGGTGGTCGTCGGCGACCAGCACGCGGATGGTCATGCCGGCACGCCCGTGGCCTCCGCCAGCGGCAGCCGCACGGTCACCCGCGTGCCGCTCCCCGGCGCCGTCGAGATCTCCAGCGACCCCCCGGCCAGCCGGGCGCGCTCGCTCATGCCGACGAGCCCGAACGACCCCGCGGCGGGCCCCGCCTCGGGGTCGAAGCCGCAGCCGTCGTCCTGCACGCTCAGCTCCAGGGCGCAGTCGCGGCGGCAGAGCGACACCTCGATCATCGTCGCCCCGCTGTGGCGCCCGGCGTTGTTCAGCGCCTCCTGGGCGATGCGCAGCAGGCCGACCTCGGCGGCGGGCTGCAGGTTCAGCGGGTTGGGCAGCGTCTCGGGCCGCAGCTGCGCTCGAATCCCGCTGTTCCGCGACCAGCGGCGCACCTCGCGGTCGAGCGCCGCCACCAGTCCGGTCGCCTCCAGTGGCGCGGGACGGAGGTTCCACACCGAACGCCGCGCCTCCTGCAGCGCCGAGCGGGCCTGGTCGCGCGCCGCGATCACCAGGGACGAGGAGCGGTGAGGGCTGCGCTCCGCGTAGCCCTCCGCGGCCTCCAGCTGGAGGACGATGCCGGTCAGCTGCTGGGCCAGGGTGTCGTGGATCTCCCGGGCCAGGCGGGTGCGCTCCTCCAGCACGGCCAGCTCCCGCCCCTCGGCGGCGAGCTGCACGGCGCGCAGCGCCAGCCCGACCTGGTCGGACACCGCGCCGAGCAGGGTGCGCGTCCGCTCACCGACGTGCGTGCCCGGGCGGCAGGCGACCGCCAGAGCGCCCAGCGTCTCCTCTCCCGCCTGGAAGGGCAGCCCGACCAGCACCGGCTCGGTCCGCACCTCTCCCTGGACGACCACCACGCCGTGCTCGTCCAGGGCCCGCTCGGCGGCCGCCAGGAGCGCCTCCTGGGCCACGGCGCCGCCGTCGTCGTCGCTGAACGAGTCCAGCAGGAGCAGGGTGCCGCGGCCCTCGCCCGCCACCCAGCCGCGCCCGGCCACGGCGGGGAGCATGGCGCGCGCCGTGTCCAGCCCGCTGTGCAGGGTCGCCTCGGCGTCGAGCGAGCGGGTCAGCGCCCCGGCCAGGGTGTTCAGCGCCACCAGCTCCTCGTTGCGGGTGCGCAGCTCGTGGGTGCGCTCGGCGACGCGCCCCTCCAGCTCGCGGGCCGCGGCCAGGATGGTGTCGCGTGAGGCGTTGATCTCCCGCCGCATCCGTTCCAGGGACGCCGCCAGCATGCCCACCTCGTCCGACCCCTGGGGTGGCACGGGCTCGTCGGTCGCGCCCTTGGCGAGCCGCTCGGCGGAGGTCTGCAGGGCGCGCACCGGCCCGACCAGGCGGCGCGCCACCAGTGTGGCCAGCACGAAGGCCAGCGCGCACAGCACGAGCGCGATCGGGATGACATGGAGAAGGATGCTGTGGATGCCGTTCTGGATGCCCCGGGTCAGCCCGGTGATGTCCGGCTCCAGCACCCTGATCGGCACCGAGGTGGCCAGCACCCAGTGGGCGGTGTAGATCGGCGCGGTGAAGACCTCCCGGTCGACGCCGGCGAAGGTGCCGCGGAGGTTGCCCGGGTGGCCCGTCTGCTCCACGGTGACCATGCCGTCGCCGAAGGTGGTGCCCAGGTTGAGGGGCAGCGACGAGCCGGTCAGGTGGGCGGGGAGGTTGAAGTCGGTCTGGGCCTGGTCGGCGGCGGCGAGCACCTTGTTGTTGCTGCTCAGCAGGATGGGGTAGGCGCCCGGCTCGCCGGAGATGCCCGGCTGGAGCAGCGACCCGGTCAGCGTGGCCACGGTGATGTCGGCGCCCACCATGACGTTGCCGTCGGAGGTCACCGGGACCCACACGGTCACGCCCTCGTCGCCCTGGCGGGTGCGGTAGGGGTCGGTCCAGTAGGGCCCGCCGGGCTGCTGCTGCGCCACCGGCCTGGCCGGGTCGGACCAGGTCTGCGGCGCCCCGGTGGAGGCGAAGCGCTCCTGCGAGGTGGAGAAGATGACGTCGCCGTCGGGGCCGAGGGGGCTGTCCGGGTTGATCCGCTTGCCCTGGACGGCCGCGTGGACGTCGATGGCGGGCACGGTGCGGATGACCTGGTCCGCCTTGTCCACCACCCACACCGCCTCGATCTCCGAGTAGCTCTTGCGCATCCCCTCCATGAAGGGGATGAGCGGCGCGCTGGGCACGGCGATCGCCGCGGAGTGGTCGGTCTTGTCGAAGGCGCCCTTGTGGACCAGGTGGCTGGTCTGGCCGACGATCACCGAGGTGTCGCCGGTCGAGTAGTAGTAGGCGCCCTGCTCGATCTGGAAGTTGACCTGGGCGCCGTCCATCGCCTGCACCGGCTGGGCCAGCGCCTGGTTGGTCTGGTCGCGGAGCTGGCGGATCTCGCTGGCGATGCTGCCCAGGCGGACGTCGATGGCCAGGGCGCGGTCGGCCACCTGGCCCTCCTGGCGCTGCTCCTGGTCCTGGATGATGGTCTGCTGGGTGTCCCTGACCGTGCTCCCGCTCACCCCGCCGAGGTCGGCGGCGACGATCGCGGTGAACACCACGAGGGGGACCACCGCCACCGCGAGCATGCCGGCGAGCACGCGCGTGCGGAAGCGTTGCGGCCGTAGCAGCGCGCTCTTGGCGCGAAGTCGTTCGAACATCTGGAACACCGGCGGGCGGCCCGAGTATACGGTCAGCTGAGCGCGGCACTGGCGAAAATCACCCTGGCGGGGGATGCGGACGCCCGATTTGCTTCGCAGAATGCCGTGCGCCGGACGACTGCCCGCGTCCTTGCGACAGCCGTGCTCCGGAACAAGGGTGTGGAATCCCCCCAGGAGGTGTGCATGGACATCCAATCTGTCAGACGCCGGTTGCTCGGCGTCGCCGGGGTCGCGGTCATCGCGACGCTGGCGGCGTGCGGCTCGAGCAACAACTCGACATCGGGGGAGACCGCGACGACTCCGACCGCGGAGCCGACCCAGGCGAACGCCGTCAACGGCGGCACGCTCAACGTCGGCCTGGTCCAGGAGCCGACCAGCTTCCTGGCCGCCGGCATCGTCGACAGCATGACGTTCTCGTACGCCGTCGACGCCCTGACCAACGAAGGCCTGCTCTGGTACAAGTCGGTCGACGAGACCGCCAACGCCAAGACCCAGGCCGACTTCTGGCGGCCCATGCTGGCCACCGAGGTCCCCAGCACCGCCAACGGTGACGTCAAGACCTCCGGCTGCAAGGACACCGCAGCCAAGATGTGCGTCACCTGGAAGCTGCGCCAGGGCGTCAAGTGGCACGACGGCAGCACCTTCTCCGCCAAGGACGTCTGCGACACCTTCAAGTTCTGGTGGCTGCAGTACAAGGACAAGAACCCCACCGCGGTGCTCACCACCACCGGCTGGGACCAGGTGACCAGCTGCGACGACAGCAACTCCAGCCAGGCCGTGGTCGGCTTCAAGACGCAGTTCGGCCCCTACCTGAGCTTCGGCACCGGCGTCTACGGCATCCTGCCCGCCAAGCAGCTCGACGCCGCGCTGAGCGCCAACAGTGACCTGGAGAAGACCGCGCAGACCGTCGACCTGACCCTCGGCTCGGGCAACACCCAGGCCTTCAAGGGCACCGACACCCTCGACAAGATCACCGTCGGCACCGGCCCGTTCGTCCTCCAGAAGTACGAGCCGACCAAGGACATCATCCTTGTCAAGAACAACAACTACTGGGACAAGGCGCACCAGCCGCACCTCGACCAGGTGGTCTTCCACATCATCGCCAGCACCTCGGCCCAGCTCACCTCGGCCAAGGCCGGCACCATCGACATGGGCCTCGACTACCGCCTCGGCCTGCTCAAGTCGCTGATCGACGAGTCGGCCAACGGCAAGATCGCGGTCGAGACCATCCCCGAGTCGGGCGCTGAGAAGATCGACCTCAACCTCTGCGACAACGCCAAGGGCCTCTGCGGCTCGGGCGCCAAGAAGTCGCCGTACCTGGCCGATCACGCGGTCCGCAAGGCGATCCTCCAGGGCATCAACCGCCAGTCGATCGTCGACACCCTCGCCGCCGGCAAGACGGTGGTGCCTTCGGACTCGTGGATCTACCTCGGCTCCGAGTTCATCAAGACCTCGGACAACCCGACCACCGCGTACTCCCCGACGGCGGCCAACGCGACCCTCGACGCCGCGGGCTACAAGCTCAGCCCGAGCTGCGACGGTGGCAAGACTCGCGCCTTCAAGGACGGTACGTGCATCGACCTGAACCTGGCGACGACGTCCGGCAACACCATCCGTGAGAACACGGAGCCGCTGATCGCCAACGACCTGGCGCAGATCGGCATCCACGTCAACACGCCGTTCGCCAACGTCAAGGCGGGCAAGCTGTTCGGCTCCTTCGCCGACGGCGGCACGCTCTACACCCACACCTTCGACATGGCGATGTACACCAACACGCTGAGCAGCCCGGCGGAGCCAGACAACTGGTACGCGGGCTACCACGCGGACTGCGGTGGCACCTGCGCCAGCACCGTCCAGATCCCCTCGGCCGCCAACAAGGGCCAGGGCCAGGACGACACCGGTGAGGACAACCCGCAGATCGACAAGCTCTTCGACCAGGCACGGTCGAGCCTCGACCTGACCCAGCGCGCCTCGCTGTACAAGCAGATCGAAGTGCAACTGGCCAACGACATTCCCGAGATCCCGCTGTACCAGCAGGTGACTGTGAACAGCTACTCGACGAAGCTCAAGGGCCTGAAGCGCAACGACCTGGTCTGGACCTTCAACGCGTACGACTGGTACTGCACCGCCGGCAACTGCCAGGCGTAGTACCCCTCTCCGGACCTTTGGCCGGCTCGGGGGCTCCCCTCGCGGGGGCCCCCGGGCCTCTCCTTCTCACGCTGGTGGCGGCCAGAGTCCGGGAGCTATAGACTTCGCGCACACGAATGGCCACCACCAACGTCGTCCTGCAGCCCGGGACCACGCCGGAAGCCCCTCCCGCCGTCGACTTCGAGATCACCAAAGAGGTCGGCTTCTACCAGCTGGTCTGGCGGCGCTTTCGCAAGCGCAAGATGGCCCTCGCCGCCATCACCGCCCTGGCCATCCTGGCCCTGGCCTGCGCCATCGGGCCGATGCTGCTCCCCGCCGAGCACGTCGACCCCACCCACGCCAGCCTCGGTCCCTTCCAGCAGGGACACATCCTGGGCACCGACGACATCGGTCGTGACCTGCTCGTCCGCAACCTGAGCGGCGGCCGCATCTCCCTCGCTGTCGGCGGCCTGGCCATGGCCCTGACCATCTTCATCGCCACCCTGCTCGGCGCGGCGTCCGGCTTCTTCGGCGGGCTGCTCGACACCGTGGTCAGCGCCCTGACCAACGCGCTGCTCTCCATCCCCTCGGTGCTCATCCTGGTGATCTTCGCCAAGGCCTTCGGGCAGAGCATCCAGACCATCGTCATCGGCATCGCGCTGCTCGCCTGGCCCTACACCTCGCGCATCGTTCGCGCGGTCATCCTGAGCGTGCGCGAGAAGGAGTTCGTCGAGGCGGCCAAGGCGCTGGGGACGCCGCGCTGGCGGATCATGGTCCGCCACCTCATCCCCAACGCCCTGGGTCCCATCGTGGTCGCCGCCTCGCTGACCATCGGCGCCGCCATCCTGCTGGAGTCGGCGCTGTCCTTCCTCGGCGTCGGCATCGGCCAGCCCACCGCCACCTGGGGCAGCCTGCTCAACCAGGGCTACGAGGAGCTCAACAACCCGGGCCTGACCGGCTTCTTCTTCTCGCTCTGGCCGGGGCTGCTGATCCTGATCACGGTGCTGTCCTTCAACTACATCGGCGACGCCCTGCGCGACGCTTTCGATCCCCGCTCGTTGGAGCGCTGATCGGTGGCTGACGGCAGCGGGGCGCTGCTCTCCGTCGAGGGCCTGCGCACCCAGTTCTTCACCAACGACGGCATCGTCAAGGCGGTCGACGGCGTCACCTACTCATTGCGTGAGCGCGAGACCCTGGGGGTGGTCGGCGAGTCCGGCTGCGGCAAGTCGATCACCGCGCTGAGCATCATGCGTCTGCTGACGCGTCCCGGTCGCACCGTGGCCGGGCGGGTGATGTTCCAGGGCCGCAACCTGCTGGAGATCTCCGAGGAGGAGATGCAGGAGGTTCGCGGCAACGACATCGCCATGATCTTCCAGGAGCCGATGACGTCGCTGAACCCGGTGTTCCGCGTCGGCGACCAGATCGTCGAGTCCATCCAGCGCCACCTCGGCTACGACGAGGCGTCGGCGCGCGACCGCGTCGTGGAGCTGTTCAAGCTGGTCGGCATCCCCTCGCCGGAGCGGCGCGTGCGCGACTACCCGCACGAGCTGTCGGGTGGCATGCGCCAGCGCGTGATGATCGCCATGGCCCTGGCCTGCAAGCCGCGCCTGCTCATCGCCGACGAGCCCACCACCGCGCTCGACGTGACCATCCAGGCGCAGATCCTCGAGCTCATCAAGGAGCTCAAGGAGACGGAGAACATGGCGGTGATCATGATCACCCACGATCTCGGCGTCATCGCCGAGGTCGCCGACCACGTCGCCGTCATGTACGCGGGCAAGATCGTCGAGGACGCGCCGGCGACCGAGATCTTCGGCTCGCCGAAGCACCCGTACACGCGGGGGCTGCTCAACTCCATCCCCTCGCCCGACAAGCTGGGTCGGCGCCTCGACGTGATCAAGGGCGTGGTGCCCAACCCGCTCAACCTGCCGCCCGGCTGCTCGTTCGCGCCGCGCTGTCCCGACCGCTTCCCCGACGGCACTTGCGACGCGGCCTTCCCCGCGCTGGCGCCGCTCTCGCCGACGCACACGGTGGCCTGCTACCTGTACACCCGCGAGCAGGACGAGGTGCGCTCCGAGTCGGTCGTCGTCGATCCTCTCAGCCCCGTCGCCGAGGAGGTGCTCGGGGCATGACCACGGCGCCGGACCTGCAGACCTCGCCGCCGCAGCCGGCGCCCAGCGCGTCGACGCCGCTCTACAGCGTCACCGACCTGCAGAAGTACTACCCGATCAAGGCGGGGTTCTTCAAGCGCACCTCGGCGTTCGTGCAGGCTGTCGATGATGTCACCTTTGACATCAACAGGGGCGAGACGCTCGGCCTGGTCGGCGAGTCCGGCTGCGGCAAGACGACCACCGGTCGGGTGATGCTGCGACTCATCGAGCCGACGGGCGGCAAGCTGGTCTTCGAGGGCAAGGACATCACCACCGTGCCCTACTCGGAGATGAAGCGGCTGCGCGGCGAGATGCAGATCATCTTCCAGGACCCCTACGCCTCGCTCAACCCGCGCCTTCCCGTCGGCGACATCATCGGCGAAGGGCTCTACAACCTGGGCATGCACGACCACACCGAGCGCGAGAGCCGCGTCGCCGACATGCTCGAGCGGGTCGGCCTGCGCAAGTACTACATCAACCGCTACCCGCACGAGTTCAGCGGTGGCCAGCGGCAGCGCATCGGCATCGCCCGCGCGCTCGTGCTGCGCCCCAAGTTCATCGTCGCCGACGAGCCGGTGTCGGCGCTCGACGTCTCCATCCAGTCGCAGGTGCTCAACCTGCTCAAGGACCTGCAGGACGAGTTCACCCTCACCTTCCTGTTCATCTCCCACAACCTGCAGGTGGTGCAGCACGTCTCCGACCGCATCGGGGTGATGTACCTCGGCAAGCTGGTCGAGCTGGCGCCCGCGCAGGAGCTCTACCGCGCCCCCAAGCATCCCTATACCCAGGCGCTGCTCTCGGCGATCCCGCTGCCCGACCCGACCCGCAAGCGCGAGCGCATCCTGCTCCGCGGCGACGTCCCCTCGGCGATCAACCCGCCGAGCGGCTGCCGCTTCCACACCCGCTGCCCCATCGCCCAGGACATCTGCCGCGAGGTCGAGCCCGTCTTCGAGCCCAAGGGGCGCCCCGACCACCTCGCCGCCTGCCACTTCGCCGACACCGCCGAGGCGCGTGACATGGCGGCCAAGGTGGCCATCACCGCCTAGGCTTTCTGCGAGCAGTTCACGGGCGGGTTATGCCCGATCAGCGTATAAGCACCTTTATGGACGCTGACGAGCTGCTGGGCAAGCCGGTCGGCCGGCGCATCTTCCTCGGACTGCTCGGCGTCGGCGCCCTGGGTGTGGCCTCCAGCCAGTTCAGCTTCCAGAACGACAACGTCACCGCCGACACCGTCGCCCAGGCGGTGCCGCTGGGCTCGATGACCATCGACCCGCGCGAGGCGTCCGAGGGCCAGCATCCCAACATCGTCACCAGCGAGCGCTTCCGCTACTACTCGGTCGGCTACATGCCCGACTACGACCCGCGCACCTGGCGGCTGAAGGTCGACGGCGCCGGCGTGAACAGCACGCTGTCGCTGACCCTCGACCAGCTCAAGTCCTTTCCCAACGTGGCGCTCAAGGCCGACTTCCGCTGCGTCACCGGGTGGCGGGTGCGCGACTGCCTGTGGCGCGGCGTGCGCGTCCGCGACCTGGTCGACAGCGTGCGCCAGAACGGCAACGCGAAGTTCCTCACCTTCTACTCGGGCGACGGCGTCTACACCGACTCGCTGAGCCTCGCCCAGGCGCGCAGCGACCACGCCATGGTGGCCTGGGAGCTCAACGGTGCACCGCTGATCCGCGAGCAGGGCTACCCGCTGCGGCTCATCTACCCCGACATGTACGGCTACAAGAACCTCAAGTGGCTGCGCCGCATCGAGGTCAAGTCGAACCGCGACGTCGGCTTCTGGGAGCAGAACGGCTGGGACATCGACGCCTACGTGTACAACGCGCCCTCGGGTTCGTAGTCGCGTGACGCTGGTCCAGCGCTTCACCGCTGCTGACCGCATGGTCCACTGGGTGATCGCCGCCTGCTTCTTCGCCCTGCTGATCAGCGGTCTCGGCCTCTGGCTGCCGCCCAACATGAACCCGGTGATCGACCACCGCGAGGCGGTGCGCACCGTCCACCTCGACGCCTCCATCGTGCTCATCGGGGTGATGATCCCGGCGCTGAGCCGGGGCGCGCCGCTCAACGCGCTGTGGCACCAGGTGGAGATGTTCACCAGGGAGGACTGGGCCTGGCTGCGCCACATCGCCGTGCCCTCGCGGTGGCGCAGCGAGCCGCTGCCCCCGCAGGGGCGCTTCAACGCCGGGCAGAAGCTCAACACCGTGCTCACCGCCGCGGGCATGGTCGGCTTCATCGTCACCGGCGCGGTCATCTGGCAGGGCGAGCACCTGCCGCCCAGCCTCGCCGCCGCCGCCGACCAGTGGCACGTGTGGCTGATGTTCCTCATCGTCCCGCTGATCGCCGGTCACATGGTGCTGGCGCTGCTGGTGCCGTCGACGCGGCCGGCGATGCGCGGCATCCTGTTCGGGGTGGTGCGGCTCGACTTCGCCCGGCGTCGCCACGCCCGTTGGGCTGACGCGGTTGCGCCGACCACCGACTCCGACTCGCGGACGGATGGGGCGGCGTCGTAGCATCTGCGTGGGCAGCCGGTGGGTCGCATTGGACTGGGAGGTCACCTCGCGGTGCGTGACATCGCTGAACGCGCGCTCGACACCGCGTCATATCGCGCCGGCTACGCCGATTGCAGGGTGGTGCAACGCACCGTCCAGCACGTGACCGTCAAGAACGGCGCCGTGGTCACCGTGGCCACCAGCGAGGACGAGGGCATCGGTGTCCGCCTCCTCGTCGACGGCGCCTGGGGCTTCGCCGCGTCGGACCGGCTCGACGGCGCCTCGATCGACGCCACCGTCGAGCGCGCCCTGCGCATCGCCAGGGCGAGCGCGCGGGTGAAGGGCAAGCCGGTGCGCCTGGCGCCGGTGCGGCCGGTCGTCGCCGAGTACGCCACGCCCGTCGAGCAGGACCCGTTCGCCGTGCCCCTGGAGCGCAAGGTCGACCTGCTGCTGCGCACCGACGCGGCGATGGCCCGCGTCCCCCAGGTGAGCGTGCGCGCGGCCTCGCTGGAGTTCGTCGGCGAGCGGCGCTACTTCGCCAGCAGCGAAGGGGCGCGCATCGACCAGCGCTTCGTCGAGTCCGGCGGCGGCTTCGACGCCACCGCCACCAGCGCCGACGAGCTGCAGACGCGCAGCTTTCCCAACAGCTTCGGCCGCCACCAGGTCTGCGCCGGCTGGGAGGCGATCGAGGCGATGGACCTCGACGGCAACGGCGAGCGCATCGCCGCCGAGGCGGCCGCGCTGCTCACCGCCGACGCCTGTCCCAGCGGGCTGATGACGGTCATCCTCGACGGCTCCCAGGCGGCGCTGCAGGTGCACGAGTCCTGCGGCCATCCCACCGAGCTCGACCGCGTCCTCGGCGCCGAGGCGGCGTACGCGGGGACCAGCTTCATGACCCCCGACATGCTGGGCAGCTTCGCCTACGGCAGCGACCAGGTCACCATCGTCGCCGACGCCACCTGCGCGCAGGGGCTGGGCACCTTCGGCTGGGACGACGAGGGCGTGCCCGCGCAGCGCACAGTTCTGGTCGACCATGGCGCTTTCTCGGGGTACATGTCGTCGCGCGAGACCGCCGCCGAGTTCGGCAGGGAGTCGAGCGGCACGATGCGCGCCGACGGCTGGTCGCGCATCCCCCTGATCCGCATGACCAATGTCAACCTGGAGCCCGGTGACACGTCACTCGAAGAGATGATCGCGGGCACCGAGCACGGCGTCTACCTGGAGACCAACCGCTCCTGGAGCATCGACGACCGCCGCCTCAACTTCCAGTTCGGCACCCAGAACGGCTGGCTGATCGAGGACGGCAGGCGCACCCGGCTGGTGCGCAACGCGCTGTACAGCGGCATCACCCCCGAGTTCTGGCGCTCCTGCGACGCGGTGGCCGGGCCCGGCGAGTGGCGGCTCTGGGGCGTGGTCAACTGCGGCAAGGGCGAGCCCGGCCAGTCGATGCACGTCGGCCACGGCGCCGCGCCCTGCCGCTTCCGCAACGTGCGCGTCGAGGCGGCGTAGGCGGCGG
>Ga0307479_10003722_pt1 | contig 13925 bp, 10 predicted proteins | sample atmos_gasesECM4C_FD_203743 | JGI IMG/M metagenome (GOLD analysis project Ga0307479, IMG submission 203743) | Hardwood forest soil microbial communities from Morgan-Monroe State Forest, Indiana, United States - atmos_gasesECM4C_515 | ecosystem: Environmental > Terrestrial > Soil > Temperate...
TCGGAAACCATCATCGGCCACATGTGGTCGAAGTGGATTCAGTCCTACCGCGATCTTCCGGTGCTGATGAATCAGTGGAACAGCGTGGTGCGCTGGGAGCTGCGCACAAAGCTCTTTCTGCGCACCCTGGAATTTTACTGGCAGGAGGGCCACACTGCGCACGCAACTCGCCAGGAAGCCGAAGCCGAAACACGTCAGATGCTGGACATCTACGCCGATTTTGCTGTGAACGACGCAGCCATCCCCGTGATTCCCGGCAGAAAATCCGACGCCGAAAAATTTGCGGGCGCCGACGTCACCTATTCCATCGAAGCCATGATGGGCGACGGCAAGGCCTTGCAGTCCGGAACCTCCCATTTCCTGGGACAAAATTTTGCGCAAGCGTTCGAAGTGCGCTACCTCGACCAGAACGGCCAACTCCAGCATTGCTGGACGACATCGTGGGGACTCTCTACACGCGTCATCGGCGCCATCATCATGGTCCATGGCGACGATCAAGGTTTGGTTCTCCCGCCGAAGCTTGCGCCGTACCAGGTGGTGATCGTTCCTATCTACAAAGCCGACGAGGAGAAGTCTTTGGTCCTCGACACCGCGCGCAAGCTGAAAGGGGAACTGGCCAAAGCAAATATCCGCGTCACGCTCGATGAGCGCGAGGGCTCGAGCCCCGGCTGGAAGTTCAACGATTGGGAAATGAAGGGTGTTCCTCTCCGCGTCGAACTTGGGCCAAAAGACGTTGCCAAGCAAGCCGCAGTGCTCGCGCGTCGCGATCGGCCCGGCCGGGAGGGCAAGATTAGCGCCCCGCTGGCCGATTTACCGATCACCGTCGAACGTCTGCTTGCCGAGATCCAGCAGTCGCTGCATGACAAAGCCCTGGCGTTCCGCAAAGCCAACACGCTCGACGCCAAGACCTACGATGACCTTAAGAAGGCGGTCGAAACCGGTTTCGCTTTTTCCTATTGGTGTGCCGGGCCGGAATGTGAAGCCAAGATCAAAGAAGAAACCCGCGCCACCATGCGTTGCATCCCCCTCGAGCAATCCGGCGGTTCTGGCGTTTGCGTGTACTGCGGCAAGCCAGCGGCAGAACGCGCCATATTTGCGCGCGCGTACTGACGGTTTCTCGCCTGCGGCTGGGTGCCTGAATTGTGCGTCCTGTTGCTCTCCCGGAACACCTCCCGGCGCTTACGCTCGACACCCTATCCGAGCGAGTGTTAGCGTAAAAGTACGAAAAGTTCTGCCATGTTTTGCCGATCACCGTGTTTGCGTTCTCGGTCGGCCATAAAGAGGCTTACGTGATTCAGTTGTCCAGCAAGCAGCGGCGGGTGCGCACCAGTTCGCAACGTGGCGAAGGGAAGTTCAAGGCTATTGCCTACCTGGCGATTGTCGTCTTCGCTGCGTTTTGCGCTTTCAGGCTGCTGCCTCCGTACATCGCGGAATATCAGCTCTCCGATAAGATGCAGGACCAGGCCCGCTTTGCGGTCGTAAACCGCTACACCGAAGATCAAATCCGCGACACCATCTTCAAAGAGGCCCAGGATCTCGATGTCCCCATCAAAAAAGAGGATATCAAGGTGCTCGCCAGCAACTCGCTGGTCAGAATCTCGCTCGATTACACCGTTCCGATCGATCTTCTGGTCTATAAAATGGACCTTCACTTCACCCCATCGAGCGAGAACAAGTCCCTGTTATAGGTACCGTTTGCAACGCGAATTCAAGAAAGCCCATTTGTACTCCGGGCCTTGTGCTCATTTCGCAACTCCGCCCCTCCTCTTCGCCTTTCTTACCGTAAGCACTTGCGAGACAATAGAGTTCCAGCCACTGGGAGCTAGCGCGTGCGTATTCGGATCCTGAAGGGTTTCTGGACCTCCGGTCTCGGTCTGACCATTCTAGGGGTAATATTCGCCATTTTCCTGACCGCCGGCGGTCTCTTCACCTACTACTACACCAAGTATTCCCGCATGATCGATGCGCGCCTCTCGGGCCACGTCTTGCAGAGCACCACGCAAATCTTCTCTGCGCCCGAGCATATCTCCGTCGGCCAGGCCATCAGTCCCGAGGAGCTGACCGGTTATCTGCAGCGCGCCGGGTATCGTCCCGAAGCCGATCCGAATGCTCTTGGCCAATACACGATCCAGCGCTCTGCCGTAGATATTCGTCCTTCCAAGCTCTCCTACTTCGTAGGCGGCAATGCTCTCGACGTCCAGTTCACCGGCAAAACCATTCGCGCTATCCGCCCGCTGGGTGGCGGCAACACGCTCGATAATGCCGAAGTTGAGCCAGAGCTAATCACCAATCTTTTCGATAGCACGCGCGAGAAGCGCCGCCCTGTGCGTTATGACGATCTCCCTCCGATCCTCGTGCACGCCATCCTCTCTGCCGAAGATAAGCGCTTCTTCGAGCATGGTGGCTTCGACTTTGTGCGCATCGCGGGCGCGGCTTGGGCCGACTTGCGCCACACCAGCAATCACTTCCAGGGCGCCAGCACGGTCACCATGCAAGTCGCGCGAACCTTCTTCCTGAGCAACGAGCGCACCTTCCGCCGCAAAGTCGCCGAGGCCATGGTTTCCCTCGAACTCGAGGGACGTTTCACCAAGCAGCAGATCTTCGAGTTGTATGCCAACGAGGTCTACCTCGGCAATCGCGGCAGCTTCGGTATCCGCGGGTTCTCGCAAGCCAGCGTCGCGTACTTTGGCAAGGATCTTCGCCAACTCACGCTTTCCGAATGCGCGTATCTCGCCGGCATTATTCGCGCGCCCAATTATTATTCCTCCGCCGATCGCCATCCCGAGCGCGGCTTGCAAGCGCGTGACCGCGTGCTCACGCAAATGCTCGACAACAAATACATCAATGACGAGGATGTGCAGGCCGCCAAGAAAGAGCCGCTGAACATCGTGCGTGCGTCGGTTTCCGGCAGCGAGGCGCCCTATTTCATCGACATGGTCAAGGACCATCTGTTGGACAAGTATCCAGAGAGCGATTTGCTCAGCGAGAATTTTCGCGTTTACACCACGCTTGATCCCGCGTTGCAGCGCGCCGCCGCGGCCGCCGTCGACACTGGGATGAAAAATGTCGACACCTTGCTGACCAAAAAGTATGACCGGTGGCGCAAGGAGCAAGCGAAAAAGGGCAGCAGCGAGCCCATCCCGCAGGCGCAAGTCGCGCTGGTAGCCCTCGATCCGCGCACCGGAGAGATCAAAGCAGTGATTGGCGGACGCGATTACGGGCAGAGCCAGCTCAACCATGCCCTCGCCCATCGCCAACCGGGTTCCGTGTTCAAGCCCTTTGTCTACGCCGCAGCGTTTGATAGTGCCGTGGACGGTGTGCAGCCCATTGTTACTCCTGCTACGACCATCGACGATGAACCCACCACCTTCGAATACGACGGCGTCGATTACACGCCTAACAACTATGGCGAACGATTTTTGGGCCGCGTTACGGCCCGCGATGCGCTAACCAATTCGCTGAACGTGGCGACGGTAAAGGTGGCTGAACTCATCGGCTACGGGCGTGTTGTTCAAATCGCGCGGCAAATGGGCCTCGGGAATAACATCCGTGCGACGCCAGCGGTGGCACTGGGCGCTTACGACATGACCCCGGTGGACGTTGCCGCGGGATACACGACTTTCGCCAATATCGGAACGCGGGCCGAGCCACAATTCATTCGCAACATTATTGGAGCCGATGGCGAGATCCTGGAGAAGGTCACGCCCCAGACACATACAGCTCTGGACCCGCGAGTCGCTTACCTGGTTACCAGCGTCCTCAAAGATGTCTTAAATCATGGCACGGGCGCGGGAGTCCGTGCGCGCGGCTTCACTCTACCCGCGGCAGGAAAGACGGGCACATCTCGCGACGGCTGGTTCGCCGGCTTCACCACCAATCTCCTGTGCGTCATTTGGATTGGTTTCGACGACAACCGCGACCTGGGCTTGCTGGGCGGTTCGACGGCCGGGCCGATCTGGGCGGATTTCATGAACCACGCCACCGCGCTTCCCAGCTACCGCGATGTGAAAGACTTCGATATGCCGGAGGGTGTGCAGTCCGTTCTGATCGATCCCGAGTCACTCCAGCTGGCCACCTCCAATTGCCCCACCACGCGTCAAGAGGTTTACATCGCCGGCTCCGCTCCCACACAATATTGCGAAATTCACGGCAGCCACAATGTCTTCACCTCTACGGGTTCCTGGCTCTCCCACGTATTTGGCGGCGGCCAACCCAAGGAGCCTCCCAAGGACGCCGACGGCAAAACACTTCCTTATGACCCCAATCGCCCTCCTTACGCGACCGGGCAAGGCCAAGCAGAGCAGATGACCCCGGAAGCCAAAGAAGCCAAAGACAAGGAAGAAGAAAAGAAAAAGAGTCCCTTGAAGAAGATTTTTGGTATCTTTGGAGGTAAGAAGAAGGACTCCGACAAGCCCAAACCGGACGACGCAACAAAGCCGGAATAAGGCTAGCCGGTAGACAAAGGAGACTCGCCATGACCTGTGTCCGATTGGCGTTGCCTGTTGGTTTTCTCCTCGTTTGCCTGACCCTCCCCTCCATCGGCCAGACCAGCGAAGACCGCCGCAAAGAATCGTTTGTTCCTCCCATGCAAACGCAGTCGCAGGTGTCCAACCCGACCGCGAACCCTGCCGAACGCCGGATAAGTGACGAAGAGAAGGGCGATTTATATATGGCCCGCAAGCAGTATCGTGAGGCCATGGAGCAATACAAATTGTTGTGCGAACAAGATCCGCATAACGCCGTCTACCTGAATAAACTTGGGATTGCGCTCCACCAGCAAACTGCGCTGGGACTTGCCCTCAAATATTACGAAAAGGCTGTGAAGGCCAATCCCAAGTATGCCGACGCCGAAAACAACATCGGCACCATCTGGTATCAGCGCAAGAAATATGGCAAAGCTGTCCGCGCCTATCAACGCGCGATAAAAATGCGCGACGACATGCCCATCCTGTATAGCAATCTCGGCTATGCCTATTTTGGCCAGGGCAAGTACGACGAATCCATCGCCGCCTTCCGCACCGCCTTATCCAAAGATCCGCTGTTCTTCGAGCGCGGCTCCTCTCGCAATGGCTCTGTTCTGCAGGACCGTTCCGTGCCGGACCGTGGCCGCTTTTATTTCCTGCTGGCCAAGTCCTTCGCCGAGGCCGGCAATCTCGACCGCGCCGTTTTGTACCTCCGCAAGGCCAAGGAGGAAGGCTACGCAAAAATTAACGACGTGAAAAAAGACCCCGCATTCGCGGCCTTGCTGACCGATCCGGTGATCATCGAACTTCTGGCTCCCAAGCCGGTTGAGTCCGCACAGCAATAACCTTCGTCACCACGTTTACCATTAGTCGCAAGCCCCTCTGCCGCAAATGCGCGCTTCCCCGCGTCTGCTACAATGCGGAGGAACCATGTCCCCCTATCGTTTCATCCGCCGCGCATTCGTCGTTGCCTGCGCATCGCTATGCGCTGTATCTCTCACCGCGCAATCGCCAACTCGCCCCAATGGTTCGGCCCACTCCGGCGTCTACTTGGTCTTCCCTTTCGAGAATGCCGGCGCTTCCCCGCGCCTCGATTGGCTCGGCGAGGGTCTCGAAGAGCTCACCATCCAATCTCTCTCCGCTGGCGGCCTGCAAGTCTATTCTCACGCCGGCCGCACTTCAGAGCAGGAACGCAATGGTCTTCCGTTCTCCGCGAAGCTTAGCCGCGCCAGTATGTTGCGCGTCGCTCAGGATCTGGACGCCGATTTTGTCATCTTCGGCTCCTTCACTTCCGACGGCAAAACTCTGACCATCGATTCCCGCCTGCTGCGAACCGATCCGCTCACACTGCTTCCAGCGGTCCGCGAAGCCGGCCCGCTTGATTCCGTGATGGAGATGCACTCGAAGCTGGTCTGGCATCTGCTCTCCGAAAACGACAAAGACTATCGCCCGACCCTCGCCGAATTTTCCAAGGCCCAGCGTCCACTCCGTCTCGATGCCTTCGAGCACTATATTCGCGGCCTGCTGGCCAATGAAGACGAGCCTCGCTTGCGTGAGTTGCGGGAAGCTTCCCGCCTTGAGCCTTCCTGGCCCGATCCCTATTTCGCTCTCGGCCAAACTTATTTCACAAGAAACGATTGCACCACCGCGCTCTCGTTCCTTTCGCACATTCCGCCCGCTCACGACCGCTATGTAGAAGCCCTGTTCTCCTCGGGCGTCTGCCGCTTGCAATTGAATCAGCCCGATCGAGCCGAAGAGGCCTTCGTGTCCCTCCAGGAATCTCTCAGCAGCGGTTCTTCCCAGAGCGAACGGCAAGCTGGCGCAACCGGAACCGACCTCCCGGAAATCTTGAACAATCTCGCCGTTGCCCGCGCGCGCCGCGGCAAGATTGCGGAAGCGCAGACCGACCTGCGTCGCGCTACCGATCTTGACCCCGATGAGGACGACTATCCTTTCAACCTCGGCCTCCTCGCTCTGCAATCCGGTGACTTCTCAGCCGCTGCCGCCGCCTTTCGCGAAGCCTCCGAACGAAAACCGGAAAATCCCGAAGATCGCGCATTGCTCGTGCAAGCGCTGGAAAAAGCTGGGAAGAAGCCGGAAGCAGATCAGGAGCGCGAGTCCGCCGCCGAAGCTCTCGGCCCCAACGCGCTGCAATCCTCGCATGTCGATGTGAAATCCGACGCGACCTTCCGTCTCGCCCGCATAAGAACCGAGCTCGATACCACCGCGCTACGCCTCGAGATCGCCGCGTCCGGAACCGCCGCGAATTCCACGCCCTCCGGCGCCGGAGTCGACACTGCAGCCTCCCACATTCGCCGCGGACGCCAGGAGCTTGCCGCGGGCCGGCTGGATGCATCCGAAAATGAATTTCGTGGCGTCCTGCGCACCGAGCCCGCCAATGCCGCCGCACACCGCGGCCTTGGCGAAATCGATCACCGTCGCGGCAAACTCGATGACGCCGTTAAGGAACTCCAGGCTTCCCTTGAAGCTCGCGACTCCGCCCTCGTCCGCACTATGCTCGCGCGCATTTACCTCGAGCAGAAAAAGCCGGACTTGGCGCGTGCCGAAGTGCAGCGCGCTTTAAAGCTCGCCCCCAACTATTCCGAAGCCAAGCAATTGCTCGAGCATCTCCCAAGCTCCAAGCCCAGTGGAGGCGCGCAATGACTCCATATCGCGCTATTTTCAGCAGCGATTGGTTCAATGCTCACAGAATTCTAGTAATCGCCCTGTCCGGCCTGGCCTTCTTTGCTTTTTCCCCTCGCGTTTCAGCCGACGAGCACGCCTCCAATCCAGTCGTCCTCGAACTGAAACTCGATGGCGAAGTCGAGCCCATCCTCGCCACCTACATCGACGAAGGCATCGCCGACGCCGCCAATCGCCACGCTTCGCTCATTCTCATCACCATGGACACTCCGGGTGGGCTCAGCGACTCCATGAAGGACATCATCCAGCACATCTTGAGCTCCTCCGTTCCCGTCGCCGTCTACGTTTATCCCACCGGCTCGCGCGCCGCGTCCGCAGGCTTCTACATTCTTCTTTCCGCCGACATTGCCGCCATGGCGCCTGCCACTCACACCGGTGCGGCTTCTCCCTTGATCGCGGTCGGCGGATACCCGGTCGCCATCGACGAAACGCTGCGCCGCAAAATCAACAACGACGCCCAGGCCTTCCTGCGCAGCTTCACCGAAAAACGCGGACGCAACCCCAAGCTTGCGGAAACCGCCGTCACCGACGCCAAGGCCTTCACCGAAAAAGAAGCGCTCGACGGAAAACTCATCGATCTCATCGCCAGTTCCGAAGACGATCTGCTCCGCCAACTCGATGGCCGTGAGATCGCCCGCTTTGACGGCTCAAAAGTAAAGCTCGCGCTGGCCAACCCGACGCGTGTCCCATTTCAGCTTTCCGCCCGTCAGAAATTCCTCGCCCGCATCGTCGAACCCGACGTCTTTTTTATCCTGCTGATCCTGGGTGTTCTCGGCCTGTATACCGAATTTACTCACCCTGGCGTTATCGCACCCGGCGTCGTCGGCGGCATCTGCATGGTCCTCGCCCTCTACGCGATGCACATTCTTCCCGTGAATCTTGCCGGCGTGTTCTTAATCCTGCTCGCCCTCGCGCTCTTCATCCTCGAAGCGAAATTCACCAGCCACGGCGTGCTCGCCGCGGGTGGTGTCATCTCCATGCTTCTCGGCGCCATGTTTCTGATTCGTTCGCCGCTCACCGCCGGTGGCGTAAGCCTCGGCGTCGCGCTGGCCGTAACCCTCCCCTTTGCCGTGCTGACCGTTCTCTTGATGCGTCTGGTGCTGCGCTCGCGCTCCTGGAAAAATCAAACCGGCCGCGAGGAAATGATCGGGGCGCAAGGCACCGTAGTCACCGAGCTCCCGGTCGGAGCCGAAGGCATGATTCGAATCCACGGCGAACTCTGGCGCGCCATCTCCAATCAGCCCGTGCCCGAAGGCAAACCGGTGCGCGTGGTAAGAATGGATGGCTTGAAGCTTTACGTGGAGCCGGTCGCCTGACGCTGTATCGTCAAGTCTCTACGGACGATTTTCAAGATTAACTTGGGCCAGTAGTTGGATCGGGTCGCGCGCATCAGCCAGTATCAGGAGGACAAATGTTCGAGTTCAGCGTCGGTACGCTCGTCGTCATCGGCTTCGTGCTTATCTGGTTCTGGAATTCCCTCTACATCATCAAGGAATGGGAGCGCGGCGTCGTTCTCCGCCTCGGCCGCATGCTGCCGCAAGCGAAAGGCGCTGGTCTCAACCTCGTTTTCTGGCCAATCGAAACTCTTACCCGTATGAGCATGCGCATCGAAACGCTCGACGTTCCGCCGCAAGATATCATCACCCGCGACAACATCTCCGTAAAAGTGAACGCGGTCTGCTATTTCCGCATCGTCGACGCCAATCTCGCCCTCTCGCAAGTACAGAACTATCAATACGCCACCTCGCAGCTCGCCCAGACCACCATCCGCAGCGTGGTTGGCCAATTCGAACTCGACGAGATCCTCGCCCAACGCGACAAGGTCAACGCCAAGCTGCAAGTCATTCTCGACACCGAGACCGAGCCCTGGGGCATCAAGGTCAGCAAGGTCGAAGTGAAACAGGTCGACATCCCGGAACAGATGCAGCGCGCCATCGCTCGCCAGGCCGAAGCCGAACGCGAGCGCCGCGCAAAAGTGATTCACGCCGACGGCGAGTACGAAGCTTCCGCAAAACTGGCCGACGCCGCGAAAGTTCTCGAGACGCAGCCCTCCGCCATCCAGCTCCGTTATCTGCAGACCCTTACCGAAATAGGTGTTGAGAAGAACACAACCATTGTGTTTCCGCTGCCCATCGATATTATTAACAGTTGGGTGCAATCGTTAGCGGGGCAAAAAAAATAAGAATGGCATCGGGAGGCAGGCGCGGGGGAGCCGGCGAGCGTGTGCTCGAGAGCAGGCACGTCATTGGCCTGTTCATGCTGATGCTTCTCTTCTCCGGCGTTTTCTTCACTCTCGGTTACGTCATGGGCCGCAATCAGTATGACGGCCAAGTACGCGCGGCTTCCAACCCACGCACTCTCCAGCCCACTCCCGTGGCTCCGAAATCTGATCCGAACGCGAAGCGCTCATACGATACGCGCCGCGATTCCGATCCCGCCACCGACGGTAACTCGCAGCCTAATTCCGACTGGAGCTTTTACAACGCTGGCAAATCCTCGGCACCGGACGACAGTCTGAAACCCGCTTGGTCCATCCCGGCTGCCAGCCCACGCAATGTTTCCGCTTCGGCGAGAAGCAAAAGCGGAAAATCGGCTAACTCACCCGCCATCCCTCCAGGCTCGTACACGTTGCAGGTCGCCGCGCTGCGCCGCGAATCCGACGCCTTGAGCCTGGCCGCCCATCTGCAAAGGAAAAAGTTCCCCGCCTTTGTCGTTTCTCCGCAAGGCGACAAGTATTATCGAGTCCATGTTGGTCCCTACGCTGACCAGAAATCCGCCGACGCCGCCAGGAAGGGCCTCGAGGGCGCCGGCTTCAAGGCTATCGTGAAGCATTGATGTCCCTGCGTTCCTGGACCCGTTTTTTCCCTCCCTATCCGGGACCGGCCACTCCCGCCGCTTTCCGCTTGGTTTGCGCGGCGGTTTCCGGCGCTGCACTCTCGCTCTCCTACACCGGATTTTATTTCCCAATCTATTCCTGGCTCTGCATCGGCCTCTTGCTCGTCGTTATCTTGGATGCCCGCCCCCGCATCGCTTTCGCTTGCGGCTACGTTCATTCGATTCTCTTTGTCTTTACCGGTGTGCCCTGGATCGCCACCGTGCTCGCCGTGCACGGCGGACTGTCTCGCCTCGGCGGCTGGGCCATTTTGTTTATCATCGCCTCGATCATAGGCTTGCTTACCGGGACCTTTGCCTGGTGCGTTCGCCGTCTCGCCCAGCGCAGCGTGCTGCTCGGCTGCATCGGCGCTCCGTTCCTCTGGGTCGTCTCTGAATTCGCCCTCGCCCATCTCCCCGAAATCAGTTTCCCCTGGAATTTGCTGGGCTATCCCGCCTCTGCCAATCTCGCTCTCCTTCAGCTCACCACCGTCACCGGCATTTGGGGCCTCTCCTTCGCCGTCGCTGCATTCAACGCCCTGCTCGCCTGGGCCATTCTCGCTCCCGCTCCCCGTCTCAGGCTTCGCGCAGCTTTCCTCGCCGCTGCAGCCGTTCTCCTTCTTGCCATCATGGCCGTCGGACCCCGTTTCGTTCCTCACACCTCCGCCAACCATTTTGCGCGCGCCGTCCAGCCCAATTTTCCTGAATCCATGGGCTACCAACAGGACTGGTTCTCGGCCCACGGCCCCGATCTTCAGGAAATCGAGCAACTCAGCCTCGTGCCTTCCAATCACTCCGCCGATTTCCTGATTTGGCCCGAGGCCCCCGCGCCGTTTTCCTTGGGGGACCCGCAATTCGCCCGGTATGCCTCATTCATCGCCATTCATTTTCATCATCCCTTCCTCGCCGGCACCATCGAGTGGCAGCCCGCGCCCGAACCTTCCGTCACCCCGCACGCTACCCTCGCTCCCTACAACAGCGCCATCTTGCTCGACCCACAAGGGCAAAAAGTCTTCACCTACGACAAAGTTCACCTGGTTCCCTTCGGCGAGTACGAGCCCTTCCCGCTGATTCACAGCGTGGCTGCTAATGTTTCGGACGAAATCGGCGCCTTCCATAAGGGCGCCAAGCATTCCGTCGCGCATCTCCCCGGCGGCTACACTTTCGGTACGTTCATTTGCTACGAAGCCATCTATCCCGGGGAAGTTCGCCATTTCGCCCTGGCCGGCGCCGACCTCCTGGTCAACATTTCCAACGATGGCTGGTTTGGCCGCTCGGCCGCGCCCGAACAGCATCTCCACATGGCTCGCGTCCGCGCGGTGGAAAATCGCCGCTGGCTCCTCCGCGTCACCAACAATGGCTTGACCGCCAGCGTCGATCCCTACGGCCGCACCTTTCAGCCGCTTCCTCCCGATGTCCGCGCCGCCGCCGATCTGCCCTATGACTTTCGCACCGAGGAAACCATCTACACACGCTTCGGTGATTGGTTCGCTTGGCTCTGCATCCTCGTTTCCGTTATCCTACTAGCCTCAACTTTTTGGAAAGGAAGCACCGCGCGCGAAGAGCTCCTGATTCCGGTTGCCGATATTCCCCCATCTCTTGTAGGGGCGCGCTTTAGTTCACACCGAGGAACGAAGAGCGCGTCCAAGCGGTTTTAGCCGCTGCAAGCCTTGGTGGGCGTCGCTGCAGCTCAGGTCCGCTCTTTGGACCTGAGGCTTTTCGCTCTCCGGAGCTCATTGGTTGCAGGCAGGATTCCAAAAACGAACGGATCTAAACAAATATGATTCTCGAAGACCTCCAGCACCGCTACGAACTTCTCAAGCCCCGCATCAACATGGTTCGGAGTTATCTTTGACGCTGCTCCTCATCGCGAGCGCCTGAAATCCCTGGAAGCTCGCATTGGTCAGCCAGATTTCTGGAACAATCAGGAAGCTGCGCAATCCGTCCTCCGCGATCGCAAACGCTCCGAAGAGCAAATTGCCGCCGATGAAAAACTCGCTTCGCTCTCCGGCGATCTCGATACCTACGTCCATCTCGTGCAGGAAGAGACCAATGCCGAGCAGCGCAACGATTTGCTGAAAGAACTCGACCGCGAGCTGAACACCGCCGAAGACTACATCGCCGACCTGGAAACCAAAACGCTCCTCTCCGGCGAAAGCGATCACCTCAACGCCATCATGACCATCAAGCCTGGCGCCGGGGGCACCGAATCGCAGGACTGGGCCTCGATCCTGCTTCGTATGTATCTTCGTTGGGCAGAGCGCAAGGGCATGAACGCCGTCGTGCTCGACGAAACTCCCGGCGAAGAAGCCGGCATCAAGAACGCCACCATTCAGTTCTCCGGAGAAAATGCCTATGGCATGCTGGTAGGCGAAGCCGGTGTGCATCGGCTGGTCCGCATTTCTCCGTTCGATCAAGCCGCGCGCCGTCACACTTCCTTCGCCTCCGTTTTCGTCATTCCTGAGGTGGACGATAAAATCGAAATCAACATCCGTCCCGAGGATTTGCGCGTCGATACCTTCCGTTCCGGAGGGAAGGGCGGTCAGAACGTCAACAAGGTAGAAACTGCCGTGCGCATTACGCACATCCCAACGGGGATTGTAGTTGGCTGCCAGGTGGAGCGTAGCCAGCACAAAAATCGCGAGTTAGCCATGAAAATGCTCCGCTCGCGCCTCTACGATCTGGAAATTCAAAAACGCAAGGCCGAAACCGACCGCCTCGACGAAACCAAGATGGACATTTCCTTCGGCAGCCAGATCCGCTCCTACGTAATGCAGCCCTACCGCCAGATCAAAGACCATCGCACAAAGTTCGTGGTAGGCGACGTCGACCGCGTCCTCGACGGCGACCTCGACCCCTTCATGCGCTCCTACCTGATGGCCAAGAAAACCAAAGGCAAGCTCGAGATCCAACCCGACGACGACATGAACGGGGAGTGAGACGCGCAAGGAAAGCTCAAGAGGTCTGGCCCCACTACAACATGTCTGCAAATTCTTCGATGCTGATTTTCAAGTCATTGATGATTGCACGAAGCGTTTTGCGCTTTATATCGCCTCCGTGCATCGGAATGACGACCCGAGCTTGGTCGCTCGCCCGTATGTAAATCGCGTGACTGCCGCTCTGGCGTCGAAAAGCGAAACCAAGACGCTCAGCGACGCGCACCAATTCTTTAGCGGTGATCGCGGGTAACTTTGCGGTCAAACCGGAATCTCAATCGGTTTGATTAGGATGTCTTCCGTGGGAATCGGCAGGCCGTCTTCGATCAGGCTCTCGAGGTAGAGTTGGATCGCTTCACGGATGTTTTGCATGCCTTCATCGATCGTTTCGCTCTGTGTGTGGCATCCCGGCAAGGTAGGACAAAAGACATGGTATCCACCTTCCTCCTCCTTCTCGAAGATAACTGTAAATCGGTGTGCCATCGCGCACCTCTCACCTTCAATTCTAGCCGATTCTGCCCCGAGTCCGGCCATTAGGTTCGTGGCCAGCAGCCGTTCTAAGTCGGCAGACCTTTTGGCGGAAGCCGATCTGGAGGACCATTCACACCCCGAAAATCGCCGTTCGATCCTCAAATTCGACCATTCAATGGGTTTTACTTTACCTAGCGTTCGACCGCGCGCTATCATCCGCTGTGCGAAACTATTTTTCTCGTTTTATGGAATCCGCGCGCCAGTTTTAGGTGTGCCCCAATGAAGTAGCCACACTAGCGCCGGTGTCGAGCTAAGTCGTTTAGAATACGCACTTACGCAGGAATTCACGCGTAAGTCCTTTAGAATGCGCACTTACAAAAAACCCGGGGGAGGGGGGTGTCAGCCCCAATCTTCCGAAACAACACCCCTGCCCCTGCACCGACCTGCTCCGCGAAAACCGTCCTGCAGCGTAGAATCCTCT
>Ga0307479_10003723_pt1 | contig 13924 bp, 11 predicted proteins | sample atmos_gasesECM4C_FD_203743 | JGI IMG/M metagenome (GOLD analysis project Ga0307479, IMG submission 203743) | Hardwood forest soil microbial communities from Morgan-Monroe State Forest, Indiana, United States - atmos_gasesECM4C_515 | ecosystem: Environmental > Terrestrial > Soil > Temperate...
ATCGATTTGAAATTCGTCCGGGTCAGGCGAATCAGCTCAAAATGATGAATCGCTTGGCGCCTGGATTTATTTTGAAGCAAATGAGCCGATCGGTCGATCGTATGCTCAGAACACAGAACTAATTCGAAGTATCCAAAGCTCGTTTTGGTCCGTCCAGGAGCCAGGCCCGACCGCCACCTTCGCTGATGCGCAGGTAAAGGCCGTTGCCGTCAGCATGAAGGCCCGGCTTACCGAGCCGCTTGACCGCCAGCGGAGTTAGCTTTCCGTCGAACCGGCCGGTGTGAATTTGCCCCATGGCCTGCCCCATGTAAGAGCGTGCACTCTGGCGCAAACAAGGGCATCCACATGCCCGTTCGTGCAGACAAACCTATGATTTATTGCAGATTCTTACTTGACTTCGGAGGAAGGGTGGTGGAGGTAAGCGGGATCGAACCGCTGACCTCTTGCATGCCATGCAAGCGCTCTCCCAGCTGAGCTATACCCCCACGCGCAACTAACGAGTTTATCAGGCGACAACGGAGTCGCGAGAACTGCCACGCCGCCTTCGAGGCTGCCGACCGGCGCCATCAACGCGAGCTCATCGTGGCGCAGGGCGATCGGGCCAAACGCAGCCGCCGGCGATCGATCCGAGTGCCGCGAGTTCGGCCGGCAAGTGAGTGAGCGAAAACTTCGGACATGCGCTTGGAGGAGCGCTGGCTTCAGCATGTCCATGTCTATGGTAGTGCCAAGACTGCATAGAAACCCCTGGACAAGTTACAGGGTTTACCTACAGACTGGACGCTTTCTTGGCGTCAAGTAAGAAATACGCGTCACGCACCGCACCAGTCGGATCACTTCACAGATCCCGCCCTCTCTGTTCTATACCGCGTAGGAGTTAGCGCCATGGAAAATGGTCGGCTTCTTATTTCCCGAATTCGAACAGTCGCCCTGGCCGCGAGCACGGCGGGCTTGGTCTTTGGTTTTATCCCGGAGGGTCACGCGCGTGTGACCCAGATCGTTTTTGGTGCGGCCACGTATCCCTACGGGACTGCCATGTTTGGAACGGTCGGACAGTACGAGCAGCTCGACGGCATCGCGACCGGGGAGATCGATCCCGCCGATCCCCACAATTCGTTGATTCAGGATATCGCTCTGGCGCCGCGCGACGCGAATGGAAAGGTCCAGTACACGACGATGGTTTCGATCATCAGGCCGGTCAACATGGCCGCGTCCAATCAGACGATGCTGCTCGAGATCGTCAATCGGGGCAACAAGCTCAACCCGGGCTTCTTCAACGTCGGCGCCAACGCCGCCCTGCCCCAGGGAGACGGCTTTCTCGAGAACCAGGGCTTCACGCTGGTGTGGGCGGGCTGGCAGGCGGATCTGGTACAGCCTACGGGCGGCACGCTGGTCACGATGTTCCCGGACAAATCGGTTCGGTTCCCGATCGCTCACTTTCCGAATGAAGACGACTCCATCCGCGGTCCCGTTCGCTCGGAGTTCACCACCAACAGCCCGACGTCGACACGGCCCATCCTGGACGAATCGAGCTCGAACACGCCCGGCTACGCCACGGCAAGCCTGAACAACTCGCACGACACGATGACGATGCGGCAGCATCAGAACGACCCGAAGGTTCTGATCCCGAACACTCAGTGGGCCTACGCGGACTGCACCACCACGCCGTTCCCGGGCGTGCCGAATCCGCAGAAAGTTTGCCTGGCGAACGGATTCGACACCGACCACATCTACGAGCTGCTGTACACGGCAAAGAATCCGATCGTGATGGGTTTGGGGCTGGCAGCGCTGCGCGACGTTGGGAGCTTTCTGAGGTATTCGACGATGGACGATTTTGGCAACCCGAACCCACTCGCCGGTGACATCAAGTTCGGGCTCCTCAGCGGGATTTCGCAGAGCGGCCGCCTGCTGCGCACGTTCCTCGAGCTGGGCTTCAACCAGGACGAGGCGCTGCGCCAGGTGTTCGACGGCATGCAGCCTCACATCGGGTCGGTCAGGAACTACATCAACATCCGCTTCTCTCAGCCTGGGCGACTGGCCGGTACGCAACACACCGAAAAGCAGTATCCGGGACCGGAAGGCTCGCTGACATACGGCGACAGCTTCGACAAGTTCACGGGCAAGACGAGCGGCCTGCTCGACCGATGCACGCAAACGCACACCTGCCCGCTGATCGTCCATACGATGTCCGACATCGAATACTGGGAAGCCTCGGGAGCGTTCGACACGGTGATGGCGGATGGCAGCGCCGACCTATCGATACCGAGCAACGTTCGGATCTACGAGTTCTCCAGCACGCAGCACGGTGGGTTCTCGCCGGTGGCATCGCTTCCCACGTCGACCGGTATCTGCGAGCAGTTGCCGAACGCGAACTCCTACACCTACAACATCCGCGCGCTACTGGTGGCACTCCAGCAGTGGGTGGCCAGTGGAAAGCAGCCGCCTGCCAGCCAATACTCCACGCTCGCCCAGCACAGCCTGGTCGCGCCGGGTGCGGTGGCGTTCCCGGTCATTCCCTGCGTGGCCGGACTCATCGGCTGCGGCGGACCGACCGGCGCTGGACCGGACGCGACCGGACCGAACACCCAGGGCGGCGTGTGGAACACGCGCACCGTTTGGAATCGAGGATCGCAGTACAACGTCGGCGACGTCTCCGGGATCATTTCGACCGAGCCGCCGACACCCGTTGCGCAGTACCCGACGCTGCTGCCGCAAGTCGACGCCGACGGCAACGACATCGACGGACTGCGTTCGGTGACTCTGCGTGCGCCGCTCGGAACCTACACGGGGTGGAACGTGCGAAAGACCGGCTTCAGCCAGGGCGACTCGTGCGACCTGACCGGCGGCTACGTTCCGTTTACCGGCACCAAGGCCCAGCGCGCAGCGAGCGGCGATTCGCGCCTCTCGCTGCAGGAGCGGTATGGCAGCCTGAGCGGATACCAGGCAGCTGCAACTTCGGCCGCGAACCAGTTGGTCCAAGAGGGCGTGCTGCTTCAGTCGGATGAACAGGCGGCCATCAAGTGTGCCGTCAGCCAGGCCGCGCAGGCCGCGGCCGTGGCCGATACGGCCGCAAAAGCGGCCGGCCTGGCGTTACTGAACTGGGGCGCGGGGCCGGCCGCGGGCTCGTGCAACCTGCCTCCGTTCTGAGATCAGAGAATCGTTAGCGAGGGGTTGCCAGGTCGAGCGCGGCGCGCAGGCGCTTGAGCACCGCGGCGCGCCCGATCAACTCCAGCACCGCGTCGATGCTCGGAGTTTGAGTTCGACCGGTCACCGCCACGCGCAGCGGCACCGCGAGCGCCGGCATCTTGATGCCGAAGTCGCCAATCAGCTGCTTGTTCAGTGCCGCGATCGCGGTGCGTTCCCATGGAATCGCCTCAGCGGCTTTGGCGAACTCGCGCACCGCGTCGATGCTCTTGCCGGACAGATGTTGGCGGATCAGGTCGTGGTCGATGTGCGGTTCCAGGTAGAAGAGCATCGCTTCGTCGGCGAGCTCGTTCAGCGTGCGGCTGCGGTCTCTCAGGAGGGTGACGACAGCCTCCAAATGAGCAGCCCTCTCCCGCGCAGCGGGAGAGGGGTGATCGGGCGCCTCTGTTTGAGACAACCGCTGTTCGATCAGCGGGGCGACCAGGCGGGCGAGCCGCGCCGGGTCGGCCTCTTTCATGTACTCGCCGTTCAGCCACAGCAGCTTGTTGATGTCGTACTGCGCCGGGGCGCGGTTCACGTGATCCAGGTCGAACCATGACACCAGCTGCTCGCGCGAGAACTTCTCCACGTCGCCGTGGCTCCAGCCCAGGCGCGCCAGGTAGTTGAACAGGGCCTCCGGAAGAAACCCGTCGTCGCGGTACTGCAGCACGCTGACGGCCCCGTGGCGCTTGGAGAGCTTCTGGCCGTCGGGGCCCAGGATCATCGGCAGGTGGCCGAACTTGGGCAGCGGCGCCTCGGGGCCGAGGATCGCGCGGTAGATGTTGATCTGGCGCGGGGTGTTGTTCACGTGGTCGTCGCCCCGCAGCACGTGCGAGATCCTCATGTCGATGTCATCGACCACGGCCGCGAAGTTGTAGGTCGGCACGCCGTCGCTGCGGGCGATCACCAGGTCGTCGAGCTCGGTGTTGGAGATGCTGATCGGGCCTTTGACCAGGTCGTTCCAGACCACCATCCCGAAATCGGGATTGCGAAAGCGGATCACGGGCGCCACGCCCTGCGGGATCGGCCGGCCCTTGGCGCGCTCGGGGCGCCAGCGGCCGTCGTAGCGGGGCTTTTCGCCGCGGGCGGTCTGCTGCTGACGCAGCTGCTCGAGCTCCTCGCGGCTGGCGTAGCAGCGGTAGGCCTGGTCCTGCTGGATCAGGCGCTCGAACACCTCCTGGTAGCGGGAAAGGCGCGTGGTCTGGCGCACCGGGCCCTCGTCGTATTCCAGCTGCAGCCAGTCCAGCGCGTCGATGATGGCGCGCACGTTTTGCTCGGTTGAGCGCTCCAGGTCCGTGTCCTCGATGCGCAGGATGAACGTTCCGCCGTGGCGGCGCGCGAAGGCCCAGCAGAAAAGGGCCGTCCGCGCCGTGCCCAGGTGGAGCATCCCGGTGGGGCTGGGGGCGATGCGGGTGCGGACGGTGTCGGTCATCGGCGTGGCGCGCTCGGGGCGGGCCCGGCCGGCAGCGTGCCGGCGGGCTCAGTGCTCCGGTACGCGGGCGATCCGCAGCAGGTTGGTGGTACCGGAGATGCCGAACGGCACGCCGGCGGCGATCACCACGTAGTCGCCGGCCATCGCGAAGCCTTCGCGCAGCGCCGCGTTGCAGGCGAGGTCGGTCATCGAGTTCACGTCCAGCGCCTCGGTCGAATGGACCGAATGCAGGCCCCACACCAGGCACAGGCGCGCGGCGGTCTGCGGGCTCGGGGTAAGCGACAGGATCGGCGCCTCGGGGCGCTCGCGCGCCGCTCGCATCGCGGAAAATCCCGACGAGGTGTACGTGATGGTGGCCTTGGCGGAGACGATGTGCGTGGTCTGCCGCAGCGCCGCGCACACGGCGTCGGCCGGGTTGGGGCGGGCGGCCTCGCGGTGGGCGTCCAGCTCCATGCGGTAATTCACGTCGGCTTCGACCTGGCGGATGATGCGGTCCATCATCGTCACGGCCTCCACCGGGTACTTGCCGCTGGCCGACTCGGCCGACAGCATCACGGCGTCCACGCCCTGGAAAATGGCGCTCGCCACATCCGAGGCCTCGGCGCGGGTCGGCACCGGGTTGGTGGTCATCGACTCCAACATCTGGGTGGCCACGATCACGGGCTTGCCCTCGCGCCGGCAGGTGCGCACGATGGTCCGCTGCAAAATCGGCACGCGCTCGGGCGGCAGCTCCACGCCCAGGTCGCCCCGCGCCACCATGATCGCGTCGGACCGCTGCACGATCGCATCGAGCCGGTCGATGGCGGCGGGCTTTTCCAGCTTGGACAGCACCATCGCGCGCTCGCCGATCAGCTTGCGGGCATCGTCCACGTCCTCCGGGCGCTGCACGAACGACAGCGCCACCCAGTCCACGTCCATCGCCAGCGCGAAAGCGAGGTCTTCGTGGTCCTTTTCGGTCAGCGGCGATATCGGCAGCACCACGCCCGGCACGTTCACGCCTTTGCGGTCGCTCAGGCGCCCGCCCACCACCACCCGCGTAGTCGCGTGGTCGCGGCCGAACGACTCCACCTTCAACTGCAGCCGCCCGTCATCCAGCAGTAATGTTGCATCGCGCTCCAGCGCCGCGAAGATCTCCGGGTGCGGCAGGTTCACCCGCCGCGCATCGCCTTCGGCCGCGTCCAGGTCCAGTCGGAAGCGTTCCCCGGGCACGAGCTCCACCGCACCGCCGGCGAAGCGCCCCACGCGCAGCTTCGGACCCTGCAGATCGGCCAGGATCCCGACCGGGCGGCCGAACTCGCGTCCGATCCGGCGTGCTGCCTCGCAGCGCGCGCGGTGCTCGCCGGCCGTGCCATGGCTGAAATTGAGGCGAAACACGTCCACGCCCGCCACGAACAGGGCGCGGATGGCTGCCTCGGTCGAGGTCGAGGGCCCGAGCGTCGCGACGATCTTGGCATTGCGGTTTCTACGCATGAAATTCCTGCGTGGACAAAGCGTGCAGTTTATCCGCCATCCGGCACAATACCGGCCCGATGGCGTACCAGGTTCGAGAGGTCTTCTACACGCTGCAGGGGGAAGGGGCCCAGTGCGGGCGTCCTGCCGTGTTCTGCCGCTTTGCCGGATGCAACCTGTGGAGCGGGCGCGAGGAAGACCGCACCCGGGCCGTGTGCCGCTTCTGCGACACCCAGTTCGTGGGCACGGACGGCGCCGGCGGCGGGCGGTTCGATACGGCCCAGCATCTGGCGCAACACATCGAATCGTTCTGGCCGGCGGGCGACGCAGGTCACCGCTTCACCGTGCTCACCGGGGGCGAGCCGCTGCTGCAGGTCGATGCGGCATTCACGGCCGAGTTGCACCGGCGCGGGTTCGAAATTGCGGTGGAGACCAACGGCACGCTGCCGGCGCCCCACGGGCTGGACTGGGTTTGCGTGAGCCCCAAGGCCGGCGCCGACTGGGTGTTGCGCAGCGGCGACGAGCTCAAGCTGGTGTTTCCGCAGCCCGGATTGATGCCGCAGGATGTGGCGCGCCAGGGGGTGGATTTTCGGCACTGGTGGCTGCAGCCGATGGACGGACCGGAGCTTTCTTCCAACACGCAGCAGGCAGTGCAGCACTGCCTGCGCGAGCCACGCTGGCGGCTGAGCCTGCAGACGCACAAGTTCATCGGCATCGCGTGACGCACCCGCCTCGCCTTTGCCGCCACACCCCGCCGTGACCGCGCTGGACCGCACACATCAGCCGCTGCCCGTTCTGACCCGGCCGCCGGCGGGCGATCTGCCGCCCGAGTTCGTCCCGCTGGCGGATGAGGCGAGCGTCGAGGAAAAAGACCGGCACTGGTATGTGACCGCCTATCAGGGCGACCGCATGCCGCAGCTCACCGTGCGCGCGGTGCTGACCGGCGGGCTGATCGGGGCGCTGATGTCGGTGGGGAACCTGTACTCGGTGATGAAGGTCGGCCTCTCGTTCGGGGTGGCCATCACCTCGTGCGTGCTGTCGTACGTGATGTGGAATCTGCTGCGCACGGCCTCGGCCGGGCGGGTCGGGCAGCTGTCGATCCTCGAGAACAACTGCATGCAGTCGACCGCATCGGCGGCCGGCTATGCCACGGGCGGCGCCCTGTCCGTCACCTTCGCCGCCCTGATGATCCTGGATCCGGCGCACCGCCAGCAGCCCTCGTGGGTGATTGCGACCTTCACGTTCATCACCGCGGCAATGGGCGTGTTCCTGGCCATTCCGATCAAGCGCCACCTGATCAACGAGGCCCAGTTGCCGTATCCGAGCGCCACGGCCGCGGCGGCGACGCTCAGGAGCCTTTACGGTCGCACCGGCGAGTCCATCAAAAAGGCCTACGGGTTGCTGATCGCCATGGGCGTCGGGGCCGTCTCGGGCGTGCTGAGCACGGCCGAGGACCAGTTCGCTTTGCTGGGGCGGTTCTTCGGGTGGATGCGGGCGCACCTTATCGACGTGCACCTTGCGGATCAGTTGCCGGCCAGCGGCTTTGCGCAGCTCGGCGGCAAGCCGATGGTCGGCTTCGGGTTCGAGCCGGGCCTGCTGACGATCGGGCTGGGCATGATCATCGGCCTGCGGGTGTCGCTGTCGATGCTGGCGGCCTCGTGCGCGCTGTATTTCTTTGTCGCGCCGTGGCTGCACGGCATCGATGCGGCCAGCGGCGGCGTGGCCGGCTACGTCGTGTCGATCCCGGCCGTCCGGGGCGGGACCATGTATCACCCGCTGCGCTGGGCGCTGTGGGGCGGAACCTCGGTGCTGGTGTTCTCGAGCGTCACCACGCTCGCGCTGCACTGGCGCACCGTGGGCCGCGCGTTCGCGATGCTGCGGCGGCCGCGCACGGCGAGGACGCTCGATGAGTTCGAGCGCACGATGCAGTCGATCGAGGTGCCCGGCTCCTGGATGATCGCGGGCGTGGTTCCGTTGGCGATCGCGATGGTGGTGCTATTGGCGATCGCGTTCGGGGTGGCCTGGTGGGCGGGGTTGATCGCCGTGTCGATGTGCTTCGTCCTGGCGCTCGTGGGGGCGCGCGCCTCCGGCGAGACGGATCTTTCTCCGATGGGCGCGATGGGCAAGATCATGCAGCTGCTGTTCGCAGTGATCGCCCCGCCCGCTGCGGTCGGTGCGCCGCTGAGCGTGTCGCAGAACGTGATGTCGGCGGGCGCCGGGATCAACAGCGCGATGTCCGCGGTCGAGCTGCTGTCGGACTTGAAGACGGGTTACCTGCTGGGAGCGAATCCGCGCCGCCAGTTCCTGGCGCAGTTCGCGGGCGTATTCGTCGGCACGCTGGTGTGCGTTCCGGCCTGGTACCTGCTGGTGCCAAACTACGCCGCGCTGGACAAGTACCCGGTGCCGGCGGCTCAGATCTGGGTGGCGGTCGCGCGGGCGCTCACGGGCGGGTTGAGCTCGCTGCCGCCGTCGGTGCTGTATGCGATCCTGATCGGGGCGGGCATCGGCCTGGTGCTGTCACTGCTGGACAAGGTGTTGCCGAAGGCGCGTGCCTGGTTGCCGTCGGCGGCCGCGCTCGGGATGGGCTGGGTGGTGCCGTTCAGCGTGTCGCTGTCGTTCGCGATCGGGGCGGCGATCTTGACGATCTGGCGCAGGACCTTGCCGCGCAGCGAAGGGACCTACAGTATTCCGGTGGCCTCGGGGATGATCGCGGGCGAGTCGATCATCAAGGCGCTGCTGGCGATGCTGGCGACGGCGATCGGGTTGATGCAGTAGGCCCTCACGCGTCGCTGTCGACGCGCACCGAGCGCGGCTTGCCGCGCACGAATACCACGGTGAAGACCAGGTGCGGGTGCGAGATGGCGCGGAAGCCGAGCTCGAAGCGCGCGTCGGTCAGCGGGTGCGGCGGCAGGTGGATCAGGGTCAGCACCAGGTCGTCGGGGGCGATCGTGCCGGGGATCTGCTGCCGGCTCAAACGCGCATTGATCAGCGGCGCGCACAGGTTTGCATCGTGCACCTGCAGCCGGCGAAAGGCGATCACGCAGGCCGCATGGTCGGCGCCGGGGCGGCGGTCGCCCTCGACCTCGCACACGATGCACAGCGGGAAGTCGCTGTCCGGCATCGTCTGCTCGCCGCGCCAGAACGACGGGCGGCCATACGGCATCGGGGCGAACTCGAGCCGGCCCAGCATCGGGGACTCGAACACATCGCCTGCCGGGCGCTTGGGCGGCGCGGGCTCCCGGCCGGCGAGCCGCTGCTCCAGGTCCAACAGCAGCTGGTCGATCTCGGCCGGCGGCGCGGTGGGTTCAGCGTCGAACATCGAAGGTTCCCAGGTCGGACTTGAGCTCGCGCGCCACGCGCTCGCGGTCGGTGATGAAGTCGTTGCTGCGGGCCTCCAAGCCCAGGTAGTCGTCCAGGTCGCCGTATTTCGCCTGAAGCTGCGGCACCAGCTCCAGGAAAAGATCGGTCAGCTCCGGGTCGAAGTGCTTGCCGCGCAGCGAGGCGATCTCGCGCATCGCGTCCGGCACCGACCAGGCTTCCTTGTAGCAGCGCCGGTGGGTCAACGCATCGAACACGTCAGCCAGCGCCGTCACGCGCGCGGCCAGCGGAATCATGTTGGCCTGGCGACGGTTCGGGTAACCGGTGCCGTCCCAGCGCTCGTGGTGGTTCAAAGCGATCTCCTGCGCCACGAAGAGCTGTGCCAGGCCGCCTTCGCCGATCAGCTCCCAGCCGTGTTCGCAGTGCTTTTCCATGATCGCGCGCTCTTCCGGCGTGAAGCGGCCCGGCTTGAGCAGAATCGAGTCGGGCACGCGCAGCTTGCCGATGTCGTGCAGCCGCGCCGAGATGTCGATCAGCGTGCACATCTCGGGGTCCATGCCCTTTTTGCGAGCTAGCTCCTTGGCCAGCGCGCCCACCCGGTAGCAATGTTCGCCGGTGTCGTCGTCGTGCAGCTCGGCGGCGACCGTGTTCTTCTCCAGCACTTGCATGCATTCGCGCAGCACGTCCATCGAGAGCCGCTTGAAGCGGAGTCCCTCCTGCTGCTCCTCAATCGCGGCCTGAGCCCGTAGGTCCAGGTCGCGGTTCACCCTTTCCAAGTGCCGATGGTGGTGCTGCAGCATGTTGCGAACCCGGCTGTCGCCGTTCAGCTGCACGACTTCGTGCAGGTACACCAGCGCGGAGGTCGGCTGGCCGGCGGCTTCGTAGCCACGCACGATCATCGCCAGCGCGTCGCGCAGCGCACTAGACATGCCCTTGCGGCTGCGATGCACTGCCTGCTGCAGCCGCGAGAGTCCGATGTCGCGTGAGGCCGGGTCGTGAGTCTCGACCAAGCCCTGCACCATCTCAGCGGCCAGTTCCGATAGCTCGCTGGTCCCAGTCCCGTACAGGCGCGCCAGCTTGGCGCGCTCGCGCGCCAGCGGCAGGTTGCGCACTTCGAGCAGCAGCCGTGCGTAATAGCACTCCGCGTTCGTTCGAATAGCGCGTTCGTACGCGTCTGATGGCGTTTGGAGCGCTTCGATGCTCCGCTCGGCAGCTGCCAGGCCGCGCGGGAAATCGCGCAAGTGCAGGCAAGCCAGGGCGATATTGCTGAGCGCAGTTGCGCGCGCCAGCGGCGGAATTCCGGCCTCTTCCGCCACCTCGACCGCTCTTTCGTAGGAGGGGATCGCTGCGTCGTAGTGGCCGGCGTGCTGGTGCGCCAAGCCGAGATTCGAAAGGACGTCGACTTCCTGGACTGCGTCACCCGATGCCCGGGCAGCTGCCAGAGCCCCAGTCAACGCGACGACGGCGCCCGGGTAATTGCCGGTTTCCGTAAGGACGAGGCCCAGCATCTTCTTCGCCTTGGCGTTGAGGATCGAATCGCCGAGACGCTCCGCCATGGTGACCGCGTGCTCCACAGGGGCGAGTCCGGCATACGCGTTGCCGCAGTAGTAGCGATAGCGCGTGACAAACAGCAGACACATCACGCGGTCGACGCTGACAGGCTCGTCAGGCAAAACCGACAGGGCGTCGGCCGCCATCTCGAACAGTGGTCTGCCCTCCTGCGTCAGCGGTGCCTCACGCAGCCGCGTTGCGAGCAGCGCGAGCCGCTCTGATTGGTCAGCCGCGTTGGGAAAAGGCAAGCACGTTGCGATCGCGGCTATTGACGCGTCTGGAGAGAGCATATAGGGTACGTGTGGGTATTACCTGAACCAAGGGCTAATCCCCCGGCCAACCCCTTTATCGACACGATGGAGGGGGAACTTGAGGCCGGAAGTGTGCAGTTTGTTTTGATCCCTGAGCGGGGGAACCGATGGACCAAGTACTGGAAGTCTGCGAAGACCGCGTCGAAGCGGTTGAAGAAGTGATCGAACTGCCGACCGACCTTCTGGGTCAGGTCGGCGGTGGCAGCGGCGGCACGATCCTTTAATTGCTGCCCTGATGGTTTCTTGAGGGCCCGCGTTGCGGGCCTTTTTTTTCACCTGCGAAAGCCGAGACGACCACCTCAGGCCAGCTCCCGGCAACGGTAGGGTTGGCCTTCCCAGGCATTGAAGCTGTACGGCAATTTGCCGTATAGTTCGTACTTGAGGACCCCACCCATGGCTACGACAACCGCCCGGCTAGAAGTGCGCATCAGCGCGACCCTGCGAGCCAGGCTCAAACGCGCGGCCGCTCTTCGGGGGAGCACCGTGAGCGGTTTTGTGACCTACGCCGTGCAGGAAGCCGCTGACCGCGCGATCGAACATGCCGAAGTCATTCGCTTGTCGCTCGCCGATCAGGAGCGTTTTGCGCGCGCGCTGATGTCCCCTTCCGAGGCCACCCCAGCGTTGAAGCGGGCCTTTGCGCGTCGTCGCAAACTCGTGGGCGCTGATTGACGGGCACGCCGTTCTTCATTGAACCGCTGCACCGGTCCCATGATCGCAGGTCGTTTGACTGCGGCGCGCGGCCGGGCGACACCGTCCTAACCCAGTACTTCCGCGAGCAGATCACACAGGACGTTCGCCGGCGCGTAGCGTCCTGCTTCGTTGCGCTTGCAGGCGATCGACGCATCGCCGGCTACTACACGCTGGCCGCGACCGGCGTGCCGCTGACCGGGCTACCTGAGAGCACTCGGAAGAAGTTGCCGCGCTACCCATCCGTTCCCGCGGTTTTGATGGGCCGGCTGGCGGTCGGCCAGGAGTTTCGCGGTCAGGGACTGGGAGGTGCCTTGCTCGCCGATGCGCTGAAACGAGCAATCGATTCACCCATCGCGGCGTACGCGATGTTCGTCGAAGCCAAAGATGACGCCTCTGTTGCCTTTTACTCACACCATGGCTTCATCGGGATGATCGATTCGGCTATGAAACTCTTCCTGCCTTTAGAGACGGCAAAACGGATTCTCAAACCGTAAGCGACCATCACGAAACCACCGGCTGTCTGGGTGCTTGGTGGGTGGTACAGGGATCGAACCTGTGGCCCCCGCCGTGTGAAGGCGATGCTCTACCGCTGAGCTAACCACCCGGGGCTGAAGAGAAATATGTTACCGCACAGCCACGGGAGAACCGGTGCGGACGACCCTCACCCCAACCCTCTCCCGCGAGCGGGAGAGGGAGAACATCCTGGGCATGCGCACTCACAGCGCCGCGCGCCACACCGGCGTGCGGCGGCATTCCTGCTCGATTGAATCCAGCAGCGCCTCGTGCGCGGCCACCTCTTCGACGCTGGCCGTCACTACGATCAGGCGCGACGTATCGATTGGCGCCGCATCGGCCGCCAGGCCCTGCGCCAGGTCGATCACCAGGCTGTCCTGGCCGCGCGTCATCGCCAGGTACACCTCGGCCAGCAGGCCCGCGTCGAGCAGCGCCCCGTGCAGCGTGCGGTGGCGGTTCGATACGCCATAGCGCTCGCACAGGGCATCCAAGGAATTGCGCTTGCCGGGGTGCACGTCGCGCGCCAGCCGCAGCGTGTCGGTGACCGCGCCGCAGTGCTCGGCAAACGGCGGCCGGCCGAGCAGCGCGAGCTCGAAGTCCAGGAACGACAGGTCGAACGGCGCGTTGTGGATGATCACCTCGGCGTCGCGCACGAACGCCAGGAGCTCCTCGACCACTCCGGCAAAGCGCGGCTTGTCAGCCAGGAAATCGTGGTTCAGGCCGTGCACCGCCAGCGCGCCCGCATCGATCTCGCGCCCCGGGTTCACGTAGCGGTGCAGGCGCCGCTCGGTCAGGCGGCGGCCGACCAGCTCCACGCCGCCGATCTCGATGATCCGGTGGCCTTCCGTGACCTCCAGGCCCGTGGTTTCGGTGTCGAGCACGACCTGCCGCATGCGTCAGGGGCCCGCCCCGCCGAGCAGCTCGTCGACGCCCTGGTTGGCGAGCTCGTCGGCCCGCTCGTTGCCCTCCACGCCCGCGTGCCCGCGCACCCAGCGCCACTCGACGCGGTGCCGGGCGGCCTGCTCGGCCAGCCGCTGCCACAGGTCGACGTTCTTGACCGGCTTGCGGGCGGCGGTCTTCCAGCCGCGTCTTTCCCACTGCGCCAGCCACTCGGTGATGCCGAGCTTGACGTACTGCGAATCGGTGTGGACCACCACGCGGCTGGGCTGCTTCAGGGCCGCCAGCGCCTCGATCACCGCGGTGAGCTCCATCCGGTTGTTGGTCGTATCGCGCGAGCCGCCGTGCAGCTCGCGGCTGTGGGTGCCGCTGCGCAGCAGCGCGCCCCAGCCACCGGGCCCCGGGTTGCCCCGGCAGGCGCCATCGGTCCAGATTTCGATCGTCGCGGGCTCGGTCGCCGCGGCGGCGGTCACCGCGGCTGGCTCGAGCAGCTGGATCGAGCGCGCATGCCTCATCCGTGCGCCGCGTCGCCGGCGGTGTCGTTGGCGGCGTCGCCCACCTGCACGATCCGCACGGTGAAGGC
>Ga0307479_10003724_pt1 | contig 13924 bp, 12 predicted proteins | sample atmos_gasesECM4C_FD_203743 | JGI IMG/M metagenome (GOLD analysis project Ga0307479, IMG submission 203743) | Hardwood forest soil microbial communities from Morgan-Monroe State Forest, Indiana, United States - atmos_gasesECM4C_515 | ecosystem: Environmental > Terrestrial > Soil > Temperate...
CATGAAAAAATGGACGCCAAACGACAGCGCGAACGATTTCATTGCCTTGTCCGGCTACATCAATGCCCAGGTGATCGCGCTCGCCCTCAAGCGATGCGGCGATGACCTTACCAGGGAAAATTTATTGGATAAGGCGACAAGTTTCAAAAAGGATCGGGTCGCGATGCTGCTGCCTGGTGTAGAACTCAACAACGCCAAGGACGATTACGCGCCCTATCGCGCGCTGCGCATGGCGGTATTCGAAGGTTCATCCTGGAAGCTTCTTAAATAGCGGGTTAGTCCGCAAGCGCGGAGCGCCGGCGATTTGCATCGCGCGCGTTGCGATATGCGCTGGTCGAAGTTGGCGGCGGCCACGCTGCATGGATGAGCGGCCCGGGCATCAACCGATCACGCGATCCCGCCGAAGCTCGCCTATTGCTTCGGATGACAGACCCAATTCGCTCAAGACTTCATCGGTGTGCTGTCCATGCATCGGCGGCGGCAAGCTCGGTTGGCGCTCCGCGCCGTCTATCAAAACCGGGTGACCCACTCCCTTCAACCGGCCTGCGGCCCGGTGCTCGTACTCGACGATCATTCCGCTTGCCCTGGTGTGCGGGTGGTCAAGCAATTGAGCGATCGAATTGATCGGCGCACAGGGAACGCCGGCGCCCGCCAGCGCGTCGTTCCAGTACGCGACGGGATGCTGCGCGATCGCCGGTTGGACATGACCGATGGTTTCCTCGCGGTGCGCCGCCCGATCGGCGTTTGTCCTGAATCTGGGATCGTCGACGATCGTATCCAACCCGGCGACGGCGCAGAACTTGCGCCACAAATTGTCGTTGGCGACCCCGATCATGATGGGGCCATCGGCGGCCTCGAAGGCCTGATAGGGACAAAGCGACTCGTGGCCCGAACCGCATTTCGGCGGCTGCACGCCGCGTTCCCAAAAGGTCTGCAGATTATAACCCAGCAGGCCCAGCGCGGTTTCGAACAGTGATACCTGGATCGTGCCTCCCCTGCCCGTCTTTTCTCGCGCATACAGCAACGCCAGAATACCGCTGAACGCGTGAACACCGGTCATCTGATCGATCGGAGATATCGGACTGCGGATATAGCCGCCGTCCTCATCGCCGGTCATCGACATGATGCCGCAAAACGCCTGCAGGATCACATCATAGCCCGGCGAATTCTTCAGCGGCCCCGAGCGGCCAAATCCGGAGATGCTGCAGTGGATCAGGCGCTCGTTCAGGGCCCGAAGCGTCGCGGCGTCGATTCCCAGTCGTTCGGCAACTCCGGTTCCGAAACTTTCGATTGCGACGTCAGCGGACCTTGCCAGCGCATGAACGATTTCGCGTCCCTTTTCCGTTTTCATGTCGACGGCAATGCTGCGCTTGTTTCGGTTGGCGCTGAGAAACACCGTGCCAAGGCCGGGCCCCGGGAAAGGCGGCCAGCCGCGTGTTTCGTCGCCCTGTCCCACGGTCTCCACCTTGATGATGTCGGCACCGAGATCGCCGAGATATTGGGCGCATAGAGGACCCGCCAGGACTTTCGACAGGTCGAGGACGCGTATGCCAGTCAGGGGCTTTGACACTGCTTTCCTTTCGCTCCGCGATCTCTGCAATGCGCGATGGCACAAATTCTTGAAGTGCTGTTCGTCAGTGGTTAAGAACCGAGGCAAAGACACCGCCCATATAGGCCGGAAAGCCAAAATTCTTCACCAACAAATAATCTGCGGCGCGACGCTCATCCTCCGAGAGCCTCGTCCGCCATCTTGCCGCGACAACAGCCACCTTCGCAAGCCGCTCGCGCAGCGCAAGCTTGCCGTCGGTGATGGGCTCTGCCTCCAACCAGAAAGCGCCTTGCGAGATGACGCCATCGAACGGCTGCGCCGGGCCGGCTTGTCCGCCAAAGCCGGCGCGAGCGAAGGCTCGTGCCAGAACAGGATCCTCATCGGCCGCGATCTGTAGCGTCTGTGAGACCGCGGCCACGGCCTCTTCGACCGGCTCAGGAACGCCTCCCGCCTTTCGAAGACGATCGTGATCAAGTCGGCCGAGAAACAGCGTCCTGATCATATTGCGCGGTTCACGCCGCTGAATGAGCTTTGCGAATATTTTCATCTCGGTGCGGATCGCATCATCGAATCGCTGCGGCAATCCCTGGGCGAGGCAATCGAGAATGGCGAGCGGCGCCGGATAGTGGCCAAGGGTCTGCCCAAGAACTTCCGCACGTTTTCGGTTGATGATGGCGGTTGCACGATCGGCATCGGCCGGCCGCCATCCCGGGCGATCCCAGGGTTGCGACGCGGCCGCATTGGCCAGCACCCATCGTTCCGCCGCCGCCACCTCTTCGCCTGGCGCAACCAGCTGATCGACCACGCCGGCTGCCGCGGCGGCTTGCCCCGATAGCCGCTCACCCTCCAGCAGGACCGGAAGAGACCTCTCGATTCCGATCAGGCGCGGAAGCCGCTGGGTTCCTCCTCCTCCCGGCAACAGCCCGACGAGCGACTCCGGCAGGCCGAGCGCTGCCTTGGGATCGTCGACCATAACCCTGTGATGCGCGGCCAGCGCCAGTTCCCCGCCCCCACCGAGCGCCAAGCCGGCGATCGCAACGGCAACCGGTTTGCCCGCGGTTTCGATGCGGCGCAGCGCCTGGCTGAGAGGAAAGAAATGGTCGAACGCCACGCCATCGCGCGTCTCGGACGGCGCGGCCATGATCATGTCGTAGGCTTGTCCCAATTCGTTGAGATCAGCACCGGCGCAGAATGCCGTTTGCTTTCCCGACCGAACAACCACGCCCTTCACATCGCTTCCGCCCAGCCACTCGCTGAAAACGACGAGTTCGGCGATCGCCGCATTGGAAAACACGTTCATCGGGCGGTCAGGCATGTCGAAAACAAGGTGCAAGACACTGTTTTCGCCGCGTTCCGCCCTGAACTGCTTCAGCTTCCCCAGCACCCTCATGGCATTCTCCGCGACAAAGGCCATCGCATATAGCATACTGTATATATGCGTACTAGTTACGATGAACGGATTTTGCAGGCCGCGAAAGCCCGCCTGTTGCCGTTACCGCATGGCTCGAACGGGTTACTTTTCCGGGGTTCCGGTGCAGAACGTCGCTGACCTCGGCGAGGCCAAAAGCCTTCGCGTCCAGCTTGCCTTTTGCCGGCTCCGAACATATGGTACACTAACTAACTAAATTCACGTGGATCCCACAGCGATGATCGAGCGAACCATTTTCCGCGAAGAACACACGATTTTCCGGGAATCGGTGCGGCACTTCGTCGATCGCGAAATCGTGCCATTTCACGCGCAGTGGGAGAAAGACGGCATTGTGCCACGGGAACTGTGGCTCAAGGCCGGCGCAGAGGGCCTTCTTTGCTGTACCGTACCGGAGCAGTATGGGGGAATGGGCCTCGACTATCTGTTCGACGTCGTCGTGTTCGAGGAACTATGGCGGTCCGGCGCCAGCGGCCCGGGGTTTCTGATCCACACCGATCTCGTTGCGACCTATCTGCTTTCCTTTGGAACCGAGGCTCAAAAGCGCCAATGGCTGCCGAAGATGGTTTCGGGTGAAGCCATCGGCTCGCTCGGCATGACCGAGCCGCATGCCGGCAGCGACCTCAAGGCGATCCGGACGCGCGCGGTTCGCGACGGCGACGATTTCGTCATCAACGGCCAGAAGGTTTTCATCTCGAACGGTCAACTCTGCGATTTCGTCGTGCTTGCGACCAAGACCGACGGCAGCGCCGGCGCCAAAGGCGTCACGCTCTTCATCGTCGAGAGCAGCCGGCCGGGATTTCAACGCGGACGAAATCTCGAAAAGATCGGAATGAAAGCCCAGGATACGTCCGAGCTGTTCTTCGACAATATCCGTATTCCGGCCACCAACATGCTTGGGCAGGAGGGTAAGGGTTTTGCGTTGATGATGACCAAGCTCGCGCAAGAACGGCTTGCCCAGGCCATCCGCTCGGCAACTGTCATCGAAACCGTGCTTGACTGGACCGTCGAATATACCGCGGACCGCAGCGTGTTCGGTCAAAAACTCGCGAACTTTCAGAACACGCAATTCAAGCTTGCCGATCTGAAAACCAAGGCCATGGTCGCCCGCGTCTTTACCGATCGATGTATTTCGCTGTTCATGGAGGGAAAGCTGGATCCGGTGGACGCCGCGATGGCCAAGATGTTCACCTCCGAACTTCATTGCGAAGCCGTCGACGAATGCCTGCAATTGTTCGGAGGTTGGGGATATATGAGTGAGTATCCGATCGCCCGCGCCTATGTCGACGCCAGGATCGTCAAGATCGCGGGCGGATCGATTGAGATCATGAAGACCATCATTGCCCGGCAAATGTTCGCACAACGTGGTTTTGCGTTGACCAACAGCGGTTGATCTAGCCCGGTCGGTTGGCGCAAGCCGGCGCCGCCAACAAAACAGTCGGCGAAAGCGTCGCAAAAACAAGGGAGTGAGACTTTGAGAGGCTTATCAGGCAAGGTAGCGATCGTTACCGGTGGCGGCCAAGGCATCGGGCGCGCCATCACCCTTCGGCTCGCTGAGGAAGGCTGCAAGGTCGCGATTTTCGATATCAATCCCGACGCCGGACAAGAGACGGCGAAGCTTGCGCCGAAATCGGCGATCACAACCTATACCGTTGACGTCGGCGATCGGGCATCGGTGGATCGTGCGGTCGCGCAGGCCGAGGCCGAGATCGGGCCGATCTGGATTCTGGTCAACAACGCCGGCTGGGATCGGCCGATGCCGTTCCTGAAGACCGACAAGGATCTGTGGGACAAGATCATCCGCATCAATCTCTATGGTCCGCTCAACACCCACCACGCCGTCGCGCCGCTGATGGTGGAGCACGGCGGCGGCCGCATCATCAACATTGCATCCGATGCGGCCCGTGTCGGCACCAGCGACGAGGCGGTCTATTCGGCCTGCAAGGGCGGCCTTATTTCCTTCACCAAGTCGATCGCCCGCGAACTCGCGCGGAAGAATGTGCTCTTGAACGCGGTCTGTCCGGGTCCCACCAACACGCCGATGATGGCGGCGGTGCTGGGCGAAGGCGAACAGGCCGTGAAATGGAAGGACGCGATGGTTCGCGGCATTCCGCTGAAAAGAATGGGCGAACCCGATGACTATGCCGGAATTGTCGCCCTGCTTGGGTCGGACGACGGAAATTTCATCACCGGTCAGGCCATTTCGGTCTCCGGCGGAATGAACATGATCTAGCAGATGTGAGGTAACACAATGTCAGACCCGACCAAGATGTCAGACCCGACCAGGTTCACCGATGTGATCTACGAAATCCGCGATCGCGCCGCCTGGATCACTATCAACCGGCCCAAGGTCTACAATGCCTTTCGCGGCCAGACGCTCGAGGAACTCATTCAGGCCTTCCAGCTCGCCGCGAATGACCGCAATGTATCGAGCATCGTGCTGACAGGCGCGGGCGACAAAGCGTTCTGCACCGGCGGCGACCAGTCCGCGCACGAGGGACAATATGACGGCCGCGGCGTCGTCGGATTGCCGATCGATGAGCTGCAGGGACTGATCCGTGACGTGCCGAAGCCCGTGATCGCGCGCGTCAACGGCTTTGCCATCGGTGGCGGAAATGTCTTGGCGACGCTGTGCGATCTGACCATTGCCGCCGACACCGCTCAATTCGGCCAGGTCGGCCCGAAGGTCGGCTCCGTCGATGCGGGATGGGGCACCGCCCTGCTGGCGCGACATGTCGGCGACAAGAAGGCGCGCGAGATCTGGTTCATCAACGACCGCTACACCGCCGAACAGGCCCGCGAGATGGGCTTGGTCAACAAGGTCGTCCCGGCCGCCGAGCTCGACGCCGCCGTCAAGGACTGGACCGACAAGCTCGCACAGAGGTCACCGACCGCGATTGCGTTGGCGAAGCGTTCCTTCAACGCCGACTCGGACAACATTCGCGGTATCAGCAACCTCGCCCTTCATGCCCTCAAGCTGTTCTACGATACGGCGGAATCGAAGGAAGGCGTCGCCGCCTTCAACGAGAAGCGCGCGCCGGACTTTCACAAGTTCACGTAGGAGAACATCGTGTCGGCACGCAAGGTCATCATTTCCTGCGCCATCACCGGATCCATCCATACGCCGTCGATGTCGCCCCACCTCCCGGTGACGGCGGCGGAGATTGCGGAATCGGCCTTGGCTGCTGCCGAGGCTGGTGCAGCGATTGTCCATCTTCACGCCCGCAATCCGCAGGACGGCCGGCCCGACCAGTCGCCGGAGGCCTTCGAGCCGTTTCTTCGCGTCATCAAGCAGCAATCCAATGTGGTCGTGAACCTGACGACCGGCGGCTCTCCCTACATGACCGTCGAAGAGCGGATCAAGCCCGCGGCGGTCTGGAAGCCGGAGGTCGCTAGCCTGAATATGGGATCGATGAATTTCGGCTTGTTTCCGATGCTGAAGCGATACAAGAAATTCAAGTACGATTGGGAGCCGGCCATGCTGGAAGGCTCGCACGATCTTGTCTTCCGCAACTCCTTCAAGGACATCCGTTACGCGCTGGAAACGCTGAACAGCACCGGTACGCGCTATGAGTTCGAATGCTACGACACCAGCCACCTCTACAATCTGCATCACTTCTGGACTGAAGGATTGGTCAAAGCCCCCTTGTTCATTCAGACCGTGTTCGGTCTGCTCGGCGGCATCGGCTCGCATCAGGAAGACGTCTTGCATATGAAGCGAACCGCCGATCGCCTGTTCGGCGATAACTATCGCTGGTCGGTGCTGGGAGCCGGGCGCGCGCAGATGCCGGTCGCGGCGATCGCGGCCTCGATCGGCGGCAACGTGCGGGTGGGCCTGGAAGATAGCCTCTGGATCGGTGCCGGCAAGCTCGCAACATCGAACGCCGATCAGGTGACGCAGGTTCGCAAGATCATCGAAGGACTGGGACTGGACGTCGCGACGGCCGACGAGGCCCGCGAAATCCTGCAGCTCAAGGGCGGCGACAAGGTCGCGTTCTGAACCGTTGTCGATCGAAGCGCCGATGCCGCGGCCGGGCCGTCGACACCAATAAACGGGAGGAGCCTCGATGCTACCCCATCGCAGGGTTTACGACGAAGAGCACAATCAGCTCAGAGCAACGGTGCGGCGCTTTGCGGCGTCGAAGATCGCGCCCGATTTTCAGCGATGGGAGGAAGCCGGTATCGTTGACCGCTCGCTATGGGGCGCCGGCGGCACGGCCGGCCTGCTCTGCCCGCAGGTTCCCGAAGAGTTCGGCGGCGCCGGCGGAGACTTCCGGCATAATGCGGTCGTGATCGAAGAACTCAGCTACTCCGGTTTCGCAGGTCCGGCCACCGACTTCTCCGTGCACAACGACGTGTGCTGCGGATACCTGCTCAGCTACGGAACCCCGGAGCAGAAGAAAAAATGGCTGCCGCGAATGGTATCGGGCGAAACCGTGTGCGCCATTGCGATGACCGAGCCCGGCACCGGAAGCGACCTGCAGGGCATCCGCACCCGCGCCGTGCGCGAGGCCGACGAGTTTGTGATATCGGGCCAGAAAACCTTCATCTCCAACGGACAGATGTGCGATCTCGTGATCGTCGTGGTTCGGACCACGCCAGAGGGTGGCTCAAGAGGAATGAGCCTCATACTTGTCGAGGCTGACCGGCCTGGTTTCCGCCGCGGCAAAAACCTCGAAAAGCTTGGGCATCTCTCCTCCGATACGTCGGAATTGTTCTTCGATGGGGTACGCGTCCCTGTCGGCAATCTTTTGGGAGCGGAAGGCGGCGCGATGGGCGCGTTGATGAGCGAACTGCCGCAGGAACGCCTGACCATCGCGCTTCATTCGATCGCAGCAGCCCAGAAGGCCTTCGACCTTGCCAAGGACTACGTCAAGCAGCGCAACGCGTTTGGATCGCCGATCGGCAGTTTCCAGAATACACGGTTCAAGCTGGCCGATCTGAAGTCCGATCTCGCCGTCGGTTGGGCCTATGCCGATCAATGCCTGCGCGAGCACATCGATCACCAACTGACGACCTACGCCGCCTCGACCGCAAAACTCTGGATCACCGAAATGCATGGCCGGGTCGTCGACCAATGCCTGCAATTCTTCGGTGGCTACGGTTTCATGCGCGAATATGAGATCTGCCGTCTCTACGCCGATGCGCGCGTGTTGCGGATCTATGGCGGCACGTCGGAAATCATGCGTGAGCTCATTTCGCGAAGCCTGTGAGCTTCACGCCGATCAATAGCTCCTTGGCAGTTCGAGCACCTTCTCGGCGATGAAGCTGAGGATCAGTTGTTCGGTGATCGGCGCGAGCCGCGTGATGGAAACCTCGCGGAACAGACGTTCGACGTGATACTCCTTGGCGTATCCAAAGCCGCCGTGGGTCATGATCGCCTGCCAGGCAGCATCGTGCCCGGCGCGGGCACCGAGGAATTTGGCGGCGTTGGCTTCGGCGCCGCACGGCTTGACGTGATCGTAGAGCCAGGCGGCGCGCATTGCCATTTGCCAGGCTGATTCCAGATAGATCCAGTTTTCGGCAAGCGGATGCTGGATGCCCTGATTTTGTCCGATCGGACGATCGAACACCACGCGTTCTCTTGCATATTTTGTCGCGCGGCGCAGCGCATCCTGGCCGATCCCGATCGCTTCGACCGCGATCAGGATCCGCTCGGGATTGAGGCTGTGCAGGATATAGGAAAAGCCCTTGCCCTCCTCGCCGATCCGGTCGGCCTCCGGAATGAACAAGCCGTCGATGAAGATGGCATTGGAATCGACCGCCTTGCGGCCCATTTTCGGGATTCGATGGACGTCGATCTTCGACCGGTCGAGGTCGGTATAGAAGATCGTAATTCCATCCGTTGGCCGCGCGCAGTCCTCGTATCTGGTCGTCCGCGTCAGCAGCATGATCTTGTTGGCGACCTGCGCGGTCGAGGTCCAGACCTTCTGGCCGCGAACGAGATAACCGCCCGGAACCCTCTCGGCGAAGGTCTTGATCCGGGTCGTGTTGAGCCCGGCATCCGGCTCGGTGAAACCGAAGCAGCATTGATCTTCGCCCGCGACCAGGCGTGGAACCCAGCGTGCCTTCTGCTCCGGCGTGCCTTTCACGACAATCGGATGCGGTCCGAACAGGTTGATGTGCACCGCCGAGGTCGCGGACATTCCGCCGCCGTGGCTTGCCACCTCATGCATCATGATCGCGGCCTCGGTCACCCCAAGACCCGAGCCGCCATATTCCTCGGGCATCGTGATGCCGAGCCAGCCTGCATCGGCCATCGACCGATGAAACTGATGCGGGAACTTGCCGTCGTCGTCGCGCGCCAGCCAGTAGTCATCGCCGAAGCGTGTGACGACCGAGCGCACGCCTTCGCGAATGGCGGCGTGATCGTCTGCCGGCTCAAACTCGTTGGCCAATAATGAGCTCATGGCGTGACGCCCTCCCCGACTGAGGCGAGTGTGCGCTTCGCCGCGATCAGATGCGGCATGTCATACATCTTGCCGTCGATGCCGAGCGTTCCGGCATCGGGCTGGGCCGCGAACGCCGCAACGACGCGGCGCGCGTGCGCGAGATCGGCATCCGACGGGGTAAAGCATTCATTGATCGTCGCAATCTGGTTAGGATGAATGGCAATCTTTCCGACGAAGCCATCGCGGCGCGCGATCCTGCAACTTTCGGCGAGGCCGTCCTGATCCTTGAAATCCCCATACAGCGTATCGAGCGCCAGGGCGCCCGCAGCGCCGGCGGCAAACAGGCATTGCGCGCGCGCCACCTGATACGGGAACGTCCAGCTTCCGTCGGCTTCCTTGTTGGACAGCGCGCCCAGGGCTGCGCCCAGATCCTCGGCGCCCCAGGTCATGGCGATCAGACGCGGGCTCGGAGTTGCATAGCTGGAAAAGCCGATCATGGCGGCGGGTGTTTCCGTCGCGACCACAAGCAACTTGACGTGACCGGGCGCAACTCCCGTGACGACTTCCAGCGCATCGACATAATTCGAAATCAGCTCGACGTCCTGAATACCGCTGACCTTCGGGATCAGGATGCCGTCGAGGCCCGGGCGGACTACGGCAGCGAGGTCGCCAAGCGTTAGCCCGCTTCCGAGTGGATTGACACGCACCAGAAAAGCCCAATCGCGCGGCGGCCCGTCCAGCAGGTTCTTCACCATCTCACGCGCCAGCGCCTTGCGCGGCGGCGCGACGGAATCCTCCAGATCGAGAATCAGCGCGTCGGCGCCGATGCCGGAAGCCTTCGCGAATTTATGCTCGCTGTCACCAGGGACAAACAGAAGGGAGCGCAGTTTCATGTCGGACGCCTCATCATCAGTCCGGTGCGGCGGCAATAGGCGATTTCCTCGTTGCGCTGATTGAAGCCGCGATGTTCGAACGTGACTATTCCCTGGGTCGGACGCGACTTGCTCTCGCGCACGGCCAGAATTTTCGTCTCCGCCCGCAGCGTATCACCGGCAAAGACCGGGCGGGGAAATTTGGTCTCCTCCATGCCGAGATTTCCGACCGTCGTTCCCAGGGTAGTGTCCTGCACCGACAGGCCGATGATCAGGCCAAGGGTGAAGATCGAATTCATCAGCGGTTTGCCGAACTCGGTCGACTTGGCATATTCGTGATCGATATGGACAGCGGCCGGATTGTACGTCAGCGCCGAGAACAGAATATTGTCCATGTCGGTGACGGTGCGCCGGATCTCATGCACAAATGTTTGCCCAACGGAAAATTGCTCGAAATAGAGTCCCGCCATCGCATGCCCTCCCTGCAGAAGCCCGGCGACCGATACCGCCACAAACTCATCGTGGCGAGGGCCTCGCCTCCATCTGCATCGTTTCTTGCTTGTAGCATATCTAGCGCAAGATCACATCGTACACAAGCGTACGACATGGATGCCCAGCTTGGAACCACGCGCTGGGGCTTTCCAGTCGTCCCCGACCATGGTCTTACGGCGCTTTCTTCAACGCCTCCGGAAGCCTGGAACGATGGAAGCCCTCGAAGGGCGTGCTTCGATTGTGCGGCTCGAGCCTCCACGTGTTGCGCGCGTTCGGCGTACCGCCATCGACCCGCATGCATGATCCCGTGATATAGGCCGCGGCCGGCGACAACAGGAAAGTGATTGCGGCCGAGATTTCGGCCTCTGTGCCGAACCGCTGCAACGGCACGCCGGCCGTGAAATCGTGCAGTTTCTTCTGCATTTCCGGCGTGTAGGTGTCGAACCCGCTGGACACGATGCCGCCAGGTGCAACCGCATTGACGCGCACGCCCGAGGCCGACCATTCGCACGCCGCCGTCTCGGTAAGAGTCAGCATTCCGCCGCGCGCCGCGCCCGAGTGGGAAAACTCGGGCCAGCCATGCCAGATGTCGGCGATAATGTTGACGATGGCTCCGCCGTTGGCTTCCATCCAGCGGTTGTAGACTTCACGCATGAAGATGAAACCGCCGGTCAGATTGCTGCGGACCACGGCCTCAAAACCCTTAGTCGAGATGCTCTTCATCGGCGCCCGGTATTGACCACCGGCATTGTTCACGAGCCCGTCGATGCGGCCATAGGTGCCGAGCACCGCGTCGATGGCGGCGATCACCATGGCCTCGTCCCGGATATCGCAAACCTGGGTGAGGACCCGTCCGCCGTCCTCCTCGATCTCCGCTTTCACCTGCGCGAGCTTTTCGGCCGTGCGCCCAACGATCGCTACGTTGGCACCGAGCGCTGCCAGTTCATGTGCAGTGCAGCGACCAATGCCGCTGCCACCGCCCGTGACGATAATTGTCTGGCCTTTGAAGAGATCGGGCCTGAAGACAGACTGATACGGCATCGTGTTCTCCGAGGGCCAGCCCAAGGGCGAAGGGTTGTCAATATCGTACACTATATTATGATATAGTGTATTCGCTTTCGCAAGCGAGCGTTTGCGCATCGCCTTTGCCAATCAACGTGTCATCGTGACATCCTGCCGGCCAGGAGACGGGCAACGCCGAGGGAACAAGACATGGAAGCATTCGCAACCATCACCGTCGAACAGCATGACACGATTGAAATCCTCTCCCTCGACCGGCCGGATGCTCTTAATGCCGTGACGCCGGCAATGGCCGATGAGCTGATTGCGTATTTTTCCGGACTACACGACCGCCTGAGCACCCGGATTGTCATTCTCAGGGGCAATGGGCGGGCGTTCTGCGCCGGGGCGGAACTCGGTTCGGATGCATTTGCAGCCCCCGGCGAAGGGCGTCCGCAACGGCAGCTCGACATGCAGCAGCGTTACTCGCGCATCGTCCGCCTGATGCGAAGCTGCCCGCAGCCGATTGTCGCGCTGATTCACGGTGCCGCCTGCGGTGCCGGATTTTCGCTATTGCTTGCCTGCGACGTTCGGTTCGCCACGCCGGCAGCGCGGATGAACGCCGCCTACATCCGGGTCGGCGTCGGCGGCTGCGATATGGGATCGGGCTATCTGCTGCCGCGGCTAATCGGTCTTTCGGTCGCTTCCGAACTGCTGTTGACCGGGCGGTTTCTCGATGCGGATCGGGCGAAAGCCGTGGGACTTGTCAGCGACGTCGTCGCCGAGGACAAATTGCTCGACACCGGCCTCGCGTTCGCCGCGGATATGGCCCGCGCCTCGCCGATGGGGTTGCGCTTGACCAAGCAAACGCTCAACGCGCTGATCGACGCTCCCGGCCTCGATGCCGCGCTGATGATCGAGGATCGTCAGCAGGTCATCCTGCTCGAAACCAGTGATCATCGCGAAGCCGTCGCCGCGTTCCGCGAACGCCGAGACCCGTCCTATTCCGATCGATAGCGGAACGTTCACGCGCAGATCCGATCGCCGCTCGTATTTCGCAGCAGCCGCCACGGCTATTTGCGGTCACCAAACGCTTCGGCGATTTCCCTGAGCTTGAACTTTTGAATCTTGCCGCTCGCGGTACGCGGAAGATCCGACACGAGTTCAACCCGCTCGGGCCAAAACTGCTTGGCCATCTTGCACTCGGCCAGGTAGGCCTGCATCGCAGCGAGATCGATCGTCGTGCCCGCCTTCGGCACGATAAAGGCGCAACCGCGCTCGCCCAGACGGGCATCGGGATAACCGACCACGGCAACCGCGGCGACGGCAGGATGCTTGTAGAGAAGATTTTCGATCTCCACCACCGGAACGTTCTCGCCGCCCCGGATCAGCACGTCCTTCACCCGACCGGAGATCCGCACGTAACCTTCGCTATCCATGTAAGCGAGGTCGCCAGAGTCGAACCATCCCTCCGCGTCAAACGTTTTCAGTTCAGGCCTCTTGTAATAACCGGTGAACATCTGACAGCCGCGCACCAAGAGCCGCCCGGATTGTCCGGTCGGAACCGGCTTTCCATCGAAATCAACGATGCGCACTTCCATGCCTTCCAGCGGGCGGCCATCGGTGGTCGGTGACTTGTCGGATGCGCGCGAAGGTTCGGTGAGCGTGCCGGACAACACCTCGGTCATGCCCCACAGCGAGCATACCTTGATGCCGAGTTCGCTTGCCGCCCGCTCGATCAGCACTGACGGAATAGGTGCGCCGCCGCAGAGAAATGACCGCAGGCTTGCCGGACGTGGCGCGCCGGCCTTCACCGCGTCGCAGATGTCGCTGAGGAATGGAGTCGAGGCGGCGGTATAGGTCACGCCTTCGCGCGCCATCAACGACATGCCGCGCTTCGGTTCCCAGACGTCCTGCAGCACCATGGTGCCGCCCAGGTAGACCGACAACAGGACGACGGCCGCATACCCCGTCATGTGACCGACGGGGGACGCCACCAGCAGCACGTCGCCGACATCAAGACCGAAGCGTTCCGTCAGCGCCTTGGTGCATCCAATCAGCGAGTTGGAGGTGTGAATCACGCCTTTGGGCTCGCCGGTGGTGCCGGAGGTGAACATCAGTACCGACATGTCGTCGGGTCGCGGGCCTGCGTTCTTGCCCGCAGGTTCGGCAGCCAGCAGCGCACGCTCGAAAC
>Ga0307479_10003725_pt1 | contig 13924 bp, 11 predicted proteins | sample atmos_gasesECM4C_FD_203743 | JGI IMG/M metagenome (GOLD analysis project Ga0307479, IMG submission 203743) | Hardwood forest soil microbial communities from Morgan-Monroe State Forest, Indiana, United States - atmos_gasesECM4C_515 | ecosystem: Environmental > Terrestrial > Soil > Temperate...
CGTACTTGAAGAACAGCGTCAGCGCGACCAGCAGCACCGCCACCGAGCCGGCACTGTAGAGGTAGCCGCGCGCCACCGGCAGAGGTCCCAGCTGGATCGGCTCCAGCGAAAACACTTGCGGCACCGGCCGCGTGTCGGTGCCCCAGATTCCCTGCACGATGGCGCGCAGCACGCTACTGAGGCCGAGCGTCACCATGATCACCGAGATGATCGGCTCGCCGATCAGCGGCCGGAGAATCACCCGCTCGAGCGCGAGGCCCAGCAGCGCCGAGAAGACGAAGGTGAGCAGGAGCGCCCAGCCCATCGGCGCGCCGGCGCCGGTGACGATGGCGAGGAAGACGTACGCGCCGAGCAGAAGGAACTCGCCCTGCGCGAAATTCAAGATGCCGCTCGACTTGTAGATGATGACGAACCCCAGCGCGACCAGCGAGTAGATGCTGCCGACGACCAGGCCGTTCAAGGTGAGCTGGAGGAAGAACTCCATCACGCCGCCTCCGTTGGATGCTGCGCCCTTCGGGCTCCGCCCGTCGGCGGCGGAGCCGCCTCCTCCATGCTGCGCACGGCGAGGCTGGCTTGGATGCGCGCGGTCTTGCCGTCCTGGAACTTGATGGTGGTGTCGATGTCGATGGAGCGCTGGTCGCCGTAGAGGGCGGCGATGATGCTCTTGTATCGCTCCTCGACGAAGGCGCGGCGCACCTTGCGGGTGCGGGTCAGCTCCTCGTCGTCGGCGTCGAGCTCCTTGTAGAGCAGCACGAACTTGCGGATGCGCGCGGCGGCGGGGAGGGTCTGGTTGACCTTGTCGATCTCGCGCTGGACGAGATCGTAGACCTGCGGCTTGGCGGAGAGATCTGTATAGGTAGTATACGATATCTTCTGGCTCTCTGCGAACTTCCCCACGATGCCCTGGTCGATGCAGACCAGCGCCGTCAGATACTGTCGCTCCTTGCCGATGATGACCGCTTCCTTGAGGTAAGGAGAGAACTTCAACCGGTTCTCGATGTACTGCGGCGAGAACTGCGTGCCGTCGGCCAGCCGCAAGACGTCCTTGATGCGATCGATGACGACGAGCTGGCCGTCCTCGAGATATCCCGCGTCGCCGGAGTGAAGCCATCCGTCCGCGTCCAGCGCGGCGCGCGTAGCCTCGTCGTTCTTGTAGTAGCCCATGAACACCGAAGGGCTGCGCGAGAGGATCTCGCCTTGGTCGCTGATCTTCAGCTCTGTTCCGGGAATGGGCTCGCCCACGGTGTGGAAGCGGATGCGGTCGTCGCGGTGGATGCAGGAGATGCCGCTGATCTCGGTCTGGCCGTAGATCTGCTTCAGCCGTACGCCGATGGCGTGGAAGAATCGGAAGACGTCTGGGCCCAGCGCCGCGCCGCCGGTGGTGGCGCTGCGCACGCGCGACAGGCCGAGGCGATCTCTCAACGGCCTGTACAAGAGCCATTCGGCGAGCGGCCCGCCCAGCGGCATCAGCCGCTCGAAGAGGAAGCGCTTGAACGGCGTGGTGTCCATGATCTTCACCTGCACCTGCGAATTGAGACCCTCCCAGATGCGCGGCGGCGCGAAGAGCACGTGCGGACCGATCTCGCGGATGTCGTGCAGCGCGGTCTCCGGCTCCTCGGGGAAGTTGACGGTGAAGCCGATGGCCAGCGCGGCGGCCACCGACATCATCTGCTCGCCGATCCAGGCCAGCGGAAGAAAAGAGACGAACTCGTCGCGCTCTCTGCGCGGGTCGACCTGGTGCAGGCTCAACGCCATCGTCAAGAGATTGCTGAACGACAGCATCGCGCCCTTGGGCGAGCCGGTGGTACCGGAGGTGTAGCAGATCATCGCCAGGTCGCCGCCCGCGCCGCGGGCGACGTTGGCCTCGAAGAGAGCGGGGTCCATCTCGCGCCCGCGCTTCTCCACCGCCTCGAACGACATGAGTTTAGAATGCTCGTAATGGCGCAAGCCACGCGGGTCTGAAAATATAACGTTCGTTATGTTCGGTAGGTTGTCGATCATGTCGAGGATCTTGTCGAGCTGCTCCTGGTCCTCGGCCACCACGATGCGCGCGTCGCAGTGGTCGATGACGTAGGCCACCTCCGTCAGCGTCGAGTCCTGGTAGATGCCCACCGAGGCGGCGCCCGCGGCCTGCGCAGCCAATTCCGCGATGAGTAATGCAGGCCGGTTGTCGCCGATGATGGCCACCTTGCCGCCGCGCAGAAGGCCCAGCGACGAAAGCCCCAGCGAGAAATCGCGGACGCGGTCGCAATACCTCCGCCACGAAGTCTCACGCCAGATGCCCAGGTCCTTCTCGCGCAGCGCCGCGCGGTCCCCGAAGCGCGCGGCGTTGCGCAGGAGCAGCTTGGGGAAGGTGTCGTCGCCGGCGGTCATGCGGCGCCCAGGTAGGCGTTCTGCACTTGCTCGCTGCGTTGCACCTCGTCGGGCGTGCCGTCGGCGATCTTCTGGCCGAAGTTGAGGACCACGATCCGGTCGGAGAGGTCCATCACCACGCCCATGTCGTGCTCGATCATCACGATGGTGGTGCCGCGCTCCTGGTTCACGTCGAGCACGTAGCGGGCCATGTCCTCTTTTTCCTCGGCGTTCATGCCCGCCATCGGCTCGTCGAGGAGCAAGAGGCGCGGCTGCAATGCCAGCGCGCGCCCCAGCTCGACGCGCTTCTGCAGCCCGTACGCGAGCGTGTGCACCGTCTGCTTGCGGATGGCCTGGATCTCGAGGAAGTCGATGATCTCCTCGACGCGCTCGCGCTCGCGGATCTCCTCGCGGCGGCCGCGGCCGTAGTAGAGGCCGCCGGCGAGCGTGCCGGTGCGCTGGTGGACGTGGCGGCCGACCATGAGATTTTCCAGCACCGTCATGCCGCGGAAGAGGGCGATGTTCTGGAAGGTGCGCGCGATGCCGCGGCGGGTGCGGGCCGCGGGCGGAAGGCGCGTCACGTCCTCCCCGTCGAAGCGGATGCCGCCGTGCCAAGGGCGGTAGACGCCGCTGATGCAGTTGAGCAGGCTGGTCTTGCCCGCGCCGTTGGGCCCGATGACGGCGTGTATCGCGCCGCGCTCGACCGCGAAGCTCAGGTCCTGGAGCGCCGCCACGCCGCCGAAGCGGAGCGAGAGCTGGTCCACTTCCAGGAGCGGCGCCATCTCAGCGGCCGCCGAGCTTCACCGCCCAGTACTCGTGCAACACGCGGCCGTTCTGGTACGGAGTGGCGTTGCGGAACACCAGCCGGTACCCGGCGCTGTCGAACTGCGTGCGCGGCTGCAGGAGCGTCGTCAGCCGTTCCTCTTTTTCCAGCGCCACCGCCAGCTCCGGCTGCTGGGCGAGCACCAGCGGCTTCTGCTCCGGCATCTGCAGCACGTAGACGGGAGCGACCTGGATGGTTCCGGCTGCTGGCGCGAGCGGCGCAGCCTCCGCCACCGCCTGCCGCGACTCGAGGCGGATCATCCGCGCCTTCGCTTCCGGAATGCTGGCCTCGATGGCGGCGCCCACCCAATCGAGCAGCCGCTCGCGCACGGTGGCGATGTCCTCGGCGTTGGCGATGGGCTGGACTCCTCCCTCGCGCCGGACCGCGCCCGCCAGCGAGGAGACCTCCTTGAGGTACACGTTCTTCTGCGAGTCGGGGATGTAATACATGACGACGAGGTGCACCTTCTTGCCGTCGGGCGCGCCGTAGTCGATGCCCTTGGGGCTCCAGCCCACCGCCGAGAGCAGCTCGCCGGTCCCCGGCGCGCGCACGTGCGGACAGGCCACGCCCATGCCCAGGCCGGTGTTCATCGCGCGCTCGCGCGCCATCATCGCCTCGTACAGCTCGGGCGTCGAAGGCAGGTCGGGCACCGCCTCGATCAGGTTGGCGAGGTACTCCAGCGACTTCCCCTTGTCGCTGTCGGGCAGCTCGACGAGGCGGCCCTCTTGCAGAGCATTGAGCAAGCTGCGCATCTAGCGCCACCATTTCCTTGAACCGGCGCCCTTGCCTTGCTGATGGCATGGCCGATCCGGCGCCTGCGGCGCCTCAAGCAGGGTGGAGCTCGCTCCCCCCTGGACCCCCCAAAAGCGGGTAGCGGAATCAGTCCGTTCCATAATGGCGGATGAAGCGCGTCTTCACGAAGTGGGTGAGGATGGAGTAGGCGATCACGGTCGCCAGCATCCACGGCCAGAACGTCGCCGGCAAGGGCGTGAGGCCGAGCGGAGCGGCGAGCGGCGAGTAGGGGAGCGCGCAGGCCGCCGCCATCACCGCCAGCGTGGTCAGCACCAGCGGCCAGCTGGCGCGGCTCTGGAAGAAGGGAATCCGGTTGGTGCGGATGATGTGGACGATCAGGGTCTGGGTGAGGATCGACTCCACGAACCAGCCGCTGTGGAAGAGGCTCTCGAAGTGTACCTTCTGGGCCGGGTCGCTCGTCGTGTTGAAGGCGATGCAGCCGAAGACGTAGAGCATCAAGAAGTAGGTGGTGTAGTCGAAGATCGAGCTCATCGGCCCGATCCAGAGCATGAACTTCTTTATACTATCTATATTCCACTTGCGCGGCTTCTCGAGGTACTCGCGGTCGACGTTGTCGGTGGGGATGCCCACCTGCGAGAAATCGTAGAGCAGGTTGTTGACCAGCACCTGGATGGGCGCCATGGGCAAGAAGGGCAGGAAGTAGCTCCCGCCCACCACGCTGAACATGTTCCCGAAGTTCGAGCTGGCGCCCATCTTGATGTACTTGATGATGTTGCCGAAGACCTTGCGCCCCTCGAGGATTCCGTCCTCCAGCACCAAGAGGCTCTTCTTCAGCAAGATGATGTCGGCCGATTCCTTGGCCACGTCGACCGCGGTGTCCACCGAGATGCCCACGTCGGCGGTCTTCATCGCCGGCGCGTCGTTGATGCCGTCGCCCATGAAGCCCACCACCCGGCCGCCGCGCTGGAGCGCCCGGATGATGTCCTCTTTCTGCGAGGGGGTGAGCCGCGCGAAGACGTTGGCCTTCAGCGCCAGCTCGGTGAGCTGCGCTTCCGAGAGCCCGCGCAGCTGATCGCCGGTGACCAGCTGCTCCACCGACAGCCCCACGTCGCGGCAGATCTTCTGCGTGACCAGCGCATTGTCGCCGGTGAGGATCTTGGTGGCCACGCCGCTCTTGCGCAGCGCCTCGAGCGCGGAGGCGGCCGTCTCCTTGGGCGGATCGAAGAAGGCCAGGTAGCCGAGCAGGACCAGGTCGCTCTCGTCGGCGGCGGTGAACACTTCCTTGTCGCGGGGGAACTCGCGGTAGGCAATGGCCAGCACCCGGTGGCCGTCGCGGCTCAAGGCCTCGTACTCCTCGAGCAGGTCCTGCTTGAGCATGTCGATCAAAGGATGGATCTCTTCGTCGACCTGGTACCTGGTGCAGACCTGGAAGATCTCCTCCACCGCGCCCTTGCAGATGAGCACGTGCTCGTCTTGATAATCGATCACCACCGACATCCGCCGCCGCTGGAAGTCGAAGGGGATCTCGTCCACCTTGCGCCCGGTGCGCTCCACGTCCAGATCGCTGTGGCCGAGGATGGCGCGGTCGAGCAGGTTGCGCAGGCCGGTCTGGTAGTACGAGTTCATGTACGCGTAGCGCAGCACGTCTTCCGACTTGCGGTTGGTCACGTCGACGTAGCGCTCGAGCACGATGCGGTCCTGCGTCAGCGTGCCCGTCTTGTCGGTGCAGAGCACGTCCATGGCGCCGAAGTTCTGGATGGAGTTGAGCCGCTTGACGATGACCTGCTTCTTGGACATCGCCATCGCGCCCTTGGACAAATTTACAGTCACTATCATCGGCAACATCTCGGGCGTGAGGCCGACGGCCACCGAAAGCCCGAAGAGCAGCGCCTCGCTCCAGTCGTGCTTGGTCAGGCCGACGATGACGAACACCACCGAGACCATCACCACCATGAAGCGGATCATCAGCCAGGTGAAGCTCTCCACCCCGCGGTCGAAGCTGGTGAGCACGCGGCGGCCGGCGAGCTTGGCGGAGATGGCGCCGAAATAGGTGCGGGCGCCGGTGTTGACCACCACGCCGCGCGCCGTGCCGGAGAGGACGTTCGAGCCCTGGAAGCAGGCGTTGGGCAGGTCGATGGAGTTCTTGCCCGCGATGTCGCAAGCCGTGGCGGTCTTCTCGATGGGCATCGACTCGCCGGTGAGCGCGGCCTGGCTGACGTAGAAGTCCTTGGTCGAGAGCAGCCGCAGGTCGGCGGGGATGATGTCGCCGGCGGCCAGCACCACCAGATCGCCCGGCACCAGCTCGCGCAGGGGAATCTCGCTCTCCTTCCCTTCGCGCACCACCGTGCAGGTGGCCTTGATCATCGAGAGCAGGCGCTCCACCGCGCGGCTCGAGCGCCGCTCCTGCACGTAACCGAGCATCACGCTCAGGACCACCATCAGCCCCACCACCGAGGCGGCGCGCAGGTCGCCCATCCACGTCGAGGCGGCGGCGATGACCAGGAGCTGGACCACCAGGGGGTTCTTGGAGCGCTGGTAGATTTCACCGAGGAAGCCGAGCTTGCGCGTGGGCGCGACTTCGTTGGGGCCGAAGCGGTCGAAGCGCTCCTCGGCCTGGTCGGCGCTGAGCCCCTTATCGGATGCGCCCAGCCGCGCCAGCAAGGCTTCGGGAGCGAGCGCGCCGCAATCGAGCATCTCGCGCTCGCCCAGGGCGGCGGCGGCCGGGCCCGCCTGCTCGGCGGCGCGCGCGCGCTTGACTCGCGCCAGCGGGGGCGCACCGGCGACGCCGTTCTGGTGGTTCACCGCGCGCTCCTTCCCGGAGTCGCTCTTGTTCTCGTGGTTGGGCAACTGCCGGGGCCGGCCGGGCCGATCCCGGCTGCTCCCCAAGTCGAGCTTCAGCACCGCGCGACGTAGAGGAGGCGCTCGCCTCTTCCTCAGCCACGTTAGAGCAAGCCTTAAGCCGGCCAGCCCTGGTCTACCCCTTGGCGACTCTCGTCGTTGCGGGACAGTGGCCTGTGTTCGCGCGGACGCCTCGCCTAACGAGAGCAACCGCGAACTCCTCGCGCGCCTCTAGCGGAAGGCGAGCGAGGCTGTCAAGCCCTGTGGCTGGAGAAATTTACTTCGGCGGCTCTGGCGCGGGCGGCTGCGCCGGCTGCTGCGGCGTCTGCGGCGGCGGGGCGGCCTCGTTCTTGATCGATTCCGTCATCATCCCGATGGTCCACCCCGACGAGCTGTCGCGGATGGCGTCGAGCGCCTTGATGGCCCGCACGTACTTGGTCTTGTCGTCGGCGTCGAAGAAGATCACCGGCGGACCCTGCGTCGCTTCCTTGCTCTTGGACAGCTTGTAGTACGCCTTGAGCCGGTCCATCAGATTCGTGTCGTTGAGCGCTTCGTTGTTGATGTGGAAGTTGCCCGCCTCGTCCACCTTGAAGATGACTTGTGTGAGGTCCGGCGGCGGCGGCTGGTTCTCCAGCTCCGGCGGCGTCTCCTCCGGCACGCGCACGCCCAGCTCCTTCTCCATCAGCGGCGTGAGCACCATGAAGATGATCAAGAGCACCAGCACCACGTCGACCAGCGGCGTGATGTTGATGTCCGAGCGCGGGCCCTTCTTGGCCCCCAGGTCCATGGACATGGGCTACTTCGCTCCCTTCAACTCTTCCGCCGCGAGCGAGACGCCCTTGAGCTTGGCCTTGGAGGCCCAGTCCAGCACCGGACGGACCTTGCCGTACTCGGTGTCGATGTCGGCCTTGAGCATCACCCGCTTGCCCTCGCCGTTGGCGGCCTTGAGCGCCTCGATCACCTGCTCGCGCGTGGCGGGGGTCTTGTCCTGCTCGATGTAGACGTTGCCGTCCTTGGTCACGCTGACGAACGCCGGCTCGCCGCCGCCCTGGACGTTGATGGCGTGCTTGGCCTTGGGCAGGTCCACGCTCTTGCCGCGCTGGAGCATGGGCGTGATCACCATGAAGATGATCAAGAGCACCAGGACCACGTCGACGAGCGGCGTGATGTTGATGTCCGAGCGGACACCGTACTTGCTGCCCCCGACGTCCATTCCCATGGCTTACGCCTTGGCGGACGAGGCGGCCTGCGGGGCCTGCTTGCTGCCGGGGTTGGTCGCCGGCTCGTCGAAGCGGCCTTCCTTGAGGAAGAAGTCGACCAGCTCGTTGGAGGCATCGGCGATGTCGACGCTCATCTCCTCGACGCGGTTGGTGAGGTAGTTGAACATCATCAGTGCCGGGATGGCGACGAGCAGACCGAAGGCGGTGGTGATCAGCGCCTCGGAGATACCGGCCGAGACCGAGGCCAAACCGCCGGAGCCCGAGGCCGCCATCAGCTGGAAGGCGGTGATGATGCCGAGCACCGTGCCGAGCAGACCGACGAAGGGCGCGGACGAGGCCACCGTGGCCAGGCCCGAGAGCCCGCGGCGCAGGTCGGCGGTGACGCGCAGGGTGGCGCGGTCGATGGAGCGGTTGATGGCCTCCACCAGGTCGAACTCGCCCACGTCGTGCGGGCCCATCTGCGCCAGCGCCTCGCGGCCCTTGTTGTACTCGGCGATTCCGGAGCCGAGCACGCGCGGGATGTGGCCGTACTTGAGCGTGGTGGCGTACTGCGCGGCCTCGATCATCTGGTGGCCGGGGAGCAGGTCACGCAGCTTCTCGGCGTACTTGCGGCTCTGGTCCTTGGCCCGCGAGAAGCTGAAGAGACGCTCGGCCATCACGCTGAGCGAGTAGACGGACATGATCGCCAGCGTGATGACGACCAGACGGGCCGGGAGGCCCATCGACTTCCACATTCCCAGGAGACTGAAATCCATGGCGGGTGACTTCCTCCGAAACAAAAAAACGCCCGAACGCTGGCTCTCGATTCTAAAAGGCGGCGGAGCCTACACAGCCGGCCCCCTGGTGTCAACGCGACGGCGTGTCCCGCTGACAGAAGATGCAAACGCGGCGGAACCGCGCCGGATCTGAGCCGGAGGTCGGTCGCTTGACGGAGCGGCGGGCTTCCGGCAAGAGCGAAACGTGCGCGCCTTGGCGGTGGCGGGGCTGGTTGCGGCAGCGGCCCTCCCGGCGCGGGCGCAGACCACCGGCGCGATCGCGGGCCGCATGACCGACCGGGGCGCGCCTTTGGACGGCGTGCGGGTCGTCGCCAGCGGCGAGGCGCTGCAGGGCGAGGCGAGCGCGGTCACCGACCAGGCCGGCGAGTTCGTGCTCTCGCTCTTGCCGCCGGGTCGCTACGCGCTCGAGGTGGAGAAGCCGGGGTACGTCTCGTTCACGCTCGAGGACCTGGCGGTGCACGCGGATGAGGTCCTGCGCGTGGAGCACCCGCTGCTTCCTTTGGCCGCGGCGGCTGCCGCGCAGGGCGCGACCGAGAAGCCGGCCGTGTCGGTGCCCACCACCTGGACGGGCGGCGTCATCTCGCGCGAGCAGATGGAGCTGATTCCGTACGGCCGCGACTTCCGCAGCTTCGAGGGGCCGGTGCCCTCGGTGCCGGGCGTGCTCCGCGATTTCTCCATGCTGGGAACTCCCGGGCCGCTCGCCCGCGTCGACGGCGCCTCGGTCGCCGGCGCGCGCTTCCTGCAGAACTTCGTCGACGAAGTGAGCGTGCAGACGGGCGGGTACCAGGCGGAGTACGGCGGGACTTCGTCGGGAATCATCGACGTGGTCACGCGCTCGGGCGGCAACGACTTCCACGGCTCGCTCTTCGGCAGCTTCCTGCCGGGTCCGCGCGCCGCGGGCGACGGCGGCTTCGATCTCGGCGGCCCGCTGCAGCGCGACCGGCTCTGGTTCTACGGCGGGTTCGCGCCCGCGGCCGCCGGCTCGCAAAGAGAATGGAACTACGTCGGCAAGCTGAGCTTCCGGCCCGCCGAAGACCAGTCGCTTTCGCTCTCGGGATTCGGCGACGGAGGCAGCGCCGGCTCGCTGCGCTATCTGGGCAAGCTCTTCGAGCGCAGCATGGACGTGGAGGCCACCGCCGCCTGGGACCAGACCGAGGGCGCCGAGGGCCTGCTCAAGCTCACCAACCGTTTCGAGCTGGCCGGCCACCACCAGCTCCGCTACGGCGGCGAAGGCACGAGCTCGTGGGGCGGTGCGTTCGCGCAGGACACATGGAGCGTGGTCGACGCCTTCTTTCTCGAGGAGGGAGTGCGCGTCGAGCAGCGGTCCGGCTTCACGCAGGTGATGCCGCGCATCGGAGCGAGCTGGGACTTCACCGGCCGCGGCCAGGCGAAGGCGTACGCTTTCTACGGCCGCTTCCAGCACCTCGACCAGGCGCTGGGCGGCGTGCAGTACCAGGTCCTCGGAGACGCCGTCGCCTCCGTCGAGTACGCGCACACCGGCAAGCCCTACGACACGGTGATGGTGGCGCTACGCAAGCCGTTCTCGCAGAGCTATCTGTTGCAGGCGAGCTACGCCTGGCCGACGGCGGTGAAGCTCGACGCCGCCTACGTCTATGAGTGGACGGCCAAGACCAGCGCCAGCGCGGGCGTGAGCTTCCACGCCATCCGCGCCTCGCCCTGGGACACGCAGCTCGCGGCGCGCGCCGCGCTCACGCACGCTTTGTCGCCGTCGTACTTGCTCACCGGCTCGCTCGACGTTTTCTCGAACCCGGCCGACCTCCGCCTGGGGGTGCGGTTGTCGTTCTAGGCTGAGAAGCCCAACCCCCAAACCCCAGCAAAGCGCGAACCCGATCCTCGACCTCGACCTCGACTCGTTCCGCGAGGCGCGAAGACGCCGAGCACCCGGCGCGCTCAGGCGCTTGCGGCCTTCGCCGCTCGCGGTCGAGGTCGAGGTCTACGTCTAGGAATGGGTTCGCGCTTTACAGGGGGTCAGGGTTGGAGCTTCTCTAGCGCCGCTTGGAGCTCCGCCGGCAGCGGGCTCTCGAAGCGGGCGCGGGAGCCGTCGGGGTGCAAGAAGCCGAGGCGGGCAGCGTGCAAGAAGTGCCGCGACAGTCCGGGGAGCGGCGGCCCGCCGTAGAGCGCGTCGCCCGCCAGAGGGTGGCCGATGAAAGCGAGATGCGCGCGGATCTGGTGCATCACGCCGGTGGCGATCTGCACGTCGAGCAGCGTGAACCCGCCGCGCCGCTCGCGCGGCGTGAAGGTGGTCACCGCCGGCCGCGCGCCGTGTTCGGCGGCGTAATCGGGATCGCTGGCGGCCTGCATGCGCGAAGGGTCGCGCGGGTCGTGCAAGAGCGGCAGCGCGATCTCGCCGCCGGCGTGCAGCTCGCCGGCCACCAGCGCGAGATATCCCTTCTCCACCGTGCGCGCCGCGAACTGCGCGCGCAGCATGGCGTGCGCCGCCTCGGTGCGCGCGGCCAGCAAGAGGCCCGAGGTGTCGGTGTCGAGCCGGTGCACGAGGCCACCCTCGCGCGGCGAGGGTCCCACGTGCGCCAGTTCGGGGAACCTGCCCACCAGCGCATTGGCGGCGGTGCCCTTCTCGCCGGGCTTGAGCGGATGCGATGGCAACCCCGCCGGTTTGTCTGCGATCACCAGACAATCGTCGGCGTGCACGATGCGGATGGGCAGCTCCGGCTGCGGCGCGGGCTGGTCGGGCGGCGGCCGCACCACCGAGATGCGCGCCCCCGCCGCGACCGGCGTCCCCTTCGGCGCACGCAGGCCGTCGACGCGCACGCGGCCCTCGGCAATCCAGTCCATCGCCCGGCCGCGCGACACGCCGAACAGCCTGGCCACCGCCTTGTCGAGGCGGTCGGGCGCTTCCGCGACGCGCTCGTCGACCTCTTCATTCACGAGAGCGCCGCTTTGACGTGCTCGGCCGCCCAGGAGGCGAGGCCGTAGATCGACTCCATCGGGTTCACCCCCAGGCCGGTGGGGAAGACGCTCCCGTCGACGACGAAGAGGTTCTCCAGGAGGTGATGCCGCAGCTGCGGATTCACCACCGACCGCGAAGGGTCCGTGCCCATGCGGCACCCGCCCATCTGGTGCGCGGTGAAGAGGCCGAAGAGGTTGGGGCCCATCGGCGCCGCATCGATGCGCGCCAGGTCGCCCTCGCTGGTGATGCGCACTTGCGCCACGTGCGAGGTGCGGATCTCCCGCGCGCCGTTGGCCAGGTGCAGCTGCGCCACGGCCTTCATCGCGGCGCGGAAGCACTCGTAGTGGCGGGCGCCCAAGGGATAGTCCAGCTTGGGCCCGCCGTCGGGCCGCAGGGTGACGGTGCCGCCCGGCTCGCTCTCGTCGAATCCGTCGATCATCAGCGCGATCGTGGCGCAGAGGAAGGGCAAGAGCGACATCTGCGCCCGCAGCGGCGCGCCGAATCCCGGCGCGGCGATGGCCGCGAGCATGGGATGCACCGGCGCCGCCTCGATGAAGAACCCCGCGCCCTCCGGCCGCCGCGCGAAGTGGTGCGAGGCGATGCTCTGTGGCGCGCCGTAGAAGCCCTCGATGCGCTCGCCGTAGTACGCGCCCAGCGCGACGGTGGGGTGCAGCCAGGTCTTGCGGCCCACCGGCCCGTGATCGATTCCCGAGCGCAAGAGCAGCGCCGGCGAGTTGAGCGCGCCGCCGCTGACCGCGACCACGCGCGGCTCGACGCGAAAGTCGCGGCCGGTGACGGCGACGGCGCGCCTGCCCGTCCATTCGATCGTCTCGGCGCGCGAGTCCGGACGCAGCTCCGCGCCGGCCTTGATCGCGTCGGGCAGATACGTCAGCGCGGCGCTCTGCTTGGCGTCGACCGGGCAGCCCATGCCGCAGTAGCCGGTGCGCAAGCAGCCTTTGACGTTGCGCCGCGTGGTGTCCACCTGCCAGCCCAGCTTCTTGCAGCCGTCGTAGATGGCGCGGTTGTTGGGGTTGCAGTCGTCGAGGTCGACCTTGGCGATGTGGAGCCGCTGCTCCACTTCCTCGAAGTGCGGCTGCAGCGTCGCCGGCGTGAGCGCGAGGCCCTCGTGCTCGCGCCAGTAGGCGAGCACGTCGTCGGGAGTGCGGAAGCTGGTGGTCCAGTTCACCACCGTCCCGCCGCCCACCGCGCGGCCTTGCAAGACGGCGATGGAGAGGTCGGCCGTGGCCCGGTTGCCGCGATCCTGGTAGAGGCGCGGATAGGCGGTGGCCTCCTGCATGTCGAACTGTTCCTTGGTGTAGTGGCCGCCTTCCTCGAGGACGAGGACTTTCGCGCCGGCGCGCGCGAGGCGCGAGGCCACCATTGCGCCGCCGGGACCGCTGCCGATGACGCACACGTCGGGCCTTTGCGTGCTCATCGCAAAAGCGCGCTCCGCACCAGCTCGGTGGGCGGGCCGGGATAGCCCACGCTGGCGTACGTCGCCGGGTCGCCGAAATAGACCGCGGACGAGAGGCGCTTCAACGCCTGGAAGCCGCTGCGCTCGATGGCGATGCGGCTCGACTGCCAGGCGAGGAGCCGCGCGTCTTGCTCCTCGGGCGTCATCTGCGTGAACGGCCGCGGCGGGCCGCCGCGCAGGAAACTGTAGAGCGCGTTGTCGAAGAGCGCGAGCAGCCGCTTCATGTCGCGCGCGTCGTTCTCCGAGAGCAGCGCGAGGAAGGCGTCGGCTTTTTCGGCCACCTCGACGTGCGGCGGCGCATCGGTCAGCACGCGCCCGGCGACGGCGGCCCAGATCGAGTACTCCGCGGGCGTGAAGAACTGCAGCGGCTTCGCCGGCGCCTGCAGCCGCGTCTTGCGCAGCGCGAGCGGCACGGCGCCTGCCAGCGCCAGCAGCGCCGCCCCTCCCAGCGTCTTCTCGAGCAACCCGCGCCGCGACCCGGCCATGCGCCCGATATACCACCGGCCGAACCGCTCGAAGGCAGTCTGGACCACGGACGGCATGTACACCGGCGACCAATGAGCGTAGGGTGGTTGTAAATTTTCAGCCGGGGGAACAGTGATGCGCACCGCCCGCTTCGCGTTGCCGTTGGTGCTCACGCTCGCCTCTGCCGGCGCGCTCGCCGATGACAGTTACTTCTGCCGGCAGCTCGACATCCCCGGCTCGAGCAAGACCCAGGCATGGCAGATCAACAACCTCGGACAGGTGGCCGCCACCGGC
>Ga0307479_10003726_pt1 | contig 13922 bp, 15 predicted proteins | sample atmos_gasesECM4C_FD_203743 | JGI IMG/M metagenome (GOLD analysis project Ga0307479, IMG submission 203743) | Hardwood forest soil microbial communities from Morgan-Monroe State Forest, Indiana, United States - atmos_gasesECM4C_515 | ecosystem: Environmental > Terrestrial > Soil > Temperate...
CCGATGGACGTTCCGTTACCGATCTGCGCCCGGTGAAGTTCACCCGGGGATGGCTTGAGCACGCCGAGGGGTCGGTGCTGGTGGAGTTCGGCGCCACCCGGGTGCTGTGCGCCGCGAGCGTCACCGAGGATGTGCCGCGGTGGCGGCGGGGCAGCGGGCTCGGCTGGGTGACCGCCGAGTACGCGATGCTGCCGCGGGCGACGAACACGCGCGGCGACCGTGAATCGGTCAAGGGCCGGCTGGGCGGGCGAACTCAGGAAATTTCCCGGCTCGTCGGGCGGTCGCTGCGGGCCTGCGTCGACTACAAGGCGCTCGGCGAGAACACGATCATCATCGACTGCGATGTGCTGCAGGCCGACGGCGGTACGCGAACCGCGGCGGTGACCGGCGGATACGTCGCGCTGGCCGACGCGGTGGCTTGGCTGAAGGGCCGCAAGCGGACCAAAGGCGACCCGCTGGTCACCTCGGTCAGCGCGGTCAGCGTGGGCGTCGTGGGCGGCGAGCCCCGGCTCGACCTGTGCTACTCCGAAGACGTCATCGCGGAAACCGACATGAACGTGGTGTGCACTGGCACCGGCGACTTCGTGGAAGTCCAGGGCACCGCCGAGCGCGATCCGTTCAGCCGGGAACAGCTCGGGCAGCTGCTTGACCTGGCCGTGGCCGGCTGCGGAGAACTGACCAGGCTGCAGGTGGCGGCGTTGCAGGCGGCCAGGCTCGGTGGCTGACCGCGTCGTCCTGGCCACCCGGAACGAAGGCAAGATCCGCGAGCTGGCCCGCATCCTGGGTGGCGCCACGTTCGCCCTGGTGGGCCTCGAGGAGTTCGCTGACGCGCCGGATGTGCCGGAGACCGGTGCCACGTTCGAGGAGAACGCGCTGCTCAAAGCCCGCGCGATCGCGTCGCACACGAGGTTGCCGTCGGTCGCCGACGATTCCGGGCTGTGCGTGGACGCGCTGAACGCGATGCCGGGCGTGTTCTCCGCCCGCTGGTCCGGCCGGCACGGAGACGACCAGGCCAACCTGGACCTGGTGCTCGCTCAGATCGCCGATGTGCCAGACGTCCGGCGCGGCGCGCACTTCGCCTGCGCCGCGGCGCTGGCGCTGCCTGGCGGCGAGGAGTGGGTGGTCACCGGGCGGGTGGACGGGCGGCTGATCCGCAAACCGCGTGGCCGCGGAGGCTTCGGCTACGACCCGATTTTCGTGCCGGATGGCCTTGAGGTGACGACGGCCGAGATGACCGCCGAGGAGAAGGACGCGATCAGCCATCGCGGCCTGGCGTTCCGCGCGCTCGCCCCTTTCATCCATCAGGTCGGCTGAGGCGATAACGTTGGCCTCATGACGCGGCTCGAACCTGGCGACACTGCCCCTGACTTCACGCTGCCGGACGCGGACGGCAACGAGGTATCGCTGTCCTCCTACCGGGGCCGGCGGGTCATCGTGTACTTCTACCCAGCGGCGATGACGCCGGGCTGTACCAAGCAGGCCTGTGACTTCCGGGACAGCCTGTCCGACCTGGCCAAGCAGGACATCGCTGTGCTGGGCATCTCACCGGACGCTCCGGCGAAGCTGGCGAAGTTCCGGGACTCCGAAGGGCTGACGTTCCCGCTGCTGTCAGATGCGGACCGTTCGGTCATGCAGGCATACAGCGCGTACGGCGAGAAGAAGCTGTACGGCAAGGTGACGGTAGGCGTGATCCGGTCGACGTTTGTCGTCGACGCGGACGGCAAGATCTCCAAGGCGCAGTACGGCGTCAAAGCCACCGGGCACGTGGCCCGGCTGCGGGCGGAGCTTGGCCTGTAGGCGGTACCCTTCCAGTGCCACGCGGGCGTGGCGAAATGGCATACGCGGCAGGTTTAGGTCCTGTTGGTGGAAACACCGTGGGGGTTCAAATCCCCCCGCCCGCACAAGGGGTTTCGACACCTAGCATTCCCGTGCCGACAAGTGCCAGCGCGTTGTGCGTCGGCCGTGATTTACTCACTTCTGCCTCCGGCGGCGGCCGGATCAGGGCGCGCTCTGGCAGGGAAAGCGGGGAATCGTGTCAGATCCGGAGCTCTCGGGAGAGCTGGCACCCGAAGCGGCGGGAGAGCAGACGGAAGGCAGCTCGCCGCTGATGGCGCGCGCGGACTTCCTGCATGCGATCATCGATGGGCTCATCGCCCTGGCGGCGGCAGTGGTCGTTGCCCTGCTCGGCCTCGTCATCGTGGTCAATCTGCTGCCCGGGCACGTGGTCAACGGTGCCGGGGATTACTTCGCCGTGGCGGTGTGGCTAACCGGCGCCAGCCTCGGCACGCCAGTGCACGAAACTGCCGCGACGGCCTTCCCCGGCAACGCCGACGGATCGTTGAACTCAGGAACCGAGGTGCGCGCGGCGGTCTGGCTGCTGACATTGATCGTATTGATGCTTGTGTTCCGCCTCGCACGGCGACGCGAGCGTTCCCGGCCGAGTGCGAGCTTGCCCCAGTTTGCCATCCGGGGTCTGCTACCCGCCGTGGTCCTGACCCTGGTGCTGCTGGTGCTTGCCTTGGTCACGGACAGGACCTCTATCTTCGGGTTTCCCGGGCTTGGCGGCGACGGCAATTCGTTGTCCCCCCAGATGAGCACGGGCCTTGAACCGGGTTTCGTCTTCGTCGGCCCGCTGTTGCTGACCGCGGCCGCGGGGATGTTCGGCCGCCTGGCCACCTGCGTGCGCTCCGCCGCCGGCGGACCCCTTCCCCGACGGTTGCACGATGCGCTGGGCCAGTGGAGCCCAGCGATGCGAGTGAGCTGGCTGCAGGTGCGGATCATCGGACTGATCACCGGCGTCACGCTTTGGATATACATATCAGTCGAGGTCGGGAGCCACACAAATTCCGTTCGTGAGACCGCCGCGCTCACCGTCGGGCTGTTTTTGCTGCTGCCGAACCTTGCGATCTACGGTACATTCGGCGGCTTCGGCACCACGATTTACGGCACAGCCATTACTACAAGCTCCGGAACCGGGCTCGGCGGTCCGGGGCGAGACGTTCGCTCCTACGACATCGGGATCGCAGCTTCGCACCGTCCGTGGATCGTGTGGCTGCTGCTGGCCGCCGCGCTGCTGGGCACCTTGGCGCCTACGCTGCTGGTCAAGCGCGGCATGCTGGCCAAGCGTGGCGAGGACTACCGGTGGCAGCAGGTGTGGCGTGCCACCGCGATCGGGACGCTGAGCGCGGTGGCAGTCGTGTTGCTCGGCACGCTCTCGCTCAGCGGCTACACGTCGAGCCACGGATTCTCGTTCCGATCGGATCTCTCCCTTGGCCCGAACCTGCTGGCCGCCGCCGGACTGACCGCCGTCTGGGTCTGCGTCGCTTACCTCGCCGTGTCGTTCGCGTCCCGCAAGCCGCGACCACTCCAAGCCAAGCCATCTAGTTAGGTCTACCCGATGAGTTCGGTGATGCGGATTGCCGCGGCCAGCGCGGCGGGCTCATGGGTGCGTTCGTAGACATCGACCGCGGTGTCGGTGAACTTGATGACGTGCTCGTCGCCGTGTGCCGCGGCGCGATCGACGACGTCGGCGACCGCGTCGGCGACCGCGTCGGGGCCGTCCGGCGGAGCCAGGACCGCCGTGCCGGGGGCGGGGTAGGCTGGGGCGTAGGTGGCGGTGATCGCGGCGCTAGCCGCCCAGACGGCCGACAGGCTCGGCGCCCACAGCTCGCGGGGCAGTGCCGGAAAGATGTGCAGCACGGCGTTCGGCGCGGTCGCGGTGTGCACCAGCAAGACGGGGCTCGCGTACCCGTCGCTGAGATACCGCAGGGTCGCTGCGTCTACCAGGCCGGCCAGCAGGTCGCGGGCATCGTCGGGGTCCGCCGCGGCGCGTAGCGCGGCGAGTGATCCGGTCCAGCCGGACAGCCTCGGCAGTTGCCCGAAACGAGCCGCGACGGTGCCGGCCTGGTCAGGGATGCGCGGCACCGAACCGAGTGCCGCGGCGGCGTCCAGCTGCCCGGCGGGCGCGGCGGCGGCCTGGTCGGCCTGCGGCACCTGGAGTGCGCGCGCCGCCCAGAATGCCAGGCCGTGAGCCAGCTCCCGGGTCGCGGCCGGGCTCTGCTCCTCCTCGGCCAGCAGGGTACGAACGGCGTGGCCGGTCCGGATCACCCCGTGAGTCGCGCCGGCGACGATGCCGGGCAGCAGTCGTGGCCACCAGGTGACCAGAACGTCTCGCCACGGCTGTTCCTTGACCTGGTCGCTGAAGTAGGCGGTCCAGTCGCCGATGCGGCGGCCGTCGCCCATGGCTTCCCGCCAGTTGTCCGCTGTGATCCGGCTGGTCGAGGCGGGCAGCTGGTCGAGGCGCCGGAGGTAGGAATCGACCCAGCTCGGCACCTCTTCCGCATGCCCGCGCCGGACCAGGACCTCGGCGGCCATGGGGCCGTGGTTCGTCAGCTGGTCGTCGCCCCACTCGGGTCCGGTACTGCTGAACCGCTCGTACGCTTCGGTCAGGACGGCTGTATCCATCTGTCCGTTATATAACGCCACCAGCTCGCACCTGTCCCCCCGCGCCGTTCTCGTTCGTCAGTGGCACGAGACAATGGTCCAGGACGAGGACGGAGACAGAACAATGCAGTACGCACTGCTCATCTACAACGAACCAGGTGCCATGGAGGCGCTCAGCCCGCAGGAGCAGGAAGAGGTCGGTCGCGAGTACTGGGACATCAGGGCCGAGCCAGGGATGGTTGGTGGCGCTGGGCTGCAGACGACTGAGACCGCCACTACGGTCCGGGCAGAGAACGGGAAGATCCTGGTCACCGACGGCCCGTTCGCGGACACCAAAGAGATCCTCGCCGGGTTTTTCCTGTTCGAGGCGGCCAACCTGGATGAGGCGACCAAGATGGCGGCGCGGCTACCCGTCGTCACCCGGCTTGGCGGCTCGGTGGAAATCCGGCCCGTCTCGGTGGAGCGGGGTCAATCCCCCTTGTAACGGCCTGGCTTAAACAAGGGGGCAACCCTTGGCTCAGAGAAGGGGGTTGCCCTGATCGAGCAAGTCTTCCGCGACCAGTGGGGCCGGGTACTTGCCTCGCTGATCGGCTACTTCGGTGACTTCGACCTCGCCGAGGAAGCAGCTGCGGAAGCGTTCGCGGTCGCGGCGCAGCGCTGGCCGTCCGACGGCGTGCCGGACAATCCAGCCGCCTGGCTGGTGACGACAGCACGGAACCGGGCGATCGACCGGTTGCGCCGCGACCGCGTACTGGCCGCCAAACTCCGATTGCTGCAGGCAACGCTGACGGCGGATATGCCGGCTGCGCCCGGGGAGGTTGACGTGGACACGATCCCGGATGAGCGGCTGGAGCTCATCTTCACCTGCTGCCATCCCGCGCTGGCGACCGAAGCGCAGGTGGCGCTCACCCTCCGCGCGGTTGCCGGGCTGTCCACCGACGAGATCGCCCGGGCATTCCTGGTGCCGCGGGAGACGATGAAGCGCCGGCTCACCCGGGCGAAAACCAAGATCAGCACGGCCGGTATCCCGTTCAGCGTGCCGTCCAGCGAGTTGCTGCCCGAGCGCCTCGCCGCCGTGCTCGCCGTCATCTACTTGATCTTCAACGAAGGCTACGACCGCGAGGCCGGCCTGGCGGCGGAGGCGATCCAACTGGGCCGCGTGCTCGCCACCCTGCTGCCGGACGAGTCGGAGGTCCGCGGGCTGCTGGCGCTGATGCTGCTGCACGACGCCCGGCGCGCGGCCAGGTTCGACGGGCCGGATCTGGTGCTGCTCCAGGACCAGGACCGCTCACGGTGGAACTGGCCGCAGATCGAAGAAGGCAAAGCGATCATCGACCGCGTCAAGGACCGCCCCGGGCCCTACGTCATCCAGGCCGCGATCGCCGCACTGCAGACCGCGGAGCGGCTCGACTGGCTGCAGATCGCGGCACTGTACGGCAAGCTCGCCGGCCTGACCGGTTCCGCCGTGGTCCGGCTGAACAGCGCGGTCGCGATCGCGGAGGCCGACGGCCCGGCCGCGGCGCTCGCCGTCGTCGACTCGCTGGACTTGGCGGGCTACCAGTACTGGCACTCCACCCGCGCCGAACTGCTGCGCCGCCTCGGCCGCACCGACGAAGCGCGCGCCGCCTTCCGCGAGGCGCTCGCTCTCGCTCGCACCAACCCCGAGCGCCGCTTCCTAGAACGTCGCATCAGCGAGACCTAGCGGGGTCTGACCTGACCTGTCCCCCCGGCGGGGCGCCGTTCGTCATTGGGCGACATGCGAGCTGAGGGAGGACACATGACGGTACAAACTCTGAGGGCGCCGGCCCGCACCGGACAATCGCAGCGGAACTGGGTGGTGCTGGCGGTGCTGCTGGTCGGGCAGTTCATGTGCAGCGCCGACGTGATGATCGTCAACGTCGCGATGCCGTCGATTGGCCGCCAGCTGCACGCGTCCGGTGCTTCGCTGCAGCTGATCGTCGGAGGTTACACCATCGCCTACGCGATGCTGCTGATCACCGGCGCGCGGCTCGGCGACCGGTACGGCCGGCGGCGGATGTTCCAGACGGGCGTCACCGCCTTCACCGCCGCGTCACTGGCCTGCGCGCTGGCGCCGGACAGCCAGGCGCTGATCGGTTTCCGGTTCCTCCAGGGGGCCGGCGCGGCGCTGCTTGTGCCACAGATCTTCAGCATCATCCAGCTGCGGTTCAGCGGGCCGGCACGGGCCCGGGCGCTGTCGGCCTACGCGGCGGTGCTCTCCGGCGGCTCCGTCGCCGGGCTGGTCCTGGGTGGCGCGATCGTGACCGCGAACCTGTTCGGCGAGGGCTGGCGACCGGTGTTCGGCATCAACGTGCCGTTCGGCATCGCGCTCGCGATTTTGGCACCGCACATGCTGCCCGCCGACGAACCCCGCGCGGATAAGCCGAACGCCGACCTCGACCTGGCCGGCCTCGCGACCGCAGTGGCGGCCGTGCTGCTGATCGTGATGCCGCTGGTGCTCGGGCAGGAAGCGGGCTGGCCGGTGTGGACCTTCGTCAGCATGGCGGCGGGCGCGGCCACCGGCGTGCTCTTCGTCCGGATCGAGCGCCGGGTCGCGGCCCGCGGCGGCAGTCCGCTGCTGAACCTCGACGTGCTGCACGCACCCGCCCTGCCGTCCGGACTGTCCGCGCTGGCTGCCTCGCAGGTGGCGTACGGCGGCCTGATGTTCACCTTCACGCTGTTCCTGCAGGCCGGGCTGGGGCAGAGCGCGCTGCGGGCCGGCCTGATCTACCTTCCGATGGCCGTGACGTTCGGCCTGGCCAGCTTCTCCTGGCGGCGGCTGCGGGCTGGCCTGCACCGGCTGCTGCCGCCCGTCGGGCTGGCACTGTCCGGGATCGGCTACCTAGCCATCGCGATCGCGGTCCCGCACGGGCACGGTCTCGCCCCTGGTGCGCTAGCCGGAACCGTCGCGGTTGGGGCCGGGATGGGCTTGGCGATCAGTCCGCTGCTCACCCAGTTGCTGGCGCGGGTGCTGCCGCAACGGGCCGCCGACGCGTCGGGGCTGCTCACTACCACCGTGCAGCTCGGCCAGCTGACTGGCGTCGCCATCCTAGGCTCGGTCTACTTCGCGCTCGGCCAGCCGGCCGCGCACGCCATGTCCGGCACCGCGTACTGGCTGGCGGCACTGTCGCTGACCAGCCTCCTCGCCGCGACGGCAGCCGCCCGCGCCGCCCGGTAGCCGCCGAAGGGCTCAGCCGCCGAAGGCCCCAGCCGCCGAAGGCCCCAGCCGCCGAAGGGCTCAGCCGCCGGTGATTGACGGGTTGCTGATCATCAGCTTGACGTTGAACCGGGGAAACTGAATGAACTGGCTCATCACGTCCGCCACCCGCTGCAGCCGGATCGTGTCCACCTGGCCGACCGGGTAGTTGTCGACCGCCATGACCGCCGCGGTGAACTTGGTCACTCCGAGCGGTATCGGCTTCATCGGCAGGTCTTCCATCGCCACCTCGACCGCGTGCCGGCTGCTGTCCGCCATCGCCTGGCCCTGCTGCAGCGCCCGGTCGAACGCCGCCAGCGTGTGCGGGTACAGGGCCGCCCACTGCCGGGTCACCACGTAGCCCTGGATCGGGAACTCGGTGGTGGCGCCCTGGTCCAGGTCCGCCAGCGTGGTGACGCCGTACGCCTGTTCCGCCTGGCTGGCGAACGGTTCCGGCAGCACCGCCGCTTGGATCGCGCCGGACTTGAGCGCGGCGGCCATCAGCGGGAGCGGGATGTTCGACCGGAAATGCACCTTGCTGACCGGGATGTTGTGCGCCGCGAGCGCGGACGCGACCAGCAGATACAAGATGTTGTCCGGCGCGTTGATGCCGACCGTCTTGCCCACCAGGTCCTGCAGGTTGGTGATCTTCGAACCGGGCATCGTGTACAGCGCCTGGGTGCCGGGCAGCATGACCGAGCCCTCGGCGAAGATGTCCAGGTCGGCCGCGCGACCCTGCTGGGCCTGCAGGTAGGAGACGTAGTTGCCGCCGGAGATGTCGACCGTGCCCTTGATCTGGTCGGCGATCGAGGTCTCGCTGCTGATCGCCGGCTGGAACGTGACGTTCAGCCCTTGCTGCTTGAAATATCCCTGATACAGCGCGATGAAGAACCCAGCCGAGTCCACGGCGGGCACCACCGCGACGGTCAGGTTGGGCTTCTCCACGCCGGTCACCGCGCTCGTCACGGCGGGGGCCTGGCCGGCGGCGCTCGCACAGCCGGCGATCGCGATGAGCGAGCCGACGGCCAGCAGGGCGGTGAACTTCTTGCAGCTAAGTCGCATGTCACGCAGCGTAATTCCGACAGGCTGCGCGTTTAGGTAATTCCATCGCAGATGGATATAAGTAACCAGGAGTACTAGTAAACGCGACGCTTCACCCTGCTGGGTAATAAGCGGATATAAGCGCAAATGTCGGGCGCGAGCGGGCTGGCCTGGAATGATCACGAAGGGTTGTGCACGCTATAGCGTGTCAAAGTCTTCGCGATAATGAGGCGGACCGGATCACCGTTCCCGTGACGACTCGCGCACCTGCGAGATAGACGTAGGCGGGGGCGTGATCCTCGGGCAGGGGGAGCACGTTCAGCAAGGTGTTCGCCCGAATGCGTTCGTCGCGGTCTGTTACCTGGTCCGCGGTCTGTTCCTGCCCCAACGCGTTGAGCCCCGCGAGATGCGTGCCCCCGGTGCCACCTGGGGCCACTCCGTTAACACGCACCTCGGGTGCGAGTTCGGTCGCCAGGTGCGTGACGAGGCCGCGCAGCGCCGCTTTCGAACTCGCGTACAGCGCACCGCCGCCGCCCGGCCCGAACGCCGCCGTCGACAGCGTCAGCGTGACCGCGCCGCGCGCTCGCCGCAGCGCCGGCGCGGCTTGCCTGATGGCCAGAACTGACCCAAAGACATTGACTTCAAAGATTTCGAGGAACGAGCTGTGGAGCTTGTCTACGCTCAGTTCCGTCACCCGCGCGTAGTAGTCGAACACGCCGGCGCACGTGGTGAGCAGGTCCAGTTCGCCGTCCGGGCCGGTCGCCGCGGTGACCGCTTCGGCCATCGCGACCGGGTCGGTGACATCGCCGATGACGACCGTGACTTCCGTCGGCATGTCCTCGGGCGCGCTCCGGTCGAGGATCGTCACGTGCGCGCCGTCGGCCAGGTAGGCGAGCGCGACCGCGCGCCCGATTCCGGAAGCGCCACCGGTGACGAGCGCTCGCGTCACCCTGCTGCGCCTCGCGGGGGGACTACCCCCCGCACCCCCCGCAAGATCATTCTGAGCGCAGCATCTCAGAAAATACTTCCGGCTGCTGCCAGGTGAGCGCGTCGAGGACCATGGCGTCCAGCCGGACCGTGGTGCCGCGTCGCGGCGAGTAGATCTCCAGCCGGACTCCGTTGCGGGTGTGTACCCGGCGCACCTCCACGTCCACGAACTCGTTCGCGATGATCATCGGTTCCTCGCTCATATGAAAAATGACAGGTTGCGCGAGCCGACCGTGGACTGGTCGATCGCCGCCCAGCGGTGCACGAACAAGAACCCGTCGCCGTTTTCCCGGATCAGGTCGCGGCGCTGCGCGGAGACCAGGTCGTAAGCGGGCTGGTCACCGCGGCTGCGGTAGATCAGGCAATTCGACCGGACCAGGTAAGTGCCCGCCTCGTCGCCCTCGTCGAGGAGGATGTTCGACAGGTGGTGCCGGGTCCGGGACGGCGGCTGCTCGGCCCAGGCGAAGTCGGTCTCCAGCCGGCGGACCCGGATCTCCAGGGTCTTCTTGGTGTCGTCGAAGATCTTGGACTTGGGGGAGAGGTCCCACTCGGCGTCCTTCTCCCGGGTCACCCGGACCGGCACCTCGTACCGGCCATCCTCGGCGAACATGTTCAGCCAGTCCCGGAACCGCCGCTCGTCCAGCGCCAGGCATTCCTGCGCGAGGAACCGCTGGACGGCTAGTTCGACGCTCACCGCGGTGCTCATCCTTCAGCCCCCACATAGTTCAGCCAGGTGGCCCACTGGTTGCGGAAGTTGTTCTCGGTCACGTACCGGTCCACCGCGATGCCCGGCCCCGGCCAGTCGGTGATCGGTGTGAGGTCCATCCCCATCTGGTACGGGAACTCCAGGTCCCGGGCCAGGCTAGAGCCCGCTTGCCGGGTGAGGTTGGTCCAGTTCTCGAAGTCGTCCTGCTCGAACGTGCCGGCCTGACCGAACGCCAGCGTGTACGCCTGATAGGCCCGTTCCTTGTACTCGGGGTCGGCGTCCCGCGGCACCAGGCACCACGAGTACATCTCCATCTGGCCGGCTCCGGTCGGGTGCCACAGCCGCATCGTGCAGAACCGCACGCCGGGCTCGCCCGGGATCGGGCTGAACGGCTGGATCAGGAACGACAGGTTCGGGAAAACGGTGCCGACCGCGGTACGTGTTTTGGCGAAGATGTCCTGCTGGCCTTGGGAAAGGGTGTTCTTCATGTGCTCGACGAGGGCGTCCGGGTACCCCATGAACGGTGGCAGGCCGGGGGTGTGACCGAGCCCGATCGCGTGACCCTTGTCCGGGATGTGCACCGCCCAGCCCAGGCTGTGGGTGCTGCCGGAGGACGGGAAATACCCCAGCTGGAAACCGAACTGATGCGCCACCGGGGTGTGGTAGCCGTCGCCGGAGAAGTTCTCCGCGCAGATCTTCCAGTCGGTCTCCGCCGCCCAGCGGTCCGGCGGGCCGTAGACCTCCACGCCGTTCGGGCCTGGCTTGAGGTAGATGTCCAGGTAGAACTGGAACCCGCCGAGGTATTCCTCCAGGGTGGGGGCTTTGGGATCGAGGGTGCCGAAGATCAGGCCCTCGTAGCTGTCGACGCGGACGCTGACCAGGCCCCACTTACTCCGGTCGAGGAGTCCGTCGTAGCCCTCTTTGAGATACGGCACGCCGACGAGCTCGCCGGAGTTCTTGTACACCCAGCCGTGGTAGGAGCAGCGGAAATGCGAGCTGTTGCCCATCTCCGCCTTGCAGATCTGGTTGCCGCGATGGCGGCACATGTTCAGGTTCGCCTTGATCTCGCCGTGCTCGTCCCGGGCCAAGATGATGCTGTTGTCGGCGATGTACCGAGTCACGTAGTCCCCAGGCTGGGGGATTTCCGACTCGTGCCCGAGGAACGACCAGACCTTGCCGAACAGCTTGGTCTTCTCCAGTTCCCAGACTTCCGAGTCATTGAAGATGCGGGCGGGGACGCGACCCTGTTTGATCGCGTCCCCCATGTTCTCAAGCAGTTTCATTCCCTGGCTCTCCGAGGCGTTCAGCGACTTCCTTGAGGACTTGCTTGTAGCGGTCGACGTGGGCCAGCGTGCCGTCGACGTGCTGCTGCGGGACCAGGTCCTCGGAATACGGCGGGCGGCACTTGCCGACGTTGATGTAGCCGGCCGCGTTCACCCGGATCTTCTCCAGCGGCACGTTGTACTTGGCGAACTCGTTGAAGTCCTGACCGACCAGGAACGGTTCGTGCGCCCAGCGCAGCCGCTCGGACAGCCAGCGGGCGTCCTCGGTCCGGTTTTCGCGTAGCGCGTCCCGCAGCGCGAGCACCGGAGCCGGGCCGCAGGCGGTGGTCGAGGACCACGTCATCGGCGCGTATTCCTCGCCGTACATGGTCCAGGCCGGGTACCAGTCGGTCTCGATCAGCATCAGCGGGAACGCGGTGCCGACCACCGCCAGGTCGTTGTGGAACCGGAAACCCACCGAGGCGCCGCCGGCGTACTTGACGGCGACGATCTGCGGAATCTCGGTCAGCGCCCGGTACACCGGCCGCGGGACGATGCCGCGGAACGCCGCGGTGTTGTCATAGACGCAGATCGCGACGTCCGGCGCGTTCTCCGCGACCTCCCGGTAGAACCGGATCATCACATCGCTGACCATCTCGCCCCACATCGGGCGCCCGAGCAGCGTGCCGGGGATACCGATGTCGGAAAGGAACCGCATCCGCTCGATGGTGTCCCGGGTGTTCAGCGTGGTGGAGCCGATGAACACAGGGAAGCCGGGCCGGATGTCGCGCACGGTATCGGCCACGCAGGCGGCGAACGCCTTCCACTCGTCCAGCATCAGGCTCGCGCACTCGCCCAGCGTGCCGTTCAGCGCGATCGCGTCGACCCCATCGCTGATCAGGTTGCGGATCATCCGCTCGGTCTCGACCAGGTCAACCGTGTTCCGCGCGTCGGCGCGCTCCGCGCCGGGCAGCGCCGGGGTGGGCGGATACGCCATCACGCCCCGCATGTCGCGCGCGGTTATCCGTGGTGTGGTCATTGATGTGCTCCTATCCTGGCGGCGGCCACCGCGGTACCGGTCAGCCATTCGGGGACCGGCTCGTAAGCCAGCGTCTCGAACGGCACGCCCACGCCCGCCGCTCCGGCCGCGACGAGCCAGGTCCTGATCTCGTGTGCACCATTGCCCGCCGCGTCAAGCACGGCGTCATCGTAGTCGGTCAGACGCCCCGGGTCCCCCGATTCCAGGCGAATAAGGAAGTCTCGGTCAAATCGCTCATTTATCTGCCCAGCCTGCGGCATGCCGACCCAGTGCGACAGCCCGCCGGTGGCGAGCACGACCACCTTGCGCGCCGTGGTGGCTGACTCGATGGCGCCGCGCAGCATGCGGCCGAAGTCGTGGCAGCGCTTCGGCGTCGGATACGGCGGGTTCACCCCATTGACCACGATCGGCACCACCGGGATGCTGTCGTCGGCGTCAAGCAGGCGGAGCGGTACGCAGAAGTTCTCGTCGAAGTCGAACCCGCCGTCCGCTAGCGCCGGGTCGAACTCATGGCCTAGCGCGTACCGGTAGATGTGCCGCGCGAGCTCCGGCGCCCCCGGGTAATACCGCTGCGGTATCCGCAGAAACTCGCCCATCTCCTTGGTGACCGGGCCGAGGTGGCGCTTGGATGTGACGACCGCGAAGGCCGGCAGGTTGGCCAGGAAGAAGTTCGTGAAATGCTCCACCGAGACCGCCACGATGGCGTCCGGCCCGATGTCCGCGATGCGCTTGCCGGCCTCGCCGAACGCGGCCATCACCGCGTCCCGTTTGCCGGGATCGGCCCGTTCCGGGAACCCGGTAAGCCCTGGCGAGTGCGCGGTGGCGAACACCCCGCTGAGCTCAGCCATTCAGTGTCCGCCCCTCGCTGTCCGCGGCCCGCAGTTGCTCGTAGTAGTCCGCTCGGCTTACCCCGATCTGCAGCGCGCAGAAGTACAGCAGATACGGGTTGGCCCCGCGGTCGTACAGCGTCCGGAAGTCCCGCGCCGCGATCGCCGCCCGCTCCGCCGGGTCCAGCTCGTACCCGTCCAGCACGGCATCCGGATCGTCTCGGAACCGCGCTGCCAGCGCCGGATCCCGCCGCAGCTCCCAGAGCAGTTTGTGCAGGAAGTACACGAATCGAGCCTAACAACCCCCCCCCGCCCCCCCCCCCCCCCCCACCGGGCCGCGGGCCCCCCCCCCCCCCCCCCCCCCCCCACCCCGGGGCCCGCGGCGCAGGGAGGGGAGCGGGCG
>Ga0307479_10003727_pt1 | contig 13919 bp, 8 predicted proteins | sample atmos_gasesECM4C_FD_203743 | JGI IMG/M metagenome (GOLD analysis project Ga0307479, IMG submission 203743) | Hardwood forest soil microbial communities from Morgan-Monroe State Forest, Indiana, United States - atmos_gasesECM4C_515 | ecosystem: Environmental > Terrestrial > Soil > Temperate...
AGACACCTCAGAAATCGAGCGCAGCCATTCCTTCCCGGGAAGAGCTCCAGGTGTTGCAGGCAGCCAATCTGACGGCAAAGGTCGGCCAAGCGACACTACAGAGGGACATTGAGCAAGAGCGTACGAAAGCACTCATCGCAGATTTGTCCAAGAGGCGTGTCACTGAGCAAAACGTGCAAAATGCGATCGCACGCATTCGCGAGCTCGCCGCCGCAGGTGAGACCGAGGTCATGGCGTTGCGTTTTCCGAATGCGCTCTGTACGGACGGCGGTCGGGCGATCAATAATAGCGAATCCGACTGGCCGCGAACTTTGACCGGTTTTCCGTTGGATATCTACAACAAATGGCAAGAGGCATTCCGCGTCGCGGGTTACCGCCTCACTGCCAAAATTCTCGAATTCCCAGGTGGCATGCCCGGCGATGTCGGGTTGTTCATAGGCTGGAGCTAGGCGACAGGGACGGCAAATTTCCAGCAGTGCGACGAAGACGAGGCCGGGATGTCGTCGGGACCAGTGACCGATGGCGTGATAACGCGTCGGACAAAGCGGATTAGCCATATGGTTATCGCTTGCACGCGGGGCTGGTCGCATTGCAGCGCTGGGTGACCTAAAGCGGCACCTGCATTGTGGTCCGGAGCGGGACCAGTCCCTCATTTATCGAGGGCGCCCCCATCGCCACTGGAATTCAGTTGATCAAATGCTGGTGTCGAGATCGGCCAACGTGGTCAATCGACCTTCTGCATTTTTACCGAAAGCCGATGATCGATTGGTGCTGTGAACTTATCTTGCTCCCCCTGCGCTGCAAGTCTGGGGCGGGAAGAGGGTCGGAGCTTCTCGCGAATCGCTTGGAATGTCACGTAGAGCGGCGGGATCGCAAAAATTCCGACGAAGGACGCAAGAATCATTCCGCCGAAGACCGGCGTACCGACGTCGCGGCGCGCCAGCTCGGAGGCGCCAGTCGCCACAGCCAGCGGCAGCAATCCGAGAATGAAGGCGAACGATGTCATCATCACTGGTCGGAACCGTAGGCGCGCGCCTTCGGTAGCCGCCTCGAGTAGCGGAATTCCCTGCTCTCGCTTTTCCTTTGCGAATTCGACAATCAGGATGCCATTCTTTGCCGCCAGGCCGATCAGCACCACCATCCCGATCTGGGCGTACAGATCGAGCGTCAGGCCGGCAACGACGATCGCGATGAAGGATCCAAGTACGCCGACCGCCACTGACAAGAGAACCGGCACCGGAATGGTCCAGCTTTCATAAAGCGCGACGAGAAAGAGATAGGCGAATAGCACGGCGAAACCCAGGATGATGACGGTCTTGCCTTCGGCCCGTTTTTCCTGAAACGCAGTGTCTGTCCATTCGCCGGCGTAGCCTGGAGGCAGAGTGCGCGCGGCCACCTCATCCATGGCTTTGAGCGCTTGCCCGGAGGAGATGCCCGGAGCCGGCGTGCCCTGAACCGTGACTGCCCGATAATTGTTGTAGCGAATGAGCGCCGGTGGCCCTACGACGAGACGAATCTCCAGCAGGCTCCGGATTGGAATCATCTTGCCTTCTGCATTTCGCACATTGATCCGATAGATGTCGTCGACTCGAGCGCGATCCGCTGCTTCGGCCTGGACCTGCACCTGCCATCTCCGGCCGTATAGATTCATATCGTTGACATAGAATCCACCGAGAGCCGCCTGTAGTGCCTGGAACAGATCATCGAGCTGGACGCCGAGGATTTGCACCTTGTCCCGATCGATATCGAGGTAGATCGAGGGGTTCGTCGCTGAAAAAGTGCTGAATATGCGGCTAAGCTGAGGGTCCTGGTTAGCAGCCACGGACAGACCACGGAGGACTTGAGCCAAATCCTTGGGCTCGCCGCCACGCAGATCCTCCAGCACATAGGTAAAGCCACCGCCGGTACCCAGACCGATGATTGGTGGCGGTGCGAGGGGTACCACGACACCACCCTGGATCTGACGAAACTTCGCACCAAGGCGAGCCATAAGGGATCGGACACCCTGCTCGGGATCCTTCCGCTCCTCGAACGGCTTGAGTGTCACGACCAGGAACGCCGCGCTCGCTTGCGAGTAGTTATCGATGAAATTGAGCCCGATGACGGATGTGTAGTCGGTGACTGCATCCTCTTGTCGCAGGATATCCTCTGCCTTGCTGACGACTTCGGTCGTCCGCCCCACGGACGAACCGCCGGGTAATTGTACGACCACGAAGAAGGTTCCCTGGTCGTCCTCCGGCAGAAATCCGGTCGGCGTCATCTTTCCGAGGCCAACGACTCCGACACTCGACAGCCCGACCATGATCAGCCCAATGACGGAAAATCGGACGATCCTCGCGACGGCCGCTCCATAGAGATCACGCACATAATCTATGGAGCGCATAACCCAGCCGATCACCCCCCGCCGAGGACCGTGGTGCGGCCGAAGCAATACACCGCAAAGCGCCGGCGACAGCGTCAAGGCATTGATCGCAGACAAGAACATCGATACCGCCACTGTCACAGCAAACTGGCGGAACAATTCGCCGGAGATGCCCGGTATGAAGGCCACCGGCACAAAGACTGACAACAACACCAGCGTGATCGCGATGATCGGCGCAGTGATCTCCCGCATTGCTTTTTTTGTTGCTTCGCCCGGCGATAGCTCCGGGTGCTCCTCCATCACTCGCTCAACGTTCTCGACCACCACAATGGCATCGTCGACGACGATGCCGATCGCAAGTACAATCGCGAGAAGTGAGACGGAGTTGGCGGAATATCCGATCGCTTGGAGCGCGATGAAAGTGCCGATCAAGCTAACTGGCACTGCAAAAGTGGGTATCAATGTGGCCCTAAAGCTGCCGAGAAACAAAAATACGACGAGCACGACTAGAACGAAGGCTTCAATCAGAGTCTTCTGGACTTCATGGATGGTATCCTTGACGAAGATCGTGGGATCGTAGGTAACTTTCCAGGTGAGATCCTCCGGAAAGCGCTTCTCTAGCTCGCTGATACGATCTTTGACGGCTTGAAGTGCCGCGATGGCGTTTGCGCCTGGTGACTGGTAGATCGCTATCGCGACCGCCGCGCCTCCATTAAATCGGGTTTCGCGGTCAAGGTTCGCCGCTCCCAATTCCACTCGCGCGACATCACGAATACGCAGCGCTGAGCCGTCAGGATTGGTGCGGACGACGATGTTCTCGAACGCCTCCGCCGAATTGAGTCGGCCCTGCGTCTGAATATTTAGCTGCAGCTGTTGCTCATCGAATATCGGCCGGGCGCCGATTCGTCCGACCGCTGCCTGCACATTCTGTGCACGAACCGCGTTGATGATATCGGCAGTTGTGAGGCCAAGCCCGGTCAAGCGACTGGTCTGCACCCAGATGCGCATCGCATAATCCTGCGGACCCCAGAGCACCGCATCTCCGACACCCGGCGTGCTCTTGATCTGATCGAGGAGATTTATCGTGACGTAGTTCGAGATGAACAACGGATCATGCGTGCGTTTTGGTGAATAAACCGCCACGACGCCGAGCAATGCCGAGGACTTCTTCTTGACTGTGACTCCCTGACGCTGGACATCCTGCGGCAAGCTGGATAGGGCTACCTGCACACGATTGTTGACGTTGACGGCGTTGATATCGGGATCGGTGCCGAGCTCGAACGAGGCGGTCAGGGTATAGCTGCCATCGTCGCCGCTCACGCTCTTCATATAGATCATCTTGTCGACGCCGACGACCTGAGCTTCAATCGGCTGGGCGATAGTCGCGTCCACAACCGCCGACGAGGCCCCGGGGTAAGATGTCGTCACCGTCACCTGAGGCGGAACGATATCGGGATATTGCGCGACCGGAATAGAAAACAGTGCGAGCAGCCCCGCGATCGTGGTGACGATGGCAATGACGATCGCGAAGCGCGGACGGTCTACAAAGATCGAGGATAGCATTGCGCTAACTTCGTCCGGCCGCCGCCGGAACCGGTGTCGCATTCACCTGCGCACCGGGACGCACGCCTTGAAAACCTTCGGTGATAACTTGCTCGCCGCCGGACAACCCCTGTTCTATGACGGCGTCCGCTCCGCTGCCGCTGGCGACCTTGATGCGCTTTATCACAGCCTTTCCGTCCTCGACCACGAACACGTAAGTCCCCTCCTGGTCGGCGATGAGCGCTGACTGGGGGATCACCACCTTGTCGGCTGGCGTCCCACTCTCGAGTACGACGCGCACCAGCTGCCCATCGATAATGCCACCAGAAGGGTTCGGAATCGTGCCGCGCACGAGTACGGTGTCGGTTGCGCGATCGACCGTGACATCGATGAAATTGATGGTGCCGACCTGGTCGTAGAGGGTTCCATCCGCATAGCGGATCTGGACTTTGATCTTGTCGACGCCCACCTCGTGTCCGGCCTGTTGGGCGCGCAGAAATTCGCGCTGACTTACCGGGAATGTCACGTACATCGGATCTTGACTGACGATCAAGGTCAGCACCCCACTATCAGGTCCGACGACGTTGCCGATGGTGGCGTTGGTGCGGCTGACCTTCCCAGTGATGGGTGCGGCGATTTCCGTATAGCCAAGATTGAATTTTGCGGTGTCCAGGGCGGCATCGGCGCTCTTGATTTGTCCTTTCGCCTGCTCATCAGCCGCCAGGGCCTGATCGCGCGCAACCGCAGTGCCGGACCCCTTCGAGTACAGCTCCTCGGCACGGGCTCGTTGCTGCTGCGCGAGGAGCTGCATGGCCTTCGCACGTAGCAAAGCACCTTCGGCCTCCTTGACGGCGGCCTGGAAGGGGCCCTGCTCTATGCGATAAAGCAAGTCGCCCTCTTTAAGCGTTTCACCTTCCTTGAACAAAACTGCGTCCAGATAGCCGTGAACGCGCGCTCTGACCTCGACCCGATTTATGGCCTCGATGCGCCCGACGAAGTCGAGTGTCTTTGATATTGGCTTACGTTCAGCCGCGACGGTGCCGACTGTTGGAATCGGCGGCCCCGCCTGCTGCGCAAAGGAAGTAACAGTGAGGCTGCTCAGCAGGACCAGTGCCCAAGCTACCACACGCCTAGCAGCGACCTGTTTCATATCGCCCAATGCGACCGACCAGCGCATGGCCTCACCCTGGAATACCAAGTACGTTCAGCGCAGGAGGAAGACCAGTGCTTCCTCGTAGCCAAACCACAATCAACGTGGTCCGTCGTATAGCGATCCTGATCCCATGCTTTCGAGAAATCAGCGGGATCACAATCAGGGAAAATCAGTAGGTGCGACGCAGAAGGCGGGTATTCGCTTTACCTATTGGCGGAACAGAAATATCGCTTCAAAGTTGTGCTTGAGGGGACCACAGAATTGAGACGCTTTCGTGCCGCATTTGAGGGCGACGCGTCACTACCGTCACAGTATGAGGCTCTTCCGCCAAAGCTCTACCGAGTGGGACGAAACACGGAGCATCGTGCCATCGTGGCTTGATCCAAGCTCGACCGCGCTGCCGAGCTGTTGAATCCGGTCCCTTTGCCCTTGTCCGTTACTTCGAAGGTCAATCTGCTTGAATTGGCAACACGATTACCGTAGGTGCAATAGGTTTTGGTGAGCCCGTCCTCAACGACACGGAAGGGCATCGTCTCGACTTCGGCAGGTAAAGCGAGTGTATGTCGGCGCTTTCTTGTGCGTGGGCGTACGAACCCTGTCTCGGGACAGGTCCGTGGTTGCGATCACCGATTGTCCCGGCTCAATGGGGCTCACGCTCGGGCGACAGCGCGCCAGCCACCTCGGGCCTCAACCTTGCAAAAATACAAGATTTCTCGCTCTGGGATACACATAGTCCCCGATACAGTTTTGGTCGACAGCAATGACAAAATGACCGCATGGGAAACGGCTCGGCGTTCCAAAGGGTGATCACCCCGCTACAAAGGCTCGCCAATCACCGGGAAGCGAGCGCACGCGACCATCACGCCTCACCAGCGGGTGTCAGAGAAGCCAACGATGACCCGGATCCTGATCGCTGACGACCACGAATTGATCCGCCGCGGTCTGCGCCAAATGATTGAGCGCCATCCCAACTGGGAGGTATGCGATGAAGTGGTGACAGGCGTCCAGGCGCTGGAGCGTGCACCCGAGCTCAAGCCCGATGTGATGATCATCGATGTCAGCATGCCGGAAACGGACGCCGTCCAATTGACGCGCCAGATCCGTCAGCGTCTGGCAAACACCGAAGTGCTGGTCTTTACCATGCATGAGGGGGAGGAGCTCATGTGTGCTCTCATTGCTGCCGGAGCGCGCGGCTATGTCCTTAAGTCCGACCCGACACGCGACATCATCGCAGCGATCGAGGCGCTCAGCAAGCACTTGCCATATTTTACTGGAAAAGTCTCCATCGAGCTGCGCGAATCATTCGTGAAAAGCATAAAGGGGGATCAAAGCCGCTTCCCCTCGGCATCTCTCACGCAGCGCGAACGCGAGATTGTCCAGTTGTTGGCCGAGGGCAGGAGCAACAAGCAGGTTGCGGCGATCCTCGAGATCAGTGTCAAAACCGTCGAAACTCACCGCGCAACGATCATGCATAAGCTCGAAGCCAACTCGATCGTTGAACTCGTTCACTATGCCGTTCGTAACAATATTATTTCGACATGAGCTGCACTTAAAGTATCGACCCCTTCCGACGGTTAGCTCTCAAATATGAGATCATTATTGCTTCAATGGAAGTAAGGGTGGATCAAGTGCCTCATTCTCGAATAAATTGGCGGAACGGATGAGGACTGGAAGCGCCGAGCTTTCTCTTCCGGGAGGTCAACGTGCTACGCATTCTGATTGCGGACGATCATGAAGTCATTCGAAATTCGCTGCGCGGACTTTTATCGCGCCGGGAGGGTTGGCAAATCTGCGGCGAGGCGGTTCATGGGCGGGAAGCCGTTGAAATGGCAAAGCGTCTACGGCCAGATATTGTCGTTCTCGACGTGAGCATGCCACTTCTCAACGGGATCGAGGTTACCTTTCAGATTAGAAAAGCACTCCCACGGACTGAGATTCTGATCATCACGATGCATGAGACTAAAGAGCTTGTCGAACAAGTGATGTCAGCAGGCGCGCGCGGTTATCTGCTCAAATCAGATGCTACGGCGCATATAGAAGCTGCCGTCGAAACGTTGGCAAAGCATAATTCCTACTTTTCACCGTCAATCGCAAACATTATGCTCGATGCCATCACGACCACTGTCGAGAGCCAGCGAGGGCCCATTGTGGGCCCGGGACCGCTGACCGTGCGGGAACGCGAGGTTATGCAGCTGCTCGCAGAAGGGAAAACGAACAAGCAGATCGCAACCCTCCTGGGACTAACCGTGGCAACTGCACAAACCCATCGCGCTACTATTATGCGCAAACTCCATCTAAGTTCGGTTGCCGAGCTAGTACGTTACGCGGTCCGCAACAAAATCATAGAGCCCTGACGGGCACCCGCGGTCGTGTCGCTTGCGAGGCAATTGGTTTCTGCCGGACGACGACGGAGCGGCACGCTCGTTATCTCCTCAACCGATCCGTCTCAAACTCAGTCGAAGGTTCTTTACGATAATGAGATGCGCCGCGTCGTGTACGAGAAACGCGCCTTTGCGCGCCGGATCATCGTATGGCTTCGTGCCGTTCTTCCGATCGGTGCTTTCCATTCCTTGAAAGCAGGCCCACGGTGTGCCGCGCGATCATCAATTCCTCGTCGGTCGGCACGATGTAGAGAGGGATCCGGCTGCCGTGACGCGAAATCAGCGTTTCGCCGGACGCGTTGGCGGCGGGATCGAGTTCCGCACCGAGCCAAGCTATCCGCGCAGCGATGCGTGCCCGCACAGCAGCTGAATTTTCCCCGACTCCCGCCGTGAACACGAAGGCATCGATGCCATTGAGCGATGCCGCGAGCATCCCGACATAGAGCCCAACGCGATGGGCAAAGTGATCGAGTGCGAAGCGCGCGCGAGGTGCAGTACTTGCCTCAAGGGCGCGTACGTCGTTGCTGGTGCCTGAAAGCCCCTTGAGCCCGGCTTCGTGATACAGAAGATCCTGCACGGCCGCGGGGCTCATGCCTTTTTCCGTAATCAGGTAAAGCACTACCCCGGGGTCGAGTTGACCCGGCCGCGTACCCATCGGCAAGCCATCGAGCGCTGTAAATCCCATTGTGCTCTCGACGCTATGGCCCTTGTCGAGCGCGCACATCGACGCTCCACTGCCAAGGTGCGCCACGATGACTCGCGCTTGCGCGATCTCTGGTGCAACCTCCGGTAAGCGGCTTGCGATGTATTCGTAGGAAAGACCGTGGAATCCATAACGCCGCACGCCCTCGGCGTAGAAGCGTTCCGGGATCGCATAGTAATCTGCGAGCGCGCTGTGAGCCCGATGGAATGCCGTATCAAAACATGCGACTTGTGTCAGGTACGGAAATCTCGCCATAAGCGCGCGGATCGCCGCCAAGTTGTTGGGTTGATGGAGCGGTGCGAGCGGGACGAAACGGTCGAGATCGGCAAGCACCTTGGCATCGACGAGGATGGGGCCACTATACTCCGGGCCCCCGTGAACAACTCGGTGCCCGACCGCGATGGGCGTGATTCCGTGTTGCCCTCCCAGCCAAGCTCCAACGGTTTGAAGCGCGGCCGGAACGTCGGCAATCTCTGTAGCGCCATATGTCTGATCGACCGCAACCCTTCCGTCAATTGCGCTTGCGCGCAGGCGTGGCATGGTGCCGATACCGTCCAGCTGCCCCTTAATGTGGCATTTGAGGCCCGAGGGGGCCTCGACCGAGAAGACCTGGAACTTCACGCTCGAGGAGCCGGCGTTGACCACAAGAATCACGTCCATCGTCCTCACTCGGTGTTCATAGCTTTACGGCGGCGCGCGCTCGCATAGAGGACGGCCACTGCGCAGGACGCCATGCGCGCCCGCACCGAATCGGCGCGCGACGTCAGGACGATCGGCACGCGCGCGCCGAGCACAATTCCGGCTGCATCCGCTTTGGTGAGAAAAGTGAGATTCTTCGCGAGCATGTTTCCGGCCTCGAGATCGGGTACGACAAGGATCTGAGCTCGGCCCGCGACTTCGGATTCGATACCCTTGATCTTCGCCGCTTCCGGGTCGATCGCGTTATCGAAAGCGAGCGGTCCATCGAGCAGCCCGCCAGTGATCTGCCCGCGCTCGGCCATCTTACAAAGCGCCGCCGCCTCGATTGTCGAGGGGATCTTGCTGGTCACAGTTTCTACCGCCGAAAGCAGCGCCACCCGTGGCGTGCCCAAGCCTATGTCAGTGAAGAGATCGATCACGTTCTGGACGATGTCGCGCTTGGCCTCGAGATCGGGAAAGATGTTGATTGCAGCGTCGGTAATGAACAGCGTCTCCTTGTAGGTCGGTACATCCATGATGAATACGTGACTGAGTCGCCGAACCGTGCGCAGCCCGGTTGCTGATGACGTCACAGCGCGCATGAGCTCGTCGGTATGGAGGCTCCCCTTCATCAAGAGTTCGCCCTTGCCCTCTCGGATCAACTCGACGCCTCGCGCTGCGGCTCCATCGCTATGGGGTGCCTCGATGATTTCGAAGGGCTCGACATCGATACCGTGCCGCTGCGCCGCGCTGGCGATCTTCCTCGGCGGACCTACGAGGATCGGCACGATGATGCCGGCTTCAGCGGCTTCTGTGGCACCCAGCAGCGAGGTCTCATCGCAGGGATGCACCACAACGGTCTTTGCGGGGGCCACCCGCTTGGCCAGGCTTATCAGGAGCTCGTATTTAGCGTGCTGTCGTTTGCCCGCCGTCTCGATCTGAGAATCGGTCATGGCCAAATCCCTATAGTGCCCGGCCAGCCCCGACGATCATGGCTTGCTCCTAAGACGCGATGGCCCGCTCGGCCGGCTCGGTCTCGGGCTTACTTGCCTTCGGCGCGGTGCTCAAACCGGGCGGACCGATGTCGATGCCGAAGAGGCGAGCGACGCGCTGCAAGCGGTCCGCGACCTCGGGCTCCAGTTGGCCCCTCGCCATCAGCACTTGCTGGACGGCAGCAAAGGCCTTGCGCCTCGCCTCAGTATCGGGAGGCAGCAGACCAGAAATCGCCTCAACAGCGGCTTCCGGCTCTAGAAGCAACATGAAATATTGCTCGCGCACCAACGCTTTGAATTGCGGCAGCGTCGTGCGCGCCATTCCGTCTGATGCCAAGCGGATGCCGCGCACAACGGCGATCCCGCGCTCGTCGAGCGCGCCCCGCGGCATACCAGCATAGAGTAGAGCGCGGATCGCGGCTTCCCGTAACCCGCCCGTAGCGATACGCGACTTCAGTTCCTCGATGCGGGCCTCCACCAGCTGCTGGCGCAGAACACTCTTGCCCGCCCTGCGGAACGGACGGGTCTCCGCGGGATCAATGCCCATCGCAGCTTGCAGCACCGGAGTGCCATAGACGGTCCAGAAGAGCTGCTCCGCAAAATTGTCCCGAAGGTCGCGCCAGGCGTCGAGGGCCGCAGCGATCTGGCGGGATACGCTCTTCTCTAGTGGCACGTAGGGATTGTCGGCACTTGCGGGCTGGCGATCCTTACGTGTCCATTCGGCCAGCACCTTGAGCGGCGCCATAAACGGGTTCGAATCCCCGAAAATTTCGAATGGGAGACGTACCGGATGCAACTTCCACAGCCATTCCTCGGCGCCCACCGGCAGCGTAGCCCGTAGCATAGGTTGAAGGAAGGTGCGGTATAGCGCCAGGTTGACCTCAGAGACTTTCGCCGCTGCGGCGAAGCAGCGCTCATCCGTTGCATCGTTCCCGCCGAGGGCCCTGATATCGGCGAGAGTCCGCGCTTCGCAGCGCATTACCCATTGCCGCGACACGAGCTCGGCGCCCGGGGTGCTCTCTGTCTTTTCCTCGAACACAGCCTCGTAAAGTCCGGGCGGCAACAGGTCGATGAGATCGATGTTACTGGAGAACTCGCCGTGTTCCTTCCGTGCGACCCCGGCGGAGACGAAGATCCCGAGATGCCCGACGGTTTCATGAATGGTATAGATGATGGTCTGGCCATGCCTGCGGATATCATCGACGTCTTCATAGAGATCAAGAATCCATCCCAGAGCCTGCTGCGGCGGCGTTATGTTGTCGCCCTTGGAACAGAATACGACGATGGGCGAACGGATGTTGCGAAGATCGACCGTGGCGCCCTTCGAGGTTTGAATCCTTCCTGCCGCGAGGTTGTTGCCAATGAACAGCTCGTCCACGATGAACTGGATCTCGTCCACCGTCAGATTGACGTGACCGCCCCACCAGCGCTCGAAACCGAGATACCGTTCGGCCTCGGTGTCCACCTTCGAATATAGATTGTACTGCTTCGTCCAAAGAGTGTTCGATGGATTGAGATTCTCGAAGTTCTGAACGAGCCACGCTCCGTCAAATTTGCCGCACCCGAGGTCTGCTGTCAGCGCCGTCAGCCAACTGCCGCCGAGAAGTCCGCCCGTGAACCGCATGGGGTTCTTGCCGTGGACCCCCGCCCAGTAGGCGAGCGGCGATCCCGCGATGATCAGCGGTCCGACAAGCTCTGGCCGCATGGCGGCGAGCATCATCACCGCCCAGCCAGCCTGGCAATTGCCGATGACACACGGTTTCTCATCCGCATCCGGATGAAGTGCAATGACCCTCTCCAGGAACACCGCTTCGGCGCGTGCGACGTCCTCGATCGTCTGCCCGGGCTCGGGATCCGGCAGGAAGCCGATGAAATAACAGGGATGGCCGGCCTTGAGCACCACGCCGATCTCACTGTCGGCCTTGAACCCGCCAATTCCTGGTCCATGACCGGCGCGTGGATCGACGACAATGAACGGACGACGGGTCCGATCAATCGTGACATCCTTCGGCGGGATAATGCGAACCAGTGCATAGTTCGCCGGGCGCTCAAGGGTCCGGCCATCCGCAATCAGCTCCACGTCGTACTGGAGTACATGCGGGGCGGCCCGGGCGATATGCGCTTGGTATTGATTGCTACGCTGGCGCATCACGTCCCAGAAAAGCAAGCTCCGTTGCGCCGCATCGACGACGTAGCTCGTGAAATGCTCCACCACCGGAGCGAAATGTCCCAACATGCGCTCGTTGACGCCGGCCCAAGCCTGTCTGTCGTCTTGCAGTGACATCACGCTACCTCTTCACGTCCGGGAACTTCAGGCTGCACTCGGTATCGAGTCCGGCGTTCTATCGCACGTTGGTCCAGCTGATCGGCGTTATTCCTACCGCGCACACGCATGTTGGACATTGACACGCCTCACCGTGACCGGACCACACTAGGCCCGTCGAATTCCTTCTTTCAAGCAGGGCCTTTGGTCTTACAACTAATTTCCTCACTCATTGAGGGAATCACCCGAGGGCGGCACGGCGCCACGAGGGACTTAATGTGATCGGTGCGGAATGGTGTTGCCCTGGTGACTTATGGCAGCGAAATGCTCGATCGGGTGGATGGGTTGCTCGTCTACTTTCTCTTCGTCACCGGCCACTCTCCGATCATACCCGTAGGAGAGTCTTACTCTATATTACCATTTCTAACCTTGCCTCCGCTCTGGGTGTGCTTTGAAATGTAGGGTCGATCTCCGGTTCTGACGAGCTGGGCCAAGTAGAGGGCAGCAGAGGTTTTTTAAATTCTACGAACGTCTAGGAGTGTATGAATGAATACGCTGGGCGATTTGGATCGAGTCCAGGATTCCCCGCGCGGCAATGGGGCTGAGAAGTTTGTATGGATAGAGCGTAGCTTAGTTGTTCTGCTCTTCGCCGGGCTTTTAATCGGCGTTTTGGCAGTGCTTAAGCCGTTCACAACTGCGCTTTTGTTCGGTACTGCGCTCGCCAGTGCGGCCTGGCCGTTGCGTCAGATTTTGGTCCGTCGCTGGCTTGGCCGCGGGGCAGCAGCCGCCGTTCTGTTATTTCTTTCAATCGCGCTCGTAGCTGTGCCGATGCTCATCATCGCTCCCCACCTTGCTGAGCAGCTAGGCCAAGGAATGCAGCGTGCGGAGACATACTTTGCTGCGGCGCCGGAGCAACCTGCTTGGTTAGCCGGCCTCCCTCTGGTCGGCAAGCGTCTTACGGCTGCCTGGGCGCGTATGGTCGAGGTCCAAGGCAACCTGCATGCTTTGTTGGTACCCTATGCAGCGAATGTCCAAAACATGATGGTTGTCGTGGCGCGGGCCCTAGCCGATAGCATCGTGCAGGTAATCTTATCGCTGGTCGTGGCGACGATGTTTTGGGTCAACGGCGAGGCACTGGTCGGGGTATTGCATGCCTCGCTTCAACGGCTCGGCGGTAAAATCGGAGATCAAGTAGTCGATGTGGCTGCCGGGGCAATACGCGGTGTCGCCTATGGCGTAGTTGGTACAGCGGTCATTCAGGCCACGTTAATGACGGTCGGTCTAGCAATCGCGGGCGTGCCGGGAGCAGTTATGCTCGGCTTCGTCACGTTGCTGCTCGCGATCAGTCAGATTGGTGCACCGCTGCTCTTGCTGATTTGGGGTGGAGCGGCTTGGTGGCTGTTCGGGCAAGATAATCAGGTGTGGGCAGCGTTCATGATCGTCTTGGGCGTGTTCGTGAGCACTGTCGATAATTTCGTCAAGCCGTGGCTTATCGGATTTGGGATAAGCATGCCTTTGTCGCTGACGGTCCTGGGTGTGTTCGGCGGTTTTATCGCCTTCGGCTTCTTAGGGTTGTTCATAGGCCCGACTCTGATCGCCATAGCGTTCCATCTTCTGCGAGCGTGGCGGGTCGCTGTTCTGTCCACTTGAATTGCCCGAGGCCAACGAATCGACCACCTCGAAACGAGAACGAGAGGACAACACTGTGCGCTTGGCGGGCGAAGACCTCGGGAGCGATGAATTACACCATGCGGCGCTGCTTCGGCGCGAGCGCCGGCGCGCTTATCGTTGTGAGCGGCAGTCGTGCGCCTCATGGCTGACGACACACCGCAGAAGACCGTGGTC
>Ga0307479_10003728_pt1 | contig 13918 bp, 14 predicted proteins | sample atmos_gasesECM4C_FD_203743 | JGI IMG/M metagenome (GOLD analysis project Ga0307479, IMG submission 203743) | Hardwood forest soil microbial communities from Morgan-Monroe State Forest, Indiana, United States - atmos_gasesECM4C_515 | ecosystem: Environmental > Terrestrial > Soil > Temperate...
CGAAAATTTCATGGGCCGCGTGGACGCTGACATTGATGAGTTCACAAAGCTCGCGCACCACCTCCAGGATGAGATCACTGCGGCGCGCATGGTGCCCATTGGCAATCTCTACACGCGCCTTTCCCGAACCGTGCGCGATGCCACCAAAGCCGTGGACAAACCCGTGGAACTCCTGCTTGAGGGCGCCGAGACCGAACTCGATAACAATATCATCCAACATATTTCCGATCCGTTGATCCACTTGGTCCGCAACGCCGTGGCGCATGGCATCGAGGACGCGCCTGCGCGCCGCCGCGCGGACAAACCGGCCAAAGGCCGCGTCATCGTGCGTTCCTATCACCGCGGTAATCACATTTTCATTGAAGTGGAAGACGACGGCGGCGGCATCGACATCGAACGCGTTCGCCAGCGCGTGGTGGATTCGGGCGTGATGTCGCCCGTTGCGGCAGCCGAGCTTACCGAGCGCGAACTCCGCGAATTCATCTTCCGCCCCGGATTTTCAACCGCTTCTTCCACATCCGAGCTGGCTGGGCGCGGCGTGGGCCTCGACGTCGTGCGCGCAAACGTCCATGCGCTGAACGGAGAAGTCGAAGTCCGTTCCGAGCCAGGCCGAGGAGCCTGCTTCACCGTGAAGGTACCGCTCACGCTCATCATCTCGCAGGCGCTGTTCGTTCGCTGTGGCGCGTCCGTGTTCGCGCTGCCGCTGGCGTTCATCGAAGAAATCCGGCGGCTCCGCCCGGAGGAAATCGAAGACGTGGGTGGGAAGCTGCTTACGCGCGTGCGCGACGTAGTCACGGACATAACGCGGCTTGATGTTCAGCTCGGGTTGCCGCCCCTCGAACCATTGAACGGATACTTTCACATGGTCATCGTGAACGTGGCTGGAAAACATGTCGGCATCGTCGTCGAGGAGGTTCTCGGCAAGGACGAAATCGTCATCAAAAATCTGGGCGACTATCTCCGCCGCGTCAAACTTTTCCCGGGCACCACCATCGCCTCCGACGGTAGCTTGATTCTGCTGATTGATTTGAACCGGCTCGTTTCCGGAGACGCCGCTGAGCGTCATGCTTCGCAGGTATCTTCTGCGGCGGCGCGCGTGTTCGCGCCGGGAGCCGAGGCGGTGGCCGCAGGCAGCATCCCATCGGAGGCCGTGGACCCCGTGGTGGACGATCGCGTGGTGATCGTCGTGGACGATTCGATCAGCGTTCGGAAATTCGTCGGCCGGATGCTTGAAAAAGCCGGCTATCGCGTAAAGCTCGCTTCCGACGGCTTGGAAGCATCCGAGATCGTCGCACAGGTGGGCTGCCATCTCGTCATCACCGACCTGGAGATGCCGCGGATGAACGGCTACGAACTCATGGCTCATCTGCGGCAGGACCCCATGACGCGGCGAATTCCCGTGCTGGTGGTCACCTCCCGCGCGGGCGCGAAGCACCGCGACCGTGCGCTTAAAGAAGGCGCCGCCGGCTTTCTCACCAAGCCTGTGCAGGAAGATCAATTAATTTCGATCGTCGAGGGGCTGATCGGCGCGGAGACATCAGCGGAGGGGCCGGCGGCCGGCGTGCCGCTCGAGCGGAATTGAAATGACCCAAACCCCTCCCAAAAAGATTCGCGTACTCGTGGTGGATGACTCCGCCTTCATGTGCAGAGTGCTGCAGGAGATCATCAATTCCGATCCGCAGCTCGAGGTCGCCGGACAGGGCCGCGACGGGCGCGACGCCGTGGCGATGGCGGAGGCGCTGCGTCCCGACGTCATCACTATGGACATCAACATGCCGCACGTTGATGGCTTGCAGGCGACGGAACTGATCATGTCGCAGCATCCTCGGCCGATTGTCATCGTCAGTTCGGAATCGCGCGAGGGCGCCGCGAGCACCTTGAAGGCCCTCGAATTGGGTGCCATAGACTTCGTTCCTAAGCCTTCGAGCGGCATCGACCTGGATATGAAAAACGTCCGCGAAGAGCTCACGCGAAAAATCAAGCTGGCCGCGAAGGTTCGCGTCGTCCGCACAGCGACACGGTCGAAGCTTCCCATTCCGCATGCCCCGCTGCCTCCTGCCGCGACGCCCACAAACAGTGCGGCGCTCGCCTCCCAGGGGGGCGGAAAATTTCCGATCGTGGCCATCGCCGCTTCCACCGGTGGACCTGCCGCCGTGATGCGAGTGGTGGCCGGACTGCCGGCGGAATTCCCGGCGGCGACGATCCTCGTTCTGCACATGCCGGAAACATTCACGAAGCAATTTACGATGCAGCTCGCGGAAATTGCTCCCCTGCCGGTGAAGGAGGCGGAAGCGCTGGAATCCATCCAGCCCGGAATGATTTATCTCTGCCCTGGCTCGCATCATTTGCGACTTACGGCTGCGGGAAGGATTTCACTCGATCCCGGGCCGCGCATCGAGGGATATCGCCCCTCCGCGGATATGGCCTTCGAGTCCATCGCGGAATATGCGCGCGCGCTGGCCGTGGGAGTCGTCCTCACTGGCATGGGCAACGACGCCGCCAGAGGCGCGAAGGCTATAAAGGCTGGAGGCGGATATGTTTTCGCGCAGGACGAAGCGACCTCCATGATTTTCGGGATGCCGGCCGAAGCCATCAAGACCGGCGCCGTGAACGAAGTGCTCGGCCTTGGCGACATCAGCGCGGCGATTGAACGGCGCGTTGTGAAGCTTTGCCGCGCTTTTGCCCCGGTGGTAGTGCGATGAAATTCGCGGTCCAGGACGCGGCGAAATTGCGGCGCGGAAGCCGGCCGGAGTCGGTAATCCTGTTTTCCGTCGCCCATCAGATGTTCGCTATTGCCGCAGATTCCGTCCAGGAAATCCGCAGTGCGGATAGCGTCTCGGGCGCTGCCCATGAAATCGACCGGCCGGAAATGTCCAAGGTGCGCCACACCATCGAGCGCAACCACAGAACGTACTACGTCGTGAATGCTGGGGCGCACTTTGGCCTGCCGACGACGAGGCCGACGCTCGTTCTGATCCTGCGGCAGTTGCGCGCTGCCGTGCTCGTGGATCGCATCGAGCGCATGACGGAAATTTCCGCCGTGCATCCGCTTTCCCGCGCGTTCACGGGCCAGGAGCGCAGGTGGTACCGCGGGCTGGCGTATTTGGATGATCGCGTGATCCCCGTGGTTCAGCCGTCTGGGTTTCTGACCGCCGATGAATTCCGCCGGCTCGACGGCGCGGCAAAAGCGGCCGCATCGCAGCGCGAGATGGAAGGAGCGGTCCAGGCGTGAGCGCCGCCGAGAAATCCCGCGTAAACTCATTCGTGCTCCTTCGCGCGGGGGATCGCCGCTTCGCACTGCCCGCGAGCGTCGTGGCGGAACTGGCGCCTCCCTTGCAGCTACACACGTTTCCTCACACATCGCCGCTCGTTGCCGGTGTGATTGTACGCCGCGGACGCATCTTGCCCGTATACGACGCCGTCCCCGCGCCGTCCCGCGGGAATATTTCCGCGCAGCGATTTTTTCTCATCGCGCGGTGCGAGTTCGGCGCGGCGAGCGAGCTGAGCGCGATTCCCGTGGATGGGGAAGGCGAATTGGCCACCGGTGAAATTGAGCTGCCGCCCGCGGGTTTGCCGAAATACGTTGTGGGGACGCTCGCCATCGGCGGCGAATCACTTGAGGTGCTCGATTTGGGCGCGCTGATCGCCTTGCAATCCGCCGGGCCACAAGAGCACGGTCCGCGGGAGGTGCAGCGATGACCGCAGCGCCGGGCCTTCCCAGAATTCTGCTGATTGACAGCAACGTTTATTTCGCCAAGCGCATGGGCGACGCCCTCAAGCAGCAGGGATTCGAAGTGGTGCCGAGCGCGCAGGCGGCCTATGCGCTGACGATGCTCGAATGGAACGCTCCAGCCGCGATTCTGTGCGCCACGAACCTGCGCGAAATGGGTGCGCTCGAAATGGCTCCCATTCTTCGTACCGACCCAAAGACCGCGCACATTCCGCTGATCGCCGTGGGCGGAGGCGGTGATCAGGCGCTGCTCGAAGCCTATCGCGCGGGCTGCGACGACTATGTGGATCGCCGCCGCCCACCTGGGGACATCGCCGCGCACGTCCGCCGTTTTCTCCTCAGCCGGCAAGACGGCTTCCAGCCCACGCAAATGCTCACGAATGCGGAGACGCAAATGAGCGGCAGCCTTTCGCACCTCGACCTTCCCGGCGTCATCCAGATGCTGGGCCAGGCGCGGCAAACCGGGGCGCTGCACATCAATGCGGCGGCCATTGACGGAATCGTTTTTTTCGAGGGAGGCGAAATTTTTCACGCGGAGTGCGGGAGCCTCTTCGGAGATGAAGCGGTGACGCAGATCGTGAAGACCTGCCAGATGGCCGCCGAGGGAGTGTACAAGTTCGTTTACGGAGCGGCGGCCGCGCAGCGGACCGTGCTGCGCTCGGCGACCGATTTGCTCCTCGACGCGATGCGCGAATTCGACGAAACCGAGCACAAGAACGGTGAGAAGGAAACGGCATGAGCGAAACCGAAACGCTTACGGCCGCCCGCACGCCCACCGTCTATTTCATAGACGACAGCGCCACGATGCGCGAGGTGATCAAGATCGCCTTCCGCAAGGAAAATATCCGCGTGATCACATGTCCGGACGCCGCATCGGCGCTCGAACAGTTCGGCGAGGCCGCGCCCGACGCGGTGATCACCGACGTCATCATGCCGGACCGAGACGGCTATGACGTGTGTCAGTTCGTCAAGCAGCATGAACAGTTCGGCAAGACTCCCGTGATTTTGATGTCCGGCGTCGTCAACCGCACGGTGGCGGAAAAGGCCCTGGCGGTGAAGGCCGACGAACTGATCCGCAAACCTTTTGAGCCGCGGGATCTGATCGTTCGGGTAAAAAATCTTTTGGGATTGAATTCGCCGGGGCCGGCGCCCGGCGGAATGTTTTCCGATAGTTCGCAGGGAGCTTCGCGTCCGGCGCCCCAGGGCGGGGGCGAGGCGCCCGTTCATTCTTTGGCCAGCCTCTTCGCGCCAAGCCCGGCGCTCGCACCGGCTGCTCCCGCGCACCGCACGGCTGTGCCGCCGGCGGCGGAAGTTCAAAAGCTGCGGCACGAAATTCGCCGGCTGGAGCTGCTGGTGAAGAAGCTCGAAGCCGCGCTGGAAGCCGAGCGCCAGTATTGCGCGGCCCTCGAAGCCCACTTCAAGACCGTTCAGCAGTCCGAGTAGCCCGTTAGCGCAACCTTTGTTTGAGTGTGTCCCGCATGGCCATCCGGCAGAGCTGTCATGAATCCTTCAATCGTGTCATAACGTCTATTCTTTTGGAGAACCCGGGGGGCCGACACGATTGGTATTCAATCGGCCCGGTTTCCGTTAGCATGGGCGTCAAGAAACCTTGGGAGCCGATTCATCGCATGGACGAACGGCGCGAAAAAATCGTCATTATCGAAGCGGATGGGACAAGCCGCGACGCCTTGGTCGCGGCGGCTAAAACCACCGGCTGCGACGTATCGGCCTTCGCAACGGCCCGCGAAGGACTCGATGCCGTGCGTGAACTCGGCGCGGACGTGCTGCTGCTGGATTCAGTTTTCCCTGGTGCCGACGCCCCGAGTACACACGAGATGCTGGCGGGGATTCGCGGCTCGGTAGCCACGGAAGGAATTCGCGTAATCCTACTCGTGGGTGCGAGGGCGGCGGACCGCGAAGCAGGGCTCGACCTGGGCGCCGATGACGCGGTTTCGCGTCCATGGGACACGGCCGAACTGCTGGCGCGCGTGCGCGTGCAATTGCGTGTACGGCGAGCGGATAAGCAGATGCTCGAGGAAATGCACATCGCGGAAGAGGGCCAGCAGATCGCGCATACGGCCTTCGACGCGATCGCCGTCACCGAGAAAATGACTCGGGACGCCTTTTCGATCGAGCGCACTATGAAAATCGGCATCGGCGCGATATTCGCCATTGCCGTAGTCATGGCGGGGGTCTACTTCCTTTTTGTGCGCAGCGCGCAGAAGGATACGCAGCGAACCAACATCACGATCGCCCGGCTGGAAGGCGGCATCCTGCACCAGCAGGACTTGATCGCCCAGGCGCGCAAGCTGCGCGAAGAGCAAGGACCGGACCCCACGGCGCTCCCCGGAAAAGATGAGCTGCAAAAGCACGCCGCGGATTTGAAGTCCAAGATGGCGAGCGCGGCCCCTGCGGACGTCGCCGGCTTGCAGAAAGAATTGGATGACACGAATGCCCGCCTGCAGCGCATCGAGCAGGAGGGCGATTCCGCTGAAAATGTGATTCGGACGGATTTGCAGAGCGTGTGCCTGCTGCACGTTGCGGTGGCCTTTCGCAATCCGGACACCGGCAAGCGGCTGCGGTATGCCGGGCTGAACCCGCAGGGCGACCCGATAGAGGGTAGTGACGGCAATCCCGTTCTGACGCTCGACGGCAACGGGCCGGAAGTGAAGCTGGACTTTTTCGGCACGGGCTTCCTGGTGGGACCGAGCGGGCGAATCATCACGAACCGCCATGTCGCGGAGCCGTGGTGGAATAATGACGAGATCATCACAATCACCAGCCAGGGTTTCCAAGCCGAGATTTCCTCGATCCATGCCTATTTTCCGGGCGACGCGCGCGCGTTCAGCGCCGAGATTCAGCAAATTTCGAAGGACGCGGACCTTTCCACCATGCAAGTGGACGTGCAGAATCTGAAGCGCACCGCCCTTTCGCTCGATATGGACGCGCGAGGAGCGGTGTCCGGCGAACCGGTCGTATCCATGGGCTACGAGACAGGACTCGCGGGAATCCTCGCGCGCACGGACGAAAATACCGCGCAGCAAATCATGAAGAACAACGCCGGCGACGTCTCACAGGTGCTCACCGAGCTGGCGCATCGCGACCTGATTCGGCCGATTATCACGCAGGGCCACGTCGGAGACGTGCTGCAGGATCGTATCGTGTTCGACGCGCAGACGACATTGGGCGGCTCCGGCGGACCGCTTTTCAATCAAGAGGGAAAAGTGATTGGCGTCACGTATGCCGTGCTGAGCGGTTTTGGCGGCTCGAATTTTGGAATTCCCATCCGATTGTCGCAGTCGTTGCTCTCCCCCACATTGGCCTCACTGCCTTCAAATTGACATCGCCGGAGCCGTGCGGCACCCGCACACTTAGGGTAAACTGAGAATTGCGCAATCCCGCTGCCGGAGACGGTCCGGCATTTCGCCTATGGAAATCGATCCACGCGAGAAGGGCATCCTCGGCCGCATTGTCGAAGCGCGGCGCGAGTCCATCGCGCATCGCAAGCGCGTGCTGCCGGATGTGGCGTTGAAGATTGCGGCTGGAAAGGCCGCGCCGCCGCGAGATTTTCCCGGCGCTCTCGAGCGCGATAAATGCAACATCATTGCCGAGATGAAGAAGGCTTCGCCCTCGCGCGGCATCCTGCGCGCGGAATATGCGCCCGGGGCGCTGGCGGCGAGTCTGGAGCGGGCAGGGGCCGCGGCACTTTCGGTGCTGACGGAGGAGGAGTTCTTTTCCGGCTCGCTGGGCGATTTGAAGGAAGCGAGGAAGGTTGTGCAGATTCCGGTCCTGCGGAAGGACTTCATCATCGATCCCTGGCAGGTGTGGGAGACGCGCGCGGCCGGCGCGGACGCTTTCCTGCTGATTGTCGCGATTCTGAGCGATGACCTGTTGCGGGAGCTGCTGGAGCTGGGCCGCAAGCTCGAAATGGAGGCGCTCGTGGAAATTCATTCGCGCGAAGAGCAAGAGCGCGCCCTGGCTGCAGGAGCGCGCATCATCGGCGTGAATAACCGCGACCTGCGCGATTTTCAGGTGCGCATCGAAACGTCGCTCGAATTGGTCGAAGCGATTCCGGAAGAGTGCATCGCCGTGAGCGAGTCCGGGCTGCGCACGCGCGAGGACCTGGTCCGGCTGCGGCACGCCGGATTCGACGCTTTTCTCATCGGCGAACATTTGATGCAGGCCGCCGATCCGGGCGACCAATTGCGCGGCCTGCTGGGCGCCGCGGGCGCGGCACGTCCGGCGGATTGAGCGCGAACGAGCGCGCATTGGGAATGGCATCGCCATGGCCACGGGCAAGGTAAAGGTGAAAATTTGCGGCGTGACTAATTGGACGGACGCGCGGCGCGCGGTCCGCGAGGGAGCGGACTTCCTCGGCTTTAATTTCTATGCGCGCAGCCCGCGTTACATCGCGCCCGCCAAAGCGCGGCGGATCGTGCGGCGGCTGCCGAAGGGAATTCACGCCGTGGGAGTGTTCGTGAACGAAACGGAGAAGAGGATGGTCCAGACAGCGCGTACCGCCCGGCTCGACTATGTGCAATTGCACGGCGACGAGCCGGCGGCGGCGATCGCGCGCCTCAAAAAATCGCTGCCGGGCGTCGGAATCATCAAGGCGGTTCGTGTGCGGAAGCCGTTCCGCGCGGCGCAGCTCGCGCCATTCAAGCAGGCCGCGGCGCTGCTGCTCGATGGCTACCACCGCCGGCTGCATGGCGGCACGGGCAAGACGTTCGATTGGGCGGCCGCGCGGCGCGCGAAGCCTTACGGGAAAATTTTTCTGGCGGGCGGGTTGACGCCTGAAAATATCGGCGCGGCAATTCGGGCAGCAAAGCCGTATGCCGTGGACGTGTGCAGCGGCGTTGAGGCGAAGCCGGGGAAAAAGGATCCGGCGCGATTGAAAGCGCTGCTGCGCGCGGCCAAGAGCGCATAGGATATGGAAAGGATGTGATGCGATGGGATACAGCGTGAATGTAGCGCGCGAATCGCGGGGCCGCTATGGGCCGTATGGCGGCCGGTACGTTCCGGAAACACTGATGGCGCCACTCGAGGAGCTCGAGCGCACGTATGCGGAAGCGCGCATCGATCCCAGCTTTCAATCCGAACTCGCCGCGCTGCTGCGCGATTTCGCCGGACGCCCTACGCCCTTGCAATTTGCGTCGCGGCTGACGGAGCGGCTGGGCGGCGCGCGCATTTACATCAAGCGCGAGGACCTGCTGCACACCGGCGCGCACAAAATCAATAATTGCCTGGGGCAGGGCTTGCTCGCGGTGCGCATGGGGAAACAGCGCGTGATCGCTGAGACGGGCGCGGGCCAGCACGGCGTGGCCACGGCGGCGGCAGCCGCGCGGCTGGGACTGGAGTGCACAGTCTACATGGGCACGGAGGATATGGAGCGGCAGCGGCTGAATGTGTTCCGCATGAAGCTTCTGGGCGCGGAAGTGATCGGCGTCGATTCCGGCAGCCGCACGTTGAAGGATGCCATCAACGAAGCCATGCGCGATTGGGTGACCAACGCGCGCACCTCGCACTTTCTTCTCGGCTCCGTGCTCGGCGCGCACCCCTATCCGGAAATCGTGCGCGATTTTCAGAAAATTATCGGCGAGGAGGCGCGCGCGCAGATTTTGCGCGCCGAAGGGCGCCTGCCGAATTATCTTTTCGCCTGTGTGGGCGGCGGGTCGAATTCCATTGGGCTGTTTCACGCTTTTCTGGGCGATGCCAACGTGAAAATGATCGGTGTGGAAGCCGGTGGGCGCGGGAAATCCGTCGGCGAACATGCCGCGCGGCTGGCCGCGGGGCTGGGTTTCTCGGGCGCGCGACCGGGCGTGCTGCAGGGCACGTACACATATGTGCTGCAAACTACGGACGGGCAGATCGCGACGACGCATTCGGTTTCCGCCGGACTTGATTACCCGGGGGTCGGCCCGGAGCACGCATGGCTGGCCGACGAGGGCCGCGCCGAGTACACGGCCGTGGGCGACGGAGAAGCCGTGGAAGCCGCGCGGACGCTCGCGCGTGCCGAGGGGATTATTCCCGCGCTCGAATCCGCGCACGCACTGGCAGAACTCATTCGCCGCGCGCCGAAAATGAAGAGGGACGAAATCGTGATCCTGAATCTTTCCGGGCGGGGCGATAAAGACATGGAAATTCTTTCGCGCTATGTCTGATACGGCCATCCCGCGATCGTCCGCGGCTACGCCCGAGTCCGCCGGAAGAATTGCCAAACGATTCCGCGAGCTGAGCGAGGCGGGCGAGCTGGGGCTGATTGCCTACATCACCGCGGGCGATCCTTCGCTTGGCGCAAGCGAGAAGATTGTTCTTGCAGCCGCTCGTGCGGGCGCCGATGCCATCGAGCTGGGTGTGCCATTCAGCGATCCGGTGGCCGACGGGCCGACGATTCAACGCGCGAGCGAACGCGCCTTGCGCAGCGGAACGACGCTGGCCGGCGTGCTCGAACTGGTTCGCCGCCTCCGCGCGCGCACGGACGTGCCGCTGGTGCTCTTCGGCTACTTCAACCCCTTTTTGCAGATGGGCCTCGAACGATTCGCCGCGGCGGCCGCCGCGGCGGGCGCCGATGGTGTGCTGGTGACGGATATGACGGCGGAGGAGTCTGACGAATATCGCGCGGCGATGCGCGCGCGCGGCCTGGATACGATTTTTCTCGCCGCGCCGACCTCGACCGACGCGCGGCTTGAGCGCATCGCGGAATGTTCGAGCGGTTTTCTGTATCTGGTGTCGCGCATGGGCGTGACTGGCGCGCGGGAGGCCATGCCGGAGGAATTGCCGGCACTGGCGCGGCGAGTGCGGCGATTCACGCGGCTGCCCCTCGCCGTTGGCTTCGGAATTTCGCTTCCCGAGCATGTGAGCATGCTGGGCGGAATCGCGGACGCCGCCGTCGTGGGCTCGGCGCTGGTGGCGGAAATCGAGAAGGCGGCGACGCCCGACGCGGCCGCCGAGGCCGTGGCGGAGCGCATCGGCGTCCTCAAACGCGCCGCGCGAAAGGGCATCAGCCGCCGCGGCATGTAGCCCGCGTCGGCTTCACGCTTCGCACGGTCGTGCGCGCAGGCCGCGACCTGCGGTACCATGCACGCTGCGCATTCTCCCGGGAGAGGATTATGGAGCCGCATTCGATTGTCGTGGTGAACCTGCACAGCCCGAAGGAAAAGCTCTGGGGCGAATTGGTCGCCATCACGAGCTCGGGAGTAACTCTGCGCGGCATCGACCTGAACTCGTTCGATGACTTCGTGTGCCAGGTGCTGCATCCGGAAGGCGACCGCATCGGATTGCCCACGCTTTTTTTCCCCATGGTGCGTGTGGAGCGAATCGCGCTTGATGAAGCGCGCGGCTCGATTCCCTCGCTGGCCGGGGTGTTCGAAAAGAAAGTGGGCCGGTCGCTCGCGGACTACCTGGCGGAGTTTGCGTGACGTCCGCCGCGCAAGGCTCGCGGGACCAAGCGATGAAAAACAGGATTCTGACTGTTCCCAATCAACTCACGTTTCTGCGTCTCGCTTTTCTTCCGTGCTTCATCATGGCCATTCAATATGACCGTTACGCGCTGGCGCTCGGAACCTTGGTTCTGGCCGGAGTGAGCGACGGCCTGGACGGGCTGCTGGCGCGTGGGCTCAATCAGAAAACGCCTCTCGGAGCGTATCTCGATCCCATCGCGGACAAACTGCTGCTCTCTTCGTCCTATCTTGTGCTGGCGCTGAAGGGCCGGATTGCCTGGTGGCTGGCGATTTTGGTGCTGGGCCGCGACGTGGGCCTATTGACTGCCTGCGCGGTGATTTTGCTGGTGCTGGGATACCGCGCGTTTCCGCCGAGTATTTGGGGAAAGGCCACGACTTTTTTCGAGATTCTCCTGATCGTTATTGTGCTGTTGCTCGCGGTGTGGAATTCGGATTTCCTGCTCGCCGCGCGGGAGATCAGCGTCTATTGCGTCGCGGCCTTTGTGATTATTTCCTGGCTGCACTATAGCGTGGCGATATCGCAGCGGTTGCAAAAAGAAGGGTAGAGTCGGGCGCATCACAAATAGCGCCCGCCGTCAGCTCCCTCGCAGGATTTCAAATGCGACCATGGCAAAGCTCGCGGCCACCGCGAGCCCTGCCACCCAGCCGAGCGCGTAGGCCCGCTTGCGCTCCTCCGGCCCGGCCGGCGGACGGTCCATCATCATTTTGCCCAGGATGAAGCCCGTCGCAAGCCCACCCAGGTGCGCGTAGTTATCAGTCATGCCGCGAGTCAGAAATCCCAAGATAGCGATATAGATGAGCCAGCGAATGAGCTGGCTGCGGAGCATTTGCATCCCGGCGCTTTGGCGCCCCATGGTTATGGCCAGCATCACGCCGACCAATCCCAGCAGCGCACCGGACCCTCCGATGCTGAAGTTCCCCATAAGGCTGCTGAAGACATAGCCGCCAATTCCCGTGATCACATAGATGAACAAAAATCGCGCCGAGCCGTATAGCTCCTCGATTTGTGGGCCGATGTCCATCAGCACCCACATGTTGAATGCGATGTGCAGGATGCTGCCATGAAGGAACACGGCCGTCACAAATCGCCACGGCTGCGCGAGATTGTATCCGAGCGGCAGCGACGCGCCCATTCTTGCGAGCACCGGCCCCGCGATTCCGCCCAGATTGAACAGCCCAGAAATCCCGCCGCCCTCCGGCGCCTGAAATCCGCTGATGCGCATGGTCCACAGCAGGCTCGCTCCGTAGAGCAGGCAGCTCAGGCTCAGAATTCCGTATGTGGAGGGCGACGTCGTCGGCAACAGCCGCCCCAGCGACTTGCTCGCCGCTGCCATCGAAAACGTCATGCTCGCGCCGCACTGATGGCATCGCGTGGCGGTAGCTCCCACGAGCGTGCCGCACGCGGGGCACAGCTTGGGGCGCGGCGGTTCGTTGCCCCCGAAAATTCCGCGCATCTTTTCGCGGATTCGATCGAGTTTCCAGCGCATGCGCGGCGAGAGATTCAAGAGACTTCCTTGCGGGAACTTGATTGCGTTTCCATTATAATGATGCGTCCCTATAATACAGAAAATGGGTCCGCACAAGTGAATGGGGAGCACATTTGAATTCTTCGGCACGCCGTGAGCCCGCTTTCCTCCGGCGGCTGGCGCTTGTGTCCATGTTCTCGGTGATTGCGGCCGCGGGTTGCGCGCACCACACAACCACGGTCCAGCCTCCCGCCCAGCCCCCGTCGGGAATTCCTCCGAGTCTGCCCGGGCAACCGGCGCCTTCGCCGCCCTCCGGCGTGCCCCCTTCTGCCGAGCAACAGCCCGCGACGCCTGGCGAATACGTGGAAGAGGGCGTGGCTTCCTGGTACGGCTTTCCGTTCAATGGCCGACGCACCTCGAACGGGGAAATCTACGACATGAACGAATTCACCGCGGCGCATCGCACGCTGCCCTTCGGCGCGGTGGTGCGCGTGACGAACCTCTCCAACGGCCGGGAGACCGAAGTGCGCATCAACGACCGCGGCCCTTTTGTCGCCAATCGCGTGATTGACCTTTCCCACGCCGCGGCGGAGGCGCTCGAAATGATCGGACCCGGCACCGCGCCCGTGCGGCTCACGCTTCTTTCCGGCCCAAATCCGGGAATAGGTTTCTTCGGCGTTCAGGTGGGCGCGTTCCAGAATGAGGACAACGCGGAGCGATTGCAGTCCCAGCTCGAGGCGCGCTATTCTCCTGTGACTATCGCGATCTACGATTCCCCGTATGGCATATTCCACCGCGTGCGCGTGGGGCGCGTGCCGAACGAAGCCGCCGCCGCCGCGCTCGCCGCTCGATTGCGCTCCGAGGACCACTTGACCACCTTCGTTATCCGCCTCGACAATTAGGAGAATGATGCCCCGCCGGCCATCGAACTTTTTCCAGGAACGCAGCTGCCGTTTCATTTTCGCATCGATTCTCACCGGGTTGTTCGGCGCGGTTTTGTTCCTTTTCACGGCGGTCGCGGGCGCTCCGGCGCAATCCACGCCACCCGCGTCCTCGGCCGTGACCATCGTGCTTCCTCAAAGAGTAGTTACGGGCCAGCAGGCGACGCTCGCCGTTCTCGGCGCGGATGGAAAGCTCGCGCCCGGCGTGACTGTCGAGATGGAAAACAATCCCAGCGTTCGAACCGACCGGACGGGCCGCGGTTTCTTCCAGGTATCGTCATCTGGGTCGAGCGGTATTCTCCTTGCCAAGGTTTCCGCCGA
>Ga0307479_10003729_pt1 | contig 13916 bp, 10 predicted proteins | sample atmos_gasesECM4C_FD_203743 | JGI IMG/M metagenome (GOLD analysis project Ga0307479, IMG submission 203743) | Hardwood forest soil microbial communities from Morgan-Monroe State Forest, Indiana, United States - atmos_gasesECM4C_515 | ecosystem: Environmental > Terrestrial > Soil > Temperate...
CGATCCTCGACGACAACATCGTTTACGTGGATGGCGCGCGCAAGAATCCCGCCGGAACTCCGGCCCATGTGTCGTCCGACGAGTGCTGGATGGGCAAGATCGACCGCAAGAACATCACCAAAATCGACTGGACCCAATTGCCCGAGCATCCGGGAAACGCCCATTTTCGCATCGCCGCCGGTGCTTCGGAGAAAGACCACAGGATCTACTTCGCCGGCGGCAGTGACAATCCCTATAACTACAACGGAATCGGCTATGACGGACAGCCGGCCGAGCCTTCGAAGGTGACGTTTGCCTTCGACGTCCGCACCGCGAAATGGGAGACCCTCAACGAGAACACCGACAACCCGACCATGGATCATCGTGGCCTGCTGCTCACGCACGACGGTCTGGTGGTCCTCGGAGGGATGGAGAAAGGCCAGCAGGTGACCGCGAAGGTGCAGCTGATTTCGCGCAAGTGATTGAGGGCGGAAGGCGGTTGGCTGCTGCTACGCCCCCTCGGTGATCTCGCCGCAGAGCGCGACTCCCGGTAGGATCAAAACGCAATCAAGGAAAAAACCAAGACCTCCTGATGGGAAAAGGCGGCCCACCAGATGGTAGTCCGCCTTTTCTATTGGGCGTGGGCATCAATGCCCCACGGTAATTGGGCGACAAATAGGCTGATTCAGCCCCGGCTTACTTCTCCGGTGTCTAAGTCTACGGAGAAGTAGCGATCGGGAGGTGGCCGACCAATTACGATGCATCGTCATCCAACCGCTCGTTCTTTCCCAGGAGGAGCTATGCGCACTCTCGTCTGCAGTCTGTTGTTCCTTGCTGCCCTCGCGCCGGGCTATGGGCAGTCGGCGTCTTCCTCACCTTCGTTGTCCGACTCGGTGGCGCGACTTCCCGTCACCCGCGGGATTCTCTACAAGAACGGAGTCGGCTACTTCGAGCATGCCGGTCAGGTCCGCGGGAATCAGGAGGTAAACGTGGACTTCACCACCGCTCAGCTAAATGACGTACTTAAGTCGCTGACGGTGCTCGATTTGGGGAAGGGCAGAATCACCGGGGTGAGCTACAACTCGGTGGCGCCTTTGAGCCGCCAGTTAGGGGCGCTACCGCCTGCCGATCGGGGCAGACGCCACGGCCGCTCAGTTCATTGCGGCCTTGCGCGGCGCGCGCCTGGAGGTCCAGAGCGGCACGGCTTCGGCAACCGGCAGGCTATTGAGCGTCGATGAGATAGAGTTGCCCGGAAAAGAGAAGGATGAGCAGGAGACCACGGTCACCGAGCTTTCGATCGTGAGCGATAACGGCGAAGTGCGCACTTTCGATCTGACTCCCGCCACCAGCGTGCGCATTATTACGGAAAAGGATCTGAACGAGGAAGTCGGGCATTACCTACACCTGCTCGCCTCTACCCGCGACCGGGACGTTCGCCGCATGACCATCTCCACGGCGGGCGATGCCAGGAAATCGCCGGACACCATCAGCTGTACGAACTCGCGCACCTTCACACCCACCGGACACTGGCCCGTGCAGGCTGGCTTGGCGCATTCCCGGCAGCGCTTCGCTTGCTGCTGCGCCAGTTCCGTCGAGTAGCCGAGATTCACTTCCGTGAAATTAGTGGAGCGCAACTGCGGAGCCTGCTCGGGCATATGCTGCCGTGGCACCTTCATCCGTTCTTTGACCGGCAAAGGGTTGAGCGAAACCGTCTTCGTCGGCGTCATCGCTTGCTTCCAGCCTGTGCGCACAGTTGCTCGTGCTCCCTGCGTAGCAGGCTCAACTGGTGGTTCGGTTCCTGCTGGAACCGGGCCATCGATTTGCGCTCGGCCTCGCGATAAATCGCGTTGCGTTGCACGAGCACGTCGAAGTCGACGCGCTGCACCTCGAACTCCGGGCCAGCCACGCAGGCAAACTCGCTCTTGCCGTCGACCAGCCCCGGCAGCCGCCGCACATGCCGGTCCCGTCGATCATGATCGGGTTCAGGCTCACGATCGTCCGGATGTTCGCCTTCCGGGTCACATCCGCCACCGCTTTCATCATGGGGATGGGCCCCACGGCCAGCACCAGGTCAATGTGCGTCCCGTGGTCGATCAACTGGCGAAGCTTGTCGGTGACGAATCCCTTGTCGGCGTAGCTGCCGTCGTCGGTCGTGATCATGAGCGCGTCGCTGACCTCGCTCATTTCGCGCTCCAGGATCACCAGTTCTTTGTTGTGCGCGCCCACAATGGCAATCACCCGGTTCCCGCCACGCTTAAGAGCCGCCGCCGTCGGGTACGCCATGGCCGTGCCCACGCCCCCGCCCATCACCACCACCGTGCCGAAGTTCTTGATCTCACAAGGCTTTCCAAGCGGCCCCACGACGTCGAGGATGGGTCCCGCTCTCCAACAGGTTGAGCAGGTGAGTGGTCTTGCCGGCCGACCGCACGACGATGTTGCCGGGGCCGCGCTCGGGATCGGACGTTCGATGGTCAGGGGGATGCGCTCGCCGAGCTCAAACAGCCGGAGGATCACGAACTGTCCCGGCTTCTGCTTGCGGGCAATCCGCGGCGCCTCAATGACGAACCGTTTGATTCCAGGGGCGATGAATGCTGCGTGAACGATGTTGAACAAGGGCACCCCGCAGGTGTTCATTCTGATTGTTGCCAAACATGTCCTGTGGGGCTGTGACGCGGGGTCACGACGAAGGGCGAGGAGGATCACGGATTGCGTAGGGGCAGACGCCCTCGTCTGCCCGGCCGGGCGAGGCAAGAACCCTGCCGAGCTATCGCTCGGCTGCCCAGACGGGGGCGTCTGGGCCTATGTGGACTGTGCCGGTTTGAAGATCAGTCCTTGACTCGTTTTGCCGTTCATTACCACCGTAATGGGATCTTCGAAGCGCAGGTGGCGCACGCAGCCGTCTTCCTCGATCGCCGGGGTCGACGTCAGCCACTGCCAATCGACAAAGCCTTCGCCAGCGTCAGGATTGACCGTGAAATATCCGACTTGGAACGCGGTGAGATTCTGAAAGAAGTGGCTACCTTGCGAAGGGATCACGCGAAAATCGCGGAATCCGGCTTCCACAATCACGCGCGCCCCGGAGATTTCATCCCATTCCACCGGAATCCCCAGCCACGGCTCGGTCGATCCCCACCGCCCCACCCCAATCAAAAGGTACGGTTTTTCTTCCTGACTGAGTTTTGCATTGAAGTGGGCCACGCCTCGCGCGACTTCCTGGCTGCGGCCCCGTTCGAAGCGGTGGAAGTCGACCACAACCACATCACGCAGGTCGCTGATGCGGCCGTTTCCCAGCACCTTCGAACTCTGGCAGACCAGGCTGGCACGATCCACCACGTCCATGTGCAAGTCCTCTCCCTCGCGCGACGGCACGAGCGGGCGGATCTGGAGAAATCCGAACTCGGCCGCGTCGCCGACGCGAGAGCGCAGGCGAACGGCAAATTCAATTTCCACGGGACGTCCGAAGGCGTCCTCGCCCATCGTCGTGAGTTGATCCAGAAGCGGCGCCAGGGGAAAGACATCATGTTTCAAAACTCCGGCAAAACTCACCAGGCGAACCCCGGGCCGGCTGAGGCCGTCGTAGACGGCGTGATTATCGGCCGAGTAGGTGGATCCGACCTGGTGTAGCGTGCCGTCGGCCTCGGCGGCGTCGAGCCCGAACCGAACCTCGCGCAAGGCGGCCACCGAATCGTCTTCGCTGCGTTGAATGTGATTCAGTTCAAGCGCGAGGAAATCCGACTGCGAGTTCGCCAGAATGTCTTCCACCGAAGAGAACTGAACCAGGTGCCGTGGGTACCGCGGACAGAACGACAGGCTCTTCCCGCCATCGACTACAGCGCGTCCCAGCCCCAGCACGACTGCGGCGATGCCGTCGCCGTAGCTCATCGGCGGCACAGGATAGAAATTGTAAGAGCGCACGACTCCCGAGAAATCCGGATAGAACCGCTCCCGGTGGACCGTGCCCACCACCTGCTGAAGAATCACCGCCATCTTCTCTTCCTCCAGCCGATAGGGTGTCGCGCGGACGTAGGCTTTCGCGTGCTGGCTGAAGGTGGAAGCGTAGACGCGCTTGATGGCTTCCATCAGTTGCTCGAGCCGAGTGGAAAGATCCGCGTCCTGATTGGCGAGCATGAATGTCTCGTACACGCCCGTGAAAGGCTGGTATTGCGAATCCTCCAACAGGCTCGATGAGCGGACAGCGAGCGGATAGTGGACCTCTGCGAGAAACTCGAGCAGGTTCTCGCGCACCGAAGCGGGGAACGTCGCGTCGAGAAAGCGCTGTTGGATCTCCTGGTCATCGGAACAGTGCAATGCGAAATCCGCCAGGCCGTTCTCGTTGATAAAGCGGTCGAAGACATCGGTGGCCAGCACCACAGCGGGCGGCACCGTGACCCGCACACCAGGGAAGAGTTGCTGGACGCGGTGTTTGCACAGCAAGTGGCGCATGAAGGCCAGGCCGCGCGCCTTGCCTCCCAAAGATCCGCCGCCGATGCGGAGGAAAAAGGCATCGGTCGACGCGAGAGCGGCAGAACTGAAATCCCCGATCAGCACCTCGCTTTGCTCGCTGCGATAGTCCGCGATGGAAGCGATCAGGTCGCGGCGCAGGTGCTCGAGGCTTTCAAAATCCGAAACCTTGCGCGGACGCAATTTCTGCGCCAGCACGAACTCCGTTCTCGCCATAAGCCAGTGCGAGAAGTGGTTGCTCTGTGCGTGGTACATAATGCTTTCCGCCGGCACCGTTTGCAGCATGGTCTCGAGCGCACTGAGGTCGGTAGCGCGCCCCACTTCCGAGAGGTTCGGCAGCCGAAATACGAAGTCCCCGAAGCCAAACTGTTCCGTGAGAAAGCGGCGCAGATCGGCGAGGAGCGTGGGCGAACGCTTGCGCAGAAAAGACAGTCCCTCGGCATGCGCGCGTTCGCGGAATTGCGTCCGGCTCGACTGGAGAACGATGGGCACATCAGGCACGTCCGCGCGGATCAGTTTTGCCAGTTCAAATCCGGCCTCGGCGCTGAGTACGCCGCCGCACGGAAATTCAACATCCGAGACCACGCCCAGCAAGTAAGGCTGGTATTTCATCACCAGCTCTTCAGCCTGCTCATAGTTCGAGGCCAGCAGGATCTTTGGGCGCGCGCGCATGCGCAACAGCTTGTGCGCAACGTTTATGCCTTCGCGGATGACGCGGCGCGACTGGGTGATCAACTCGGTGTAAATCACCGGCAGAAACGACGAGTAGTACCGGATGTTGTCTTCCACTACCAGGATGACCGGCACGCCGATTGCAGCTGTGTCGTGCTGGGCGTTGCGCTTGTCCTCGATGTACTTCACGATCGCGATGAGCATGCGCACGTTGCCCTGCCACAGAAACACTCGCTCGATGTCGGTGGCCGGATTGCGTGCGACAAAGTTCTTGAGTTCACGGTAGTCGTAGGCCAGGACCACCACCGGAATATCGAGCCCGGCTTTCTTCACTTCCCGAGCCAGGCGGGCGGCGTCCATGTCGCCCACTTCCAGGTTGGTCACGATCAGATTGAAGCGCGGACTGGAGCGAGCGATGGCCAGCGCTTCCACGCCGGTCGAGACCTGTGTGATGCCCGGAATCTGCTGCAGGTTGAGTTCGAGCGATTCGCCAATCAAAAGTTCGTTGAGCCGTCCGTCTTCACGCAGAATGAACGAATCGTAGAGGCTTGAGACCAGTAGAATGTCGCGCACGCGGAAGGGCATGAGGTTCTCGAAGCCCTCAAAGAGCCGTTGCGCGTCCATCGTGACGTCGGGTATGTATTTCGTCACGCTCGTGTCCCGGTCCGGCCGGTGGTGTTCACGATAATAAAAACAGGCGGGGAGGGATTCGTCCACCCCGCCTGCGATCAATTCTCCCGGCCCAAGACTTAGACCAGTCCCTGGTCGAGCATCGAATTGGCAACCTTCAGGAAGCCGCCAATGTTGGCGCCGTTCACGAGATTGCCCGGAGTGCCGTACTTCTCGGCCGTCTCGAAGCAGTTTTGATGGATCGCGATCATGATCTTGTGCAACCGATCATCGACCTCCTCGCGCGCCCAGCTCAAGCGTGCGCTGTTCTGAGCCATCTCTAGCCCTGAAGTTGCCACGCCACCGGCATTGGCAGCCTTGGCAGGACCGTAGAGGATCCCAGCTTCCAGGAACAGCTTGGTCGCTTCTAGCGTGCTCGGCATGTTCGCGCCTTCCGCGACCACCTTGACGCCGTTCTTAATCAGATTCGCGGCGTCCTTGGCGTTGATTTCATTCTGCGTGGCGCTCGGGAACGCACAATCAGCCTTGATGTTCCAAAGCGGGTTGTAATCCGACTTGATGTCCGTGGGCAGGAAGATCGCTTTCTTGAACTTGTCCGCGTAATCCCGGATGCGTCCACGACGCGCATTCTTGAGTTCCATGACATAGGCCAGCTTCTCGCGGTCGATGCCATCCGGATCGCAAATCACGCCGTTGGAATCGGAAAGCGTGATCGGCTTTGCGCCCAGATCAAGCAGTTTCTCCACCGTGTATTGCGAAACGTTGCCGCTTCCGGAAACCAGGCAGGTCTTGCCTTCGAGCGTTTCCTTGCGAGTCTTTAGCATCTCGGCGGCAAAGTACACGCAGCCGTAGCCGGTGGCCTCCGGCCGAATCAGAGATCCACCCCAAGCGAGCCCCTTGCCGGTCAGAACGCCGGTGAATTCGTTGGCGAGCCGCTTGTATTGGCCAAACAGGAAGCCGATTTCGCGGCCGCCGACTCCGATGTCACCCGCGGGCACGTCGGTGTCAGGTCCGATGTGACGATAAAGCTCGGTCATGAAGCTCTGGCAGAAGCGCATGACTTCGTTGTCGCTCTTGCCCTTCGGATCGAAATCCGACCCGCCTTTGCCGCCGCCCATGGGCAGCGTGGTCAGCGAGTTCTTGAACACCTGTTCGAACGCCAGGAATTTCAGGATGCCCAGCGTTACCGAAGGATGGAAACGCAGGCCGCCCTTGTATGGGCCGATCGCGCTGTTCATCTGGATGCGGAATCCGCGGTTGACCTGGATTTTTCCTTGATCGTCGAACCAGGGCACGCGGAACATCATGACCCGTTCCGGCTCGACAACGCGCTCGAGAATCTTTGCCTCCCGGTACTCTGGGTGCCGTTGCAGCACCAGCCGCAACGAATCGAATACCTCTTGCACCGCTTGGTGGAATTCAGGCTCGGCCGGATTCTTGGCCTTCACCTGGGTTAGGACTTGTTCAACGTAGTCGCCCGAGATTCTGGTTTCGGACGGTGTCAGCGTACCTGCGCTCATAAGTTATAACCTCCTAAAATCGATAAAGTCTGCGGTCAGAAACTTTACACCCGAAGTCGGACGTAGCTCAGCCTCAATCCCGTCAACCCCCGACTCCGGTTCACTCCTTCGGGCTTCTTCGCCACATGGGCAGCTGCGGGTTCCAACTATGAACATCCTTTTGAAAGTCGCGGAATTCGTTGGCACGGCCGACGGCCGTCGCCGCTGCTGCGAGTTCTTCCTCGGACTGTACGAGCTTCCCTAGGGCGGAGTCGACGTTGGACTTGAGCTTACCGTCGCTTAGACGCTCAACTAACTTCGCGCGCCGGATTTCTCCGTGTCCCTCGCACAGCGGGCACTTCACCAGATCTTGACTGTTGGTCATGATTTTCTTTCCCTCAGCAGGACTTTGGGAGTCCCTAGACCGGCGAACGGAAGGCCAGCCCATACCCGATTAGACGATGCCGCCCGGATTCCGGCTGTGATTCGAGCCACGTGCCAGCGTGAGGTACCTCACAGTCTTGCGTCCGCTCCCGGGCAGATTGTGCGGGGAACTCACAGCATGAGTCGGCCCCCCTTCTGGTAGCTTCGGACCGTGGGGCAGTTGTATTCCATGATCCACCTTCAGATCGTATGACGATATGAAATTCAGAGTTCGGATTGCCGCTGAAGGACTTAGGCCTGCTGAGTAGCTCTGGGTATTGACAGGGCTTGCGGCACCGATTAGCTTCAAGCGCTGTTCTAGGCCTGCTATGACACGCTGGGGATGGGTGCTGCTGATCTTCGAGCTGTTCCTGTTCGTGGTGATCCTGATTCACCCTGACCTGGACTTGCTCGACACCGCCTTTCGCGACGCAATTCCCGGGTCCTGGCCAAACTGCAAGTGACCACTCCCTCCGTCATGGCCGTCAGCATTACACGTATTTCAACGGGCTTCCAACATCAGATCGAAGCTGCCGTTCAGAAGGATCTCCCGTCTTTCGATCGGATCAGTCCCGCCACTCTGCGATCTCTCCTTTGCACGTTGGTGTGCTAGCCGTTTCCTCCTCCTGTAGCTGTTTCCTGTGAAGTTGCTCCGTAGTGGAGATGTTGTCCGTAGCCGACAACGGTATCCGGGCATGGCACTTTTTGGAAATTGGCGTAAGAACGGTTCGTAGATGAGCTGTTTTTTCTTCGTTTCTCGGGATACGCGGGTAACATAGCTTCGGTTAATGCGCCAGGAGACCATCCCGGAGAAGGCGGTTCGACGCCGCCCTCCCGCCCCAACCCTAATGTTGATTTAGCGCGCCCGCGCCAGCACCAGCGTGATGTCGTCCGGCTGTTCCTTATCGCCAATCCAGTCATCCACCGCCCCGGTCACCAGCGCGGTGATTTCTGTTAGCGGCAACCCACGATTGTCCCGGACCAGGTCGATCAGCCGCGCCTCGCCGAACTCGCCGAAATCATTCTCCGGCTCAGTGATTCCGTCACTGTAGGCCAGAAAGATATCTCCGGCCTTGAGCTGCACCGAAGCCTCATCGAACGAGAGGTTGTCGAAGAGCCCCACGACTGTTCCGCCCTGATCCAGACGCCGAATCGAACCGTCCGGACTGATGATGATCGGAGGCAGGTGCCCGCCGTTGCTGTAGCTGAGGTTCCGCGAAGCTCCGTCGTAGATGCCGAGAAACAGAGTCGCGTACTTCTCCTGCGGCGTGCTGTCGTAGAGTTGATGGTTGAGCAGAGCAAGTAGCGCCGCCGGCGATACCTCCACGCCCTCGGTTCCGGAGGCCAGCATCATGCTGGCTCCTGACGCAGCGCCCACGGCGACCGGCTCGCGCAGAACCGGCATGCCCACCATCCCATAAGCGCGCACCGCCGAGTGAATCGTCGCCATCAGCAGCGCCGCCGAGATTCCTTTCCCGCTCACATCCCCCGCCGCGAGTATCAGCTTGTCGGAACTGACCGCCAGAAAGTCGTAGTAGTCCCCGCTCACCGTCCGTGCCGGACGGCAGTAGCCGTGCACCTCCAGCGACTCCAGCTGCGAGACCTCCCGCGGGAAAAGCTGGGCCTGCACTTCCTGCGCGATCACCAGTTCGTTTTCGAGACGCTGCTTTTCCTTCTGTTCCAGCACCAGTTTTTCGATCGAGGCGGTCATCGAGTTGAACGAATTCGCCAATTCTGCAAGCTGGTCGCTCGATTTCACCGGGATGCGATGGCTGAAGTCTCCGCGATCTACGTGCTGGGTCGCCCGGTACAACTGCGCCACCGCACCGGTGATCGAGCGGGTGAGGGTCGTGCCGATCACCAGGGCAAGGAATTCGATGATGGCCAGGACGATCGCAAAGCCCAAGAGAATGAGTTCCGCGCCCTTGGCAAAGTCACCGAGAGCGGCAAACAGGCGGCCGTAAAGCACGGACGGTCGGGTTTGCACCCGCACCAGCGGGGAGCGCTGTTCGTGGTCGCCTGTGTCCCAATCGACCACCGGAAGCGGTGTGCCGAACGTGATCTGGTGATCGAGCATGCCGGCCTGCTCCGGGATTGTACCGGCAGTGAAGGTGGCGTGAGCGGCCTCGCCCTCAGTTTCCGCCGCCAGACCAGAGCTGTTTTCTCGAACCGTGATCCCCGGGGTCGCCGATTTCCCGGTGGAAATTGAAACTCCACTTGGGGGCACACTCTCGTTCTGCAGCTGCAGACCTGTCGTGTACAACGTGATCTCGCCAAGGCTGGCGGCGATTTCCTGCACCAACTCTTTGTCCAGCGCTTCGCTCGAGACGACGGTCAACTTCTGCGAGCGAACCGGAAGCACGGTGGCCGCGCGCAAGTACAGCTGGCCGCGGTCTCGAACGATCTCACCGAACGGCCCGTGCACGAAAGAAGGAAGCGAGAATGGCAGCGCTCCTTTGGCGTCGCCACAGACAGGCAGGGGCTTGCTCCCGTGCCAGGCGCACACCTGGCGATTCTTCCAGATGACCTCGCTCTTTCGAAGACGCGCGAGCAGCTCGACGTTGGGCGCGTCTCCCCGCTCCAGCCGCGCCGCAAGATCATGGGCGAAGGCAGAATTCACGGCCTCCACGCTGTGCAGTTGTAGGTGGATTTCGGAGGTTACAATGAAGTTCGCGAACTGCCCCCCGAACAGATACAACGTCCCGAACGCCATCGCGATCAACAGTATTGCGGGAACCACGCCGATAAAAACGTAGGTGACAATCAGCCGGTTGCGCAGACGCCAGAGAAGCTTGGCTCTAAGCCAGCGGAAGGCCAATAGCAGAAACAGCAGAATGGCGATGAAGCTGAGAAAACCGACCCACCACCCTAGGCTCCGTCCCCCACCTTGCTTCAGGGCCGCCAGCAGTTTTTGCAGCACGAACAGAACGCCGGCCAGGCCCAGCGCGTACCACGCTCCCCATGCGGCCCGGCTCTGAGGCCAGAGACCCCACTGGCTCAGCTTTCTCCGCCACGCTGGGTAAGACAGATCCATAGCGTTCAGGGTCGATTATGACAGAAACACGCTGTCGGAAGGGAACGCTCGCTCGAGTTCGGATCAGGCTGAATTTTTCAAGTGAGAACTATGGTTTGAGAGCGGCGCGGGTCTCTGGATGATGAGCCACTGCGACCCTTGGTTCCACCAGCGTGCCGTTGACGCTGAATCCGGGAGACCCTTCTGGCACCACCAGGAAATCCAGCTCCCCCTTCAACGAGGCTTTGCCGCTTACGGCGTAGGTCGCGGTCGGGGAAATCAAAGCGCCGTCGCGGATCGAGACTTCACCGTCGTGCAAGGCGAGCTCCGCGGTAAAGCGTCGAACCTTGAGCGGGTCGTCCCCAAGCACAATGTGGGGAAGGGCTCCGTCCCGCATGTTGACCTGCACGCTGCCTTCGGCGGAAGAAAGGAGCTCAACCGACGTGGCCCCCGTCATACGGATCTGATATTTGCCGCTGGCTGTGCCAGTGATCCAGGGATCCTTCATGGCCGCGGCGATATGACCCAGCGAAACATTTTCCAGAGTTCCTGTCCCGGTGCACGTTGGAGGTTTCGTGGTGAAATCCGCCTGCCATTCCCCGCGATGTTTTCCGTTCATTACCTCGCCGCGCAAGCCCGACAGCCGCACCCGTCCTCCGTCGAACTCGACGTTGGCGGTCACCTTGGTCGCGGCCACGTTCCGGATCAGCACACGCTCCGCAGCCAGCTTCCCAGACCCGTGAATTCTCGTAAGAAAGGAAGGGCCTGTTAGAGGCGCAGAGGACAAGAAGCGATACCACGGCCGCCTGGGAGGATTCGGATTCAGCAACTCGTGGAGCGTGTCGGTCGCGATTTCATCCACGTGAAGGTCGAAGCTCAACGGACACGACTCCACCAGACCGCACATGCGCGGTAACCCGACCGACCCGGTCCACCGTGTGCCCGCAAACGACGCTGAGATGGCGTCGACTCTCGTCCCGTCCGGGTCAAGACTCAGGTTCGCCGATGCGATTTCAATCGCAGCATTCAAACCGCGCAGCTCGGCCTGTATCGTGCGCAGCTTGGCGGTGCCATTGATTCTCGGACCCGCGAATGCCGACCACGGCCCCCCTACTTGCAGCGCCACTTTCGCCCACCCGACGACCGCCGCATGATTCGCTGGCAGCCCGGCGATTCTCGCTACCTGCAGCAGGCGCTGTACCTCCGCTTCGCCATCGATCGAAAGGTTATAGCCCGACCGTGTGACCCGCCCCTCCACGGTCGCGGGCGACGGCCTCCCGAGCTTTATGGCAAAAGGGCCCAACGCCAGTTGAGGCTCATCTGGCGCTTTCTGCGCGGCGCGCCGAGCGCGACTGGTTCGAGGTTTCTCTGACGCACCCGAGATCAGCGAAAAGGGAACCGCATTCAATGCCAACTCCGTCTTGGCCGAGGGAGACCGCAGCACCAGATTGCTGGTCTGGCCGCTGCCCATAAACTCTGCCGTCTCTGCGCCGCCTCCGTGCATCCGGAAGTCAGCTTTGAGCACGCCAGTTGCCCGCAAATCCGCCGGCAGGTCTTTTTTGGCGTGGCGTGCCACTTCCAGCAAGGCCTCGGCCGGCACTTTTTCCACGGCAAGACCAAGGTCATAGCTTCGCGGACCGGGAAGATTCACGACCTCCCCCCGCACCGTGATCAAGCCGTCGCCCATCGGAGTCTGGCATAGAATCTGATGCAACCCGCGATCCACTGTGCTGTAGTGCGCGGCGCAATGCGTCCGGACCGGAGAAAGAGCTTCGCCGGTGATGTCGTACCGCCGGAAGTCCTCGAGTGATGCGTCACCGTCCACCGCCAGATCGGCCGGGGTCCCAGTCAGCGCCGCCGACACCCGCACTCTTCCGCGCCAGCCCTTGTCCTGACCGGAAAGCAGTTTGGTAAGTTGTCCTAACTGCGCGTCCTGCCACGATAGGTTGAACTCGAGCGGCGTTTCGCGGAGCGTTTCGGCCCGCTGCCAGGTTCCGTTCACGCGAAACTGGCCGGTGTCGCTCACGTTCAAGTCAGTTCGGATCGGACGCGCTCGCAGCCGCATACCCCACGCGTTTTCAGAATCCTGCCAGAACGAATAGGTGGCGTCGGCCAGCGCGAACGGCTTCTTTTCCGCACCAAACTTGAAGTTGATGCGGCCGCGATCTGCCTCGATGTACGGAAATGCCGGCCGCGACTCCGAGCGTGTTTTGCTGGTCGGCGCTACCGCCGTTTTGGCGGTCCGCTCCAGCAGATTCTCGATATTCCACCGGCCCTCGCCATTGCGCGTGAGGTTCAAGCTAGGCTCGGTCAGGCTGAGGCGCGAAATCTCCAGGTGCCCGCGCAGCAGGGAACTCAGGCGCAGGAACGCGGTGACCTCCTGCGCGCGCAGCACTGGTTCCGCACTGAAAGCGGGATCGTCGTGAACCACGAAATTTTCCAGATCGAAGCCCGGCTGGGGGAGCAGGCGAATGTGTACACTGCCGATCTCAACCTGCCGCTGCAGGGCCACGGCGATGGAGCCCGCGATGCGCTCTTTCAAACGTGCTGCCCCGGGTCTTATGAGAAACAGCCCCAGCAGCAACGCGGCGCACACCAGCATCCATCCGCGTTTGGAGCGCAGGAAACTCACTGAACAATCCTGAAGGTTCGTCGCCATCTCGTCTGGTCAAAGAAGTGAATGACCACATGGACCAGGAATCCGATCCGTTCGCTGAAATCGGTGTGACGATATTGATCCGGCGGCGTGTTAAACGACCAGTATACGAACATCGGCCGCCCAATCACATTCTCTTTCGGAATGAAACCCCAGTAGCGGCTATCCAGGCTGACGTCCCGGTTGTCGCCCATCCCGAAATAACTGTCCTTCGGAACGACGACATCATCGCCCTCCACGTGGGAAGGCAGAAGCAGTTTCCACTCCGCCGTGACGTTGTAGGCCTCGGAAGGCGCCACCGCGGGGAAATTGTCGCGATAAGGATCGTAGAAGAGCGGGCCTTTGTGCATCACGTACGGCTCGTTGAGCTTCTCTCCGTTGCGATACACCACGCCATCGCGCAAGTGAATCCGGTCCCCGGGGATTCCCATGATCCTCTTCACCACGTACAGCCCAGGTTCCGACGGAGAGAGAAACACCACGATGTCGCCCCGCTTGATGTCCCGGTAAGGCATCAGCGGGCCCAGCCACGTGGTCCGGGGAGCAAACTGTTCGCGGTTCACGAACACGTGATCCCCGATCA